>Ga0335081_10001066_pt1 | contig 44060 bp, 39 predicted proteins | sample Lox_Sample_35_FD_206713 | JGI IMG/M metagenome (GOLD analysis project Ga0335081, IMG submission 206713) | Soil microbial communities from Loxahatchee National Wildlife Refuge, Florida, United States - Lox_Sample_3.5 | ecosystem: Environmental > Terrestrial > Soil > Wetlands | place: USA... | reverse complement strand
GGTAGCCCGCATCACCGGGATCCTGGCGCACGCCAACGAGGAGATCACCCAAATGCCGCCCATGCGACGCATCGATCCCGTGAATCACGGTTATGAGGGTCCCCCGCCAAGAAGCATGGAATCCAAGGATAAAGACAAAGACCAAATATTGAATCGGAGATAAACATGGCTGACAGATCGATTACCCCTGAAGAAAAGACCCTTGCGGCGGAACTGCTGCGGAGAGCCCGCGTCGCTCAGAAAGAAGTGGAAGGGTATGATCAGGCCCGGGTGGATCGGCTGTGCCAAGCCATCGGTTGGGCGACCTATAATGAGAAAACCTTTGCCCGCATTGCGGTGATGGGTGTCGAAGAAAGTGGTCTGGGGGACCCCGTCGGCCGTGTCAGCAAACGCACCAAGATCATGGGGATTCTACGGGACGTCCTGCGGGAAAAGAGCGTGGGCATCATTGAGGAGATCCCGGAAAAAGGGATCGTAAAATATGGAAAGCCGGTGGGCGTGATCGCTTCGATCGTACCCACGACCAACCCGGAACTGACCCCGCCTGGCGTGGGCATCTTCGCCATGAAATGCCGGGATGCCGTCATCTTTGCGCCGCATCCGCGCAGCAAAAAGACGACCTTTGAGATGGTGCGCGTCATGCGGGAAGCCCTTAAACGAGAAGGCGCACCCGAGGATCTCTTCCAGTGCGTGGAAAAACCGAGCATTCCGCTTTCCCAGGAACTCATGGCGATCTGCGATCTCGTGCAGGCGACCGGCGGCCAGCAGATGGTCCGGGCTGCTTACAGTTCCGGTACGCCCTCGCTCGGCGTCGGAGCCGGTAATTCCACCATGGTCATTGATGAAACTGCCAATATTGAAGAAGCGGCGCGCAACACGCACCTCAGCAAGACTTCGGACTTTGGTTCTGGCTGTTCGGCCGACGGCAACCTGGTCGTGGAGGCATCCATCTACGATCGGCTGCTCAACCAGTTTATTAAAGAGGGCGGCTATCTGGCTTCCGAAGAAGAAAAGAAGAAGCTGCAAGCCGTGCTTTGGGATGGAGAAGGCCACCGCACCTCCGATACCGTGGCCATCTCCGCGCAGCGGATTGCCGCTCGGGCTGGTTTCACGATCCCCGAGGATCGCAAATTCATCATCGTTCAAGAAGCCCACATTGGCAAGGAGTATTTATTCTCCAGCGAAAAATTATGCGTGGTGCTCTCGATCTTCAAATACCGCGGTTTTGAGAACGCCTTAAAGATGGTCGAACAGATCTATGAAGTGGGAGGCAAGGGCCATTCCTGCGGCATCTATTCCTTCAATGATGACCATATTAACCAACTAGCGCTGATGGCCCCCGTGAGTCGTATCATGGTGCGCCAGGCCCAATCCAAAGCCAATGCGGGTTCCTTTACGAACGGCATGCCCATGACCTCCAGCCTCGGTTGCGGTACGTGGGGAGGCAACAGCACCTCGGAAAACATTCACCTTAAGCATTACATGAATGTAACCTGGGTCAGCAAACCCATACCGGAGGATCGGCCGTCCGAGGCGCAACTGTTCGGCGAGTTCTACAACACATAAACATTCCAGGGCACGAGGAAAGGATCTCCAATGGGTGGGTACCGTATTCTGCTGCTTAATGGGCCCAATCTGAACATGTTGGGCATTCGGGAGCCGTCGGTCTACGGGAGCGACTCTCTGGCCACCATCGTCAGCGAACTCAGGACGTATGCCGAAAAACGCGGGGTGGAGCTGCGCGATTTTCAATCGAACTCCGAAGGCGCACTCGTGGATGCCATTCATGATGCATTTAATTGGGCGTCTGGAATTGTCTTCAATGCCGGCGCCTACACCCACTATAGCTATGCCTTGCGGGACGCCATTTCTGCGGTCAAGCTGCCGGTGGTCGAGGTGCATCTGTCCAACGTGCATGCGCGCGATGAATTTCGCCACAAATCGGTCATCGCTCCGGTTTGTCTTGGCGTATGCGCCGGCTTTGGCCGCTGGAGTTATTTCGCCGGCTTGCAGGCGTTACTCTGGCACCTGGATAATAAAGTGTAGCGGAACGTTCCCCTCTGAAACACGGGGTTCGGCGCGGCCGGTCAGGCCGGGCTGGAACGGCGTCGTCTACGAATTCATGTTCAGCAAAACTTTGCCCGCCTGGCCCGTGCTGGCGACCTGAAGAGCCGGACCTATATCGTTCAGGGCGAATCGATCGGAGATGATCCTGCTCGGGGACAATACTTTCTGTTCCACCAGTTTAATGGCCCGGGCAAAATCATCGGGATGCTTGTAGATGATCGAACCGCTCAGTCGCAGGCCCTCTCGGACAAAACGCAGAGGTTGGAAACTCGCCTGGGACGAGGAGAGTCCCAGCAGGACAACCTGGGCCCCGCGCGGCACGGCGCTCAGCGCCAGTTCAACGGTGGCGGATGCCCCGGCACATTCAAAGACACAGCTAACCGACTCGTCGCGCCACAACGGCGCCAGGTCCGCCTCGGGCCGAACCTGAGCGCCCAGCTGGCGTGCCATCTCGAGCTTGCCTTCGAGCTTATCATGGGCAAAGACGCGCATGCCTTGTGCAACGGCCGCCTGGATCAACAGCAATCCAGTGGAGCCGCAGCCGATCACGGCGACCGTGTCTCCCAGCTGCGCGCCCGACTGCCAGAGGGCGTGCAGGGATACCGCCAGCGGTTCGATCGCGACCGCATCCTCATCCGAGATCGCATCCGGCACGGGCCAGACAAATTCCGCCGGTGCGGCAAAACTCTCGGCAAAGCATCCTGGAACGGTGACGCCCGGGCTCTTTTTATTGGGACAAATATTGCCGCGGCCGCTCCGACAGAATGAGCAGACGCCACAAGGAAAGTTAGGCTCAAGGATCACGCGCTGGCCCAGCTTAAACCGCTCCACATTCGCTCCGGCAGCCGTAACGTTTCCAATGACCTCGTGCCCGATCAGCAATGGATAGGCATTTGGGCGGCGATGCCCCATGAACAACGAAACGTCTGAGCCGCAGATTCCGGCCAATTTCGGTTTTATCCTGACATCCTCCGGTCCCACCTGCGGCTCAGCGACTTCACCGATCTCCACTCTTTTGGGTTCATACAACAAGGCAGCTTTCATGTTCATCCTTCCAGATTTCATCAACCGCTAGAATATGCGACAAAAAATCAACTGCAAATATTCAAATACTTCTTCGATAAATCCAGGCACTTCCTGGCATGCTCTGTGTACCCATGTTGATCGCTGAAACTTATTTTGGGCAGCTCAATAGAATACGGGACCTGGGGAATATGGGCAAGAATTGATCTTATGTCGATCCCACCCTCGCCTGGGTACTCCCGGTCCTCCCTCAGAATGTGCATCATCTCGTTGGGATTGGTGGGTATTTCGGCTTTTGCATCGCATAGGTGTACCATATGGAACCACCTTCTCGGCAATCTGGCCAGGTCTTCCGGGTTGTCTCCGGCTCGATGGAAATGATGGATATCCACCAGAATACCGGCATTCGGCCGATCCACCGCGTTCAGAACGTTAACGACCCCGGCCAGGTTTTTCACTGCCGATATGGGGACATATTCCAGTTCCACACGAAGACCATATTGGGCTGCCAGATCGCAGACTTGGGCAAATCGAGAAAGGTACAGATCCGTATCCTCCGTCCAGATGCTGCTGATCACACTTTTTCCGCCCAACTCGGCAGCGATCGCGAACGCCGGCTCGTACTTGGACGGATCGATCTCGATAACGATGCGGGCCAGCTCAATATCCAATAAACGGATGCCCGTAGCGGCCATGACCGCCTTGGTCTCTGCCAGAAGTTTCTTGTTCTTTGAAAGATCAAAATCAGGTTCTTCTGGCAAGCCCAGATAGATCTGGCGCATGCTGAAGAAATCATAACCGGTTTCAGCCGCTATCTTGGCCAGCTCTGGCGGGGAGGCGTGCAATACGGTTAGCTGTGCGAGCGAAAACTCCTGTTTCATGGTATTTCAATTCCATTTGGTCTGCGAGCAGAGGCACCTTTCCTTCTTGGCGCCGCCTGCCGCATGGACGATTCGGCCGGCGCTTGGCCGGGTGGTGCCTACAACCAAACTAACCCGAGTGGCTCATCCCTGGTAGTTTTGTGCTGGTCGAACAGCTCGTTCGCGTAAACAGCCCTTCTCCTTCTTTCAAGAGTACCCCTTTCCCATCAACCGATATTCCACTTCCTGGAGGGATTCATCTCGACTTCTTCCGAGGCCGGGGGGTGTGAACGGTGGATGTTCCACCCGAGGCAAACAGCGTACATACGGCAAACATAGGTTCTGAGTTCATCAGCTCCTCTTTCGCGTTCCAAGAACGTTTCTGCGAAAGCCTGATGGTTCCCGTCCCGATCAGATTTCCTCGGTCTGATCTGGGGGTTCCTCCTTAAAACGATCCTTATTGACCGACGCCCAGATAAGCCTGTTGGACGACCGGGTTTTCCTTTAAGGTTTTTGCGGTGTCGGCAAATCGGACCTTTCCGGTTTCCATCACGATGCCGTGATGCGCGATCTCCAACGCACTGCGGGCGTTTTGCTCGGACAGCAAAATCGTCATTCCATCCTTGTTCAAGCGGGCAATGATCTCAAACACCTGATGGACCAGCAGCGGTGCCAGGCCCAGAGAGGGTTCATCCATGAGGAGCATCTGCGGTTTTGACATCAAGGCACGTGCAATGGCCAGCATTTGCTGTTCCCCGCCGCTGAGGGAACCGGCATATTGTTTCCGGCGCTCTTTTATGCGCGGGAACATTTCGTAGATCTTTTCCTTATCCTGGGCGATCCCGCGGTTGTCGGATCGGCCATAGGCGCCCACTTCCAGGTTCTCATCCACGGTCAATACGGGAAAAACGCGCCGGCCTTCCGGGACAAGCCCGACTCCCCGGCGAACCACCTGGTCCGCGCTCAGCCGTTGAATGGGGGCGCCATCCAGCAGGATCTTCCCCGCGCGCGGGCTAAGCAGACCGCAAATGCATTTGATGGTGGTGGACTTCCCGGCACCGTTGGCCCCGATCAGCGCGGTGATCTCACCGCTGCGCACTTCGAAGGAAATGCCTTTGATGGCATGGATGTTGCCGTAATAGACGTGAAGGTCTTCGACGACGATCATGGGTTGCCTTCCTTGCCGAGATAGGCTTCGATCACCACGGGGTCCTTTCGAATGGCGGTGGCGGTCCCTTCCGCGATCTTCCTGCCGTAGTCCAAGACCGTGATCGTTTCGCAAGCCTCCATGACCAGCTTCATGTCGTGCTCGACCAGCAGAATGGTGATCCCGCGGTCGTGGATCCTGACGAGAATTTTCCGCAGCTCTTCGGTCTCAATTTCATTGAGTCCGGCTGCCGGCTCATCCAGCAGTATGACCTTGGGGTTGGTGGCCAGTGCCCGCGCGATCTCCACGCGGCGCTGATGGCCGTAGGGCAAACTGGTCGCCGGTTCATTCGCAAATTCTGCAACTTCCAACAGATCCAGCAGCTCGATTGCCTTCTCAGTGAAGGTCTGCTCTTCCCGATGGACCGCCACCGGATCGAAGATCTCCTGCCACAAGCCGACCCCGGCACGGTATCCCATGGCAACCAGCAGATTTTCCATGACCGTCATGCTTTTGAACAAGCGCATATTTTGGAACGTGCGGGCAAAGCCGGTGGCTGTGATCTGATGCGCGGGCAGGCCGGAGATCTGCCGGCCCTCGAAGATGATCTTACCCCCGCTCGGTTTATAGTATCCGGAGAGCACGTTAAAGATCGTCGTTTTGCCCGAACCGTTGGGGCCGATCAGGCCATGAACCTCGCCTTTTTCAATGCTGATCGACACGTTGTTTACGGCGATCAAGCCGCCAAATCGCATGGTCAATTGATCAATTTCAAGGAACATGGATTTATCCTGCCTCCGCATCTGATTTTCCCTTGCTCAGTCCAGCCAACCAGCGCCGGCGAAAGTTCCCGAATTTGCGTGCGAGTTCAACCACGCCTCCCGGCAGGAATAGAACGACGACGATAATGGCGATGCCATAACCCACCAACTGCCACCTTTGAAAAACTTGCAGGTATTCATTCAAGACCAGCAACAAGACGGTGCCGACAATGGATCCTGGAAGACTGCCCATGCCCCCCACCAGGATCATGGTCAGGACGATCAGAGCGGAGTTGAACGTGAAAATGTCGGGGCTGATGTAGGTATTTAATTGCGCATATAAGGCGCCCGCCGCGCCGGCGTAGGCGCCACTGATCGCAAACGCCAGGATCTGGTAAAAGCCGGTATTCACGCCCATGGCCCGGGCCGCCTGAAAATCGTCACGCAGGGCGCGAAAGGCACGGCCGATGCGATGGCTCACGATCTGCCGGCCCAGCACATAACCCAGGATCACCATGATAAGTATGATGTAGTAGTAACGCTCATCGTTGTTAATTGGAAAGCCGAAGAAATTGGGCATTTGAATGTGACCAATGCCGTCCGCGCCGCCGGTGATCGGGACCTCGTTAACCAGGACGAGGTTCATGGCTTCTCCAAGGGCGATGGTCACAAGCGCCAGATAATGAGACCGCACCTTAAAGGAAGGCAGACCCACGAAGGCGGCGATAACGGCCGCGGCGATGATCGACAACGGCAGGTTGATCCAAAAGGGAACTCCCAATCGGGTCTGCAACAATGCCGCCGTGTAGGCTCCCACACCCCAAAGGGCCCCCAAGGCAAGATTGTACTGTCCGGCATATCCCATGGCGATATTGAGCCCCAGGCTCAACAAGAGCCAGATGCCGATGTTGTTCGCAATGTGTACTTGGTAACGATTCTGGGCGATCCAGGGCAGCACCAGCATAAGGCATGCCACCGCAAGGATCAGGATCCACCTTAGAATGCGCGTGATTTTCCTCATCGGCCCTCCAGCCACTCACAGCCTGATAGCATTTCCTATACTTTTTCCACCGTGATCTCGCCCACAATGCCCGAAGGCTTGACCATCAGCACAACCACCATGACAATATAGGCGATCGCTTGAGTCCATGTGGATGAAATATAACCTGCGGAAAGTGCTTCGAGCACGCCATACACCAATCCGCCCGCGATGGCTCCGGGGACGCTGCCCAGCCCTCCCAAAATGGCTGCGGCGAATCCCTTCAGGCCGACCGCCACACCCATGGAAGGGGAGACATAGACGATGGGCGCGGCTAAAATCCCCGCCGCGGCCGACATCATGCAGCCAATGGAAAGGGCCAATGCATTCATGCGGTTGGTGGGGATCCCCATCGCGCGCGCGATCTCATAATCCACGGCGGAGGCGCGCATCGCCCTGCCCCACTTTGTCCTTGATAGGAAGAGCTGGTTTCCGATCATGAGCGAGAAGGAAACCCCGATCAACAGCGCCATTTGGGGCAGAACGCGGACGCCGAAAATGATCCACGGGGTATTGGGGAGCGGCGAATTTACCGCAAACCCTGTCGCGCCAAAGATGATCGTGAAAAGGTTGTCCAGAATAAAGCCCAGGCCGATGGTGGCCAGCAGCATCAACATCAGGTCGAGTTTTGCCAACGGACGGAAGATTCGTTCCAAGACTATGCCCAGCAATGCATTGCACAGCAGCCCGATCAGGAAGGCGGCTGCATAAGGCACATGCAGGTTCATGACCATGCCCTGATACCAGATGATCCCAAAATAAGTGCCAACCATGTAGATACTGCCCTGGGCAAAGTTCACCAGGCCCATCGAGCGAAAGGTCATCGAGTAGCCCAGCGCCACCAGGGCATAAAGACTGCCGATGCCTATTCCGCCAATTAATGTTTGAAAGAAAATACTAGTGACAGACATTGAGCCATCCTTTGAGTGAGCCGGGCGGGTTGATCAAGTTCCCACCTCGATCTCTCGGAGGCGACTCTGTCGCCTCCGAGAAAAGCAGAAAGTCCTGATCAGGGTGTAGTCGGCAGGTAGGTCAATTGGCCATTTTTAACCACGCCAAGGAAGGTGGTATTAATACCTTCGCCGCTCTGGTTATAACAGAACGTTCCCTGCAGCCCCTGATAGTTGCAGATTTTATGCAGCTCGGTGGCCACATTATCAGGCGTGAGGGGATGAGCGTTGTCCATCGCCATCAGCAGCATATTCGTGCCATCATACGTATTCGCGCCATGTACTTCCGGATCCGCACCCCAGCGCGCTTTATAGGCGGCATCAAATGCCCGTGTTGCGTCGTTCGCATCGTTGCCCGGATAGGGAGACGTGAAGTACGCTCCTTCCGCAGCACTGCCCGCGGTTGAGATAAATACGGGTGAGGCCAACCCCGAGCCGCCGCCGATGATCCCGGTGAAGCCCAGTTGGCGGGCCTGCTTGGCGATCAGGCCGGCCGCGACCTCCGAGGAGGCCAGCAAGAGCACGTCGGGCTGCGTCTGCAGGATCTTGGTTAACTGGCCCGTAAAGTCCTTGTCGTTAATCCCGTAGGACTCCGTGTCCAGGGGCGTGAGGTTATCCGCCTTGAGCGCATCCGTCTGATACTTGGTTTCGCCAACTCCGTACGCCGAGTTGTCTCCAATGATAGCAAATTTGGTCTTGCCCTGTTTGACCAAGTAGTTCACGACCGGCGTTTCATAGGCGGGACCGGCAGGATTGACGCGGAAGATATACGCGCTGCCTTGCTGCGTAATCGTTACATTGGTGCCATTGGTAAGCTGCGGGATCTTGTACTGTTGGAAGATCGGAATGTCCGCCAAGGCGGTATTGCTGTTGGTTGTGGCCCAAACGGCCATGGCATTGTCTTGCGTGGCGACCTTTTGAGCCAGGCCGACCGAAGTGGTTGGATCTGCCTGATCGTCATAGGTGATCACCTGAACCTGGCAGCCTTGGACCCCCCCTGCCTTATTTTTCTGCTCCACCGCCAGGGTAACGCCCTGTGTCATCCAATTCCCCAGTGAGGCGTTGGTGCCGCTCATCGCTCCGATGATCGCGATCTTAACCGGCTGGGCACAAGCCTGGGTTGCGGTGGCTGCGGGTGCCGCGGTCGCAGCGGCTGAGGTCGCCACCGGCGCCTGGGTTGGAGGCGCGGCGGTGGGCGTGGCTTGTGGTGCACAAGCCCCCAGTACTAATCCCAAAGCGAGCAAAACATATAATACTTTGTTTCTCATCGTGTTTCTCCTTTCGAGGTCTCCTCTTTTTCGTAGTGACAAAGATCTAGCAAAGCCAGCAATTCGGCTCATCGGGATTTCGGCAGTTGCACCTCCTTTTCAAGCATCCAGTAGGAAAGATGGTTGATAGGAACAACCCTATGAAGCGCTGCTTGACTTCTTGATGCCGTCGGCAACCGCTACTCGCCTTTCCTGTAGATGTCGTTGATATTCCAATATCCGGGTGTGGGCGTGGGGATATTCTCCATCGGCGCGTGAATCACGGTCGGGACGCCGGAGGCTAATGCTGCGCGCAGGGCGGGGCCCAACTCCTCGGCCTTTTGGATCATCGCTCCGTGGGCGCCACAGGCCCGCGCCACATCTGCGTAGGCCACGCGATATTCCCTGCCCTCGATTTCGAAGAGGTTGCCAAATGCCCAGCCGTAATGCGCTTTCTCAAGGCCGGCGATGGTTCCAAAGGCCGCGTTATCCATCACGACCCAGACTACGGGTATTTCGGCCTCCATCGCCGTGGCCACGACAGACAGATGGCTGCTGAAGGCCCCATCGCCTACAAGCGCCAGCACCGGTCGATCAGGCTGGGCGACCTTAACGCCCAAAGCAGCTGCCGGGCCGAAACCCATGGTGGCCAGTCCGCTGGGTGTAATAAAGGTCCCTGGGATGGTAATGGGAAATTGTTGGGCGACGCCATTCTTGTTCCAGCCCACATCGGTGACCAAAATTCCATCCTCCGGTAATGCTTTGCGGACCTCCCCCAGAATGCGCTCGGGGCGCATCGGATATTGGTTCGAATTCCATTGATCGATCCAATTCGAGGCGAACTCGGCGCGCCCCTTGGCAATTTTTTCCCTTAGATCACCTCGGCCGGGACGCACCCATCGTTTTGCGGCAGCGGCGATCATGCCCAGCGCATTTTTTGCATCGGCCACTATTCCCAGTTCGGTCGAGAAGTTGCGGCCGATCTCGGATGAATCAATATCGATGTGGATCAAGCGGGTTGGTGGAATAGCAAATGTGTAGCGGGGATCCCACGAACTGGAGTTTGCTTCTGCGAGTCGGGTCCCGACCGCCACGATCAGGTCAGCCGTCCGGCACGTTTCATTCGCAACCGGTGTTCCCCAAAAGCCGGTCATCCCGAGCAGGAGGGGATGAGCGTCGCTCATGCCGCCCTTCCCCATCAGGCTGTGGGCCACCGGCACTTCCAGTGCTTCGGCCAGGGCGGTTAGTTCCGCGCTTGCCCGCGCCGCCAGAACCCCTCCGCCAATATACAGGACGGGTCTTTTCGCCTCGGCCAGGGCCCGGGCAACTCGTCCGGCAGTTTCCGGATCGATCGTGGGCTTTACCACCGGTGGCGGGGTTTTGGCAAAGGCGCCGCCCGGCAGATCCGTGGAGAACATATCCATGGGGACATCGACGAGCACGGGCCCGGGCCGGCCGGTTTGCGCAAGATGAAATGCGCGTTCGACAATCCGTGGAAAATCGTTCACCCGATCGACGCGGTAAATGCGTTTGCAGAATGGCCGGTAGATCTCGTACTGGTCGCCATCCATGTGCAGGTTCACTTCCTGGTGCGGATGACGGCCGAAGTAATAGGAAGGAACATCCCCGGCGATCACCACCAGGGGGATGGAGTCCAGTGCGGCATTGGCGACGCCGGTGGCGGCGTTGGTCAGGCCGGGGCCCAGATGCGTCATGACCACCCCGACTTTGCCGGAGGCACGCGCGTATCCATCGGCGGCATGCGCCGCGACCTGTTCATGACGGGTGGAAATGTAGCGGATCTTCTTGCTGTGACCGATCGCATCCAAAAACCCGATCACGGTATGGCCGGTCAAGCCAAAGATCACTTCAACGCCAAGGTGCTCGAGATATTCGACCAGTTGGTAGGCAGCCAGACGCGTGTTGGACATGATCTATCTCAATCCTTTGATCGATATGGTTTTAACAACGTCCAAAAATCGCTTAAGAAGATCGGACGCTTGGGAAGCTATGGTCACATGATGTATTCAATTTTTAATGTCATGCCGCCTGACAAGGGAATTCACTATTAAATTGGAATGGATAGTAGAAGCGAACAGCCTGGTGAAAAAGAATTGGAAGGGCTGCAAACTGCTCGACTCTAGAAATGGGCACGGCGCAGGATGTCTCATATAATGAGACAGTGTCTCATATAGTTCGATATGATAGCACCCTTGATGAAAAAAATCAAGACACCCACTGAGCTTCCGCCCAAACCACCGGCAGTGATCGATATCAGCCGACCAGCAAGGTCCGGGATGAATGTCCCCTCTCATGGAGGAACAGCATCCAAAGATATGGGCGGCCCGCAAAATCCAAAGGCATCTTTACAGGGCACATGCCCATCATCACAGGTTGTTCATGATGAGGAAAACAGCCTTGCGGGAATTTATTGCAAATGCAAGCATCCTTCATGGAACGGATGGATCAGCGCGGCGTGGTGGCCACTGTACTAAAAGAAGATATTTCCGATTTGGGGAATTTTTTCATGAACGGCATTTGATTTGTTGGCGGCCCAACTGGATTAGAACCACCGACAGGTCAATCGGGAATCAGATGCCTCTTGCAACGTGATGAGCTATTTCTGCTTTGCCTCTCGGCTTTCGGGAAAAACCTTGATCAATTTAGGCAGCGAGGAAGAGGGGTCATTTATCGTGGGATGCGCCGGAGGAAAAAGCACCAGGATTCAACTTTCGATTTCGCGTGTCGAATTGGAAAGCGATCACGATCTATTCAGCCTATCTGTGAATGGACTGCAGGGCGGCCACTCCGGCGCAGAGATCCACAAACAGCGCGCCAACGCCAATAAGGTACTGATACGCGCATTGGATGATATCCGGCAGGTTGTTCCCATTCAATGGAGTCTATTCAGAGGCGGCACAGCCCATAATGCCATTCCGCGCATCGCAGGGGCAATCTTCAGTTGTCCCGGAGATTTGACCGCGCTGTGCCGCCAACGTTTTGCTTCTTTTGCCAGGCAGCGGCAAAGTGAATACGGCCGCTCTGATCCGGCATTGAAGTTGCGCCTTGCAAACTTGAGGAAAATCAAGCTCGAGGCGTTGTCGATACGAAGGCCACAGCCACGATCCTTGATCTCCTGATGGCCCTTCCGCATGGCGCCGCTCAAATGTCATCAACCATCCAAGGGCTTGTGGAAACATCCAATAATATGGCGGTGGTTGAATTATTGGATGACACGTTGAACATAATATCCAGCCATCCTTTTCCCACTGGTCCTCAGATAGAAAAAATAACAGCCATGCTATAATGGTCGAGAATGAGTTGATTATGCCAACTCCCACGAAACGCTTCAGGGTCCCACGCAAGAAGATTGCTGTCTTTTGCAAACGCTGGAAAGTCCGGGAATTCTCGATATTCGGATCTGCGATCCGAAAGGACTTCCATCGGAATAGCGATGTAGATGTTCTCATCACTTTCTGGCCGCGCGCCAAGATCAGCGTTTTTGACCTGTCTGCAATGCACTACGAGCTGGTGTCACTTTTTGGGCGCAATGTCGATCTTGTGGAAAAGGCCGGACTTCGTAACCCATACCGCCGCGACGAAATCCTGAGAACAGCCAAGGTCGTGTATGCGGCCTGAGAACCGGGAACTCGCATATATGTGGGATAAGAGGGAAGCTGCTCGCGAAATCGCCGAGATCACGAAAGGCACAAAATTCGCCCAGTTCGAGAAGAACAAAACCTTGCGATACGCAGTAGAGCGTCTGTTGCTCGTGATCGGCGAGGCTGCCAGTCATGTTTCGCCCCAATTCCGAAACAGCCATAGTGAAGTTGCTTGGCCCTATCTCATTGACCTGCGTAATATTCTGGCACATGAGTACGGTGAAATGCTAATCAACCGCGACTGGTTGGCCGCCACCGATGCCGTACCTACCTTGCTTAAGGCTCTTCAAGGATTGCTTCCGGACTAGAACAGTATTTCGGCAAGCACTGTCATGGCGGGGATAAAACCTGGATCTGGTCCCTCTTTCTTCCACCACAACGACTAAAAATCGATAATACTCGATCCCTCGCATCACGCAAGCGGGCCCGTGGTCATTCCTGTTGTTTACCTTTCCGCCGCCGGCGGGCATGAGGTTCATTTTCTATTTGCCTGAACCACGCAGGCTTATTCATCTGGCCGGGAACCTGACTCAAGATGCGAGGCGGGACCCAGGAATAAGCGCTCGAAAGAACGCGATTGAGACTGTAAAGGTGCAAAGCGCCTTGATCCTGGCAGATGCCAAGCGGGGCCCATTCGAGATCCATCGAGTCCCGGTGCATCTTCAGCCCATTGCGGAATGGCTGCTTGCAGAATAGACAAACCTGCCTGACTTCCCGGCGTTCCACCCACCTCATAACGGCTCGACCAATTCTGCTCGTAATGACGGATAGGGGCGATGACTGCGGATTTCGCGTTAAAATGTTTCCAGCAGTCCTTTTCCCGTTTGCTTCAGGACTGCCGTTGATCGGTCTTTTGGTCAATTAGCTTTCTGTGAGAATTCGGTTTCTCCACCTTCACTGGACTTATAATTTCCCCGCAAAATTGATTCTGCATCGCCAAACGACACTTTGCCGGAGGCAGGACAACAACAAGGATGTTTCCATGAAGTCAATTCACTTAATGAATTTATCAGCTCCCGCCCGCGGTATGCTTCTGGCGGCCCTTTCCATCCTGACGGGCTTGCTGGCAGGCGCCATCGGATATTTGATCGGCCAGGTTTTCTACGTGCTTTTTCTATACCCCTTCATCCTGCTGGTGATCGGAGCGATCCTCTTTTACCCCTCGTTGCGATTCTTCGCCACATCCCGTTCGCTGTTCAATGCATTCTGCGGACTTCTATTAGGATTGATGATCCTCCTTGATTTCCACTCCATCGAATATGCCCTTTTCCGCCAGAAGAACATCGACACGTTTGAAATATCCCGGGGAATGAATCACAGTGCCGCGGCACAGGCTGTGGACGCTTTTCTCCAACAGGAAACCGGCCTGAGCGGCCTGGGCGGCTTCGTTAAATATCAGGACTCTCAGATGAATCCGTACGTGTATTATGCGCTGCGGTCGGGCCGTGTGGCGCATACTCTTAAGATCTATCTGCACGGCAGGACGGGCTGGGCCTATCTGGCCGGCGAAGCGGCGGTCTTGCTGGGCGGCGGGGCCTTGGTCGGCTTCTTGTACCGGAGGTTTGCTCCTGCTCCCATGCGGATGTCATCCGGGCCGTGGAAGCACGGCGGCACGGCCTGAAGAAAGACGGAAGCGGCTGCTATGTCCGTTATAAGTTCATCGATCTATTGAAAAGGAATTCCAGGTCATGCATCGAAGATCTCTTTTGATCCTGTGCCTGGCGGGCCTGTTGGCCTCCCAGGCATGCGCCACGCTGCCCCGCATCAACGACCGGCGTCCAAACTTTCTCATCATTATCACGGATGATCAGCGGTACGACACCATGAGCTATGGGGTCATGCCCGTCACCCAGGCCACCCTCTTCGATCAGGGCGCGACTTTTACCCACGCCTACGACACGACCCCGCTTTGTTGTCCGGCCCGCGCCAGCCTCCTGACCGGAATGTACGCACACAACACCGGCGTCAAGACCAATGATAACGGCCTGACCTATCCAAACTTCATTTATACGATGCAGCAAAATGGATACTACACCGGCCTGGTCGGAAAATACCTGAATTCCTGGGACGGAGAGCTCCGGCCTGAATTCGATTACTGGGTTTCCTTCTTCCGGGGCGAAAGCGCCTATATCAACCCGCGCTTGAACAACAACGGGACCTGGTCCACGTATAAGGGGTATATCACGGATATCCTTGGGGATGATGTCATCCAATTTCTCGACCAGGCGGCCAAACAGCCCAGACCCTTCATCCTGTACTTTGCGCCCAATGCCCCGCATCAGCCGGCCACCCCCGACCCGATCGATGCGAACAAATTAACGAACCTGCCTGCGTGGCGGCCTCCCAGTTTCAACGAGGCCGATGTTTCGGATAAACCTCAGTGGCTGCAATATAAACTGCTTACCCCTCAGGAAATCACCCAGGATGACAAATTCCGACGCGATCAACTCCTGACGCTGATCGCCCTGGATCGTGCCGACGCCAAGATCTTCGATGCCATGAGGCAAAACGGCCAGCTCGATAACACGGTGATCATCTTCCTGACCGATAATGCGCTGTTTTGGGGGGAACATCGCATGACGCAAAAGGACAGTTTATATGAAGAGGGCGTGCACACACCCTTTGCGATCCGTTATCCGCCGTTAATTCCAAAGCCCGTGGTGAAAGACCAGTTGGTGGCCAATATCGATATCGCCCCCACGATTCTGCAGTTAGCCGGAATCCCCATCCCATCCAATATGGATGGACTCTCCATGGTCAACCTGTTCGAGGGAGGGCCGTGGCGAAACGCGCTGCTGCTGGAGGGCTGGCCCCCGCGCGGGAGCTACTCGGCCATCCACACCGAACGCTACGTTTATTCGGAAACCACGGGCGACAAATCCGAGTTTTATGATCTGCAGACCAACCCGTACGAACTGGGCAACCAGATCAATGACCCGCAATATCAAACGATCATCCAGCAACTGAGGGTCCAGCTTCACGAGCTCCAAGCCCAAAAGGGTGCGCCGCCCACCATGGCGCCCGAGTGGATTCCAACCCTGAGCCCGACGATCGTTCCCACGCCTTGAATCAGCGGTCCGGCGTCGGCAGCCAGCTCGGAACCTGCCCCCCGAAATACGTTGGGAGACCGGGGTTTTCATCCACCCATTCCTGCAGGTCCTGACCATCCATCTGCTGGGAAGAGTACGGCAATTCGCCGCCGCTCACGATGGCCATCATGCCGGAAGTCAAAATGACCGTGCCCTGCTCATTTCTGAGCGAGCAAATTCCCTGAAGGCAGGAAGCTCGCAGCGTGGCGGAGGCCGGGTCATAGCTGACGCCCAGCGGGCTGCCGTTATCGGTGGAAGCGGTCGCGACGTTGGTCTTGACCGCGATTTGTCCGCCTTGAGGCAGAACCCACAGCTGGCCCCTGTCGAGCACAATATGGGTTTCTGGCCTGCCGTCCGTACCCAGGGTCAGACTCTTAATTGCCAAGAGCGCATTCGAACCTACCCGCATCAACGTGCCGTCCGGCTGAAAAGTCAAGGTGGCGAACCCGGAACTCCCGGTTCGAATGGAAGAACCCACAGGAATTGCGGCCCCGGCCTGCGCCGGAAGATAGGCTCCATCCGGCGTATTCTGCACACGGACGTCCCCCTGAAGTTGTGTCCAGGAGGCCTGGCGAGGACGAACTGTCCCTGCCGAGATTTTCGGATGAGAAGGGAGCGAGGTGGGCCGCTGTCCGGTGCCGGCCGGCCCAGGCGGGGGGGTGTTCGCCGCGTCGCGGACGCAGCCCCAGCCTTCGATGCACTCCAGCACTTCCAAAGATTGGGGCGTTGGGTTTTTGGCGGGCTGAAGGCCGCAGCCTCCGCTCAAGGCGGCGGCAATAAGAATCCAGCAAACCATCTTGTTGTGCGCAAACATGTCTTTTTCAAACCTTGTGGAAGCGGCGGGAATTCCTAACCAGGCAGGTCTAAGTGTAGCAGAATATTTTGTTCGCTTTCCATAGCCCGGCTCCGCAAAAGTATTTTCGGATGTCACGTCTTAAAACTGCAATCAACTATTGTCCCACGCCTGGACAAAATACCCCGAACCGGATCAAGGATCAGTTTTCTGATCTCTCCTGCCATAAGCGCACAGAATGATCATTCTGTGCGCGGCAGGTTTCTTGCAAGCGGCATCCCTGACAGCCCTCTCCGCAATTGACGTAAAGCTGGATCATCCCGCGGCGCTGCAGGTGCTCGAGCATGGCCTCGATGAGTTGGGGCGAGGTTCCCAGTTGCGCAGCCAGGACCCTGGTCTCCAAGGTTCCGCCCCTGCGGACTTCTTCCAGCAGCCTTTCCAACATGTCTAAAGCCTCAGCAAGAGCGCCAGGTGATATACAACGCTGCCGGCCGCGATCGAGATCGCCAGGAACAAAGCGATGCTCAACAAGGTCCAGCCCCAGGAATTCGTTTCCTGGCGGATGGCGGCCACGGTGGCCATGCAGGGGATGAAGAGCATGGTGACCACCAGGAAGGATAGGGCTGAGGCACTTGAGTACGTCGCGGTGAGGGTTTGAGCGAGGCCGCCGTTCGGGCTGCTGCCAAACAGGACTCCCATGGTCGCGATCGCGTTCTCTTTTGCGGGGAAGCTCGTGATCAGCGCCACGGTCAAGCGCCAGTCGAGCCCCATCCATCGACCTACCGGTGCGACCCATTTACCGAATTGCACCAGGTAGCTGCTGCCAAAATCTCCATTGGGAAGCGTGGAAAGGATCCAGACCGCCACCGCCATCGCCAGGATATTGGTGCCCGCTTTCTTGACGAACGACAGCGACCGCTGCCATACCAACAGACCGATGGTGCGCAGGTTGGGCAGATGATAGAGCGGCATTTCCATAATGAAGGCCGAACGCTGGCCCTTGAAAATTATCTTGTTGAGCGCCACTCCGCTGATCACCAGCGTGATCATCGAAAGCAGCACCAGCGACCAGGAGACCAAGAGCGCCTTTGGCCCAAAAAAGGCGGGCGCCAAAAAAGCCACGACGGCCATGCGGGCCGTGCAGGGAACCAGCGGGGCGATCAAAATGGTCAGAAAGCGTGCCGGCTTGGAGTCAATCACCCGCGTGCCCATGATGGCCGGCACATTGCAGCCAAAACCGAGAAACAGCGGCAGGAAGGACTTCCCGTGCAGGCCCATCATGTGCATCAGGTTGTCCATGACATAGGCCGCGCGCGCCATGTATCCCGTGTCTTCCAATAAACCAAAGGCCGCGAAGAAGATCACCATGATCGGCAGAAAGGTGATGACCGCTCCCGCGCCGCCCAGGACACCATCCACGATCAGGCCCTTCAACCAGAACGGGTAGCCTGCCAGCAGCTGGCCCAGCCAATTGGACAGCCCGCCCACCACCCTGGTGTCCAGCCAGTTTTGGAGGGGCGAGCCTACCGTGAATGTCAACCAGAAGACCGATCCCAGGATTCCTGCCAGAATCAGCAAGCCGCCGATCGGATGTGTTGCCCAGGTATCGATTTGATTCGTCCAGGAGACTTGACCCTTTTTCGGCCGGGCCACGGCCGCGCGCACCATGCGCTCGATCCATTCGTAGCGTCCGGAGGCGACCGCCAAGAGTGCATCATCATGCTGGCGCAGTAAGTTTTTGACGGCCTGCCTCTTTTCCTCAGGCAGCGTGCCTTGCATCAGGTGTGTGATCTCCGCATCGCCCTCCAGCAACTTGAGGGCTACCCACTCGCAGGGATAAGGATCAGGGACATGACCGGCAATGATCCGGGAGGTCTCTTTCAGCAGGGCCAGGTGGTCGGCGCGGATCTCGGGCTGGCGCGGGGCGTTGGGTAGATCGCCGTCCAGAGTTTTACAGATGATCCCGAGCAGTTCGTGTGCCCCTGTGCTTCGTGTGGCGCTCATCGGGACGACGGGGATGCCCAGGGCGGCTTCCAGCACTTCTGATTCAACATGGATGCCCTCATGTTCGGCCACATCCATCATGTTCAAAGCTACGATCACGGGAGCCGGCAGGGTGACCAATTCTGCCACCAAATAGAGGCTGCGTTCCAGGCTGGCGGCGTTGACCACGGCCACCACGATATCGGGCCGCTCGCGCAGGATGAATTCACGGGCGATCACCTCTTCAGGGGAATTGGCGGTCAGGCTGTATGTGCCAGGCAGGTCGACCAACCCAAATTGGTGGTCATCAAAGTTGAAACTCCCTTCACGCCGCTCAACCGTTTTCCCGGGCCAATTGCCCACGTGTTGGTTTAGGCCGGTCAGGAGATTGAACAGAGTGGATTTGCCGACGTTCGGCTGTCCTGCCAGCGCGATGAGCGGCATCTTCTCCCGCACGACCAACAGGGGGGTTGCAGTGGAGGAGGCGGCGTGACCAGCGCTCACTTTTCCGCCCTCCGCTCGACCATGATCTTATTGGCCTCCCTGCGGCCAAGCGCCACGCGCGCCCCGCGCACGGTAACAATCAGCGGGCCGCGGCCGTAATTTTGTGCCATGTCGATTTCTGCACCGGGCGTGAATCCCAAGGAGACCAGACGATTGGTCTCCGCCAGGCCATTGGAAAAACGAACGATCGTAGCTTGTTGATCGACGGGGAGCTCTGCCAATGGAATTTGCATCGCGCGCATGGGTTTCTCCAGGATGGTGGGGGCGGAATTCTCCGATTCTCCACCCGGTTTTCATGTCGGATTCACAGTTAGCCTGTATAATGCTGGCATAGACAAGGTTCAAACATAATTAGTATACGCTAACCCTCGCTATTAATACATTGAAACAAGGACTGATTTTCAGTGACATACGTCACTAATTCGGACAAAGTATATGGACAAACTCAGCACGACCATTGAGGATTATCTCTCTTTGATTTTTGTCTTCGAGCGGGATGGTGAACCGGTGGTCGGAGTTCAACTGGCGGAACTGTTGAACGTCACGCCTCCCACCGTCACAAATACTCTGAAGCGCATGGCGCGCGATAAGCTGATCATCATGGACAAAAGGGGCACGCGACTGACGAAATCGGGATGGGAATCGGCGAGGACAATTTTGCGCCGCCACATGTTGACCGAATGGATGATGGTCAAAAGGTTGCCCTGGTCCAAACTGCATCAGGAGGCTCACAACCTGGAACATGCCATTTCTGCCGAAACAGAGCAGGCCTTGCTCAAGGAGTTGGGAGGACCGCAGACCTGTCCCCATGGCAACCCGCTGCCGGGATGCGAACAGGCAGTGGCCTCCTGGATCCCGCTCACCCAGGTCAAACCAAATGAGAAAGTCGTCATCCGCAGGATCCATGAGTTGGCGGAGCACGATTCCGAGCTAATGGCTTTCTTGGAAAGCAGGGCGATCATGCCCGATCAGGAGGCCGTGGTCACGGAGGTGCTGCCATTTAATCAAACCATCACCCTTCAGGTCCAGCGACAGGCCATCACCTTGGGTTTTGCTTCCGCGCGTTATGTTTTTGTGGAGCACGTTGGCAGGGTGCCGCCGGCATGAAGTACGAGAAGGCTCCAGAGGGCGCCATCTCTGGCCGGGCTGGAAGGGCGAAAGCGGATCTTCGGGATTGGGACGCGCCGCACAGCATGGGCCCGGCCATGAAGGAATCGGAAGGGGAAGAGGTCCAGGGCGGGCTGCGCCGAAAAGCTGGGCTGGGGCATTGGGTGGATGCAGGCCGTCCGCCGGCCCAGGTCCAGGACGGAGCGCTGGATCATAGGACTTGTTTCAGAAAAGTATCAACGACCAGGGGATCGAAGTGCGAGCCGCTCTGCTCGCGGACATATTTTAAGACATCCTCCGGCTTCCACGCCGGCCGGTACGGACGGTCAAAACTCAAGGCATCCCAGACATCGACCACGGCGAAGATGCGTGCCGAAAATGGGATCTGTTCGCCTTTCAAACCGCGCGGGTAGCCGGTGCCGTCCCACTTTTCGTGATGACAATAAGGAATATCCAAGGCGGGCCGCAGATAGGCGATGGGAGCAAGCAAATCATAAGCGAACCGCGGATGCTGGCGCATGACGATCCATTCTTCCTCGGTCAATTTGCCGGGCTTAAGCAGAATGTGATCGGGAACGCCCATCTTGCCGATGTCGTGCAGCAGCCCGCCGCGCCGAATATGAACCAGGTCTGCATCGTCGATGCCCATGGCGCGCGCCAATTTCAAGGTCATCTCCGTGACGCGCTGAGTATGTCCTTCCGTTTCCTTATCCCGCAGGTCCAGGGCGCGTGACCAGCCTTCGATGGTCGCATCATAAGCCAGTGCCAGTTCCATGCCGGTGCGCTGTAGATCATTGAAGAGGTTCGAGTTATCTGCCGCGATCGCCGCTTGTCTTCCGAGCGCCTCCAGGAATTGGAGCCATTCGGCATCCGGTGATAAATCCGTGCGATGAAAGACTTCCAGCACACCTTCCATTTTGCCTTTGGAAATCAACGGCACGGCGCAATACGACACGAATCCTTCATCCGTCAACAGGAAACTGCGCTTGAGATTCGTGGCGTGGGATAATCTTCGGACAAATATCGTTTTTCTTTCGAGCAGGGCCCGCGCCGGTAAACCCTCATTCAAATAGAGCGGAGCCGATTCGATGGCTCTGCCGTGGAAGCCACTGCCGCGCATAAACTCAAGCGTTTGGGATCCCAGCTTGAGCAATAATACAGCCGCCGCGTCGACATGGAGCTGGGCGATCACTTGCTGAAGCACCATATCCAAGGTCAAGTTCAGATCGAAACTGCTGGTGATCATGACATCGATGGACCGCAGGGCGCTCAACCTCTGCACTTGTGTTTTGGCTTCTTCTTCGGCCTTTTTGCGTTCGGTGATATCCACGATCGAGACGATGACTCTCGACATCGTCTCTTCATATTGCGGAAGCGCGCGCCAAAACACCTGAACGTAGATCGGCTTGCCGCTCAAGGTGCGGTTCGCCATTTCTGCCTCGTATTCCTTCCTGCCTTCGGCGATGGCGATCAATTGATCCACGAAGTTTTTGGAATCCTGACTCTCCAGGATTTGATCGAGACCCTTCAAGAGCTCATCCTTGTTCCTGGCCTCATAAAGTTTCAGCGTGCTGTTATTTACATCCAGGACTTGGATGACGGCGGCGCATTCGGCCACGACTTCGGGGTGGTCTGCAAAATATTCTCTGAAGTTGGTAGTACCCTGGCTTCTTAAACCTTCGACGATCTTCACCGCCTGCGAAAAGTCTTCTTGCCAGACCGAGATCGGCGAATCTTCAAAAAGACCCCGATAACGACGTTCTGATTCATGCAAAGCCTCGATCGCCTGTCTGCGTTGGCGCCGCATGTCCGCCTCTGCCAACTCGCGCCGGATGGCAGGCACCAGGCGCGCCATGTTGCCTTTGTTCACGTAATCATGCGCGCCGGCCTTCAACACCTCCACCGCGGCTTCTTCGCCGAGGGAGCCGGAGACCATGATGAAAGGCAGGTCAAGTCCGCTCTCGCGCAAAACGCTGAGCGCGTTCAACGAATCGAATTGCGGCAGGCTGTGATCGCACAGGATCAGATCCCAAGCCTTGCGCTGCAAGGCGGACCCCAGGGCGGCGCGCGTTTCGACGCGCTCCCATTCCACCTGATAGCCTCCCCGCTGAATTTCGCGGATGATCAAATCAGCATCATCCTGCGAGTCTTCCACGATCAATACATTTAAAAGATTCTCCATCTCATCCGCTCTATTTCACTTCGGAGGCGGTTCGTTCAATACCAGCCAGTACAAACCAAGTTGTCGAACCGCTTCCACAAATTGATTGAAGTCCACCGGCTTGCGGACATACGAATTGGCTCCATCGCCATAGCTCTGCGCCACATCCTGCTCCTCTTTGGAGGAGGTCAGGACCACCACCGGCAAGCGATGAGTCCGTTCATCGGCGCGGATGCGGCGCAAAACTTCGTGTCCGTCCAGCTTGGGCAGCTTCAAATCCAACAGAATGACTTGAGGCATTTCCATGGGATTGCGGCCGGCATATGTTCCGGTGCAGAACAGAAAATCCAATGCTTCCACTCCATCATGCGCCACCACCACGCGGTTGCCGACATTGTTTTTTCTAAGTGCGCGCAGGGTCAGCGCCTCATCGTCGGGGTTATCTTCCACCAGCAAAATCATTTTCTCTTGCATACACAGCCTCTTCTGGTCCGACGGGCCTGACCTGTTGAGTTGGATGACCGGTCAGACTTCCTACGGCAGCGTGAAATAAAAGGTCGCGCCCCGATCCACGGCCCCTTCCGCCCACACGTGTCCGCCGTGACGGTGGATGATGCGCTGCACGGTGGCCAAGCCGATGCCTGAGCCTGGAAATTCGCTTTCCGCATGCAGTCGTTGGAACGCGCCGAACAACTTATCTACATACGCCATATCGAATCCCGCACCGTTGTCGCTCACAAAGAACGTCTTCAGCTCACCCCCCGCGCCCGCGTCCGGCGCGGGGCGCGGGGGGCGGGCGGAAATCCCAAATTCGATCCGCGCCTCCTCGCGCTTCGACGTGAACTTCCAGGCGTTGCCCAACAGATTTTCCAAAGCGATCTTCAAGAGATGTGCATCGGCATGAGCTTTCAGATCAGGCGCAATCGTAAAGCGGACTTTCCGCTCGGGGTGCATATCTTGCAGGGCGCTCGCAACCACGCGCGCCATCGCGCTCAAGTCGATGATATCGGGTTGAAGTGAGGCGCGCGTCACGCGCGAGAGATTCAATAAATCATCGATCAATTCCGCCATGTGCTGCGCGGCGTTGCGCACGCGTTCCAAATAGCCCTGTCCATCCGGCGGTAATTGCGAGGCATAATCTTCCAGCAGCGCGGCGCTGAAACCGTCAATCGCACGAAGCGGGGCGCGCAGGTCATGCGAAACGGAATAAGCGAAGGCTTCGAGCTCTTTGTTGGCGACCTCCAATTGAACGGTCCGATCTTTGACGCGTTGTTCCAGTCCTGCATTCAATTGCCGGATTTCCGCCTCTACTTGCTTGCGTTCGGTGAGGTCACGCGCAATGGCAGTGAAACTTTTCTTTCCATCCACTTCCACTTTCGAGATCGAAACTTCCAGCGGAAACTCCTCGCCGTTCGCGCGCAGACCGAAAACCATTCCCAATCTGCCCATCGAGCGTTTGGTGCTGGAGGTCAGGCCGAAGGCGCGCACATCTTTTTCATGCTGTTCCCGCTGCCGTTCGGGGATCAAGGTCGTCAGCGGCTGGCCGATGACTTTATCGGCGAAACGCTGGAACAGCTCTTCCGCGGCGGGATTGAAAAGCGTAATGCGCTGATCCTCATCGATCATGATGATCGCGTCCATCGCCGAATTGATGATGCCGGCCAACTGCATTTGTCCGCGCTGGATGCTGGTTTGCTGTTGAGCGATCAATTCCTGTTTGGTTTCGATATAACTCTCACCGATCACGCTCATGGCGGTGTCGAGCAGGCGGTCCATACTGGTGACGGCCGTGATAAAACGCTTCGGCGATTTTCCATACGCCTCGAACAGATGCGGTTTGATGGATCTTCTGAACGCATTGACCACATCCAACCAGGCGTGGAAACTCAAGCCGGCTTCAGCATAGCGCATTCCCTGCGCCTGTAGGTTTCTTATATAAGGTTCCCATTCCTGATCAAAGATAACGCGGCGCTGCATCTCCAGGCTGGCCCCGTCAAGTCCGGGCGATTGCTGAGACGATGAATTCTGCAAGATGAATTTGAATTCCGGATGCCGGCCTGCCATGTGACGCAGTTCCGCCTCGATCTCGGTGCGGCGCGCCTCATAGACCTTCCAATAGTCTTTTAGCCCCTTGGCTTCGGCGGGTGAAAGTTTTGGAATCGGGACAGAGACGTTCCTGCGATCGTTCATCGTTGTGGTCTCGATGCCGATCGGAAAGCCGCTGGACCCCCGTGAGCTTACGCCTTGCGATACAAGAAGCGAGATGTTGATCTCTTCAGGCTTTTCGACGACACCAATAAAAGAAACAATTGATAAGACCTATTTCGAATCGCCTGCATCCCCTGAGCCGCTGGAACTATAAAGCATCGTGTCGAGAAAATCAAGACAGTAATTAATGGGGTGTTTCCGGGGAATCCTTACAGTTTGCTTGCAGTTTGTGACTTTCGATCAACGTCCATTCCCGGACGGACGTTCCAACCCTGCATGGAACGGGATCCACCTGCCCTTCCACCGATGCCGGAATCCTAAGCCTGCCGTTCCCGGAAGATCTTCGAGCTCGTTATCGCGGCAGGCCCTGTCGCCCGTGATGCGCGGACCTGCGGGAGGCCGGCGTTGTACATTTTCGACGGAACGTCACTTCGCCTCGTTCCCAGTGCCGGGCGTCTGACAGAATTCGACGGGTTGACCCCGCCTACCGTGCGAAGAGCCGATCAATTTTGAGCCCGCGCGAATGGCGTTTCTGGCGGGCTGGATGGCCTCGCCCGTCCTCTCCATGTGGAGCGGGCAGCGCAGCCTCCGATACCGGTCACCTACGGCCATCGGAAATTGATCGACCACTTTTACACGTTCGCGGTTCCGCTGCTTCCAGGCTTCGTCCAGCCGGTGGAACACAGCCAGGAGAAGCCCGGCAATTTGATATGAGCCAGGATTGCAACCAACTCTTGTCCAAGAATTTCGGAACAGGCCCGGTCCCTTCATGAACACGCTGGCCTTTCCGTATTTCCAGCAAAGAACAAGGCTGCCACGACGCAAATGGCCATCCGCTCGGCATCGCTCCTTGGTCGGCGGGCATCCTCCTGGCGGTGCCTTCCCTTCAAACGATCGCCGCAAATGCAATAAAGGGCTGCAATTTCCATGTCCCGCGGGTCGCCCCGCTTTCGTGGGTGTCGTAACCACAACCGTAGCAAAAATCCCATGGACTTCACCTCAAGTCAGAAACTTGCGTTAGAATTATCGATAAGGGATTTCTGCAAGGAGATGAATCTTGGGAGCAATGAGTGTCAGGGAAATGCCGCACACGGTAACCATCGTTTTTCCTCTTGACAGGAAGGACGATGTAATTAGAAACGCTGATCAAAAATTCAGACAACGAAAGGAGTACCTACTATGAGTGAAGAAAACAAGTGCCCGGTTCACAGCCAAATTGCCGGAGGCGGACCAACCAACGAAGACTGGTGGCCTAACCGCTTGAAGCTCGAGGTCTTGCACCAACATTCCTCCAAGTCCAGCCCGATGGGCGAGGATTTTAACTATGCCAAAGAGTTCAAGAGTCTCGACCTGGAGGCGGTGAAGAAAGATCTCCGCGAAGTGATGACGAAGTCGCAGGATTGGTGGCCGGCGGACTTTGGCAGCTATGGGCCCCTCTTTATCCGCATGGCGTGGCATAGCGCCGGTACCTACCGCACCGGAGACGGCCGCGGCGGCGCTGGCAGGGGCCAGCAGCGCTTCGCACCGCTCAACAGCTGGCCGGACAACGTGAACCTCGATAAGGCGCGCCGCTTGATCTGGCCCATCAAGCAGAAATATGGCCGGAAGATTTCATGGGCGGACCTGATCATACTCAGCGGCAATGTGGCGCTGGAGACCATGGGATTCAAGACGTTCGGTTTCGGCGGCGGCCGCCAGGATGTTTGGGAACCGGACGAGGATGTCTATTGGGGTTCCGAGGGCAAGTGGCTGGAAGACAAACGCTACTCCGGCGAACGCGATCTTGAAAACCCGCTGGCGGCGGTGCAGATGGGGCTGATCTATGTCAACCCGGAGGGCCCGAACGGCAAACCGGATCCCCTGGCTGCCGCCAAGGATATCCGCGAGACCTTTGCGCGCATGGCCATGAATGATGAGGAAACCGTCGCACTGATTGCGGGTGGACATACCTTCGGCAAGACCCACGGAGCAGGCGATCCGAAGCTGGTCGGCCCTGAACCGGAAGCGGCCCCCCTGGAGGCGCAAGGTCTCGGCTGGAAGAGCCGCTTTGGCAGCGGCAAAGGCGATGACACAATTGGCGGCGGCCCGGAGGTCACCTGGACCACTACCCCCACGAAGTGGAGCAACAACTTCTTTTGGAACTTGTTCAACTACGAATGGGAGCTGACCAAAAGCCCGGCGGGAGCGTATCAATGGATGCCGAAGGGCGGCGCGGGTGCAGGCACCGTACCTGATGCGCACGACCCAACGAAACATCGTGCCCCGGCCATGCTGACCACGGACCTCTCCCTGCGCTTTGATCCCGCCTACGAAAAAATCTCTCGGCGCTTCCTGGAGCATCCGGACGAGTTTGCGGACGCCTTCGCCCGCGCCTGGTTCAAGCTTACGCATCGCGACATGGGACCCAAATCCCGCTACCTTGGCCCGGAAGTTCCAAAGGAAGATCTGATCTGGCAGGATCCCATCCCTGCCGTCCGTCACAAATTGATCGGCAAACAGGATATCGCCGCGCTCAAGAAACAGATTCTGGCTTCGGGTTTGTCTGTTTCGGAATTGGTCTCGACGGCTTGGGCTTCGGCCTCCACCTTCCGCGGCTCCGACAAGCGCGGCGGTGCGAATGGCGCTCGCATTCGCCTGGCGCCGCAAAAGGATTGGGAAGTCAACCAGAGTGCCCAACTGGCAGGGATTCTCAAGACCTTGGAACACATTCAGAAGGCGTTCAACAGGGCCCAGTCTGGCGGCAAGAAGGTTTCGCTGGCCGACTTGATCGTGCTGGCCGGTTGCGCCGGCGTCGAGCAGGCCGCGAAAAATGCCGGTTACAAAATAACCGTTCCTTTCCTGCCCGGACGCATGGATGCCTCGCAGGAGCAGACCGATGTGGAATCTTTTGCCGTGCTGGAACCAAAGGCGGACGGTTTCCGCAACTACCAGAAGAGGCGTTATGCCGTCTCGGCGGAGGAGATGTTGATTGACCGCGCGCAATTGCTGACATTGACTGCGCCTGAGATGACCGTGCTGGTGGGCGGCATGCGAGTTTTAAATGCCAACTATGGGAAATCCCGGCACGGCGTTTTCACCAAGCGGCCGGAGGCGCTCACCAACGACTTCTTCGTGAATCTGCTCGACATGGGCACGGAATGGAAGCCAACCTCGGAAGACCAGGAAGTATTCGAAGGCCGCGATCGCAAGACGGGTGAATTGAAATGGACGGCCACGCGTGTGGATCTGGTCTTCGGTTCGAATTCCCAACTGCGGGCCCTGGCGGAGGTTTACGGGTGCGCCGATGCACAGGAGAAATTCGTCCATGACTTTGTCGCGGCGTGGAATAAGGTCATGAACCTCGACCGCTTCGACCTGGCCTGATGGCAGCGCCCCCTTTGATCCTGGGTTGAATGGCAGGAAGCCGCAGCCCTGGCATCGCTCGATCCGGATGACCACTGGACCAGCAGTCATCCGGATTTTTGTTTTCAGCGGGCGGCGTTGACATCTTGATCGTCGGCAGACCGGTATGGGAGGCGTTCTGTTGATTCCATGCATCCGTTTTGAAAAGATGAAGAGCTTCGTTCCATTGGATCCTTGCGGCCAGGCCGCTACGCGTTTGGCATAGGCGGCAGGCGCCGGCCCATATGGCCTGGATCACAGGCGGGCCTCTCTAGGAGCCTCATGAAAATGCAGGCGCAGGACATCCATTGACCATTCGCAGTGTTATTCATTTTGAGGAAGGAGTGCAGATGAGCACCGATGAACAAATTGCGCCTCGGGCACGTGTCAGCCATTTTCGGCAAGCCATGATGGCGCTTTTTTGGTTCGGCATTCAGGCACATTGGGCGGCGTATCTGACCATCATCCTTCCGCAGCAGGCGATCTATATCGGCGGCGATGCGCATAAGGGTGAGACCCAGGGCTGGGTGCTTTTATTCGTGCCGATCGTCTCGATGGTGGTGGCGCCGTTATTCGGTTCGATGAGTGACCGCATCGTCACGCCGTTCGGACGCCGCCGGCCATGGATCCTGGCCGGCACCTTGTTGAACATCATCGGATTGTTCGGCCTCGCCTATCTGCCGCGCCAAAACGATCTTTCGTCGCTTCCGATCTATATCGCCGTAGCGGTGTGGGTCTGTTTCTGGAACAACTTCGCCACCGCCCCGTACAACGCCTTGATCCCCGATATCATGCCGCCCGAACAACGCGGCAGCGCGGCGGGTTGGTACGGCTTGATGAGCATGCTGGGCAACGCGGCCGGAGTCGGCACCGGCATCCTGTTCACCGCACATGGGAAGACCGACATCACCGCGATCTACTACTTCATCGCGGTGCTGTTTTTCCTCAGCATGGTTTTCACCGTGGTATTTGTTCAAGAGCCGCGCGTCGTGACCAAGCCGCCGCCGTTTCAGTTTGGAACCTTCATCCACACTCTGCTGGACCCGCTGCGTGATCACGACTTCCGCTGGGTCTTCTGGACCCGTTTCATGATGGTGATGGGCTTTTTTGTCGTGCAGCAATATCTGCAATACTATTTTCGTGATGTGGTCAGGAACTTTACGTTCTTCGGGGTGAGCCTGGCCTCGAATGAAGTGGAGGCCTTCACGGTCTTCGGCCTGATGCTGTTGATCGGCGCGGTCATCAGTTCGCTCAGTGCAGGAATTCTCTCCGATCGTTTCGGCCGCAAGCTGATGGTATACATTTCGAGCGCACTGCAGGCCGTTGTGCCGATCGTGTTCATCTTCTTCACCAACTACAGCCTCGCCGTGATCTTGGGCATCGTCTTTGGGCTGGGCTACGGCGCGTATCAATCCGTGGATTGGGCGCTGGCCAGCGATGTCCTCCCTTCCGAAGACGATTACGCCAAGGATATGGGCGTGTGGCACGTCGCATTCACGCTTCCGCAATTGGCGGTCTTCATCACCGGCTTTGTGCTGGACGGCCTGCAGAGCGTTGGCCGGGCGCATGGAAATCCGAATCTGCCTTATATGGTCATCTTCGCGTTTGCCGTGATCTGTTTCATACTCGGCACCGTACTGGTCCGGAGGATCAAGAAAGTGAGATAAAAAGGTGAGCCTCCCTGCCTGACCGGCACGTCTTGCGGGGCCGGTCCGGCAGGCTCCCGGCTTTTTCCTGATCCTTTGTCCCGGCTGATACGAACATCAGATACATTGTCTTGACGAGTCCATCACGGAAAAGTACAATTGCGAGAAATCATAATTGCATAGCGGAGAATCAGCGGCTGAGCCCTGCACCCCAAAAAGCAGGGCTACGAGGTGGAGGTTCCGTCTCGCGAGAGACGCGCTAATCCCTGACTTGATCGGAAGATACAAGCCAGTGGAGAAAATCGGATTGATCAGCGGATGCCTCTAGAGCCTTTCACGGGCTCTCTTCTCCCTTCCAAAGCAAGCGCAAGGAGTAATCGAGTTTAAAAAAACTCTATTGCTCACCGCAAAAACCACACGGCAACGTGTGGCACAAAGCGGGCGCAGTGAAGCAGATGGATTCCGTCTGTTTGCCTTTGGAAGGGCTGTCTTTCTAATTTCAAGTCGTATCGACAGACATGCCCTGCATGTCTGTTTTTGTTTTTTTTGGAGAAGGAATGAACTCGAGCCGATATCATATTGAAGCAAAAATCATGCCGCCGCCGCCGGGTGGATATCCGGCAAAATTTGCAATTGTCGAGGGCGATACATACATCAAATACGGTCATCAGGTTTTCGAGGGACGTTCCCAACGCGGCGATTCCTATTGGACGGCCGAGATCATCACCCAAACTTGGTACCAAGCCGAGACCGGACGCATCCCGATTTCGGGTGCAGGCTATGGCGGTAAATTTGCGTCGGAGGGCTTTGATGGTTTGTGGCTCGATATGTCTGAAATCGTCCGTCCGACACGCGACGGCATTCACGGCCGCGAATACATTTCAACGCAAGTGGATATCGGCCGCGGGCTGGACAATCTGACATTCGACACCAAGGGCATGCTGACCACCTCCCTGCCCGCCTGCTTGAGCTTGCCCATGCCTGTTCTATTCGATCCGTTGCCGGTGCCTTTGCCTGGGCGCGGCGCGCTCAAAGCCATCGCATCCGCAGCAAAAACACTGGACCTCCTGGCGTTAATAACCCCGGCCGACTACAGGGAGGACCTTGATTCATCCAATCTTGGAATTCTGCTCACGCCGGACGAGCTTGATTTGAAGTTCGATTTCTCTCCGCGTTATGTTGAGATTGACATCCATAACACAACGGACGCCGCCCCGATCTCCGCTTTGCTCAACCAAGCCGCATCCCACTTCCCCGATGCCGTCATCAGCTTGCGGATGCCGCTCGGCCCCCAAGCCGCGGATGTCGCTGTGGAGTGCGCGAAGAGGAATGCGGCGGTCATTCATTTGACCGCGGATGAAATCGGGCGCGACAGATCCAATCTGCCCATCACCGATTCATTGAGACAAGTGCATGCCGCGCTGGTGAAAGCCTCCTTGCGCGATCGGGTCACATTGGTTGTGTCCGGCGGCATCGGCGCGGCGGAACACGTGGTCAAGGCCGTGGCCTGCGGCGCCGATGTGGTGGCGGTTGATTTCGCGATGCAAATTGCCTGGGGTTGTTCATTGTGGGCGGATCAAGGTAAGTGTCCTGCTGAAAACGAGGAAATCGATTCGGAATGGGGCGCACAGCGACTTGTCAATTTGATGAATGCCTGGCGCGACCAGATGCTGGAAGCGCTCGGCGCCATGGGCCTGCGCGAAATCCGTCGCTTGCGCGGCGAGCTGGGACGCACCATTTGGCAGAAAACCGAGGAAGCCTCTTTCAAGGAAAACTTTGGCGGGAGCAAAGCTCTTGCTTCGTTGCCCAAACTCAAAGTCGAGGCAGGGGCCGAAGGGGATTTTCGCTGGCCCCAGACCCTCCTGCAGGCCTCACAACAACAAGCGCGCACGGGGCAACCACCCAGCGGCTATGAATGGGAGTATCGCTTCGGCGCATCCGAAGGCGGCTTTGATCGTCTCGCGTTTGGATTTGAATTCGATATGGATCCATCCAACCCGCCCCTCGCCGATCCAAAGGATTTCGATCTCTCCTTGCCGCTCAATCGCCGGGCCGATGGGAGACCCGAAATTGTTTTGCCCCTGCCCTGGTATGGAGCGGGCATGTCCTATGGCTCGATTGGCCTGCCGGTGATGCGTGCGCGTGCGTGCGCCGCGCGCACGCTCGGCACATTCATTTCGACCGGCGAGGGCGGATATCCGGATGAACTGGCTGAATACAGCAATCACATCATCACGCAAGTTGCCACCGGCTTATTCGGCGTGCGTGAAGATACCATTGGACGCGCGCGCGTGGTCGAAATCAAATATGCCCAGGGCGCGAAGCCCGGCTTGGGCGGACATCTGCTTGGAAACAAAAACACGGAATCTGTGGCGCGCCTACGCGAGGCAGTGCAGGGCACATCATTATTTTCGCCGTTTCCTTTTCATAGCGTTTATTCGGTGGAGGATCACAAGAAGCATGTGGACTGGCTTAAACAAGTGAACGAGAAAGCTTTGATCTCAGTCAAAGTCTCCACGCCGACCGATGTGGATATGGTGGCGGTTGGATCTTATTACGCGGGCGCGCATATCATTCATCTCGACGGCTCGTATGGAGGCACGGGTGCCGCGCCGGAAATTTCAAAGAAGAATATCGCCATGCCCATCGAATATGCGATTCCCAAGGTCCATAAGTTCTTGGTCGCGGAAGGCATACGCGATCAAATCACGTTGATGACCTCTGGCGGCCTGCGTTCGGCCTGGGATGTTGCGAAAGCAATCGCCCTCGGTGCGGACGGAGCCATTCTCGGCACGGCGGAATTGGTCGCCATCGGTTGTGTTCGCAATGCACAGTGTGAAAAGGGCCTGGGATGTCCGTTTGGAATTACCACAACCGATCCCGAACAGGCCAGGAAAGTTGACTCGGAAGAAGCCGCGCGCCGCATTGTCAATTTATATACAAGCTGGCTGTGGCAATTGGCTGGCATGTTGAGAATGCTTGGCATGAAATCCGTGCGCGAATTGCGCGGGCGAAGCGACTTGTTGATGTATTTGGAGTAGGAGCAGGCCATGTCGACCTTCAGTGAACGGATTCTCAAATCGAGAAAATCCTTATTAGCCCTGGCGCCGCAGTTCCAGCGATCCGAAGATGCGGCGGAAGGCGGATGCGGCGTATTGGGCCTGGCGGCCAACGTTCCGGTTGCGGGCAAACATGTGTTGACCGCTTCGACTCAAATGCATAACCGCGGCAATGGCAAAGGCGGCGGCATTGCGATGGTCGGCCTCGATCCCGCCCAGGTCGGTGTGGATGCGGAGACACTGCGTTCACATTACCTGTTGCAGATCGCGTTGCTGGATCCATCCGCCCGTCCTGAAGTCGAGTCGGAATTTATCGAACCAAATTTTGACATGGCGGCATCCTATGAACTTCCTCGTCTTGATGATCATCGCAAGGTCGAAGGGCTCGATGTTTGCCCACCAGAAATCTGGCGGTATTTTGTGCGCGTCAAACCGGACGTTTTAGCCCGCTTCGCCAAATCAAGCGGACTCTCGGCTTTGAGTTCAAGCGCGCTCGAAGATGAATTCGTTTATCAAAACACGTACAAACTCAATGTCAAGTTTTATGCGAGCCTGGGTGATAAGCGTGCTTTCGTGTTGAGCCATGGAAAGGATCTTTCGGCGATCAAGATCGTCGGTTATGCAGAACAGGCCGTGGCCTATTACAAACTCGAGGAACAAACCGCACACGTTTGGATCGCACACCAGCGTTATCCGACCAAGGGGCGCGTCTGGCATCCGGGCGGTGCACATCCGTTCATCGGCCTGAATGAGGCATTGGTCCACAACGGCGACTTTGCGAACTATCACTCGGTGAGCGAATATTTACAACAGCGCAATATCGGTCAATTGTTCTTAACCGATACAGAGGTCGGCGTGCAGTTGTTTGATCTATGGGATCGCGTTTATCAGTATCCGCTTGAGATCACGCTGGAAGCCATGGCTCCCACGACAGAACACGACTTTGTCATGTTGCCGCCCGGGAAGCGTGAACTTTATCGCGCCGTGCAGCGCACACACATGCACGGCTCACCGGATGGTCCGTGGTTCTTCATTGTGGCACGCTCGAAGAACGATCAATTCGAGTTAATTGGAATCACGGATACCTCCATGCTGCGTCCGCAGGTATTCGCTTTGTTCGAAAACGGGGGCGCACAAATTGGTTTGATCGCCTCGGAGCGTCAGGCCATCAATGCTTGCATGCGTTCGCTGACCTCCGACGACCATCGTTTCAAACCGCTCGCCGATCAATACTGGGTGGCGCGCGGTGGATCCTATACCGATGGAGGTTCATTCCGATTCACAGTGACTCCCCACCCTCAAGGGAAGAAGGAAGGGGAGTTAACCTGCACCAACAAATTTGGCGAGCCTGTGAAGTTGCTGGAGAATCGAGTCCACGCGCCCTATCCACTGGCTGCAGAAAAAGCTTCGCAGGGTTTCCGCAGGGCATGGATGGATTGTGCGAATCACGCGTATGACGACGGCGGTGCTCCGACTGCGTGGCAGCATATAAAATCGCAACTACCGGAATGCGGTTGGAACGATCTCGCCTGGGGTTTCCAGTGGCTATCTGATTTTGGGTCGAGCGGTTTGAAGGAATGGCAATTTGCACGGCAAACCTTATCCCTTGTCCGTGACCGCCGCGCAGATACCGGCAACAAGAAGCGCGCCTCGCTGTTGACGCTGGTCGATCAAGGCCTTTGCGATCTGTTCAGTCGAAACGTGGAAGGCGTTCGCTGCCAGGCTTGGAATACAAGACATGACTTATCCGCGCCGGCAGCGAGCGATGCGATCCTGCTGATCAATGCCTATGGTTTCCCCGCTGAAGGAGAAGAGTCTGTGGCGCGCGGCATCGTCAACGCCTATAAGATGGGATGGAAGAACTTCGTGGTTCACAATTGGCGCGGCGGAAGGTTCGCAGGCGTGGGAATCGGTCCCAATACACAAGGCGTCCGCATCGATCTCTATGGCGATGTTGGCGATTACACTGCGTCCGGTCTGGACGGCGCGGAAGTATATATCCACGGCGATGGACAGGACCAGCTCGGACAAATCATGAAGGAAGGAAAGCTGGTTATTTATGGGGATGTGGGTCAAACCTTCCTCTATGGTGCGAAAGGCGGCGAGATCTATGTGCTGGGATCCGCGGCGGGACGTCCACTGATCAACGCCGTGGGTAAGCCGCGCGCGGTGATCAATGGAACCTGTCTCGACTATTTGGCCGAATCGTTCATGGCGGGCAATCCGCACAAAGGCGGAGGCTTCGTGATCTTGAACGGCGTAGGGTACACGGAAGATGGCAAACTGATCGATCTGCCAAGCCCATATCCGGGAGGCAATCTTTTTTCACTCGCATCCGGAGGGGCGATCTTCATCCGCGATCCGCGCCGTATGGTAAGCGACGACCAACTCAACGGAGGCGTCTTCGCGGAACTAGACAGCGCAGACTGGCATTTGATCGAACCCTATCTACAACAGAATGAGGCCCTATTCGATATCAAGATCCGGGATTTGCTAATTCTGGATGGAGTTCAAAAGGCGCCGCACGAAGTCTATCGCAAAGTCATTGTGAAGGGAAACCAGAGCGTTTTGAAGGACACCGAAAATCGCTAAGCCAACACGGCCTGAACGATCATCCCGGCACAGGTCGCTCAAGAAGCGCAGACGCCACATGAGCGTTTCACGGACGCGGGATTCCTGGGATGAATGCGATCAATACGGCGATGCTCTTTGTCACTCGACTCAAGATGCCGAAGTCTATCCATGGTTGAAACCGGCGTTTGATCAGGCCCAATAAATTGATCAAATGTAATTAACTGGACTCTGGCGGAAAAACGGATGAGCGGATCCATTCTGCCTCGAGCAGGTACGCAGCGATACGAGCGTTTTCCCCACAATGTAACGAAATCCTTTTCTGAGGGCAGGAGCGCGCTGATTTCCGTCATCTGCTTTGAAATACTTAGCGTCAGCTGCTTTCCAGCCGCTTCAGATTTTTCTTCATCCGGCAAACGAAGCCTCTCTTGGAAGGATCCCCGCTCGGGGTATCGTAAATCCAAAAGATAACAGGTTACGAGCGATTCGAGAATGGACCTCATCTCGACGAAGCGAGGAGATCGCCACCGCTGCGATCCAACCCGATTGCACAGCTCCGAGGCATGAGCACAAGCTCGAAGAAATAAACCATGGGGCGCGGAGAAACTCATTTGCCCTGTTTGGGTGATTGAGGCTGGTTGAGGGACCGGCCATGTGTATTTCGGCAGAGTCAAGGGGGTGCTCAACCAACGAGATGAGATCAAACGAAAAACCATGCCGCAAAGACGATTGCAGAACCTGCAAGTAGCAGCAGTATCATTTGATCTTCCAACCGGAAAATTACACCTTAGTGAATCGCTCCAAGTGTCCCAAATGTTCTGACGACATACAATCCACATTTGATGATGCGCAGACTCAACGGAAGGAGTGCCCAGACTCTGCGGGAAATGATGGCCGAGAAATCATGGATACTGAACCTTCACTTACTGCCGAGCGCCTGCAAATCAATGTCCCTTACTGGCGCACTGAAAAGAATGATAAATGAAATGGTTACTGTTACGATATTACTGTGGCAGGCGGTGATCCGCGCCGCAGGAAAAGTGGTTTCGAGATCGCTACGGGATTAGATTTGGCTCAGGACTGCAAACAGGGCCACGGCCAGATTCTCAGCCGCCAGATTCGTGTTTTGAGTTACCTTCCACAGCCGCGGCAGCAGGCGCGGCTGGCGAATGACATCCAGCACAATTCGGCGGAATGCCAGATCGTCCTCCGGATCATACCAATCCTCGATGCGGAAGGGCAGTGGCTCTTTCGGGTTATCGCTGATGGAGCGCAGCGAGAGCACAGGAATGCCTGCTGCGGCTGCCATCTCGGCGATGGCGAAGGTTTCCATATCCAATACGGGGTGGACAGGTACTCCCTCTTCAAGCGAGGCCAGCTGGGATCCTTTGGTGGTAATGGTCCTGCCTTCGTCCCAGCACGCGGCCCGACCTGCCAAGGCCTGGGCGGCGGCCAGTTTGGCGCCGCTGGACAGCGGGGCAAGGGCTCGAGGCGCTCCCACGCGCCCATCTTTAAGCTGACAGGCTTGACGAATGAAGACTACATCTCCGACACTCACATCGTGCTCCAGAGCGCCGGACACTCCGAACGAGACCAGACGTTGCGGCTGCCATTCCGCGAGGAGCGACTTGGTGGCTTGAGCCGCCCTTTTCATACCGATCCCGCACTGGACCAGGATGCAGTTCCAAGCGGAGATCTGAAAACGATACGCGCGGTAGGAACCGCATCGGCATCCTTTCCACCTTCCAATGCGCTTGAGGACCGGCTTGATTTCTGAAGGCATCGCGGCAATTAGTCCGATCGTTTCCATTTTTGGCCAATCAGATTATATCGCCGCAACGCCGTGAACCGTGCGCCGCCCCGCTCCGCGGAGTCTCAGAGGTGACGACTACCTGATTTTGAATGCCGTATTCTCCGCCCCCTTAAGTCTCCTTGTGATCGTCGGCCCGCCATCCGTTACCTGCTTCATCTACTTATGTTTAGCCAAGCTCAAGTTAAGAGATTAATGCAACAAGCAGCAGGATCCATCCTTCTGCAACCTTGCTGACAAAAGCAGCTCTACGGTTGGTGTTGCCTGCCTATGGAACGGAACCCGCCTGAAGCCAAAATCAGCCGCTTGAAAGGGGCAGAATCCCGCAGGTCACGGGTGCGCGCTACCTTAGCCCGCTGCGCTTGGGAGAATTCAGCGAGAACTCAGCCTGCGTTTGTTTCGCTGAGCCAGGGCCTCATGGAACGTTTTCTCAGATCAGCCTTTGCCTGTGCGCATACTCTCACGCGACTCCTCAAGCAGAGCTTGAACGCGCGGAGAACGTGACAGGATGACGGTCTCTAGATCGGCATCATCACGCCGGGCGACGATCACAGCCACCGGCTCACCGCTCCCGGTAATAACGACCGGCCCGTCTGCTTGGGCCCGGTCAAGATAGGCGTTTAGGCGGGCCCTGGCATCGGCAATGGGGCCGATTTTCATAACTCAAACTCCTGTTTTTGCGACCAGCAGCCGATTGCCTCCTTGGACACCGATCGCCAGGATAAAGACCATCTGCTCCTGAAGGTCAAAGTCGTACAGCACGCGAAACCGGTTTTTGAGCAGGTCCGTTGAAGCGTGGTCTACTACATCTTGGCGGCTCAAGTCCCATCCATCGGGTGTTGGGCGCTTTGTGCAGAGGCAACGTTGAAGATAGGACCGCCGAGGCCGGGCACGTGGGATTCAGGCAGCATCGTCAGTCTCAATGATAAAGCATCCCACGCGACTTGGGTGATCTTCGACCATGGTTCCTTGTTTGACGTTGCGAAGCAACCAAAGGATCAGCATGTCGCCACCGGCTCCCAAACAAAAGATTAACCCAAAGAGCATGATCCAGGGATTTCCGCTGATGAGACCAATGAGCGATGGCAACAAACCCAGGATGAAACCTGGCATGGCCGTCAACTTTCGATAGACTCCAACTTCTAAGGGGACTTTACAATGAAAATAGGGTGACAACGTTTTCGGCTCGATTCCAAATTTGAAATCTCGAGACGATATTTTGCCAAAATACATTGCGGAAGCCAGATGAATGAGTTCATGAACAAACATCCCGATCACAATGATAACGAGGTAGAGCACGGCGGCAACTGGATTCAAAGACAATATCGGGTGTTCCGGCACGAACCTCCACCCCCACAAACTGAAATAGAGTGCGCCAAAAAGCGCTGCAGGTACTAGCATGAGAAGCCCTACTAGGTTGGCCTTCACAAAAGATATGGTTAAATCCTTTTTCATTCCGGCTTTTCCATCATGACTTTGGCGTAGACGCCGACCTGACGAGCGTCCAACAGCTTGCCAGCCGCACGTGGGCGGGACGCTGGTTCAGCTTGAGAGCAGTATAAGCCCGAAGGAGGAAAAATGCTGCAAATCGCGGCCAGTCCCGCTGGTCGGCTGCGCGATGGGTAGGCCTGCGCTCAGAGGAGCAGCGCGCTGCTCGTGCACGTTTTCCAGGGAAATGCCTTGGCCGTGCCGGAGGCTCCGGCGCGCATTTTCCATCCGCGCCGAAAAGCGAGGATCGTGTTCCGGTCGATAATCGATCATCCTCGAAGGCAAATCCAATTAATATTCCTGCTGGTTTCCCGTGGCGCGGAAAAATGCATGCGCCTCCATGGATGCGACAGAAAATCGGCAAAAGCTGGTATTTCCAACTTCAATTGTGAAAAGAGGGCTGGCGCTCGGTTAACCAACCCCTCCACTTTAAGAGGGTCGAATGGGTGGGCCCACCCATTGCGGACCACCTGTAGGAAACCGCGGTATTCATTCAATCTTTTCCCGGCCTGCTTTGAGATCACTGCAGGCCGAACTCGTCGCTGCTCTTCGGTCATTTGCCCTAACAAAAGCATGTGCCGGTTTTCTCCGCGAGGCATGGAGGCGTCTGCGGATTCAGCGATCAACGAGAAGATACGTTCCAAAGCTGAAGAAAAGCCGGGTAGATTTAGAGCGACAGCATCCAAATAAAAATCATCGTTCGAACGACGAGCTCGATCCCAGCCTTTCTGGCTGCGGTCCACGACGCGTTCAAGTTCATCAAGTCCCTGACGGATTCGATTCGCAAGTCCACCCAGGTCCTCCTCCTCATAAGGCTTTCCCTCCTGTCTCGATCCTCTTCTTCATTGAGGATCTACAGGCTTCCAGATCAACCAAATCGATCTTGAATTCGGCACTCAGGCCCGTCACTGCATCTACAGCTTCAAAAAAACGCAAGGGGGGGGTGCCTCGCGCCGCGATATCGATATCCGACCAGGGTCCATGAACCGCGAGCGGTAGTCCAGCAAGTTAATGTAAGTGTTGGTGCGCTGACCCGTGTATGCAAAGTCGGTCTGTGTAATTGAGCCAACATCTGCTCTTATCTGTCCGAAGGGCATATATCTCTGCTGACTGGCCAGACTACTATCGCTATTCTCAACAGCAACGACAGAACCGAGTTGATCAGTGAGGAGATATTTTAATCCTGTTCCATCGGCTATTTAATCATCTAGGGAGTCGATGTTGAATCATATTGGTAGATACTTCCGTAACCCTTCCATGGACGCATTCTGTTTAATATTTCATCAGCGTTCAAATGGGTAAATGAAAGGAGTCCAGAGCTTAAGACACTCTGATATTGTTTTGCATCGAAAAATGCGACCGAATCAATTGTGGCGTCAGGCCCCACTACAGAAGTCTCATCAAGGTGAAACCTGTAGCCAAAAGAAATTCCTTTTTCGGGATTTATGAACATCGCTGAGTCATATTCACCAGCGTGTTCCACTAATATAATCTTTGGATTGCCAAATAATTCAACCGCCTGTTGTAAATTAAGATTTAATTTGTTATCAAATGCGATTGTAGAAACTTTGCCGTCAAAGATGTATATAAATCCCCATCTATTAATATCGTGGTAAAAAGTAAAAGGGAATGCATCGTCAAAATTTATGAAAGCCTGATTTGGATCGACAATTGGTTGATCAATCATGTTTAATTTGGAGAGAACGTTTAATGCCTCTTCTTTTGTTGTCAGTCCCGGTGTAATACCCTCCCAGCAGGGAGGACTGCACGATGGGTGTTCAAAAATGTTGGTCTGGCTTGAAAGAACTCCACAGCCTATAAGAAATAGCGCAACCAGAGCCATGAGAATCATGGTTTTCTTGTTCATATTTCCTCTATTATGTAATCTTTTATCGAACCAAAATGTTACCATTGTTTAGGGCCGGGATCCAACAAGCTAAAATATTCGTAAACGATTTCATCATTTACCCAACCTACTGCTGGATCGGGGACAGGATCGTCATTATTGGGATATATTGACAATGCGAAAGATTCTGCGAGGTAATCCGCTGACGAATTATTTCCATAAGAATTAGGTCCTTTAAATCGATTATTATTTCCAGGCCCAGTTTTGTTACCCCAATGACATGGATGGGTGGATAATATACTTCCTCCCATTGCCTTATTCAACTGGTCTCCCACTCCACCATAGAGTGGAATTATCGGGCTACTATTTATATCCCAGATCTGTCCCATTTCATGTGCCAGCCACCGACTTCCACCGTCTTGGTCAAGCCAGCCGCTAAACAAATATACGGTGTTAGTGCCTGTACCTGAGACTAATGCAGGCATTATGCTGTCACGATCTCGTGGAACATAGAATGGGGTTATCTTAGTTACAGGTGCTGTATCAGCCCCCCTAAATATCTATTCATCCAGAGCAAGCCATTACCACCAGTGAACTTATCAACGTAACTTTGAATATTGATAGCGCGTAGGGTGCAAAAACCTCATCCACGATGGCTTAAGCCTCGGTTAGAATGATACCGCATTCCTAATGGAGGACAAAGTCAAATGGGCTGGTTCATCTTGGTCCACCTGAGACCTACACCGATTGCAAGGCTGCTGCTTGATTGCCGAGTAACTTACGGCGACAGCATTCGATTCCTTTCGAGATGTCTTCGGCCCCTGCTGAAGTGCTCCTCCAATCCATTCTATCCTCGGCTACGTCAATCTACCCCCAAAAATCTGATCCTCCAAACAATTCAGAACCCAAAGTGAAACCGTGATGATGGATAACTGCTCCATTCCCGCCTTGAAATGTCCGGGCTCGAGTTTTTGCACCCTACGGCCAATCCACGGGTTGTGCTATAATCTTACAAGTAAGAATAGGAGAAACGCATGGATACGTTGGCTACCACCCGCATGTCGTCCAAAGGACAGGTTGTTATCCCGGATTCGATCCGCAGGCAGCTTGACCTGAAAGAAGGCGCTCAGTTCCTGGTGATCGGCGACGCTGATGTTGTGATTCTAAAGGTTGTCACCCCGCCTAATATTAAAGAATGGTGAGTATCCCCACACGTCACGTATGGAGTATAATAGGGGGCGGAGGACGATATGGGATTTCATATATTGGTCTTTAGATATTGGCGGAGCGTTTTTAAAGAATCATTTCGGATTGCCTTCAAGGAGTCTGAGATGAAAGGGTGGATTAAGGCTTCGATGATAGCCGGTTTAGCCGCAGGAATAATCTGGCTCTTAATCAAGACTGGGGTCATATCAGAACAGACTAAAATTGTCGGCGATGTCATAGGCAATTTTTATGTCCAACTTTTATTAGGAATTGGTTCGGCGATAGTCTTTGCAGTAGCATTCTTTTTTGCTCTCGTGTACGTTCCTGCAAAAACTGATAACAAACGCGAGAAAGATATAGGTAAGTTAAAGGATAAAATAAGGCAATTGCAGTTTAGCCCCTTTGTTTTTCCTGTACTTGCATACCATGCCGAATATAAAATCAAGAACGCGGGCGCAAAAAGAGTGTGGGAAATCATTAAGAACAATTTATTAGAACTATTTTCATACGCACAAATTGGAAATACTGCATATGATATTAATCAAGATGCAATCCAGTTTTTCGATCCAGAGAAAAGCAATTCTTTACAATATGCAATTATTGTTCCGGGAATAAAATACGATACGGTGATTGATTTTGGTGAGGCAATAAGAAGAATAAATCCAAAGAGAATTGATGAAATGTTTGTTATTTCTATTGTGGCAGGCAGTCAAGGTAAAAACAAGACTTCTCTATTAAAATTCGATACTGACTTTAAAGAAGTTTATGCACCTTTTTCTAATTCAATTAGAGATGAATTGATGAAAACAATCAATTTGGAGATTATAGAAGATGAAACACATAAACCATACGAAAAGAAATAAAAAAACGGCTCTTCAATTATTTACTCCAGAGCAAGAACAACGAATCAGGGAACTGTTTTATGAGTATGTCCATTCGTCTCTTCGAGTGTATGTGAATGGTGTGGAACAACCGACGGATTTAGAACAGTCACAACCACAGACAACTGTTGAAAAGCCGCCTGAATTGCCTGAGCAATTGCCCGACGCTGGTCGTCGGTGAATTGTCCGCTGTTTTTTAGCGATTCAAGCGCAACTCTTTCAAAAATTTTGTCCATTTTACCCACTCCTTATGAGGTGAAACATGAAACAAAAGAAACAGAAACCGACCAAAGGACAAGAAGAAAAGAAGGAAGAAGTCTTCACGAAAGAAGACTTCTTCAAAGCCTTGCGAAAGGCTACTAGACCTTTGAAACCGAAGGTCTCACGCGTGAAAGAAAAGTCAAAAACATCGGAGTGACATCATCACGATGGTTATAACGGAAAGCATACTCATTGAGATAGTGCTGTAAATACTTAGCTGATACTGCATGATAGACACCGCGTATCCCATTCTTGGATTGAGACCAAAAGCCCTCGATGGTATTGGTATGGGCATCGCCAATGACGTAAATCTTTTCGGCGTGAGGGACAATCCCGTGTTTGTATCCCATAGCGGGAAGAGCGTCATAGGCTTTGAATTCATCGGTATAGATTTGTGCGCCTTTAGTAATGTTGGCATCTACAATCGGAAGGATGGTTTTGGATTGGACATTGGGAACTGCATGAACTTCGAGTTTCCCGCCGCGCTCAACCGTACCGAATACAGCCGTCTTGGTCTTGGTGCTTCGTCCCTGGTTGTGGGCAATCCGCTTGCTCTCGTGTTTGTTCTTTTCTTCCCCGCCAAAGTACGACTCGTCAAGTTCAACTGTACCGCTAAACTTTGGGAAGTCCTCCGAAAGCATTTCACGAACCTGCTTGCACATTCTCCAAGCCGTCTTATAAGTAACGCCCGTCTCACGTTGAATTTGTTTGGCAGAGATACCGCCGCGAGTTTGTGCCATAAGATAGATTACGTAGAACCAAATGGTCAGGGGTGTGGAGGAGTGGTCGAAGATCGTACCAGCGGCGGGAGAGATTTGAAACCCGCAGAACTCACAACCAAAAACCTTCTTGGTGGTAATGCGGTAAAACTTGGCATCACGTCCGCAATTGTCGCACTTGATAACTTCGGGAAACCACTCTTTGCGAAGATAATCAAGGCAGGAGGCGTCATCAGGGAAAATCTCTTGAAACTTCTTGAGAGTAAACTTTTCCATTGGGCTTTTCTTCTGAATTTTTCTAGTCATTTTGGCTTTTCCTTATGCCCAATAGTGTACTACAAACCGTACGTGATGTCAAGGGATACTCACCTAAAGAATTTAATGCTCTCATCAAGCAAGCCCGCAGACAAGCCAGGGAAGCACGCCTACGACCAAAGGATATTTCATCTGCCATCGCAAAGGCCAGGGAACATGGATGAGAGTCATCCTGGATTTGAAGGTCGTGCTGGACACAAATGTGTTCATCTCAGGTGTGTTCTTTAGTGGACCGCCTCATCAAATCCTGGCTACGTGGCAATCCGGCGAGTTTGA
>Ga0335081_10001065_pt1 | contig 44124 bp, 38 predicted proteins | sample Lox_Sample_35_FD_206713 | JGI IMG/M metagenome (GOLD analysis project Ga0335081, IMG submission 206713) | Soil microbial communities from Loxahatchee National Wildlife Refuge, Florida, United States - Lox_Sample_3.5 | ecosystem: Environmental > Terrestrial > Soil > Wetlands | place: USA... | reverse complement strand
CCCTCCTCGGCGGCCGCTACCGCATCATCGGTCTGCTCGGCCGCGGCGGCATGGGCGAAGTCTACCGCGCCACCGACCTCATGCTCGGCCAGTCCGTCGCCCTCAAGTTCCTCCCCGAAGAGGCCGCTTCCAACCAGCGCCTCCTCGAACGCTTCCACAGCGAGGTCCGCGTCGCCCGCCAGGTCTCCCACCCCAACGTCTGCCGCGTCTACGACATCGGCGAAATCGAAGGCATGCCCTTCATCTCCATGGAGTACGTCGATGGCGAAGACCTCGCCTCCCTGCTCCTCCGCATCGGCCGCCTCCCCGCCGACAAGGCCCTCGATGCCGCCCGCAAGCTCTGCGCCGGCCTTGCTGCCGCCCACGACCGCGGCGTCATCCACCGCGACCTCAAGCCCCAGAACATCATGATGAACAAGCGCGGCGACGTCGTCATCATGGATTTCGGCCTGGCAGCCATCGCCGACCAACTCTCCGGCGCCGAGGTCCGCAACGGCACCCCCGCCTACATGGCCCCCGAACAGCTCAAAGGCGCCGAGGTCACCGCCAAGAGCGACATCTACGCGCTCGGCCTCGTGCTCTACGAGATCTTCACCGGCAAGCGCCCCTTCGAAGCCAACAGCGTGCGCCAATTGCTGGAAAAGCAGGAATCGGTGCACCTGCCTAGCATGACCACCGTCGCGGCCGAGATCGATCCCTTGGTCGAAAAGGCCATCCGCCGCTGCCTGGAACCCGATCCTGCCCGCCGTCCCGCCAACGCGCTCTCCGTCGCCGTCGCCCTACCCGGCGGCGACCCATTAGCCGCCGCGCTGGCTGCTGGCGAAACGCCGTCCCCCGAGTTGGTCGCTTCCGCCGGCAAGCTCGAAGGCCTCGAGCGCAAATACTCCGTGCCCTGCCTGGTTCTGGTGGCCGCCTGCCTGATCGCCGCCATCGTCCTGCAAGCCCGCACCGCCACCATCTGCAACACGCCCATGGACAATCCGCCGGAAGTGCTGGCGCACAAGGCGCGCGAGCTGGCCGCTTCCTTCGGCTATCCCGATAAGCCTGCCGATTCCGCCGTCTGGCTCGATGAACCCGCCGGCTTCCTCGATCATCTGAAACAGCTTCCGCGGCCCCACCCCTGGAGCGAGTGGCTGGCCGCCGAGTCTCCTATCATTGCTATCTACCGCGAAAGTCCTCACCTTCTCGCCGCCAATCCCTACGGCGAGGTCTCCGTCTCCAACCCGCCGCCCGCCCAGCCCGGAATGATTCAGGTCTCCCTCGACACCAGCGGACGATTGCGCTGGTTCTCCGCCATCCCTCGCGCCGGCGCCGCCCCCCTGCCGGAACCCGTGGAGCCCGATGCCGTATTCCGCGCTGCCGGCTTGGACCGGGCGGCATTCACCGAGACCGCACCCAACTTCGCACCGCTCGGCGCCGCCGATCAGTTGCGCGCCTGGAAAGGACCGCATCCCAAGATCCCAGGCCTCGACCTCACCGTCTCCATGGCCTCCTGGAAAGGGCTTCTCACGGCGGCTCGGGTGGAGCTCAATTGGAAACAGCCCGCCCCCGCGGACTCGCGCCCGTCGGTGGCCAATCAGGTTCGCGGCATCGTCCTTCTCTTAATGGCAGCCATGGGTCTGCTCGCCGCCATCCTGCTCGCCCGCCGTAACTGGAGACTGGGCCGCGTCGACCGCAAGGGCGCCCTGCGCATCGCCACCGCGAGATTCCTCCTGGGAATTGTGATCTGGTTCGGCACCGTCCACGCCGTGCCCGGCGATTCCATGATCACGATGTTTTTCTCCAGCGCCGCCGGTTGGGTGATGTGGGGCGCCGCCCTCTGGTTGTTATACCTGGCCCTCGAGCCCGCCATGCGTGCCCGCTGGCCGCACTCCATCGTCACCTGGAACCGCGTTCTGGCCGGCCGCTGGCTTGATGCGCAGGTCGGCTCGCACATTCTGATTGGCGCCGCCGTGGGGTCCGCCATCTGGGTCACCGCTTCCCTCGTCGAGACCCTCACCGGAGAGGGTATGGGCACCACCGGCGGCCTGTCCGCCACGCTGGGAACCCGTCACTGGCTGGCCCAACAGGCGAACACTCTTGCCGGCGGTCTCGTCGTCGGCTTCCTGATTTTCTTCGCCCTCACCGGCTTGCGGCGCCTGGTGAAGCGGGATATAGTAGCCGCCATTTTGGCCGCGGCATTGTTCACTCTCGCCAATGGCAGCATACTCAATTCGCCTAATTGGAAAGTGAAGGCCGCGGTCTACGTGGGCATCTTCGCCGCTCTGATCCTGGTGCTCCTGCGCTTCGGTCTCGTCACCATCATTTCCGCCGCCTTCTTCATCGACACGTTCGACGTCATCACGCTGGGCGGCGACTGGACCGCCTGGTACGCGCCTGCCGGCCTTGCCACCGTCGCGCTGCTGCTGGCCATCGCCACCTTCGCCTTCTGGCGTTCCCTAGGCTCCCGCGAGCTCTTCGGCGACAGCCTGGAGCAAAATGCCTAAGTGGGGCAGGCTGGCAGCCTGCGGACGATTGGTAATCGTCCTCGGGCCCCTTGACGGCCTCCTCGACCGCGCAACCTCCTCTCGCTCCTCGCGCTCTCCCGCCGGTGCCATTCCTCCGCGTCTCCGCGTCGGGGTACCCGCTAGGTCCGTGAGTATCTCGGGAGCCGCTCCATGACGCGCACCCGCCTCACCCTCCTCGCCATCCTCCTCGCCGCAGCCTCCATCCGCATTCACCTTCTCCAAATCCCCTTGGAGCGCGACGAAGGCGAATACGCCTATGCCGGCCAACTGATGCGCCAGGGCATCCCACCCTACCTATTGGCAGCCAATATGAAGCTGCCCGGCACGTACGCCGCCTACGCCGTCATCATGTTGGCGTTCGGCCAATCCATCGCCGCCATCCACCTCGGCCTCCTGCTCGTAAACGCCGCTGCCATCGTGCTGGTCTACCTCCTCGGCCGCCGCCTCTTCTCGATTCCCGCCGGCCTCGCTGCCGGCGCCTGCTACGCGCTGCTGTCCCTCGGCTCCAGCGTGCTGGGGACGCAGGCCCACGCCACTCACTTCATCGTGCTCGCCGCGCTCGCGGCCACCCTGCTTCTGCTCCGCTACACCGAATCCCAGCGCCCGCCGCTCCTCTGGTTAAGCGCATTGCTCTTCGGTCTGGCTTTCCTGATGAAGCAGCAAGCCATCGTCTTCGTCATCTTCGGCGCGGCAGTTCGCGCAGCCCAACTCTGGCGCTCGCCGTCCCGTCGTTCCGCATTCCGCGCCGTCGCGCTCTACAGCGTAGCCGCCGCTCTTCCCTTCGCCCTCACCTGCCTCATCCTCTGGCGCTCCGGTGTCTTCCCACGCTTCTGGTTCTGGACGTTCACCTACGCCCGCCAGTACGCGCTGGAAAACTCTCTCTCCGATGGCCTCGCTGCTTTCACGGACACTTTCCCTCCCATCCTCCAGCAGAACCTCGCCATCTGGATCCTCGCCGCCGCCGGTCTTGTCCTTCTCTGGTGGAAGCGAGACCACCGCAAGGCCGCGCCGTTCACCACCGCCTTCCTCGTCTTCTCTTTCCTGGCCGTCTGCCCGGGCCTCTTCTTCCGCGAGCACTACTTCGTCCAACTGCTTCCGGCCGCGGCCCTGCTCGCCGGTGTCGCCGTCAGCTCCGCGGCAGCCATCTTCCGCAGCCGCGTTCCCTACTGGCTGTTCGCCGCGCTGCTCTTGTTCTCCGCCTTCCAGCAGCGCGAGTTCCTGTTCCGCATGAGCCCTACTCAGGCCTGCCGCGAGCTATACGGCCGCAATCCTTTCCCGGAAGCCATCCAGGTTGCCGCCTACATCCGCGCGCACTCGTCCGCCGCCGTGCGCATCGCCGTCATCGGCTCCGAGCCTGAGATCTACTTCTACGCCGCCCGCCACTCGGCCACGTCCTACATCTACACCTACGGCCTGATGGAGCCCCAGCCCTACGCCCTCACCATGCAGACCGAGATGACCGGCCAAATCGAGGCAGCAGACCCGGAGTACATTGTCTATGTCGCCGGCGACGAATCCTGGCTGCGAGAGCCGGAGTCGCCGACCCGCATCTTCGGTTGGTGGTCCGCCTATGGCCCGGCGCACTACCGTCTGGTCGGCGTGGCGGACATCGTCTCCGACGACCACACCGAATACCACTGGGACGCCGCCGCCGAAACGTACCAGCCCCAGTCCGACCACTACCTGGCCGTCTACCGGAGAAAGGAACCGCTCAGCGCAGTCTCAGCTCAGACCAGTACGCTCCCGCGCGGCAGTTTCCGCTTCGCGGCAACGTCTCAAATCGCAAGGTTCCTGCCGCTCCGGCCGGCAGCGCAAGCGCCTCGCGCGCCGTAGCGTCTTCCCCGCCGTGCGCACCCAGCGTCCTATCGAGCAGGGTTCGTTCCACGCGGCCATCGCGGCTTCGATACGCCACTCGAAACTCCACCACCGAGTTCGGGTCCGCGAGCTCGGCGCACTGGTTCTGCAGCCCGAACGAAACCTCCAGCCTGCTCGCGGCGCCGTCCAGCGGCAGGCTCCCCACTGAGAGACCGTTCGCCTCCAGACGCAGATGACTGTTCGCCACTCTCCATACCGGCCGCGCCTCCGGCGAGTGCCCCACGCTCCCCGCCAGCAGCAGTTGCTCCTGCGAAGCGAGCGCGTCGATTGGCCGCTCCGGGATCGACAGCCGGTAAAGCCGCACCTTGATCGCCCGCCGGTAGAACCAGCCGTGGCGCGTCCACAGCGAGATGCGCGATACCGTCGGCGCCAGCGGCCGCACGCCTTCATTCCGGTACAGCAGCACGAAGGGCATCGGGCCCTCCACCACCGGGGACAGCACGAACCCTGCTCGCGCCACTCCTGTCAGCAGCCGGTACTCACTCCACACACCCGCCATCTGCACCTGCAGGTCCACCTCCTGCGGCCTGAGCAGAAACCCGGCCAGCCTGCCCAGCGCCGTGTGCTCGATCTCGATCTCCGCCCACACCGCCCCGCTGATCCCCGCCGGAATCTCCACGTCTTCCCGCCACCGAACCGTCCGCTCCAGGATCTGCTCCATCCGCAGCGCGCCCGGTTCCCGCGCCTTTCGCAGAACCAGGTACGACCCCGAAAAACCCGCGGGCTCGTACCGCTCGAGCAGCGAAAGCCAAGCCAGGTTGTCCTCGGTGCTCGGGTACCGGTCATCGATGCCGAAAGTATCGAACAGAACGAAGTCAGGAGCCCGCTCGCTCTTCAGAAACTCCGCGTTCAACTCGCTGAGATACTGGTTCACCACCGCGTAGCTCTGCGGCACGGGCCGCGGGCGATAGTCCATCTGATGCGCCACCAGTGTGAACACGTCCATCGGTATGATGTCCACGCTGCCCTGCAGCGGCTCCAGTGGATAGTGTGTGCGCAGTTCCGCGAGTTCCTTCTGATAGTCCCGCGGTGCGCGCCTGATGCCTTCCCACCTCAAGGTCAAGCCGTTCTGCAGGTCGCCGTACTGCAGGCTGCTGTAGACGAAGAACACGCCTTCCGCCGCGAGGAACAACCAGATCGAAGGCCGCAGCGCCCGCCACTCCGGCGCCGCCACCACGGCCACCAGCATCGCCGCGGGTATCGCCAGCATCAGCATTCCCGCCATGATATGCCCGCCGTCCTGCCGCACGAATCCCTGCTTGAAGCAAACGAAGAAGAACGCGGCCAGCCACGCCGATCGCGGAACCGCCTTCCAGCCGCGCGCAGCCGCATAGCAGACCGCCATCGCCGCGCAGAGCAACGCTCCGGCAACCACCTCGATAACCGGCCCGTCCAGCGCCATCCCGCCGTACCCCGACATGGTCGCTACCAGCCCGCGCAGATAAGCGCCGAACGAGTCCACGCGCTGGCCGGCCGCGAGATAGAACGCCGCATACCACACCGCCAGGGCCGTGAACGTCCACGGAAAGCGGCGGCGCCGAACGGCCTCGTCGAACAGGATCAGCAACGCCAACGCTGCCACCAGCGGCAGGGCGACCAGCTTCACGTGCGCGGCAAGCGCGCAAGCCGGCGCCAGGAAGGCCAGGCACACCTTTCGATGCGGCATATCCTTCGCGTCAAAGAACACCACCAGCAGAACCAGCGGCGCCAACATGCCCGGCATCGCCAGCGCCGTGAACACGACCAGCCACAGCCAGCGCCATGCGCGCTGCCGCACGTAGATCAGGGCGCACTGCGCCGTTCCCAGGCTCAGCCCGAGCGCCAGCACCAAGCGGCCGAACAGCAGCCAAGGGTAGATCGCTGGATTGCCCCGCGGCTCTCCCAGAATGCCCCACGGCCCGTACGTGAACACCAGATCTCTGCCGCACTGCGCGTGGTGCAGGAACTGCTCGCTGAGCGACGCCGACCACGACGAATCCACCGTCTCATCCAGGCGCGCCGGCGGCGGCAGAACATAGATCACCAGCAACAACAGCAGCACCAACGCACTCGTAAGGTAGAACTCGCGGTGTCGGGTGGTATCGCCCATCTCTTTGCGGACTACCCATGTTATCCTCCGGCGTAGAAACCCGCTCCATGCGACGGCGCTTCGAGATCCTCGCGCCCCTCCTGCTCGCCGCTCTGGCCGCTTTCCTCCTGCTCTGGCGGCTCTCCGAACCGTACCTCTGGCAGGATGAGGCCAACACTGCCGTGCTGGCCACGCGCATGCTCCAATACGGCCGCCCGCTGGCGTATGACGGCGTCAACTTCATAGGCATCGACCACATCACCGCCGAAGATACCGCCACGTTCGACCAGCGCACCGGTGACCCCCACACGGCCCTCGATTACGATATCCGCCGTGGCGACTTCCAGCCCGACTTCGCCTGGAAGTGGCAGCCCTGGGGCTTGTTCACGGTCGCGGCCGCCGGGCTCAAGCTGATCGGCCACACCACGCTCGGCGCGCGCCTGCCCTTTGCCATCGCAGCGTTCTTCGCCGTCCTGCCCCTCTACCGCCTGGCGCGCCGCTATTGCGGCAGCGTGCTCCTCGCCTCCCTCGCCGCACTGCTTCTGCTGCTGAACGCCTATTGGATTCTGCACAGCCGCCAGTGCCGTTACTATCCCCTTTCCAGCCTCCTGCTCCTGCTCACGCTGCTCGCCTACATGCGCTGGCAATCGGGCCGGCGGTGGGGCGCGGCCGCGTTCGTCCTCTCCGCCTGGTGCTGGTTCCAGGTGGATTTCGGGACTGTCTGGCCCGTATTCGCCGTCCTGTTCGTTGCCGCGTTCCTTACAAGAGCGCACAGCTTCGGGCGCACTACAGGCGTCGGCGCCGTGCTGGCCGCGGTCCTCGCGCCGTTTGTCATCTACTATGGCCTCTGGAGCCGCCGCTCCGTGCAGGCGGGCGATTGGACCGAGCGCTTCCACGGCAACCTCTTCAACATGAACCAATACATCGTGCCGGCCGTCGTCGTGGTGCTGGCAGCGGCACTGCTAGCGCAGCGCTGGAAGAGCATCGCCGCCGAAGAGCGGCGCTTGGTTGGCATTGCCTGCGCCATCGTCATCGCGCACACGCTGTGGGTTCCCACCGCTACGCCCGAAGCCTTCCTGCGCTACATCATCATGATGGCGCCGCTCGGCGCGCTGCTTTCGGCCTGGCTTGCGGTGCGTGTCTGCGGACCGCGCTGGGCATGGCTGGGCGCGGCGGTTCTGGCGCTGACCCCGTGGCTTTCCCTGCCTTTGCACTTACTGGTCCCGCCGCCCGATTGGTACACCGGCAGCCTTCTTGTTCGCTCCGAGCTAGGCTACGCGCGCGACGACATCTTCGGCCACCGGTCCGACCCCAACGGCCTGGTGATCGAATGGCTCCGCCGCAATGCCGCGCCCACCGACCAGATCCTGATCAACTACGAAGACATTCCGCTGATGTTTTATCTCCCCAACCCCATCCGTGGCGGCATCGCCGCCTTCCGCGTGGAAGACGACTCCCACGGCTCACCGGCCTACGCCATTCTGCGGCGCTCCGCCGGCTTCGTCTACTGGCCTCCCTACGAGCGCGAAATCGCCCGCCACCAGTGGTCCGTCGAACCCGTGACCATCCCCGATCTCACTTGGGGCAACAACCCCGACCCCATGGCGCAAGGCGAAAACCCAAGCGAAGCCCCGCCGATCTGGATCGCGCGACTGATCCGCTAACGCGGAAGCGGTCAGCTATCAACTATAAGCAATCAGCTAAGACTGGTTTTAGCTGACTGCTGAAAGCTGATTGCTGGGAGCTTGTCTTGCTGATCGCTGACAGCTTCCCACTTGACAATCCTGCTCGTGTGCTGCACACTCTTCTATAGCTGGCTATAGGGAATCCTACAGCCAGCTAGGGGAACAACCTCATGCGCACCCACACCAACGACCGGCTTCAGGGCACCCTCGACCTCCTGGTTCTCAAGACCCTTGCCTCACGTGGCAGGATGCATGGATATGGAATCACGCTTCACATCGAAAAGATCTCCGAGGATATCCTGCGGCTCGAAGAAGGTTCGCTCTATCCAGCGCTGCACCGCATGACTCAAGCTGGCTGGCTCCGCGCCGAGTGGGGCGCTTCGGAGAAAAACCGGCGTGCCCGCTACTATACAATCACCGCCGCCGGCCGCCGCCAGTTGGCCGAGGAAGAGAAACACTGGGCGCAGTTGACCGAAGCCGTGGCCCGCGTGCTGCGATTCGCTTAGAGGAGAATGCACTTATGTCGTGGGCCAATCGTCTGTTCAACCTCTTTCGCCGCGAGCGGGTGGATGCCGAAGCGGAAGAAGAAGCGCAATTCCACCTGGTGGCGCGCATGGAAGAGAACCTCGCACGCGGGATGTCGCTGGAGGATGCCCGCCGCGACGCGGCGCGCCGCTTCGGCGGGGGCCTGCAAGCGAGGGAGAGATCCCGCGATGCCGATCTCGTGATATGGCTGGACACGCTGGCCCGCGACATTCGCTTCGCTTTCCGCAACCTGGCGAAAAACCGCGGCGTCACGCTAGTGGCCGCACTTTCGCTGGCCCTGGGCATCGGTGCCAACACCGCCATCTTCAGCGCCATCCACGCTATCTTGCTGCGCCCCCTGCCGTACCCGGAACCCGGCCGCCTGGCGATGTTGTGGATGGACAACCGCCGGCTGGGCCTGCACGAAGATCTGACGTCGTTTCCCAATTACGAAGACTGGAAGAAGAGCCGCGTCTTCGAGGACCTGGCGGGTTTTGTCCCCTCCGAAGTAATCCTCACGGGCCTCGAAGAGCCGGCACGTATCCCAGGGGCAGCCGTGACCTGGAACTTCCTCTCCGTTCTGGGAGTGCCGCCCATGCTGGGGCGCAACTTTACCGCGGAAGAAGACCAGGCGGGGCAAGCCCAGGTCGTGATCCTCAGTTATGGACTCTGGCAGCGTGAGTTCGGCGGCGATCGGCACGTGGTTGGCAAGACTATCGAGATCGGCAACAAGCCCTATTCAGTGGTCGGGGTGATGCCGGCGGACTTTGCGTTTCCGACGAAGGACTCGCAATTGTGGCGGCCGCTGGGCCTGTCGGCCACTGACCGCGCTCACCGCGACGGCTACTTCCTGAGCGTGATCGGCCGCATGAGGCCCGGCGTTACTAGAGAGCGGGCGCAGGCGGAAATGGCGGCGGTGGGCGCGCGCCTGGAAGCGCAATATCCGGATTCGAACAAGGGCTACGGCGTTTGGGTGGTGCCGCTGCTCGAACAGGTGGTCGGAACCATGCGCCAGGTTCTGCTGGTGCTGCTGGGCGCCGTGGCGTTCGTGCTGCTGATCGCCTGTGTGAACGTGGCTAACCTGTTTCTGGGACGGGGCGCAGCGCGCGGCCGCGAGATCGCCGTGCGCGCCGCGCTGGGCGCGGGCCGCATCAGGCTGGTCCGCCAGTTACTCACCGAGAGCGCCGTGCTGTCGCTGTTTGCCGGCGTATTGGGACTGGCCATCGCGTTGTTCGGCATCCGCGGACTGGTACTGCTGGCGCCCAAAGACCTGCCGCGTCTCGATCAAATCGCGATCGACGTGCCTGTGCTGGTCTTCACTCTGGCGGTTTCGCTGGTGGCGGCGATCCTCTGCGGCATGCTGCCCGCGCTACGCGTCTCCGGCGTGGATCTGAATGAAGCCCTCCGCGAAGGAGGACGTAGCTTGGCCGGTGGCAAGCGGTCACGTCACATGCGCTCGGCCCTTACGGTCGCGGAAATCGCCTTCTCGATGATTCTCCTTACTGGCGCCGGCCTGATGATCCGCAGCCTGCTCCGCCTGCAATCCATCCACCCGGGCTTTCGCACCGAGAACGTGCTCACCTGGCGGATTGCCCCTTCGCGGACCAAGTTCCCCTCGCGGCCGCAAGTCGTGGGCTTCTATGCAGACTTGCTGCAGCGGCTACAATCCATTCCCAGCGTGCTCGGAGCCGGGGCGACCAGCGACATCTTCCTCTCGGAAACACCCAACTCAGCCAGCTTCAGCGTGGAGGGCCGCCCCGACCCGCCGCCGGAGCAACAGATCGAGGCGACGCGCGACACTATCAGCCTAAACTACTTTCAGACGATGGGGGTTACTCTAATCCGCGGCCGGTTCTTCAATGAGCACGATGGCCCGGACTCCACGCCGGTGGTGATCATCAACGAGACCATGGCCAAGCGCTTCTGGCCCGGCGAAGATGCGGTGGGAAGGCGCTATAAACTCGGCGACGCGGATTCGCACGCCCCCTGGTTGACGGTGGTCGGCATCGTGGCCGACATGCGCCGGCAAGGCCTGGAAAAGCTGGCGCGCTGCGAGACGTTCTTGCCGATGGCGCAACGGCCGGCCATTGGGATGGCGGTGGTGGTGCACACTGCTTCCGATCCGGCGAAGGTGGTCGGCCCGGTCCGTGACGCGGCCCGCGCCCTGGACAAGAGCGCCGTGATGTTCGAACGCTCCACCATTGCCGATCAGATCGGCGAATCGCTCTCGCAGCGCCGCTTCGAGACCCTGCTGCTCGGATTGTTCTCGCTGTTGGCCCTGACGCTGGCGGCGGTAGGGATCTACGGCGTGGTCTACCAATCCGTCTCGCAGCGCACCAACGAAATCGGCATCCGCGTCGCTCTGGGAGCGCGCAAGAGCGGGCTGCTGGGCATGGTCGTCGGCGAGACGCTGGCCCGGGTGGGCCTTGGCGCGGTGCTGGGCGGCGCGGCCGCGCTAGTCCTGTCCCGCACGCTCTCCAGCTTCCTCTACGCCGTAACCGCGGCCGACCCGCTGACGTACGCCGCTGTCATGGTGCTGCTACTGCTGGCCGCCGCGCTCGCCAGCCTGATCCCCGCGCGCCGCGCCACCGGCGTAGACCCCGTGGAGGCCCTGAGATACGAGTAGGCACACGCTTTAGCTTGTGCCGGATTCAGTTCAAGAAATACGTCCGGTACAGCGTGTCCCGCTGCTTGGGAATGAAGCCGGCGTCGCGGATGATCCTCCGCAGTTCTTCTTCGCTGGCACGGTGGTGCGCGCCGGCTGCGGACACCACGTTCTCTTCGATCATGATGCTGCCCACATCGTTGCCGCCGAACCGCAGTCCCAACTGGCAGGTCTTCAGCCCTTGCGTGACCCACGACGACTGCACGTTCTCGAAGTTCTCCAGGTAAATGCGTGAAACCGCCAGTGTTTGCAGGTATTCCACGGCGGTGGCCTCTTCCTTTATGAAGCGGCCCAGCGAGGTGTTCTCCCTCTGAAACGTCCAAGGGATGAAGGCTGTGAAACCGCCGGTTTCTTCCTGCAGGTTGCGCACCAGCTCCAGATGGTTCATGCGCTGCTCCAGCGTCTCGCCGCAGCCGAACATCATGGTCGCGGTGGTTCGCATGCCCAGTTGGTGCGCCGTGCGATGCACGTCGACCCACTCCTGCGTACAGCATTTCAAACGGCTGATACGGTGCCGCACGTCATCGTCCAAGATCTCCGCGCCGCCGCCGGGAATGGAATCGAGGCCCGAATCCATCAGGCGCTGGATGGTGTCGCGGAGGCTCAGGCCGCTCACGTCCGCGATGTTAGTCACCTCCGGCGCCGAGAGGCAATGCAGATGAATGGGGAAGCGCTGCTTGATGCTCCGGAACAAGTCTTCGTACCACTCGACCTTCAGATCGGGATGAAGCCCGCCCTGCATCAGCACGCCCGTTCCACCCAGGTCGAGCGTTTCCTGGATCTTCTGGAAGATGACTTCCTTTGGCAACACGTAACCTTCCGCGTGGCCCATGGGCCGGTAGAAGGCGCAGAAACTGCAATACTCGGTGCAGAAGTTGGTGTAGTTGATGTTGCGGTCGATGATGTACGAGACGATGCCCTCGGGGTGCCACTTGCGGCGGATGGCATCGGCCTGCATGCCGATGCCGATGAGATCGTCCGAGCGGAATAAATCGAGCGCTTCCTGGCGAGAGATCATGCGCACAACCAGCCGGTAATCTTAAGATACCAGAGGCTTGTGTCTCGGTGCGCTATGCGTTGGCGGCGATCTGGCTCTGCATGGCCTGTATAAAAACGTACACCGTGAAGAGTGGTTTGGGATCGCCTTTCCCCCAACGATTGACCTGCCACTTGGCGCGCAGCAACTTCACTTCGGGGTGATCGGTGAGATCGAGCAAAAGCTGATAGGTGCCGCAGTAGAACTTCTGCGGGAAGGAAACCAGCGGTTTGGCGCCCCATTCGGTTCCGTCGGCGGAGCCCCAGATGGAGATATCAATGCTCTCCTGTTCGATAATCCGCGTGATTCCCAGGGTCAGAATCAACGTTCCGCCCGGTTCACCTAAACTGATTTCCGGAGACGTTCCGGCCTCCCGGACGGTGGTCTCCGGCAGCAAGAACTGTGGAAGCATGTTCCTCTTCCCGGCTGGGATTCCGTCCTTTAGGACACGGTAATCCTCTGTAGCTGCTGCCGAGCTAATTCCAGCGTCTCATACTTTTTGCAAAAACAAAAGCGAACTTGTTGGCTACCACTTTCGGGTTGTGCATAGAAGCTCGAACCTGGCACGGCTGCCAGGCCGGCGGTGTCAATCATGTGACGGACGAAACCAACGTCATCCGCGAAGCCGAACCCGGAGATGTCGGTCATCACGTAGTACGCCCCTGCCGGAAGATAGCATTGAAATCCGGCGGTCTCCAGGCTGGCCACTATGTGGTCGCGGCGCTGAGCGTACCCGGCAGCCAGATCGTTGTAGTACTCATCGCCGAGCGACAAGGCTCGCACACCCGCCTGCTGGAGTGGGGCGGCGGCGCCAACCGTGAGGAAGTCGTGCACTTTGCGGATCGAGTCGGTGAGGTCCGGCGGCGCCAGGACCCACCCCACCCGCCATCCGGTCACGGAATAGGTCTTACTCAAGCTGTTGACCAGGATGGAGCGTTGCTTCATGCCGGGCAGCGAGGAGATAGGAATGTGTACGGCGCCGTCGTAGAGAATGTGCTCGTAGATCTCGTCGGTAATCGCCAGGGCATCGAACTCGCGGCACAGTTCGGCGATGGTCTCCAGTTCGCCGCGCGTGAATACTTTGCCGGTGGGATTGTTGGGGGTGTTCAGGACGATGGCCTTGGTCCGCGGCGTGAAAGCGCGGCGTAGCTCGTCCGGATCGAATTGCCAGTCCGGCGGGTGCAGCCTGACGTAGCGTGGTTCGGCGCCGCATAGCTGCGTATCAGGCCCGTAGTTCTCGTAGAAGGGCTCGAACAGGACCACCTCGTCGCCCGGATCAAGGACGGCCAGAAAGGAAGCGGCCATCCCTTCGGTCGCGCCGCAGCAAACCGTGATCTCGCGCTCCGGGTCAAAATCCATACTGTACGTGCGCTGGTATTTCGCGCTGATGGCGTCGCGGAAAGGCTTGGCGCCCCAGGTGATGGCGTACTGGTTGATGTCCTTGGCAACAGCCTCCGCTGCAGCCTGCTTGAGGAGTTCCGGAGCCGGGAAGTCGGGGAACCCCTGGGCCAGGTTGATCGCGCCCTTGCTCATGGCCAGGCGGGTCATTTCGCGAATTACCGACTCGGTGAACTGCGAAATACGCCGGCTGCGAAAGCGCTCGCGGAGGGCCACTGCTGCAAAAGACGACATTGTTCGAGATTATGAGAAACCACAGCGTGCTGTAAAGGGGGAAGGGTGAGGAAGAAGCCGGGAGGGCCCGCCGGATGTCGCCGCAGACGGGCCCAATCCTTAAGTAGAAAGGAACGTTAATGGAAAAGTAGCATTTGGGTCGGCGGGCTCGCAAGATGCCTTTTGGTTAACAAAGGTTTGCTGTTATCTAACCAAGGTTTGCTATCCTGGGCACGGGTAAAAGTGGGGCAGATCGCTCTGTCCTGCGCGGATATGCGGAGACTGCTGAAACTCGCGGAGGTCCCCCTGCGGGTGGCGGCTGTGATCGCGCTCGCCTATTTGCTGTGGGTCTTCGCAGAGCGCTATGCCGCCAACCGGCGTTTGTTCGCGCGGCTGGAGCCAGCACCGCCGGCGCCGGCCAACGCCAAGTTCGAAGCCACTTATGGCGCCAGCGCCGTCAAGATCCTGCAATTCTATGCGCGGGACGGGGTGGTGACTGAGGACCACAGCACGCTGATCTGCTATGGCGTGATGAATGCGCGATCGGTGCGCATCGAGCCGCCGGTCGAGGGCGTGTCGGTTTCTTTCAATCGGTGCGTGGAAGTCACTCCGGAGCACGACACGCGCTACACCCTGACAGCCGAGGGCACCGATGGGCGGACGGCCTCGGAATCTTTCTCCGTTTCGGTAAAGCCCGACCCCGCTACGCGGCCCAGAATCCTGTCGTTTCAAATCGTCAAGCACACGGTGGAGAAAGGCCGCCACATCTTCACGTTGGCTTACTCGTTCGAAAACGCGCGAGAGGTGAGCATCGATCCACCGGTGTTCTCGACGTTGGAGGATTCCGCTCCATACGGCCAGTTCTTTGTGGCCCCCGACAAGACCACGACCTATATTCTGACCGTGACAGGTAAGAGAGGACGCAAGTCCTCGCGGCCGCTGACCGTGGAAGTGCCGAACGGATAGACGGAAGAATGCCTCTCGGTGTGGGGAACTCAAGGGACAGAATTCCAGGTGGGCGGGAGAGCAAAGACGCGGACTTTAGAGTTTGAAAATGCGCACAACCCCGTAGATCATGGCGGCCCACATCCCCGCACCCAAGACCATGCCGGTGATGGCGCCCCGCAACGCACTGCCCTCTTCTGTGGGGGCTTCTGGAAATGACGATACGGTCGTGACCTGTGGGCGGTACACATATACTTCCTCACTCACTTCAGCGCCGTGGAATGTGTCGACCGTGGTCACGCTATGCATAGGAAATCCTACTGTGTTTTTGCGCCCGTATCTAGACCTCTTTGGTTAACCATTTCCTGTTATCCTTCGACGCCTTATTGGGGCGAGTGCACTCTGCAACAGTCCCTATTTCCTGCTCTCCTCCCCAAGCCTAATGCCTTCCTGACAATCTGACAACGGAAAATCAGAGTGTATTGTCCGTGCATTATGCGGGTATTCTCGACGTTCTTACCCGATTTTGGGTGGTTGGACCTCCTCAGATGCGGGTATGCAACTCCTCCGGTCGGCTCATCGTTTCGCATTCGTCTGGCTCGGCCCAACGCCCCTCAAACCCTTCAGCTATAATCGTTTTAGTCTTTCGAACCGGAACCTGTTCCCAACGGAGCAGTTCATCTTTCATGCAATCGCGCCGCAACTTCATCGGACGGGTCGCCACCGGGCTGGCCGGCACGCTGGCCACCGGCAGTGTGCTCGGGGCGAACGATCGCGTTCGCATCGGCATCATCGGCGCGGGCGCGCGCGGGGTGGAGCTTCTGCGCGAAGCGCTGGCCTGCCCCCACACCGAGTGCGCCGGGATCGCCGATGTCTATACCCGCCGTCTCGATGAGGCGCGAACCATTGCTCCGAGCGCCCAGACTTACCCGGACTATCGCCGGTTGCTCGATGACCCGTCTATCGACGCAGTCGCGATCGCCACGCCGCCCCATCTCCACTGCGAACATTTCACGGCTGCGCTTGGCGCGGGCAAGCACGTCTACCAGGAGAAGACACTGGCGTTCACCGTGGACCACGCCAAGCTCATGCGCGCCGCGTATCTGCACGCGGGCACACAGCGAATCGTCCAGGTTGGCCACCAGTTCACGTCCAGCGGACATGCCGCCGATGCCGCCAGTTTCCTGAAGCCTGAACTGATGGGCAAGATCACTTTCATCCAGGCCCGCATGTACCGCAATACACCGCATGGCAAGCCGCAGTGGGCCCGGCCGATTTTTCCGGACATGACCCCGGATAACATCGCCTGGGAGTCATTTCTGGGCGTTGCTCCGCCGCGCCCCTTCGAGGCCCATCGCTTTGTCAACTGGCGCTACTTCTGGGATTACTCGGGCGGAGGCGTATTCGAGAACATGTGCCACCAACTCGCCTTCTGGTACAAGGCCATGGGGCTGCGGATCCCACGGTCCGTCACCATGACCGGCGGCATTTACCTGTGGAAGGACGGCCGCGAAGTGCCCGACACGATGAACGTCGCGATGGAGCACGAAGAGGAGATCCTGTACACCTGGGACTCCGGTTTCGGCAACGAGCGGCTGAGCGTGACCGAGGATGTTCTGGGCACGTCCGGCACGATCTCGCGAACTCCGCAAACCATCCGCTATATCCCCGAGAAGAAGAACCGGCCGGACGGCAACGAAATGTTGGGGGTCACGCGCACCGACCCTCGGGCCCACATGCAGAACTTCCTCGACGCGATCCGCACCGGCCGCGAACCGAACTGCCCCTTTGAGCTCGGATACCGCGTGGCCATAGCCTGCCGTATGGCGGTGGAGAGCTACCGCCAGCAGCGCGCGGTGAGCTGGGATCCCATCCAGGAAGAAATCGTCTAGAGCATCTTTACTGTGGAATTCGAGTACACTCCGGAACAAATTCAACTCCGCAAGCTGGTCCGCGAATTCGCCGAAGGCGAGATCGCGCCGCACGTCATGGAATGGGACGAGGACCAGATCTTCCCGCTCGAGGTGATCCACAAGCTCGGCGAACTGGGCTATATGGGCGCCATCTTCCCCGAGGAACTCGGCGGCGCCGGCCTGGGTTACATCGAGTACTCGATCATCATCGAAGAACTGTCGCGCATCGATGGCTCGGTGGGCATCATCGTCGCCGCGCATACGTCGCTTTGCTCGAATCACATTTTTAAGATGGGCAACGACGAGCAACGCCAGTTCTATCTCCCCAAGCTGGCGTCGGGCGAGTGGATCGGCTGCTGGTCGCTGACCGAGCCCGAGGCCGGCTCGGATGCCGCCGGCACCCGCACTCACGCCGAACTCTCTAACGGCTGCTGGCTTTTGAACGGCTCGAAGACGTTCACGACCAATGCCCATTACGCGGATGTGTGCGTGGCGATGGCGGTGACCGACCGCGCCGCGGCGCAGCACGGTATCTCGGCTTTTTTGGTGGAGAAGGGCACGGCCGGTTTTCGGTTGGGAAAGAAGGAAAACAAACTCGGCCTGCGCGCCAGCGCCACCGGCGAGGTGATCTTCGAAAACTGCCGCCTCGCGCCGTCGCAACTGCTGGGCAAGCTGAACCATGGTTTCGTGGACAGCCTGAAGGTTCTGGACGGCGGGCGGGTATCCATCGCCGCACTTTCCATCGGGATGGCCCAGGGCGCCTACGACGCCGCGCTGCGCTATTCCAAGATGCGAAAGCAGTTCGGCCGCCCCATCTCGGAGTTCCAGGCCATTCAACACAAGCTGGTGGACATGGCCGTCGACCTGGATGCGGCGCGCCTGCTGAATTACCGCGCCGCCTGGATGCTGGACCACGACCAGCGGGTGACCCGCGAATCAGCCATGGCGAAGCTCTTCGCCTCCGAAGCTGCCGTGCGCATTGCCAACGAGGCCGTGCAGATTCACGGCGGCTACGGCTTCATCAAAGACTACCCGGTGGAGAAGTTCTACCGCGATGTGAAGCTGTGCACTATTGGCGAAGGCACCAGCGAGATTCAGCGGCTGGTGATCGCGCGGCAGCTTCTCAAAAGCTGATGAACGACTGGGCCCGCAAGATCCGCGAAGGCGACGCGCGCGCGCTGGCGCGGGCCGCCACGGGGATCGAGAATCGCGATCCGCAAGCGCTGGAGACTTTGCGGGAGCTCGCCTCTTTCACCGGCCACGCTAGGGTTATCGGGATTACCGGCCCGCCGGGGGCCGGCAAGAGCACCCTGGTGGACGCGCTGGCTACCGCTCTGCGCCGCCAGGGGAAGACCGCAGCCATTCTCGCCATCGATCCGACCAGCCGCATCACCGGCGGCGCCATTTTGGGCGACCGCATTCGCATGCAGCAACACCACGCCGACCCGGGCATCTTCATTCGCTCCATGGCCACCCGGGGCGCCACCGGCGGACTGGCGCGCGCTACCGCCGATCTGGTGACCCTGATGGACGCTGCCGGCAAAGACTATGTCGTGATCGAAACGGTGGGCGTTGGTCAGGATGAGATCGCGATCGCCCGCATGGCACAGGTCACCGTGGTGGTGCTGGTCCCCGGTATGGGCGACGACGTGCAGACGATCAAAGCCGGCATCATGGAGATCGCGGACATCTTCGCCATCAACAAGGCGGATCACCCCGGCGCTGCCCAAATCGAGCAAGAGTTGCGGTCCATGCTAAGCCTGACCGACGGGCGCAAGCCGGCGATTGTGAAGACCGTTGCTACGACCGGCGATGGCGTCGATGCTCTGCTGGAGGCGCTGAGTGCTGCGGGAGAACGTGGCTTCGCCGGCGACCGTATTGCCAGCGCGATGGCCATCGATCATCTGGGCATCGCCGTGAACACGATAGACGCGGCCCTGGCATTCTACGAGTCCATCGGGCTTGCGGTCGCGCACCGTGAGACCATCGCCACGGAAAAGGTGAATGTTGCGATGCTTCCCACGGGCGATTCCAGGATCGAGCTGCTGGAACCCGCGGCGCCCGATTCTCCCGTCGGAAAATTCCTGCAAAAGCACGGCCCCGGCCTCCACCACGTGGCCCTGCGTGTTCCTGATCTCCACGCCACTGTCGAGCGCTTGCGCGCCTCCGGCGCCCGCCTGCTCAACGAGCCGCGTCGGGGTGCGGGCGGCCACCTCTACGTATTCGTGCACCCCGCCTCCACCGGAGGCGTCTTATTGGAGCTTATTCAGGAGAGCGGAAATTGAAAGCGCAAATCGGAATCATCGGAGGGAGCGGCCTCTACTCCATGCCTGGCTTCGAAGCCGTGGAGGAGGCCGAGATCCAGACGCCATTCGGCAGCCCATCGGATCATTACATGCTTGGGACGCTGGCTGGGCGGCCAATGGCCTTCCTTGCGCGCCATGGGCGCGGACACTGCCTGTCACCCTCGGAGCTGAATTTCCGCGCCAACATCTACGGCATGAAATCGCTGGGAGTCGAGCGCATCATCTCGCTCAGCGCCGTCGGCTCGCTCAAGGAGGAGCACCGGCCGCTCGATTTCGTGATCCCCGACCAATTCTTCGACCGCACGCGCGGCCGGGTCTCGACGTTCTTCGGCGAAGGCCTGGTAGTGCACATCAGCTTCGCGGATCCCGTTTGTCCGCAACTGGCGGGAGTGGTGGCCGGCGCCTGCCGGGCTGCCGGAGTCCATGCCAAGCAAGGCGGCACCTATCTCTGCATGGAGGGCCCGGCGTTCTCCACCAAGGCCGAATCCAATGTCTACCGAAGCTGGGGTATGGACGTGATCGGAATGACGAACCTGCAGGAAGCCAAGCTGGCGCGCGAGGCGGAGATTTGCTACGTGACCGTTGCCATGGTGACGGATTACGATTGCTGGCACCCCCATCACGATGCCGTCACCGTGACGGACATCATCGCAACCCTCACCAAGAACGCCGAAAACGCCTGCAAAGTGGTGGCTGCCTCGGTTGCCAGCATGCCCTCCGAACGCGCGTGCAAGTGCGGTTCGGCGCTATCGCATGCCATCATCACCGACCGCAAGCTGGTTCCCGAGGCCACTCGCAAGAAGCTGGGGATTCTGATTGACAAGTACTTCGTGTAGCGAGATCGCGCGGGATTTGCTGGAACGCGCTATTCACGGCGAAACCCTCGCGGAGCTGCCGCCGGCGCTGGCGGAGGATGCCTCTGGCCAGGCTCTGTTTGGCATTCTCGCGGAAGGGTTGGCCGACCGCTTCGAGCCGGCCCTGTGCGAGGTCTACGCAGACCTGTTTGCGCCCGTCATTCCCGGCGCCGATCCCGGCCGTTACCGCCGTGTCCGACGGCCTCGTGCTATCGCGACCGAACCGCGCACCGTCTTTGTGCTCTCCCGCGTCACGTTGGGCGCGGATGTGGCCGTCACCAGCGTGCTGCTGGATGCCGCCAAACGGCGCTTCCCACGCGCGCACGTCGTTTTGGTGGGCCCGGCTAAGAACTACGAGTTGTTTGCTGCCGACCCGCGCGTCGCTCATGCTGCAGTGGCTTACCGTCGCGGCTCTCTCGGCGAGCGGCTCGCGGTCCGCCAGGAATTGGAAGAGCTGCTGGCTGCGCCGGACGCGATCACCGTAGATTCCGATTCGCGCCTCACACAGCTCGGCCTGCTGCCGGTGTGTCCGGAGGAACGTTACCATCTGTTCGAAAGCCGCGCTTATGGAGGCGATACCGATTGCGCGCTGCCGCAACTGGCTGCCGCCTGGGCCGAGGAGACCTTCGGCATCACCGGGGCCAAGCCCTACATCGCCTTGGCGAATGCGCCTGCGCACCACGGCGTCATCGCCGTGAGCCTGGGCGTCGGCGAGAATCCCGCCAAGCGGCTGCCGGATCCGTTCGAAGAGCGACTGCTGGCGTTGCTGGCGGAATCCGGCCTCGAGATTTTTATCGACAAAGGCGCGGGCGGCGAAGAGGCCGAGCGCGTGCTGCGCGCCGCGGAACGCTCCAGTGCCAAGGCGACGTTCTGGGAGGGGTCCTTTGCAGGCTTCGCCGCCATCATCGCCGCGAGCCGCCTTTATGTCGGTTACGATTCCGCCGGGCAGCACGTGGCAGCTGCAGCCGGCGTCCCTCTGGTCAGCATCTTCGCCGGGTTCCCCGCATTGCGCATGTTCCACCGCTGGCGCCCTGGTGGCGAACGCGCCGCGGTGATTCGCGTGGACCAGCCGGACGTGGCATCAACGCTGGCACGCGTGCGCGAAGCTCTGCCGACCTTGCTGTAAACTGAGCACAATGGGTGACCTGGAACAGGCTCGCGGATGGCTGGCAGAGGCCACCGCCGTGGCCATACTGACCGGCGCCGGCATCTCGGCGGAGAGCGGCGTCCCGACCTTTCGAGGAACCGGCGGACTCTGGAAAGACTACAAGCCCGAAGAACTGGCCACGCCCGAAGCCTTCGCCAAAGATCCGCGCCTGGTCTGGGAGTGGTACAACTGGCGGCGCGAGCTCATCGCCAAAGCCTTGCCCAACATCGGCCACCGCGCTCTGGTTGAATTGGAGAAGCGCAAGCCGCGTTTCACCTTGATCACGCAAAACGTGGACGGGCTGCACGACCGCGCGGGCAGCGGCAAGATCCTCAAGCTGCACGGCGACATCTGGCGCATGAAATGCACGTCGTGCGGCTCGAACTGGCCCGACCGCCGTGTGCCGCTGCCCAAGATCCCGCCGCATTGTGCCTGCGGCGGCCTGGCGAGGCCTGGCGTGGTCTGGTTCGGCGAGCCGCTCCCCGACGGCATGATGAAAGAAGCCGAGCACGCCGCATCGTCCGCGCAGGTTTTCCTGGTGATCGGCACGTCCGCCGTGGTTGTGCTGGCGGCCAGCCTCGTGCCCTATGCCAAGAAGGCCGGCGCCAGGATAATCGAGATCAACACCGAGGACACCGCAGCCACTGCCATAGTGGATTGTGCCCTGCGCGGCCCGGCCGGCGAGTTGCTCCCGCAGTTGGTGGCCTAAGACGTTGGCTACGCTTCCAGCGCCAGGTCCACCACTTCTTCCATCGCCTTCACGTAGTGGATTTTCATGTCGCCGATCTGCTCGCTCTTCAGATCCTCTCGCACGTTGGCCTCGTTCTCGAACGGCAGAATCACCTCACGAACACCGCTCCGCTTGGCCGCCAGCACCTTCTCCTTGATGCCGCCCACCGGCAGAACCTGGCCCGTCAGGGTGATCTCGCCGGTCATCGCGAGGTTGGGCTGCACGTGCCGGTTGGTCAGCATGGACACCAGTGCCGCGCCCATCGTGATGCCGGCGGATGGTCCGTCCTTGGGGATCGCGCCCGCGGGCACGTGGATATGGATGTCATTCGACCTGAACAACTCCGGATCGATCCCATACTTCGCTGCATTGCCGCGGACCCACGTCAGCGCCGCCTGCACCGATTCCTGCATCACCGGCCCAAGCTGGCCGGTCATGATCAGGCCTTTGTTGCCTCCGGGCATCCGGCCGGCTTCGACGAAGAGCACATCGCCTCCAACCGGCGTCCAGGCGAGTCCCACGACCACGCCCGGCCGCCGCGTTCGCTCCGCGACCTCGGTGTCGGTTCGAAAGCGCGGCGCGCCCAAATGCTTTTCCACTAATTCCGGAGTCACCATCGCTTTTTCGCGCGTGCCTTCGGCGATGCGCCGGGCCTGCTTGCGGCAAATGGTGCCGATCTCGCGCTCCAGATTGCGCACCCCGGCCTCGCGCGTGTAGCGGCGGATGAGGAAGCGCACAGCTTCGTCACTGAACAGGATGTCGGACTCCGGCTCCAGGCCGTGCTCCCTGGTTTGGCGCGGAACCAGGTAGCGGAACGCGATCATCACTTTCTCCTGTTCGGTATAGCCTTCGAGCGAAATGATCTCCATGCGGTCGCGCAGCGCGTCGGGGACCGGGTCGAGCACATTGGCGGTAGTGATGAACAGGACCTTTGAGAGGTCGAACGGGACGTCGAGATAGTTGTCGCGGAAGGTGTAATTCTGCTCGGGGTCGAGCACTTCGAGCAACGCGGAGGCGGGGTCGCCGCGGAAGTCGCGGCCGAGCTTGTCGACTTCATCCAGCATGAACACGGGATCGTTAGTTCCGGCGCGCCGCAGCGCCTGAATAACCTGCCCGGGCAGCGCGCCGATGTACGTTCGCCGGTGGCCGCGAATCTCGGCCTCGTCGTGCATTCCGCCCATGGAGACGCGGGCGAACTTGCGGCCCAGGGCGCGGGCGATAGACTTGCCCAGGGATGTTTTGCCGACGCCCGGCGGTCCCACGAAGCACAGGATGGGCCCCTTGAGCACGGGCCGCAGTTGCAGCACCGCCAGGTAGTCCAGGATGCGGTCCTTGACCTTCTCCAGGTCGTAATGGTCTTCGTTCAGAATCTCGGCCGCGCGCTTCACATCCACCTGCGAACCGGAGGAGACGCTCCATGGCAGGCTAGCCATCCATTCCAGGTAAGTGCGCGCAACGCCGTATTCCGGCGAGGCAGTCGAGATGCGGGACAGCCGGTTCAACTCGCGCGTGGCTTCGGCCTTGACTTCCTCCGGCATGCCAGCGGCGTCCAGCTTCTGCTTCAAGTCCTCGATGTCGCGGCCGGGCTCTTCGGTCTCGCCCAACTCCTTCTGAATGGCTTTGAGTTGCTCGCGCAGGTAGAATTCGCGCTGGCTCTGGGAAAGTTGCCCCTGCACCTGCGATTGGATGCGGCCGCGCAACTCCAGCAGTTCGAGCTCGCGCGCCAGGTGGCGATTGATCTCGTTCAACCGCACGCGCCCGTCCGGCTGCTCGAGCAGGTGCTGGCGATCCACCGGGCTCAGCGAGGGAAGATTGCCGGCCACGAAGTCGGCCAGGTTACCGGCCTCCGTGATGCCGTCGGCGGTGGACGAAAGATCGTCGGAGAGGTTCGGCGAGGCCGACACAATCTGCTGGAACAGGCTCACCACGTTGCGCCGTAGCGCTTCCATTTCGGGAGTGTTCTCCGGCTCGACCGAGGCAATCCGCTCCACGCGGGCGCGCAGGAATGGTTCGGTGGCCGTGAATTGACGCGTGCGAATGCGCGTAATGCCTTCACAGAACAGCAGCAGGTTTTCCCTCGGGACGCGGATGGCCTTGTGCATCAGGCATACGGTCCCGACCTGGTAGAGGTCTTCGGGGCGGGGAGTATCGATGCGAGCATCGAGCTGCGAAATTACCGCCAGCTGCCGGTTCTCGCCCAGGGAATTCACCAGCGCCACGGATGCGGGCCTTCCCACCGTAATCGGCAGCATGGCTCCGGGAAAGATGACGGTGTCGCGGACGGTCAGAACCGGCAGTTCTTCCACAGGCTCGGCTTCCACCACAGCAGGCGTGCCGGATTGTTCTTGCTCGGGAACCATGGCGCTCCACCTTCAGTGTAATGTACCCGCGCGGTTCGGCTTGCTTCCCCTCCGCTCGGAGACGTCACCTCCAGAATTCGCGGCGCACTGTGACGCGCGACAATGCTAGGATGTGTACAGCGAGTACACAATCATGGAGACGGTTAAGGTCGGCGTGCGCGAATTCCGCGAGAAGCTCGCGGGCTACCTCGAATCTGGGACGCCGCTGGCGATCATGCGCCACGGCGAGACACTCGGGTTCTATATCCCCGCACAAAAGCGAAACCGAAGGGCCGAACTGGAAGCCATGCGCGCCGCGGCGAGAGAGCTGGACCAGATGATCGCGTCCTGGGGCGCCAGCGAAGACGAGTTGATACAGGAGTACAAGGGGATCCGCCAGGCCGCGCGCGAGAAGAAGCGGAATGCCAGGTAAAGCGCTGGTCCTTGACGCCAATATTCTCGTACGTGCTGTCTTGGGAAAGCGCGTTCGTGAAGTGATCGAGACCTATGCCGGGCGCGTGTCGTTCTTCGTACCCGAAGTGGCGTACGCTGAAGCCGAAGAGCACCTCCCTGCGCTCTTCATCAAACGTGGCGCCGATCCGGGAAAGGCACTCGCGGTCCTGCGTTCCTTGGGCTGAATTGTCGAACGGATCGGAAGTGACGTTTATGGTGAGTTCGAAATAGACGCCCGGGAAAGGCTGAACCAGCGGGATCAGGAGGACTGGCCAATCCTGGCTTCCGCGTTGGCAATCGGCTGCCCAATATGGACGGAAGATTCCGACTTCTTCGGATGTGGAGTAGCCACTTGGAGCTGCAGCCGCGTCGAGATGTTTCTGCGTGATCCTGAGAGATAGCTGGGAAGGTAAACCAGAGCTGGCTGCCTACGCCCCCTTGGGATAGCACCCCAGAACGCGCAGAAAGTCCGCCAGCTCTCCCAGATGGTTGAGCGCGTTTTGCACGTTCGGCGCATCCACGCGGCCCAGGAAATCGACGTAGAACAAGTACTCCCACGGCTTTCCGCGGAGTGGACGCGATTCGATCTTGGTGAGGTTGAGGTCGCGTAGGGAAAATGCGCTTAAGGCGCGGAACAGAGCCCCCGGGACATTGTGAGTGCTGAAGACCACCGAGGTCTTCCACGCCGCGTGCTTGTCGGCCCGCACCGGATGCCTACGCGCATACCCGGCCGTCCGCAGTAGAAAGAACCGCGTGAAATTCCGCCGATCGCTTTCGATAGACCGCCGCAGGATCCGCGCGCCATAAATCTGTGCGGCCACGCTGGACGCAACCGCCGCCGCATCCGTGAGACCCTTTTCCACGACCATCTGGACACTGCCCGCCGTGTCATAGAAAGGCACTGGCTCCATCCGGGGATTTTGAGCGAAGAAATTCAGGCATTGATTGAGCGCCACAGGATGCGAATAAACCCGCTTGATTTTCGAAAATGTTGCGCCTTTCGCCGCAATCAGGTTGTGCACGATGCGCACGCTGGTCTCGGCCACGATCGGGAATTCGAAGTGCAGCAGGTGATCGTAATTCTCGTGCACCGAGCCGGCCAACGTATTCTCGATAGGCACCACGGCGCCGGCCGCGCGTCCCGACTGCAAACTGCGAAACACGTCCTCAAAGCGCTCGCAGGGCAGAACGGCGGGTTCCGGCCCGACCAGCTTGCGTGCCGCCTCTTCGCTGAAGGCGCCTCGCGCTCCTTGAAAGGCGATGGCTCCACTCACCGGCCCGCGCCCTCCCAGCGGCGCACGTCGGGATCCGGCAAGCCGAGCAGATCCAGCACGCGGTCCACACTATGGTCGACGATGTCCATTACGGTTTCCGGATGGTGATAGAAGCCGGGAATGGGCGGGGCAATAATCGCGCCCATTTCCGCCAGGGCTGTCATATTTCTCAGATGTCCGAGATGGAATGGGCTCTCCCGCACCAGCAAAATCAGCTTCCGCTTTTCTTTTAAGATGACATCGGCCGCGCGCACCAATAGATTGGAGCTAATCCCGTTGGCGATCGCCGACATGGTGTGAATGGAGCAGGGCGCCACCACCATGGCGTCAGTGGAGTAAGATCCGCTGGCCAGGCGACAGCCGATGTCTTCGAGTGCGTAGGAGAAATGAGCAAGCGCTCGCGCGTCTGCCGCCATCTTGCCAGTTTCGAGAAATAAGGTCTTTTCGCCCGATCTTGTCAAGATGAGGTGAATCTCGACGATTTCGTGGCGACGCAGCCGTTCCAGCAGACGAAGCCCGTAAATGGCGCCGCTAGCCCCTGAAATCCCTACGATAACTCTCACTCGCCAAGTCCCCCGCGCCTGCCGCCATGTTCCGGTTTCAGAACAAAAACGCAGGTTTTCTCTTGCCGGGATCTGCACCGCAGGCTATAATTCCGGTCGGCTTGAATCGGACCCGCTGGCACAGCGAGGATCATAACATGGAGCGCCCTGGAGAGAAGCTCAAGCGTGTTCGCGAGCAACTGAACCTTACCTATCGTGACGTGTTCGAGGCGAGTCAGATTGTCGCCAGGCGCCGCGGCAGCGAAGAGTATGCCATCGCTTTGAGCCGGCTCGCGGACATCGAAAACAAAGGCACCGTCCCCACCATATACCGTTTGTACACGCTCTGCGCCGTCTACCGGCTGGATTTTGCGGAAGTGCTGCACTGGTATGGCGTGCCGCTGGATCTGTTGCCGGTGGAAGCTCTGGAGCTGGGGTTGGACGAGACGCACCCTGTGCGGTTCGCTCCGCACGGTACAGTCACGGTTCCTTTGCCGCTGGATCAGGAAATCGACCTGGACAAGACCACTTTTCTCAGCCACATGCTCCGCCGTTGGGGCAAGATGCCGCTGAGCTTGTTGCAGGGCCTGGACGTCCGACACCTGCGCTATGGCTTGATCGGGCTGGCGGATTGGTCCATGTATCCGCTGTTGCAGCCGGGATCGCTGGTGGTGATCGATCAGAACCTTCGGAAAATTGCGAAGGAGGGCTGGACCAACGAGTACGACCGGCCGATCTATTTTCTCGAGCGCCGTGGCGGATATCTCTGCGGCTGGTGCTCGATTGCCGGAGATCACCTGGTGTTGCAGCCGCACCCGGCTTCGCAGCAGCCGCCGACTCTCTTGGCTTTTCGGGAAATCGATATCGTCGGCCAGGTGACCGGCGTCGCTATGCTCCTGGAATCGAGACGGCCCCGCCGTGCTCGAACTTCAGCAACTCCAGCAGAGTCTCCAAATCCGTGAGATACAACTGCCGTTCCACGTCACGGGCGGTGGCGGGCACCAGGTTGCGGTAGTGGACCGCGTACCGCGGGCTCCCCGCGACCTGCAGATATTCATCTAAGTCCGACTTCTGTTCCGCCAGGCTGAACCCCAGCCATTGGGAGAACACTTGATGGTGACTATGGCAGAGGGTCCGGTCCGCATCCTCCCTGCCCAAAAGCCGGACCAATCCCTCATGGGAGTAGCGGCCCGTCCCTGCGTCTCGCAGAGACGCCAGGTACACGAGACGGCCAAACACTGTCGGGATCTGGGAGAGGGTTTTCCGCCATATGAGAGCCGCTGGTGCCCGCGCCGCTTGCGAGTTGGCGGTAAAGTCGGCCAGTTCCCAATCTCCACGAAGGTAAACGTTGCCAGGACCTGCGTACCGGGACTGCTCTCCGGAATAGTCCTCAACCATCGATTCTATACCAAGGGCCGCAGAACCAGCACGTGAGGTTATTGTTCAGAGAGTTGCACTGCGGCCTGTTCTGCTTTTGGAAAACTTCTCAGTAGAACCCCCTACTACAGTACAGTTCCTCCTAGTATAGTACTCAGCTTACCAGCGTAGGCTAAGCAGTAGAAAGGAATGGACATGAAAAAGCTCGTACTACTAGCGATGGTTGCATTCTCGCTGCTGGCGTCTGCCCGGACCGCTCGGATTGATGTTCCGATGCCGATGTGCAATCCTTGCCCGTACGTCCGATAGTGGAAGAAATCAAGCCGTGAATTTGGCGCGGCCGCCGGTGTTAGAATCAGGGCTGAGGCCCTTCTGATGCCGAAGGCCGCGTTTTCGCTAGTCGAGTTCTTCCAGGTTGTTTCCATCCTCGGCTCCGCTCTGACAGCCTTCAAACTATATACTTCCGGGTTGTTCCGCCGCTATCGTATTTTCTTCATTTACTTCGTATTTCGTGTCCCCTACATGATCCCTTTCCTGCTCCTCTCGAACACCAGCACGGCCTATCTCAACTTGTTCCTGGTTACGGAGCCGCTGATCATGCTGTTTTACGTACTTGTAGTTCTGGAAGTCTACGGGCTTGTTCTTGAGAGGTATAGGGGAATATACACCTTGGGCCGATGGGTTATGTACGTGGCGGTCGCTGTTTCTGCCACCATTTCCACGCTGAGCGTCCTCCAGAAGATAACCCCATCCACACCCCTGCCGTCCGCCAGGGTTTTTACGGAATTCGCCGTGGAACGGGGGATTTGCACGGCCCTGGTGATTTTCATCCTGCTGATTGTGTGGTTCCTGAGTCGTTATCCCGTGCCTTTGAGCCGGAATGTCCTCGTGCACACCGGCATTTACTCCGTCTTTTTTCTGGCCAATAGCCTTGGGTTGATCGTCACCAACTTCTCCGGATACAGAGTGAGCCAGAATGTCAACCTGTTCCTCATGGGCATTTCCTCCGCTTGCGCGGTGGCCTGGTGGCTGGGATTGAGCGCCAAGGGCGAAGAAACCCAAGCCCACACTCTCTCCCTGCGTCCGGGCACCGAAGAACGCATCCTCCACCAACTCGACGCCCTGAACGCTACGCTACTTCGGGTCTCGAAAATAAGGTGATATCTTTAGTTAATTTGGTACCAATATTACCGTTACCGGATTGCATTTTCTTTGAAATACTCGTATGCTCGTGTTGACGAGGGAAGTGTAAAGAGAATGGAATACGTAATCGCTATATCGGTTATAACGTTCCTAGCATTGGCTTCAGCGCTTTTTTTGCTCGTCCGCAAAGTAGCGTTCAACGGCAGCAGCCTGCCTTTGACCGCGGACTGGATCGATGAGCTCTCGATCGAACGCTATCGGCCCATGATGCGTCTGCTGGATGGTGGGGATCTGGAGTTTCTCAGGTCGCAGCCTGGTTTCACCCCCCGCATGGCCTCTAAGCTCCGCGTGCAGCGGTGCCAGATCTTTCGCGGCTATCTGCGGTGCCTCAATAACGATTTCCAGCGGGTTTGTGCGGCTATGAAGGTGATGATGTTGCAGTCGCGGCATGACAGACCCGATCTGGCCGGCGTGCTGGTCCACCAACAGGTGATGTTTGCCTGCAGCATGATGCTGGTCCATTGCCGGCTGTTCCTGTACCGCTGGGGTTTGGGCGGCGTGGACGTAACGAGCCTGGTTCGAATTTTTGACGTGATGCGCCTCGAGTTGCGGAGTCTGGTTCCGGCCACGATGTCCGCGAGCGCCTGAAGCAATCTGGAATTCCTGCCTTTTCAGCGGCCGTGATGGCTTGGTATACCCGGCCATCACAGCCGCTTTAATATTTCTTTTACTTCTTTTAATTGCGGGAATTTCTTTTCCGCCTCCCGAAATTCCCTGGTGTGCACCCGGCGCCGCGCGCCGGCATGGTCCACCGGATGGCGCAAGTGCAACATCTCATGAAACATTACATACTCCAGCGCCAGAGCCGACCTGCCCGGCTGATCGAAGATCCGGCTGATGATGATGGCGTTGTGCGACGGATCGAAGTGTCCCAACATGCTGCGCGACGGCGACCGGCTCCAACCCAGGCGCGGCATTCCCAGCAAGCCATCGAAGAACTGGTGGTTCAGGCGCTCGAAAATCGCCTCTAAATCGTGCACCTCGCCGCGCGGCGAAGAGACGAATTTGCGCCCCCGGATCTGCCGCACCAGGTGGGCCTGGCGGCGGACGTCGCGCCGGTTCAAGTACAGCCGGTACCGGTGCGAGTACAACCGTGCCACCGGTTTCCGGTAGAGTTTGCCCAGCAGGATGTGCGCGAGAGCCTCCAGGACAGGAGCCGGCGCTCCCGCCAGCAGATCGGAAATGCGAACGTGCAGACACCCGTCCTCCAGCCGGATGAAACTGTCGGCGTTGGCAAAACGGCAGAACTCCACGCGCAGTTGCGGTACAGGCGTTCGGGGCTTCAACTCCCGAAACACTCGCGCGTAAATCTCTTCCGGCGTTTCGAAGAACAGCGAGCTCTGCAAGCCCTGCTGGCCGAGCGTCCCCTCGGAATCGGACATCTCCCCCAGGGTACCGCGCAATCGGCACAGGGTATTTTCCGAACCCATCGTCCCCAGTCCCCCGCGACGGGACATGCCTTTGGAGTTGCGCGCCACACGCCCGCATGGGTTACTCTGAATCCTTAGGGACAAACCACATTGCCAAAGGCGAAAATCAGCGCGCTGGGGTGCTACGCGCCCCCTGGTCTTCTCACCAACCAGGATCTCGAAAAGATGGTGGATACCAATGATCAGTGGATCCTGGACCGCACGGGCATTCGAGAGCGCCACATTGCGGGCCCCGCGATGGCCACGTCGGATATGGCCATCGCGGCCGCGCGGTGCGCGCTCGGGCAGCGCGGCGCCAGTCCTGCGGAAGTGGACGCGATCATCGTCTGCACCGTTACGCCCGATTACTTCTTCCCGTCCACGGCATGCCTGGTCCAGAACGCCATCGGCGCCCGCGGCGCCTGGGGGTTCGATTTGATCGCGGCCTGCTCCGGCTTCGTGTACGGCACCACCGTGGGCGCGCATCTGGTAACCGCGGGCACGCACAAGAAGGTATTGGTGATCGGGTCGGACACTATGAGCCGGATCATCGACTACACGGACCGGGCCACCTGCGTCTTGTTCGGTGACGGTGCGGGCGCCGTGCTGATCGAACCTGCCCTGGATGGCGAGGGCCACCTCGGCTTCATCGATTTCCTCGGCGAGGTGGACGGGGCGGGCGGCGATTTCCTCAAAATGCCCGCCGGAGGAAGCCGTCTGCCGGCCTCCCACGAAACCGTCGACAAGCGGCAGCACTTTGTCCACCAGGATGGCGGGCAGGTTTTCAAATATGCGGTCCGCAAGATGTACGAAAGCTGCCGCGACCTGCTGGCGCGCAACGGGCTCAGCGGTAACGATGTAGCGGTGCTGATTCCGCACCAGGCCAACAAGCGCATCATCACGGCCGCGGGCGATCGCCTGGGCATCGCGCCGGAGAAGGTTGTCATCAATATCGACCGCTACGGAAACACAACCGCCGGCACCATCCCGTTAGCCACACAGGACGCCATCCAACAAGGTCGTCTCAAGAAGGGCGACCTGGTGCTGTTTACGGCGGTCGGCGCAGGATACACGGTGGGGGCCAGTCTCTGGCGCTGGGCCTACTGACAGGTATGACGATGGTTGCAGACCATCGCTTCCGGTGGTCCGGCTTTTCCCGTATGATGGCATTTAGGAGGCACTCAGATGAGACGCCCGCTGCGCAAGGCTATCGACGCGGTCAGGCGCTGGTTCCAGAAGGAAGCTCCTGAGCATCCCGACGACCCGTACGCCCTGGTTGGCGCGCCTAAGAAGCCACGGCCGCCGCTTCGCAGTTCCGCCGCCGTCGCAGAACCCGAAAAGTAGGCGCACGCTTTAGCGCTTGCCGGCTGCTAAACTGGACCTTAGCCTCCCCGCGCGCGGAACTCATGAAATTTGGCGTCATTGTCTTTCCCGGAAGCAATTGCGACCACGACGCTTTCTACGCCGTCACCAGCAATCTCGGGCAGAAGGCGGAGTTCATCTGGCACGATTCCAATAGCCTGGGCGACTGCGATGCCGTCATCCTGCCCGGTGGTTTTGCCTACGGCGACTACCTCCGCTGCGGCGCCATCGCCAAGTTTTCGCCGGTGATGCGGGCGGTGCGCAAGTTCGCCGGTGAAGGCGGCCTGGTCCTCGGCATATGCAACGGCTTCCAGGTGCTGGTGGAAGACGGATTGCTGCCCGGCGCGCTGATTCGCAACCGCGGCCTCAAGTTCATTTGCCGGGAGGTCCGCCTGCGCGTAGAGACCACCAATTCGCCTTTTACCAACGCCGCCTCCAAGGGACAGATCCTGCGCATTCCCATCGCCCACGGCGAGGGCTGCTACTTCGCCGACAACCGTACCCTGGCGGAGCTGGATGAGGAGGATCGCGTGCTCTTCCGTTACGCCGGCAACCCCAACGGATCGGTGAACGACATCGCCGGAATTCTGAGCCGCGAACGCAACGTGATGGGCATGATGCCACACCCCGAGCGCGCGAGCGATGCCCTGATGGGATCGAGCGACGGCTTGTCGGTCTTCCAGTCCGTGCTCCACGCTGTGGTGAAGGCATGACCGCCATCACACCCGAACTGATCGCACAACACCAACTCACCTCCACGGAATATCGAAAGATCGTCGACATCCTGGGCCGCGAACCCAACTACACGGAACTGGGCATCTTCAGCGTGATGTGGAGCGAACACTGCTCCTACAAGAGCTCGCGCCTGCACCTTAAGAAGCTGCCCACGCGCGGCCGCCTGGTGGTGCAAGGCCCGGGGGAGAATGCCGGCGTAATCGATATCGGCGGCGGCTACGTGATCGCCTTCAAGATCGAGTCGCACAACCATCCCAGCTTTATTGAGCCGTTCCAGGGTGCGGCCACCGGTGTGGGCGGCATCCTGCGCGATATCTTCACCATGGGTGCGCGGCCCATCGCCGTGCTGGATTCGCTGCGTTTCGGCCGGCTGGATGACCCCAAGACCGGCGCACGCAACCGCCGCATTTTGGGCGGCGTAGTCGCGGGCATCGCGCACTACGGCAACTGCTTCGGCGTGCCCACCATCGGCGGCGAGTGCCTCTTCGAGCCATGTTACGACGGCAACCCGCTGGTGAACGTCTTTGCGTTGGGCGTTTGCAAAAAGGAAGAGGTTTTCTACGCCCGGGCCGCGGGCATCGGCAACCCGGTGATATATGTCGGCGCGCGCACCGGCCGCGACGGCATTCACGGCGCTTCCATGGCCAGCGCCGAGTTCACCGAGGAATCCAAGCAGAAACGGCCCAACGTGCAGGTGGGCGACCCCTTCATGGAGAAGCTGTTGTTGGAGGCCTGCCTGGAAGCCATGCACACGGGCGCCATCGTGGGAATCCAGGACATGGGCGCCGCCGGCCTCACCTGTTCCACGTGCGAGATGGGCAGCCGCGGCGCGGTGGGCATCGAAATCGAGCTCGACCGCGTGCCGCAGCGCGAGACCGGCATGACCCCCTACGAGATCATGCTCTCGGAATCCCAGGAGCGCATGCTGCTGGTGGCCGACAAGGGGCGCGAAGAAGAAGTCTTCCGCGTTTTCCGCAAGTGGGGTCTGGAAGCGGTCGAAATCGGCCTGGTGACGGATGACGGCAAGCTGCGGGTGCGCCATCACGGCCAGGTGGTCGCGGAGATTCCCAACCGCGAACTGGCCGACGAAGCGCCGCTCTACGATCGCCCGCACACCCAGCCACCGCGCGCGGGCCTGATTCCCGACCTTCCCTCAGCCAAGGTGCAGCGCACGCTGCCCGCGTTGCTCGCCGCTCCGGACATCTGTTCCAAGCGCTGGATCTGGGAACAGTACGACTACCAGGTCCGCACCAATACTCTGGCCTGCCCGGAACGCACTGACGCCGCCATCCTGCGCATCAAGGAGACGGGCACCTCAATCGCGATGTCCCTCGACGGCAACGGGCGTTACTGCTACTTGTCTCCGCGCGAGGGTGCGAAGCTGGCGGTGGCGGAGAGCTGCCGCAATCTTTCGACGGTGGGCGCTCGCCCCGTGGCCGCCACCAACTGCCTCAACTTTGGCAACCCGGAGCGGCCGGAGATCATGGCGCAACTGGTGGCAGCTATTGAAGGGATGGCGGAAGCCTGCGCCTTCTTCGATACGCCCATCACCGGCGGCAACGTCAGTCTCTACAACGAGACCCTCGGGGAGGGCGTTTATCCCACACCGGTCATGGGCATGGTTGGCACGCTGAAGACGGGAGAACCAGTCACCATTCCGTTCAAGAACGCCAATCGCAGCGTCATCCTGCTGGGCGGCATCGGCGATTGCGACGACACGCGGTTCGGCGGAACGCAATACGCCAAGGAAATCGTGGGAGAGTTGTGGGGGCTCCCGCCGGCGCTCGATCTCGAGTACGAGCAACGCGTCCAGTTTGCCATGCGCAAGATCATCGCCGAAGGGCTGGCCGAATCCGCGCACGACCTGAGCGACGGCGGCCTGGCCGTGGCAGTGGCCGAATGCTCGTTCGGCCCGGCGGAAATCGGCGCGCTGATCGAGTTGAATTCCGACCTCAGGCCCGAAATGCTGGCCTTCCACGAGGGACCGTCGCGTATCCTGATTTCCACTGAGTTCCCAAGAAAAGTCGCGGCGATTGCCGAGAAATATGAGATTGAAGCCCCGGTGGTGGGCGTTACAATCAGTAAGGGGATCGAAATCCGCCAGCGCACCATCACGCTGGGCGCCTGGGAAATCGCAGCACTCAGGACCGCGTACCAACAGGCTCTGGAATCGCATGTACGGTAGAAGCACTCACCGCGGAAGGGGGCGAATAAGCAAAAGCAGACCAATGCCTTTTATTCGCGTTCATTCGCGTCCTAAACGGGTTTTTCATGTTCGATAAGTTCCACGAGGAATGCGGCGTCATTGCCGTTCACGGCCACCCGGAGGCTTCCAAACTGGCATATTTGGGCCTCTACGCGCTCCAGCACCGCGGCCAGGAGAGCGCGGGCATCGCGACCAGCGATGGACACCAAATCTTCTCGCACAAGGCCATGGGCCACGTGCACGACATCTTCACCAGCAGCGTGCTGGCGGGCCTCGCCGGCCAATTGGCCATCGGCCACACGCGCTATTCGACCGCGGGCGACACCGTCCTGCTGAATGCCCAGCCCTTTTCGGTGGTCTGCAACAAAGGCAAAGTCGCGGTGGCTCACAACGGGAACATCACCAATGCCACCGAACTGCGCGCCGAACTGGGCCGGCACGGGGCCATCTTCCAGGCCTCCAGCGATACGGAAGTCATTCTGCACCTGGTGGCGCACTCTTCGGAGCGGACGCTGGCCGGAGCGCTCCGCGAAGCCCTGTTGCAACTGGAGGGCGCATTCTCGCTGGTCCTCCTGGCCGAAGACCGAATCATTGTGGCCCGCGATCCTCACGGCTTCCGGCCGCTGGCCGTGGGCGAAATGGAAATCTCCGGCGGACGCAAGTGCTACGTCTTCGCCTCCGAGACCTGCGCCTTCGACCTGATCGGTGCCGTCTACCTGCACGAAGTGGAACCGGGTGAGATGGTGATTGTCGGGCCCGAGGGCATCAGCCGGGAGCGTTGGGCGCCGGAGCGGCCGCGCGCCCAATGCGTCTTCGAGCACGTCTATTTCTCGCGGCCCGACTCCGTTGTGTTCGGGCGCGCGGTGGAGGAATCGCGCGAGAACCTCGGACGCTTCCTGGCGCGCGAATGTCCCGCGGATGCCGATATCGTGGTCCCGGTTCCCGATTCCGGTGTGGCGGCCGCCATCGGTTACTCCGCCGAGTCCGGCTTGCCGTTTCGCCAGGCGCTGATCCGCAACCATTACGTGGGCCGGACCTTTATCGAGCCTTCCCAAGCCATCCGCGATTTCGGCGTCAAGCTGAAGCTCAACCCGGTGCGCTGCCTGTTGCAGGACCAGCGCGTGGTTCTGGTGGATGATTCCATTGTGCGCGGCACCACCAGCCGGAAGATTGTGCGCATGGTGCGGCAGGCAGGCGCGCGGGCGGTACATTTGCGCATCTCCTGTCCGCCTACGGTGTCGCCCTGTTTCTACGGCGTCGACACTCCCACGCGCAGCGAGCTGATCGGATCGACTCACAACGTGGAAGAGATCCGTCGCTTCGTGGAGGCCGACTCGCTGGGCTACCTGTCGCTGGCATCCCTGCGCCGGGCCGTCGGCGACGACGAGCGCCACGAATACTGCTACGCCTGTTACACCGGCGATTACCCCACGGAGCTGGTCAACATCGAGGAGTTGATCTCGGCCCGCCAGAAACGCCACTAAGACCGTGACCCTTCAACTCGACGGCAACCACCTCACCATTACCGAAACCTGCGCGGCGGCTCGTTCCCACGCAGCAGATGTCAGCCTCACCCCGCAAGCCATCGCGGCCATGCAGGGCTCGCGGGCCCTGGTGGACCGGCTCGCGGCCGGAGAGACGCCCATCTACGCTGTCAACACCGGCGTGGGTCTGCTGGCGGACAAGAGCATCCCGCTTGAGGATCTCGACCGGCTCCAGCGCAACGTGATCCGGTCGCACTGCACTGGCGTCGGCGAACCGCTGCCGCGCGAGGTTGTCCGCGCCATGATGCTGATCCGGGCCAACGTCCTGGCTAAAGGGCTATCGGGGATCCGTCCGATTGTCGCGCTGCGCCTTTGCGACCTGTTGAACCGGGGTATCACGCCGGTAGTCCCGTCTCAAGGCAGTGTGGGCGCCTCGGGCGACCTGGCGCCCCTGGCCCACATGGCCTCCGTGATCATCGGAGAAGGCGAAGCCGAGTTCGAAGGCGCTGTTCTTCCCGGTGCGGAAGCATTGCACCGCGCGGGCCTGGAACCTTTTGCCCTGCAGCCTAAAGAAGGCATCAGCCTGATCAACGGTACTCAGGCCATGTTGGCCATCGGCTGCCTGGAATTGGAGGCGATCCAGGTCCTCGTCGAATCCGCGGACGTGGTTTGTGCGTTGACGCTGGATGCCCTCCGCGGCACGCCGCGGGCTTTCGATGAGCGCATCCACGCCGCCCGGCCGCATCCCGGCCAGATGGAATGCGCGGCGCGCCTCCGCCACCTGCTCGAGGGAAGCGAGATCCGCCAGTCGCATGCCGCGTGCTTGCGCGTGCAGGACGCTTACTCGTTGCGCTGCGCACCCCAGGTGCACGGCGCGGTACGCGACACCCTGGCCGCCGCCTGTCAGGTTTTCGCCATCGAATTGAACTCCGCCACGGATAATCCGCTGGTGTTCGACGGCGACATCCTTTCCGGCGGCAACTTCCACGGCGAGCCGCTGGCCTTCCAACTGGATTTTCTGGCGGTGGCGCTATGCGCGTTCTCCGGCATTTCCGAACGGCGGATCGACCGCCTGGTCAACCCGGCGCTCAACGAAGACTTGCCCCCCTTCTTGGCCGGGAATCCCGGTCTCGAGTCGGGCCTGATGATGGCGCAGGTGACAGCCGCCAGCCTGGTGGCCGACAACCGCGTCCTGGCATACCCGGCGTCGACCGGTTCGATCACCACCAGCGGCAACAAGGAGGATTTCGTCAGCATGGGGATGACCTCCGCTATCAAGCTGCAGCGAGTAGTGCGCAACACCCGGATGGTGATGGCGATCGAAGCTCTTGCCGCCACCCGCGCGCTGGACCTGCTGGCGCCGTTGAAAACCAGCCCACCGCTCGAGGAGGCGCGCGCCCGCATCCGAAGGGTCTCGCCGCCGATCGGCGGGGACCGTCCTTACCACAGGGACATCGCCGCGCTAGACAGCCTGATCGCCGGCGGCGCGCTCCGCGTGTGACCGCATTCGTAAACACGAAGCAGGATCTTGGCTCTGATTTGCGTACATGCGCGGCTGGCTGACCCTTCCCGGTTCTTCAGCTTGCGTAGACCGCTACACGGGTGACCGTCTGGTATCCCATGCGCTCGTAGAGCCGATGGCCGGCCGGCGTGGATTGCAGGATGCTCCGCTCGATGCCGTGCGCTTTTTGTGCGTCGGCTAACGCGTGGCGCATCACAGTTTCCCCGTATCCGCGCCCTTGTTGTTCGGGGAACGTGGCAACGTTGTACACGCCCATGGCGCCGCCGCCCATCACCACAGCGGCCGTAGAGACAGGCTCTCCGTCCTTGTAGCCCACGTAGCCGGCGAATCGTTCCCAGACGGAATCGTTGTCGAAGACTTCGCGGAACCAAGCAATGGGCACGTGGAAGCACACCGATCCAATCGCGCAGAACGCGTCGCGCGTAGCTGCGTCTCCGACTCTTCTCATTTCCAACCGCGGCAGGGGTCTCACCGGCGGCGCGAGACGTTCCGCCACCATGCCTGGCAGGTCCACCGAATGCCGCAACCCGTGGCGCTCGAAGATCTGGCGCGACTTTCTCCTGGTTCGGGACTCCATCCAGTCTTCGCAAACCCAGTAGGACCATTCGTATCCGCGCGAATTGAAATGCAACATGGGCAGGAGGATGCGCTGGCCCAACTCGGCCTCGGTGGGTACCGGTGCGGATAGAAATGCGGCATTGAACATTTGGAAGGTAACCCCGGCCGACGCAATGCTCACCCCGCGCAACTCGCGAACCTCGCCCGGCGAACGGCTGGCCGCCACCACGCGGAACGACTCTCGCAGGTTGTCCGCAACATTCTCAAACGTCACTCACACCAGTATAAGGGCCGCGTGTCGCCGGCTTGATTCCACTGCGCGTCACTGGCTCTCATGTTTGTCGCCGCCGGTTGTGGCCGCGGGAGCTTGATGAGGCCCCTTCGGCGCCAGGTACTGCACGATCACCGAAATCCGGCGGTTGGAAGGATTCGCTGGATCTTCGGGATGGCGCAATTGGCGGTCGGAGTAACCTCGTACCTGAGCCACCTGCTCCGGGCGGAGCCCGTGGGCTTGCATGAGTTTGCGGGCCGAGTTGGCGCGGTCGCTGGACAGCTCCCAGTTGCTGTATGACCCGTCGCCGGAGAACGGCTTGGAATCCGTGTGTCCCTCGATCAGCATGTCATTCGGCAGCTTGCCCAGTTCTTCCGCAAGGCGAGTCAGTAATTCCGCACCGCTGTCGGTCGGCGTGGCTCGCCCGGATTCAAAGAACATCCCAGCCTCTGTTTCCAGCAATTCGATGCGCAGTCCATCGGAAGTGACGGTGATTTCCACGTGGTCTTTGAGGTCGCGGAAGTTCGGCACTTGCATCAGCGCCTGCTGGATTTTCTCCGCGAGTTTGCTCATGTCCTGCTTGGGCACCTCGAGGGCGTTGCCGACGCCGGCCGCGGCGGTGCCGGTCAGCTTGCCCGGTCCCGAGGGATTGTTGAAGTAGTTGCTGATTTCCTTCTGAACTTCTTTGTCGGCGCTCATCAGCCACAGCACGATAAACAGGGCCATCATGGCAGTGACGAAATCGGCGTACGCCACCTTCCACGCGCCGCCGTGATGACCGCCGTGGCCGCCCTTCTTCTTCTTGATGACAATAATCGGCCGGATCTTGGTCGGCGGAGCAGGCGCTTCCGGCTCGGGAGACATGGCTACGCCGCTTGGGCCACCTTTCCGCCGCCGCGGCAGGCCGCTTCCACTTCCTGAAACGTCGGCCGGACGCCGGTTGGGATGGCGCGCCGCGCCAATTCCACGGCCATCATGGGACTCAGGCCTTTCACGAAAGCCAGGGCCGCCATGCGAAGGAATCCGAAGTAGTGACCCTCCGCGTCATTCTGTTTGGCCATGGCGGCAGCCAGCGGGCCAAAGACGCCGTAGCAAAGGAGGATACCCAGGAAAGTGCCCACCAGCGCCGCCGCCACACGATGGCCGATCTCCTCTTTGGCGCCACCCAACGCCCCCATGGTGATGACGACACCCAACACCGCGGCCACGATCCCCAGGCCCGGCAGCGAATCAGCCATCGTGGTCAATGCCGCGATCGGCTCGTGTGATTCGCGATGGTGCACTTCGAGATCCACTTCCATCATCTGGTCGATCTCCAGCGGGTCGACACCGCCAGACACCGCCATGCGCAGCGTGTCGCAAAGAAAGTGCAGCGCATGATGCGATTTCAGGAACTTGGGGTATTTCGAGAACACCGCGCTCTTGGCTGGGTTGTCGACGTCTTCCTCCAGCTTGGCGGTGCCGCTTTTTCGCGCCATAGTGAACAGCTCGTAGATCATCTTGAGGTTCTCGAGGTAGACCGCCTTGGTGAAGGGACTCCCCCCAAAGACGCCGGCGAGCCCTTGGCCGATTCGAATGAGCGTCGGCAGCGGGTTCGCCACCACCACCGTCCCCACCGCCGCGCCGAAGATAATCACCAACTCCGCCGGCTGTAACAGGACCAACAACTTCCCGTGTTCCATCAGGTAGCCGCCGGAGATGGCCCCCAGGACAATGATGATGCCGAGGATTGCAGTCATGGAACGGTCACAGCACGCAACGATCTACATATCGGCGGTGGAGAGGAAGCGCTTTAGGACCCGCGTTCCGCGATCCAGCTCTGGCGAACTGCCCGCTCCATCGCCGCGAACAACTGTTCGTGGTAGCGCGCGATGGTGAACCGCTGCCGCCAACTCCCGCCCGCAGCCAGCGCTGCGGCCGCCAGCTTTTCGGGATCTCCGCGCAGCAGTTCGATCGCCAGTCGCGCCATCTCTTCCGCGGATCCCGCCAGCCACCCGTCGCGCCCGTCGTCCACCACTTCCGGGATGCCGCCCGAGCGGAACGCGATCACTGGAACCCCGGCCGCGTAGGCCTCCAGGATCACCCGCGTCGTTGCCTCGTGCCCCGCCGAAGGCACCAGCAACAGGTCGATAGCATCCAGCGCCGAGTAGACATCCGTCACCCAGCCGCCGAACTCGACGCCCGCTTTGGCGCCGGCCGCTTGCACCTCTTGCTCGTACCGCCGCGCACTTCGGTCCGAGAAAAGAGCGGCCCCGTAGATCACAAAGCGGCACTCCGGCAAAGCCCGCCGAATGATCGCCGCGGCCTCGACGAATTCGCGCTGCCCCTTCTCCGGGGCTATGCGCCCGATGCAGCCCATGGTGGCGACATGCTTTAGCTTGTCGCGCGTCAGGCTGTTATTCCGCGGCCCCGCTACACCGTTATAGATCACATCTACGCCGCCCGGCGGCACAAACGCTTTCCACGGCTCCGCGACAAAACGGCACGCCCCCACCACCTGCGCGCGGCACTTTCTCAGCGCCATCCCCGCCATGCGCCGTACCGCGCCCGGAAACAGGTAGCTCTGCGAATGAAAGAGCACCGGTAAACGCAGCCCCGCCAGCGCCACCGCCGGCAGCAGTCTGGGCCCGACCACATATACCAACTCGGCGCCGACCTTCTCGGCCAGCCTCCGAATCTGCCTGGCCAGTAGCGGCGTTCCGCCGGCGAACCTCGCCGCGTCGCCCCACGACTTCCGGCCCGAATGGTACGGTCCGCAGCGGATACGCGCCGTCTCGAAACCGGCCTGGCGTACGCGCTCGAACATCTCGCCCTCGCCGGGCAAACCCACCAACGCGCTCCACCCGCGCTCTTTCACCGCCGGCAGAAATTCCAACAGGCACTGCTGTGCGCCGCCGGGGTCGCTGAACTGGTCCAGAACCAGGAGTCTCATGCGCGCACGGCGAGCGCCAGAACCCAGAAATAGAGCGGCAGCACGCGCCAATAGGTGAGCAGGTCCCCGGAGAGCATCTGCACCACCTGGCCGGACCAGAAGCACAGCATCCAGGCGCCGCAGAACGAAGCCTGCCGGTCCGCGGAGCGCGCGGCACGGGCCGCGGCGCGCAGAATGGCCACGTTGAGCCAGACCAGCGCGGTCAGTCCGGCGATACCGGTCTCGACCAGCAAGCTCAGGTACATGTTGTCCGCAACCACCGGCCCGCCGAGGTAGCCGCTATACGGCAAGGTTTTGTACCCGATGCCGAAGAGGGTTTGCCAAGGATTCACGGTGACCCATTCGAGCAGGGTGCGCCAACTCGCCACACGCCCCGAAAGGATGCCCTCGGTGGCCGTGAAGAAATATTCGGTGGAACCTGAGAGCCGGATCCAGTACATCTCGGCAAACTGGGGAAAGAGTTTCCAGACGAGCAGCGCGCCGGCAGCCGTGGCGCAACCGAGTACCAGCGCCAGCCGACCCAGCCGCACGCGCCGCCGGTTGATCCACACCAGCACCGCGGAAGCCACCAGCACGTTCAGCAGCGAAGCCCGTGAGTAGGAAAGCACCAGCGCGGCGAAGAAGACCGCACCACCGGCCACCAGCGCTTTCCTCGAGACCGGCGCCTCAGTGCGCGGCCGCGTGAACGCAACCGCGATCATCACCAGAAAGAACGCGCAGAAGTTCCCCAGCGTGCTGGCTTCATAGAACAGGCCTTGCGCTCGGCGATATACGCCGGAATCGAGCCAGACGAACTGCGGTCCAAATCCCGCTGGCGCCGGAAACTGGTAATAGAAGTCGACGCAGGCAAACAAGGCCGAGGCGGCGGCGATCCAATACAGGAACCGCAGGCTGATCGCCGATTCTCTGGCCGGCCCATACGCCGTATAGAAAAACACATAGACCGAGATGCAGAACAGCGCCACGCGCGCCAGGCTCCCCGCGGCAGCTTCAGTGCCCGAATGAAAAGCCGCCATCGCCACGCTGGCCAGCAACGCGCCGGCCAGCGCCAGGAAGGCGGTGTTCAGCCCCGAGAGAGGCACGCGCCATTCGCCCAGCCACAGCATGCCGGCAAACAGCCCCAGAGCGGCCAAGGCCAGGCAAGGATGCGGGCCGGAGTCTCCAATGGGTATGGGCAGCGGAGGCAGCAGCAGGGCCGCCGCGAAGAACAGCGCGAGCCAGCGCGCGGGCTTGTGCAGAGTCCACCATGCGAGCGGCAGCAACACGGCCGGCGCGGCCAACAAGGCTTTCGTCACCGCACCGTGAGCCACGGCGATGGCAGCCGCCCACGCGCCAAATGCCAGCGGCGCCAAAAGGTGGGCGCGGCGCTGCGTCAGCGCGCTATTCATTCCGCGCCTTGGGTATCGTCTGGAAGACGCTGCGGCGTTCTGTCACCTTCTGTTCCTCATAGCTCATCGCCAATGTCAGGTACAAAATCGGCAACACCAGGCCGAGCAGCAGCGCACCAAACAGGTTCAGCGGCACGTTCGGCGAAGAGGGCCGCTCAGGGACAATTCCCGGATCGATCACGCGCAGCCGCTCCCCGCGATGCCCCGATTCGCCGCGGGCTTCGCGGAGCCGCGTTTGGATGCCGATTAATGCCGTCTGGGCCGCCTTTCTCTCCGCGTCCAGCTTGTCCCGGTGGCCGTTGCGCACGGCCAGCAACCTTTCGTTCTCGGCCGACTGGTGCTGCAGATCCTGAAGCTGCTTCCTAAGTTCCGCTACGCGCGCCGTCGCATTGGAGGCTTCTTTGCGCGCCTCCGATTGTTCCACCGCACTGGCCTGCTTCTCGCGGTCCGCCGCGTCGGCCAACTCCAGTTGCGTGTCGAGAATCTGCTGCTGCAGAGTCAGGCGCAATTCCGCCGCTTTGGAGAGCGCCGCCTGCAAGTCGCCAATCGGCTCCTCAGCAATCTGGTGCGCCCAGGCGGCTTCCATGTTCTCCACCTCGGCGCGGATGTCGTGCTCCTGCTGCTCCAGTCCCTGCAACAGTTCCTGATCGGCTTCCGCGCCCACCACACGGTTGAGTTCTACGGTTGAATCGGCCAGGTATTTCGCCAGCTCCTGTGCGCGCTTCGCGTCAGGCAGCGTGGCCGAGATTTGCAGAATCCTGGTGTTGTGGACGAGTCCAACCTTGAGCACGCGCTTCTTGAGGGATTCGATGGACCCCGAGCCGAGGGAGGCGCGGAGGTGGAACTTGTCGATCGCCTTCTGAAACACGCTGTCGCCGGCGGCGAACTCCTCGTAGGTCTTGAGGGATTCCAGATAGATGGGGCTGACCGCCATTGCTGACCGCAGATCCGTGCCTGCGGGCGGGTCGATCACCAGGCGCGCGGTAGCGGTGTACTGGCACGGCATCGCCATGCTGACGGCCAGCGCCAGCGCCACCGACACAGCACAACTTGCGGCGATCCAGCGCCAGCGTGCTCGCAAATAGTTGAAGTATCGAAAAGCGTCGAATGAATCTGCCATTGGTTCCTGATCAGTCTATCCCATGAGGGACCAGTTACAGGCCGTCGCGATCGGCCTGGTTGCGTTACGTGTCATGCCGGGC
>Ga0335081_10001063_pt1 | contig 44169 bp, 42 predicted proteins | sample Lox_Sample_35_FD_206713 | JGI IMG/M metagenome (GOLD analysis project Ga0335081, IMG submission 206713) | Soil microbial communities from Loxahatchee National Wildlife Refuge, Florida, United States - Lox_Sample_3.5 | ecosystem: Environmental > Terrestrial > Soil > Wetlands | place: USA... | reverse complement strand
GATGGACTCGCGCCGCTGCTTGATCATCCGGTCGACGATGGCGCTCACGTCGGCATCCGAGAGCTCCACCCGCTCGTCGACCTCTTTCTGCTTGATCGCCGCGAGCAGCAGCCGGATGGCGGACAGACGCGCAGTCTCCTTGGCGCGCATCGCCGTCTTCATGTCTTCGGTAATCTTGGCTTTGAGCGTCATCGAGCGTTCCTGGAAACACGAACGGGGCGTATGGATCGCCCCGTGACGGTTTTTGAATTGGGCCGTGTTAACCGGCGCGCAAGCGCCGGTTCAACGCGGCCAGTTATTGCGTCAGGCTTCTGCGACCAAACGTGTGGCGCGACGCGCGCCAACCTGACGCAATAAGCACTAATAGAGTTTCGGCGGCAGCTGCTGGCTGCGCAGGCGCTTGTAATGCCGCTTCACGGCCGCGGCCAGCTTGCGCTTGCGTTCGGCGGTCGGCTTTTCGTAGAACTCGCGGGCGCGCAGCTCGGTCAGCAAGCCGGTCTTTTCAATGGTCCGCTTGAAGCGGCGCAGGGCCACCTCGAACGGCTCGTTTTCACGAACGCGAACTCCCGGCATGAATGACCTTTGCTCCAGGCGAGTGATGAGTAGCCCAAAAGTATAGCAGCCGGCGCCCGAACGGGCAAGGAAGGCTATACTTTTCGACTCATTTCCGCTTTTCGGACCCGGCCTGCCGTGAAAGTTCTCGGCATCGAAACCTCATGCGACGAAACCGGTCTCGCGCTCTACGACAGCGCCCGCGGACTGGTCGCGCACGCCCTGCATTCTCAGGTGGCGTTGCACGAGGCGTACGGCGGCGTCGTTCCCGAACTCGCCTCGCGCGATCACATTCGCCGGGTCGTGCCCTTGACCGAGCGGGTGCTCGCCGACGCGGCTTGCGCCCTGGCGGATCTCGACGGCATCGCTTTTACCGAGGGTCCGGGGCTCGCGGGAGCGCTCCTGGTCGGCGCCAGCATCGCCAACGCGCTCGCCTTTGCGCTCGAGAAGCCCGCGGTCGGCGTGCACCATATGGAGGGCCACCTGCTTTCGCCCCTGCTGAGCTCGCCGCGGCCGCAATTTCCGTTCGTCGCGCTGCTGGTTTCCGGCGGGCACAGCGAGCTCTACGAAGTTCGCGGCGTCGGCGGGTACCGATTGCTGGGGCAGACGCTGGACGACGCCGCCGGCGAAGCGTTCGACAAGACGGCGAAGCTGCTCGGGCTTCCCTATCCGGGCGGTCCGGCGCTGGAGCGACTGGCCACCGAAGGAAGGCCCGGCGCGGCGACGCTGCCGCGCCCGATGCTGGCGAGCGGCGATCTCGACCTTTCGTTCAGCGGCCTCAAGACGGCGGTGTCGACGCTGTCGCACAAGGCGCCGCTGTCCGATCAGCGCAAGGCGGATCTCGCGCGCGCCTTCGAGGAGGCGATCGTCGACGTGCTGGTGGCCAAAGCGATGGCGGCGCTCGACGAGACGGGACTCGAGCGCCTGGTCGTCGCCGGCGGTGTCGGCGCCAACCGGTTACTCCGCCGCCAATTGTCGGCCGCGTCAGCGCGGCGAGGCGCGGAGCTCTACTTCCCCGAGCTCGAATTCTGCACCGACAACGGCGCCATGATCGCGCTGGTGGGCGCGCTGCGACTCGACGCCGGCACCGCGGCGCATTACGCCTTCTCGGTCAAGCCACGCTGGCCGCTCGAATCGGTGCTCCGAGTCGCGAGCGCGGCGCGGTAAGCGGCGCGGCCGCCACTTTGCGGCATCGCCGCCACGCCGCCGATCAGGCTCCGAACTTCGGCTCCTTGCCGGTAGCCAGACGCTGAATGTTGGCGCGATGGCGCCAGCACATGAGCAGCGCGATCGGAACGAGCGCCCAGGCTTGCGGGACGTTTCCGAGCAGATAGAAGGCGAGCGGCGGCGCGGCGAGCGCCGCGGCGAGCGAGGCGAGCGAGGCCATGCGAAAGAGCGCGGCGAACGCGATCCACACCACGAGTACCGCCGCGCCGAGCTGCCCGGCGATCGCGAAGGCGACACCCGCGGCCGTGGCGACACCCTTGCCACCCGAGAAGCCGTGGAACAGCGGATAGAGGTGGCCGAGGAACACGGCGATCGCCGCGCCCGCGGCCGCGAGCGCGGGCTCGCCCCAGCTCGCGCCCAGGCGGCCGGCCGCCCACACGGCGAGCGCGCCCTTCGCCGCATCGCCGGCGAGCGTCAGCGCGGCCGCCGCCTTGTTGCCGGTGCGCAGCACGTTGGTCGCGCCGGGATTGCCCGAGCCGTAGCTGTGGGGATCGGGCAAGCCGAACAGCTTGCTCGCGACCACGGCGAAGGATACCGAGCCGACGAGATAGGCGCCGGCGACGACGGCGAGCGTGGCGAGCGACGTATTCATCTACAATGCCGCTTGCGCGCGCAAGCGAGCGGCCAAGTCTAGCAAAGCCCCTTCCCGCCGGTGAATACGATCTTCGTTTCCGAGCTGCGCGTCGAGACGCGGATCGGCGTCTACGCCTGGGAGCAGCACCTGTCGCAGCCGCTGGTGATCGACCTCGAGCTCGCGCTTCCGTCCGCACGCGCATTCGCAAGCGACGATTTCGCCGATGCGCTCGACTACGCCGCCGTGGTCCGCCGCGTCCAGACGTTCGCCGCGGACCATTCACACAAGCTGCTCGAGCGCTTTGCCGAGGCGCTCGCCGACGTGCTGCGCGCCGAGTTCGGCTCGCCATGGGTACGCGTGAGGGTGGCGAAGCTCGCCCCCGTGCCGGGCGTGAAGCGCCTCGGCGTGGCGATCGAGCGCGGCGAGCGTTGACCCGGGTGCTGCGGCCGGCCTGGTGCAGCCCGCCCGAGGATACCCAGCACCGTCGCGCGCAGCAGCTGCATCTCGTCGGCGATCTTCACCAGCGCGTCGTCGTCGTGCTCGAGGCGATCGATGTTGGTCCGGATCTGCGCGCGGATGCGCGCGCCGGCCGGACCGCATTCGCTCGCGCCGGTCATGCGGCATCAGCCCCGAGGATGGTGGCGCGCGTGGATCTGCTTGAGCCGCTCGCGCGCGACGTGCGTGTAGATGGTGGTCGTGGTGATGTCGGAGTGGCCCAGCAGCAGCTGCACGACCCGCAGATCGGCGCCGTGATTCAGCAGATGGGTCGCGAAGGCGTGGCGAAGCGTGTGTGGCGAGAGCCCGGCGCGGGCGATGCCCGCCTTCGTCGCGTAGCGCTTCACGAGCTGCCAGAAAGCCTGCCTCGAGAGCGCCGCGCCGCGGGCCGTGACGAAGACCGCGTCGGTCTTGCTCCGCCCGGCGAGAGCGGGCCGCGCCGCGGCGAGGTAGCGCTTGAGCCAACGAATGGCTTCCTCGCCGAGCGGGACGAGCCGCTCCTTGGAGCCTTTGCCGATCACCCGCACGACGCCCATGTCGAAGGCGACCTGCGCGAGCTTCAGCCCCACCAGCTCGGAGACGCGCAAGCCGGTCGCGTAGAGCGTCTCCAGCATCGCCCGATCGCGCAGCCCCAGCGTCGTAGCGGTGTCGGGCGCGTCGAGCAGGGTCTCCACCTCGCTCTCGGAAAGGCTCTTCGGCAGCCGCCGCGGCAGCTTCGGCGCGCGCACGCGCAGCGTGGGATCGGTCCGGATCGACCCGGCCGCCGCCTGCATGCGGTAGAAGCGGCGCAGCGAAGACAGCCGCCGCCCGATCGACGTCGCTTTGGCCCGGCCGCGAAACTGCTCGGCGAGGAAGCGCTCGACGTCGGCCCGGTCTGCAGCGAGCAGCTCCTTGCCCTGCTCGAGGCGGAGCCAGTCGGCCCACAGAGCCAGGTCGCGGCGGTAGCTCGCGAGGCTCGTCGCGGCGAGACCGTCCTGGAGCCAGAGCTGGTCGCAGAAGGCGTCGATCAGCGGCGTCGCGGCGGCCGCTGCTTCGACTCGCGTGACGGCCGCGCCGGTACGCATCTTCAGCCCACGCGCATGTGCCGCGGCAGGAAGCTCACCAGCGCGGGCACGAAATAGACCAGCAGCGTGGCGACGATCATCAGCAGGAACATGGGCAGGGCGTTGCGCGCGATCCAGGTGAGCTCCTTGCCGGTCATGCCTTGCAGCATGAACAGGTTGAACCCGACCGGCGGGGTGATCTGCGCCATCTCCACGACCAGCACGACGAAGATCCCGAACCACAGCAGGTCGATCCCGGCCTGCTGCACCGTGGGAAGAATCACCCCCATGGTGAGCACGACCATCGAGATGCCGTCGAGGAAGCAGCCGAGGATGATGTAGAAAACCATCAAGGCGACGATGAGCGCCAGCCTGGAAAGCCCCAGGCCGGCGATCCACTCTGCCAGATGGCGCGGCAGCCCGATGTAACCCATGGCGAGGGTGAGGAACGCCGCCCCGGCGAGGATCAGCGCGATCATGCAGTACAGCCGAGTGGCTCCGAGGAGGCTCGTGCGGAACGTCGTCCAGTTGAGCGATCCCTGCACGGCTGAGATCGCCAGCGACCCCACCACGCCGAACGCCGCGGCTTCGGTGGCCGTCGCCACGCCGGCGTAGATCGATCCCAGGACCAGGCCGATCAGCACGACCACGGGGATGAGATGCCGCGACGCGTACAGCTTCTGCGCGAGCGTGGTGTGCTCGGCGATCGCCGGAATCTTGTCTGGGTGGGCGAGCGCCCAGACGATGATGTAGCCGGAGAACAGCGTCGCGAGGATCAATCCCGGGATCACGCCGGCGATGAACAGCTGCGCGATCGACACGTTCGCCGAGACGCCGTAGACGATCATGATGATCGACGGCGGAATGAGCAATCCCAGCGTGCCGGCGCCGGCGAGGGTTCCGATCGTGATGTCTTCGGGATAGCCGCGGCCGCCGAGCTCGGGCAGCGTCATCTTGCCGATGGTGGCGCAGGTCGCGGCCGACGAGCCCGACACGGCGGCGAAGATCGTGCAGCCGATGATGTTGGTGTGCAGCAGCCGTCCCGGCACGCGTTCGAGCCACGGGGCGAGACCGCGGAACATGTCCTCCGACAGTCGCGTGCGGAACAGGATCTCGCCCATCCATACGAAGAGCGGTAGCGCGGTGAGCGTCCAGGACGACGCGGTGCCCCACACGGTGACGGCCATCGCATCGCCCGCGGGCCGCGACGAGAAGAGCTCCATCCCGATCCAGGCCACGCCCGCGAGCGCCAGGCCGATCCAGACCCCGCAGCCGAGCAGCGCGAACAGCGCGACCACCAGCAGCACGGTGATGAGCAGATCACTCGACATGCGCCGGCTCCTCGTCCTTCGTCTCCTCGGGGCGCGCGCCGCGCAGTTCGAGCACGAGCTGATCGACGAAGGCGATGGCGAAGATCACCACGCCGGCCGCCATGGCGAGCTGGGGAATCCACAGCGGCGCCGCGTCGTTGCCGGTCGAGACGTCGTGCAGCACGTACGACTGCCAGGAAAGCCGCACGCTGTAGTACGCGAAAGCGATCGCCAGCACGGACGCTGCGGCGTACGAGAAGAGCTCGAGGGCGCGGCGCGCGCGCGCGCCTGCCCGCTCGAGGATGAGCTTCACGCGAATGTGCTCGCCGCGGGCGAGCGTATGGGCCAGCGCGAGAAAGCCCGCGCCCGCCATGCAGTAGCCGGCGTAGGCGTCGGTGCCCGGCACCTGGAACGAGAGCAGCCGCCCGAAGATGCCGAGCAGCACCATGACGAGCGTGCCTATCAAAAGCAACGCCGCCAGATAGGCGGCGGCGGCGTAGAGCGTGTCGAGGAGGCGGCGGATCACCGATTAGGGCCGCGTCGTCTTCGGCGCGGGGGTGCCTGTCGTTCCCGCGCGAGCGGGAAGCGGTAGGGCCGGGTCCACCCGGCTCGCGCCGTGCGCGAATGAATTCGCGCCTACAACCCCGCGTTCGCGGGTACGACGAGGCCGGTTCACATTTTCTCGTACGCTTGGATGATCGCCTGTCCGTCCGGGCCCGCCTGCTTGATCCACTCCGCGGTCATCGTCTTGCCGATCTGCTTGAGCTCCGCCGCCAGCGCCGGCGAGGGTGGCGCGACCGCCATCCCGTTCTTCGCGAGCTGCTCGAGGTACCACTTGGTCTTCTCCTGCGAGATCTTCCACCCGCGCGTCTCGGCCTCGGCGGCCGCCTTCAGGACCGCGTCCTGGCTCGCCTTGTCCAGCGCGCCGAACGCCTTGTCGTTCACGATCACCAGATTCTTCGGCAGCCATGCTTGAGCGTCGTAGAAGTACTTCACCTGCTCCCACGCCTTCGAGTCGTAGCCCGTGGCGCCGGAGGTGATGTTGGCGTTCACGGCCCCGGTGGCCATCGCCTGCGCGAGCTCGGCCGCCTGGATCGTGACCGGCTGCGCACCCGCGAGCTCGGCGATGCGCGAGGTGGCCGGGTTGTAGGTGCGCATCTTCAGCCCCTTCATGTCGGCGAGCGTATTGATCGGCTTGTTGGAGTAGATGCCTTGCGGGGGCCAGGGAACGGCGAACAGGATGCGCATGCCCTGCTTGCCGAAGCGGTCCTCCAGCGCCTTCTTCGACGCCTTCCACAGCTTCTCCGCGTCGGCGTAGCTGGTCGCGAGAAACGGGATCGAATCGACGCCGAAGATCGGATCTTCGTTGGAATACGCCGAGATCAGGATCTCGCCGATCTGCGCCTGATCGGTCTGCACCGCGCGCTTGATCTCGTTCGCCTTGAACAGCGAGGCGTTCGAGTGCACCGTGATCTTGAGCTTGCCCCCGGTCGCCTTTTCGACATCGGCGACGAACTGCGCGATGTTCTCGGTGTGGAAGTTGCTCGGCGGATACGCCGTCGGCATGTCCCACTTGGTTTGCGCGTCCGCGGCCCAGGCGAGGCACAGGCCCGCGACGACCGCGACGAATTGGCTCGATTTCATCGGTTCTCCCGCTCCTCTGGATGGCCGGGCCGGCTCCGGCGCTGGCTCGGTCGCCCTTTGTACCATAGCGGCAGAACGCCGAGGAGGGGCGCCGCTATAATGGGTCACGGACGCGTCGCCCGTCGGCGCGGCCGGATTTCCTCGCGCCAGATCTCATGAGCGACTCGCCGCCCGGCCGCTGGCAGTTCTGGATCGACCGCGGCGGGACGTTCACCGACGTCGTCGCCCGCCGGCCCGATGGCACGCTGACGACGCACAAGCTGCTCTCCGAGAACCCGGAGCGCTATCGCGACGCGGCGGTGGCGGGCATTCGTCAGCTCCTCGGCCTGCCGCCCGGGGCGCCGGTGCCCGCCGGATCGATCGACAGCGTGCGGATGGGCACCACGGTGGCCACCAACGCGCTGCTCGAGCGCAAGGGCGAGCGCACCGTGCTCGCCATTACCCGCGGCTTCGCCGACGCTTTGCGCATCGCCTACCAGAACCGGCCGAAACTGTTCGTGCGTCGCATCGTGCTGCCGAGCCTGCTCTACGAGCGGGTGATCGAGATCGACGAGCGCCTCGGTGCGCGGGGCGAACGGGTGCGCGAGCTCGACCTGGAAGCCGCCGAGCGGGAGCTGCGCAAGGCCTTCGCCGACGGCATCCGCGCCTGCGCGGTCGTGCTGATGCACGGCTACCGCTATCCCGAGCACGAGCGGCGCCTCGCGGGGCTCGCCCGGGCAATCGGCTTCGCGCAGGTATCCGCGAGTCACGAGGTCAGCCCGCTGATGAAGCTCGTCTCGCGCGGCGACACGACCGTCGTCGATGCGTATCTCTCACCGATCCTGCGCCGGTACATCGGCGAGGTCGAGGCCGAGCTGCCGGGCGTTCGCCTGCAGTTCATGCAATCCTCCGGCGGGCTCACCGAAGCGCACCGCTTCCAGGGCAAGGACGCGATCCTCTCCGGCCCCGCCGGCGGCGTGGTGGGAGCGGTGCAGGTCGCGAAGCTCGCCGGCTTCGACCGGATCATCGGCTTCGACATGGGCGGCACGTCGACCGACGTGACCCACTACGCCGGCGAGTACGAGCGCGCGTTCGTGACCGAGATGGCCGGCGTGCGGCTCACCGCGCCCATGATGCAGATCCACACCGTCGCCGCGGGCGGCGGCTCGATCGTGTCCTTCGACGGCTCGCGCTTCCGCGTCGGCCCCGAGTCGGCCGGCGCCAATCCCGGACCGGCGTCGTACCGGCGCGGCGGTCCGCTTACCGTCACCGACTGCAACGTCATGGTCGGCAAGATCGATGCCGCGCTCTTTCCGCGCGTGTTCGGCCCCGGGGGCGACGAGCCGCTCGACGCGCAGATCGTGCGCGCGAAGTTCGCCGAGCTGGCGCGCGAAGTCGAGGCGAAGACCGGCGTGCGCCGCTCGCCGGAGCAGGTCGCCGCAGGCTTCCTCGCGATCGCGGTGGACAACATGGCGCACGCGATCAAGCACATCTCGGTCGAGCGCGGCTACGACGTGACCGAATACACGTTGTGCTGCTTCGGGGGCGCGGGTGGCCAGCACGCGTGCGCGGTTGCCGACGCGCTCGGCATGACGAAAGTGTTCATCCATCCTCTCGCCGGCGTGCTCTCCGCCTACGGCATGGGTCTCGCCGATGTGCGCGCGCTCAGGGCGCGAACGGTCGAGACCGCGCTCTCGCCGGCCGGGCTGGCGCTCGCGGCCGAAGCGTTCGAGCCGCTCGCGAGTGAAGCGCGCCGCGAGCTCCAGGCGCAGGGGATCGGCGGCGAGCGCGTCGCGCTGCACCGGACGCTGCGCCTGAAATACGAAGGCACCGACACGACGCTCGAGATCCCGCTGCCGGACGAGGGCCCCGGCGCCGTGTCTGCGATCGTCGTCGAGTTCGAGCGCCGCTACCGCGCCCACTACGGCTTTCTCATGCCGGAGCGGGCGCTCGTCATCGAAGCCGTCGCGGTGGAAGCGGTCGGCGCGTCGCCCGCGGGCGAGCAGCGTCCGCCCGAGTTCGCGGAGCGTCCGGGCACGCTCGCTCCCGCGAAGCCGAGCCGCGTGTTCACCGGCGGGGCGTGGCGGGGTGCGCCGCTCTACGCGCGCGAGACGCTGCGCCCCGGCGACCGCATCGCGGGGCCCGCGGTGATCGCCGAGCGCAACGCGACGACGGTGGTCGAGCCGGGCTGGGAAGCCGCGCTCTCCAGGCTCGACCATCTCGTGCTGGAGCGCGTGGTGCCGATCGAGCGCGAGCACGCCATCGGCACGCGGGCGGATCCGGTGCTGCTCGAGGTGTTCAACAACCTTTTCATGGCGATCGCCGAGCAGATGGGCGTGACGCTGGCCAACACGGCGTATTCGGTCAACATCAAGGAGCGCCTGGATTTCTCCTGCGCGCTCTTCGACGCCGAAGGCAACCTCATCGCCAACGCGCCGCACATGCCGGTGCACCTGGGGTCGATGGGCGAGAGCGTGAAGACGATTATCGACGCCCGCGCGGGGACGATGCGCCCGGGCGACGTTTTCGTGCTCAACGCGCCGTACAACGGAGGGACGCACCTGCCGGACGTGACGGTGATCGCGCCGGTGTTTCTCTCCTCGTCATTCCCGCGGGAAACCGCAGGGCCGGATTCATCCGGCCGGGCCAGCGCGAATGAATTCGCGCCTGCGCGCCCGCGGGGCGGTATCCGGCCCGAGTTCTTCGTGGCGAGCCGCGGCCATCACGCCGACATCGGCGGCATCACGCCGGGCTCGATGCCGCCGGACTCGCGCCACGTCGACGAGGAGGGCGTGCTGCTCGACAACGTGCAGCTGGTCGCGGAAGGCCGCTTCCTCGAGGGAGAGCTGCGCGCCATTCTCGCCTCGGGGCGCTATCCGGCGCGCAACATCGAGCAGAACCTCGCCGACCTGAGGGCTCAGGTGGCCGCGTGCGCCAAGGGCATCGCCGAGCTCGAGCGCATGGCGGAGCACTTCGGGTTGCCCGTCGTGCGCGCGTACATGAAGCACGTGCAGGACAACGCCGAGGAGTCGGTGCGGCGCGTGCTCGACGCGCTTCGCGACGGCCGCTTCGAGTATGAGATGGACAGCGGAGCGAAGATCGCGGTGGCGATCGCCGTCGACAAACAGGGACGCAAGGCGACGATCGACTTCACCGGCACCAGCGCCCAGCAGCCCGACAACTTCAACGCGCCCTCTGCGGTGGCCAAGGCTGCCGTGCTGTACGTCTTCCGCACGCTGGTCGACGACGAGATCCCGATGAACGCGGGATGCCTGAAGCCGATCGAGATCGTGATCCCGGACGGCTCGATGCTCAAGCCCCGCTATCCCGCCGCGGTGGTGGCCGGCAACGTCGAGACCTCGCAGACGATCACCGACACGCTCTATGGAGCGCTCGGCGTGCTCGCCGCTTCGCAGGGCACGATGAACAACTTCACCTTCGGGAACGACCGCTACCAGTACTACGAGACGATCTCCGGCGGCTCGGGCGCCGGACCGGACTTCGATGGCGCGAGCGTCGTGCAGACGCACATGACCAATTCGCGGCTCACCGACCCCGAGGTTCTGGAATGGCGGTTTCCCGTGCGTCTCGAGGCCTACCGGATCCGGCGGGGTAGCGGGGGGGCGGGACTCCATCGCGGCGGCGACGGCGGCGAGCGCCGGATGCGCTTCCTGGAGCCGATGACCGCGGTCATGCTGGCCAACCACCGCCGCATCGCGCCGTTCGGCGTCGCCGGAGGCGAGCCGGGCGCGCCCGGACGTAACTGGGTCGAGCGCGCCGACGGCACGCGCGAGGAATTCGGCGCCACCTGCAAGGTCGAAATGCAGCCCGGCGACGTGTTCGTGATCCAGACGCCCGGCGGGGGAGGGTTCGGCCAGCCGTCGTAGGCCCCGGTGCATCGGGCCGGCCGGCGCGAATGAGTTCGCGCCTACGGACATCCTCGCGCGCTCCGTGCGGCGAGGGCATAATTTGCTCATTCTTCGGCAATCGCGGGACCTCCCATGGCAAGCATCTACGATTTTTCGGTCGCGGACATTCAAGGCAAGCCGCAGAAGCTCGAGCGCTACAAGAACAAGGTGATGCTGATCGTGAACGTAGCGAGCAAGTGCGGCTTCACGCCGCAGTACAAGGGGCTGGAGGCGCTGTACGAGAAGCTGCACGCGCGCGGCCTCGAGATCCTCGGTTTTCCCTGCAATCAGTTCGGTTCCCAGGAGCCGGGGACCGAGAAGGAGATCGCGCAGTTCTGCGAGCTCAGTTACGGCGTGACCTTTCCGATGTTCGCCAAGGTCGACGTCAACGGCGACCAGGCGGCGCCGCTGTACCGGTATCTCAAGAAAGAGAAGCCGGGACTGCTCGGTTCCGAGGCGATCAAGTGGAACTTCACCAAGTTCCTCGTCGACCGCAGCGGCAACGTCATCGAGCGCTACGCGCCCAACGTCGAGCCACAGTCGATCGCCGGCGACATCGAGAAGCTGCTGTGACGCGCGGGCCGCGGCGCTGGCTCGCGGTGCTCGCCGCGGTCGCATTGGCGGCCGTGGCGCACGCTGCCGATCTCGACAAGACGCTGCACGTCTCCTTCCCGGTCGCGGAGACCGGATTCGACCCCGCGCCGGTCGGCGACATCTACTCGCAATACGTCAACCGGGCGATCTTCGATCCGCTCTACCAGTACGATTATCTGGCGCGTCCGTACAAGACCGTGCCCAACACCGCGGTCGCGCTGCCCGACATCTCGCCCGACGGCAAGACCTGGACCATCAAGGTGAAGCCCGGGATCTACTTCGCGGACGATCCGGCGTTCAAGGGGAGGACGCGCGAGCTCACCGCCGCGGATTACGTCTATTCGTGGAAGCGGGTCCTCGATCCGAGGATGCGCTCCAACAACATCCAGATCTTCGACGGCAAGTTCGTCGGCGCGGACATGGTGGTGGCGGCGGCGAAGCAGACGGGCAAGTTCGATTACGACGCGCCGATCGAGGGCCTGCAGGCGATCGACCGCTACACCATCCGCCTGAAGCTCAACTTCCCGGCCTACCAGCTCCTGACCGATCTCACGACCTCGCCCAGCTCCGCCGTCGCACGCGAAGTGATCGAGAAGTACGGCGACGCGAACGGCTGGACGATGGACCACCCGGTGGGCACCGGACCATTCCGGCTCAAGGAATGGCGGCGCGGGCAGAAGATCGTGCTGGAGGCGAATCCGAATTACCGCGACGAGCGCTTTCCGGCGAGCTCCGCGGCCGAGGATCGCGTCCTCGAGGCGAAGATGCGCGGCAAGAAGCTCCCGATCGTCGGCCACGTGGAGATCAGCATCATCGAGGAATCCAACCCGCGGCTGCTCGCGTTCCAGAGCGGCGAGCTCGATTACCTCACCGTGCCCTCCGATCTCACGAGCAAAGTGCTGGGCCCCGACGACCAGCTGCTTCCCGATTTCGCGCAGCGGGGCATCGTGCTCGGCCGTGGCATCCAGCCGGCGATCACCTACACCTACTTCAACATGGAGGACCCCGTCGTCGGCGGCTATACCAAGGACAAGATTGCGCTGCGGCGCGCGATCAGCATGGCCTACAACGTGCACGAGGAGATCCGCGTGCTGCGCCAGGGACAGGGCGAGCCCGCCACGCAGCCGATACCACCCAACGTCGGCGGCCACGATCCGAACCTGAAGGGCGCGGCGACCTACGATCCCGCCGGCGCGAAGGCGCTGCTCGACCGCTTCGGCTACAAGGTCGGCGCCGACGGCTGGCGCACCATGGCCGACGGCAAGCCGCTGAAGCTCTCGATCGGCTCCGACCCTTCGGCGCTGTCGCGCCAGTACGACGAGCTGTGGCAGAAGAGCCTCAACGCGGTGGGCATCCAGGCCGAGTTCGTGAAGCAGAAGTGGCCGGATCTGCTGAAGATGGCGCGCTACGGGAAGCTGCAGATGTGGTTCCTCGGCAACATCAGCACGACGCCCGAGGGATTCGGCTTCATGTCGTTGCTTTACGGACCGCACTCGGGGTTCGCCAACCTGGCGCGCTTCAACCTGCCGGAGTTCAACCGGCTCTACGACCAGGCGCAGAAGCTTCCGGACGGACCGCAGCGCACGGAGCTCTTCCGCCGGATGTCGGAGCTGGTGAATGCCTACGCGCCGTGGATGCTCAACGCCTACCGCTACGAGAACGTGATCGTGCAGCCGTGGGTCCTCGGCTACAAGCACACGGTCTTCGACTGGCACCCGTGGAAGTACTACGACATCGATCTCGAGCGCCGGCAGGCGGCGGAGAAGTAGGTCGGGATTCATCCCGACCGTTTCCGCGGCGGCGTGTGCCAACGGATCGTACCGGCGTGTGCGAATGAAATCGCACCTGCGGGCGATCGTGCTCGCAGTGGCGGCGCTTGTCACGGCGAGCGCCTACGCCGCCGACCCGAACAAGAGCCTCCACGTTGCCTTCGTCGCACCCGAGAACGGGTTCGACCCGCAGGCCTCCGGCGACTTGTACTCGAACTACGTCAACCGCGTGATCTTCGATCCGCTCTATCGCTACGACTATCTCGCGCGTCCCTACAAGGTCGTTCCCAACACTGCAGCCGCGCTGCCGGAGGTCTCCGCCGACGGCCTCACATGGACGATCCAGGTGCGGCCGGGCATCTACTTCACCGACGATCCGGCCTTCAAGGGCAGGAAGCGCGAGCTGACCGCGGCCGACTACGTGTATTCGTGGAAGCGGCTGATCGACCCGAAGCTGCGCTCGATCAACGCCCAGATCTTCGACGATCGCGTCGTCGGCGCGAAGGCGGCGATCGAGCAGGCGAGGAAGACCGGCCGCTTTCCCTACGACGCTCCGATGGAGGGCATGCAGGCGGTCGACCGCTACACCATCCGCCTCAAGCTCAACTTTCCGGCCTACGATCTCCTCGCCGACTTGACCGGCTCGGGGTCCTCCGCGGTCGCGCGGGAGGTGATCGACGCCTACGGCGATCCGAGCGGCTGGGACATGGAGCATCCGGTGGGCACCGGGCCGTACGTTCTCAAGTCGTGGCGCCGCGGGCAGCAGATCGTGCTCGACGCCAACCCGGGTTTCCGCGACGTGCGCTTTCCGGACAGCGCGCAACCCGAGGACCGCGCGCTGCTCGCCGAAATGCGCGGCAAGAAGCTGCCGATCATCGGCCGGATCGACATCGCCATCATCGAGGAGTCCAACCCGCGCCTGCTGGCGTTCGAGAAGGGCGAGCTCGACTACATCGCGATCCCGACCGACCTCGTGCCGAAGATGCTCGACGGCGACAGGCTCAAGCCCGAGTACGCCGCCCGCGGCATCGTGCACCTGCGCGGCATCCAGCCGGCGATCACCTACACCTACTTCAACATGGAGGATCCCGTCGTCGGAGGGTACACGCCGGACAAGATCGCGCTGCGGCGCGCGATCGGCATGGCCTACAACAACGAGGACGAGATTCGCGTCATCCGCCTCGACCAGGCGCAGATCGCGACGCAGCCGCTCCCGCCCAATGTCTTCGGCTACGATCCGACGTTCAAGGGCAATGCGAGGCATGACGTCGCCGGCGCCAAGGCGCTGCTCGACAAGTTCGGCTACGTCGACAGGAACGCCGACGGCTGGCGCGACCTTCCCGACGGCAAGCCCCTCAAGCTCGTGCTCGCCTCCGACCCGTCGGCGATCTACCGCCAGTTCGACGAGCTATGGAAGCGCAGCATGGACGCGATCGGCGTGCGCATCGAGTTCACCAAGCAGAAGTTCCCCGACACGCTCAAGCAGGCGGTGGCCGGCCAGCTGCAGATGTGGGCGCTCGGCAACACGGCGACCAACACCAACGGCGGCACGTTCCTCGATCTGCTCTACGGGCCGCACAAGGGCATGTCCAATCTCTCGCGCTTCGATCTGCCCGAGTTCAACAAGCTCTACGATCAGGCCGAGCGCATGAAGGACGGCCCCGAGCGCACGCGGCTCTATCGCCGCATGTCCGAGCTGGTGGTCGCCTACGCGCCATGGGTGCTGCACGCCTACCGCATCGAGAACATCGTTGTGCAGCCGTGGGTGCGCGGCTACAAGTACAACACCTTCGACCCCCACGCCTGGATGTACTACGACATCGATGTGGACAAGCGACGCGCGAGGTAGGTCCGGATCCATCCGGACGAACGTCGGTCCGGAATCATCCGGACGAACCAGGCCCGGATTCATCCGGCCGAAGGTTGCGGAGGTGCGTGCGCGAATAGATTCGCACCTACGGACAGCGGACTCCACCACGCGCCGAAGCGGCGCTTGATGCCCGTGAACCGCCGGAACTTTCTGCGCGCCACCGCGGCCGCGACGGCAGCCGCCGCGCTTCCCGCGCGCACGGCCGATGCGGGCAAGGTCCTGCGCACCGCGTTTCCGGTCGCCGAGACCGGCTTCGATCCGCAGGCGACGAGCGACCTGTATTCGGACGGCATCCAGCGCGCCATCTTCGAGACGCTGTACGGGTTCGACTATCTCGCGCGCCCGTACAAGCGCGTGCCGCGAACCGCTGCGGCGCTGCCCGAGATCGCCGATGGCGGCCGGACCTGGACGATGCGCGTGCGCCCCGGCATCCATTTCGCCCACGATCCGGTCTTCAAGGGCAGGAAGCGCGAGCTGACCGCCGCCGACTACGTCTATTCGTGGAAGCGCCTCCTCGACCCGCACGTGCGCTCGCCGTTCGCCTGGTACGTGCAGGGCAAGATCGTCGGCGCCGAAGGCGTGATCGAGGCGGCGAACAACAACGGCGGCTTCGATTACGACGCGCGCATCGAGGGACTGCGCGCGCTCGACCGCTACACGCTGCGGCTCGCGCTCAAGGAGCCCGATTACATCATGCTCGGCTATCTCACGCAGTCGCCGATGGCTGCGGTGGCGCGCGAGGTGGTCGAAGCCTACGGCGACGCCAACGGCTGGGTCATGGACCATCCGGTGGGCACGGGCGCGTACCGGCTCGGGCCGTGGCGCCGCGGCCAGCAGATCGTGCTGGAAGCCAATCCCGACTACCGCGAGGAGACGTTCCCCGACAGCGCCGATCCGGCCGACCGCGAGCTGGTCGATGAGATGCGCGGCAAGCGGCTGCCGATCGTAGGCCGCGTCGAAGTGAGCATCATCGAGGAGTCCAATCCGCGGCTGCTCGCGTTCGACAGCGGCGCGCTCGACTACGTGAACGTGCCGTCGGAGTTGTCCGACACGGTGCTCGACGACGCGGGGCGGCTGCGCGCGGCGTACGCCGATCGTGGCGTGAAGCTCGGCCGGATCACGCAGCCGGCGCTGCAGTACGCCTACTTCAACATGGAGGATCCGGTCGTCGGGGGCTACTCCAAGGAGAAGATCGCGCTCCGACGGGCGATCTCGATGGGGTTCAATCGCCCCGAGATGATCCGCGTGGTCTATCAGGGCCAGGCACTGCCCGCGACGCAGCCGATCCCGCCCAACCTTCCCGGCCACGACGACCACTGGAACGTCGCGCTGGAGTATGACCCGCGGGCGGCGAACGCGCTGCTCGACCGCTTCGGCTACAAGGATCGCGACGGCGACGGCTGGCGCGAACTGCCCGACGGCAAGCCCTTCACCGTCGTCATGGCTTCGGCCACCGCGGCGCGCGACCGCGAGTTCGACGAGCTGTGGCAGAAGAGCATGAAGGCGATCGGTGTGCGCATGGAGTTCCTGAAGCAGAAGTTCCCCGATCTCATCAAGATGGGCAGGGCGGGGAAGCTGCAGATGTGGCGCGTGGGGTGGATCACCGTCTACGGCGAAGGCGACGCGTTCGCGCAGCTGCTCTACGGACCGAACATCGGCCAGACCAACTACGCGCGCTTCTCGCTCCCCGAGTACGACGAGCTGTACCGCGCTTCGCGCCGGCTGCCCGACGGCCCGGAACGCAACAAGCTCTATCGCCGCATGTCGGAGCTCGTCGCCGCATACAACCCGTGGTGGCTCGGTTTCTACACCATCGAGAACACGCTGGTTCAGCCCTGGGTGCGCGGCTACAAGAAGCACGCCTACTGGGAGCACCCGTGGAAGTATCTCGACCTGGCCGAGAAGCGCGGCCAGGCGGGTCGGTAGCCGCGCCGGGGGGCAGGCGCGAATTCATTCGCACGCACCTCGGGATGAATCCCGACCTACGCCGAAGCGACACCGTCGCGGAAATACGACAGGCTGGCGTTCGAACCTCGCCGAGGGCGTGCTCGTTCCTTGGCAGATTAGCTCCGCCCGCGTAAACTCGAGCCTCGTCAACGACAACAACTCGAGGATGCTCACCCCATGACCCGAACGCCGACGAATTCCGTCACCGCGACACCAATCGCGGCGCGGGCGTTCGCGTGGGATGTGCTCCCGGGCGGACGCCTCTCCGGCCCTGGGCTGGAGATTCCGCTCTCGCCGTTGCGCTAGTCACGACCCGTCGGTTTCCGCCGGGTTGAGGCGGGAACCGAGACTTCCGGGCCGTTCACCCCGAAGCTTCCCTTCCCGCCGGTGCCGGATGACCGGCGGCCGCGTTCGTACGCGGCCGGAGGCAAGAATCAATGACAAAAAGAGGAGCTATCAACCGACTCCGCCGCCGCTTCCGCGGCCTGTGGCTCTCGCGCGATTTCCGGCGCCTGTGGGTCTCGCTCACCGTCACGTCCTACGGCATGCAGATCACCAATCTCGCGCTGCCGCTGACCGCGGCGCTGCTGCTGCGCGCCACGCCGCTGCAGATGGGGATCCTGATCGCGCTCGAGACGCTGCCGTTCGCGCTCTGCAGCCTGCACGCCGGCGTGCTGCTCGATCGCGTGCGCAAGCTCCCGGTCGTGATCGCCTCCGACCTCGGACGCGCGCTGGCGCTCTCGGCGATCCCGATCGCGGCTTGGCTCGGGCGGCTTTCGATCGATCTCTTGTTCGTCGTCGGCTTCGTATGCGGCGTGCAGAACGTCGTCGGCGGCGCCGCCTACCAGGTGCTGCTCGCCCAGATGGCGGGCCGCAAGCGCCTGGTCGAGGCCAACGCCAAGATATCGCTCGGCGAGACTTCGGCGGCGCTGGTGGGTCCCGGCATGGCCGGCGGGCTCATCCAGGCGCTGACCGCGCCGTTCGCGATCGCCTTCGACGCGCTCGCGTTCCTTGCTTCGGCGCTGATGCTGCGCCGGTTGGAGGCGAAGAGCGACGTCGTCAAGGCGAACGGCGCCGCGAACGTGTGGCGCGAGATCGGCGAGGGCTTGCGGCTCGTCTGGGAGAACCGGACCTTGTGGGGTCTCGCCTGGCTCGCGGGGCTGTGGCAGTTCCTGCACCACATGCAGATCGCGGTGCTGATCCTCTTCGCCACGCGCGAGCTTTCGCTGTCCGCCGGCGCGATCGGCTTCGCCTACGCCTGCGGCGGATTCGGCTGCGTGCTCGCCTCCGCCTTCGCCGAGCGCCTGTCGCGGCGCTTCGGCGTCGGTCCCGTGATCGTGCATGGGCTGGTGCTCACCGTCGTGGGCTGGCAGGCCTTCGCGCTCCTTGGCGGTACCGGCTGGACGGCGACGCTCGCGCTGGGGCTGGCGATGCTGGTGTTCGATTTCGGCGCGATCGTCTACGCGATCAACTACCTTGCGCTGCGCCAGGCGATCACGCCGGACCGATTGCTGGGTCGGATGACCGCGACCATGCGCTTCCTCACCGTCGCGGCGGCGCCGCTGGGATCGCTCTTCGGCGGCGCGCTTGCGACCGCCGTCGGCTTGCGCGGGACGCTGTTCACCGTGGCGGGGCTAGGCGTCGCGCTTTCCGTCGCGGCGATCCTGTGGTCGCCGGTGCGCCGCCATCGCGCGCTGCCGACGACGACCGTCTTGTAGGCGCGAATTCATTCGCGCGGTCGGGATGAATCCCGACCTGCCGGCGTCGACGCGCCAAAACCGCTAAAATCGCGGACTCGCATAGCGCTTCGCGAGCGGCCCCGATCGCCGCCATGCCTCGCTCGATCCTTTTCATCACGCTGGACTCCTGCCGTTACGACGCGTTCGTCGAGGCGCGAGCGCCGAACCTCAAGTCGATCTCGACGCTGCATCGGGCGCAGTCCCCGTCCCATTTCACCTACGGCTCGCACGCCGCGTTCTTCATGGGCTTCACGCCGGGCGACTTCAGCCGTCGCGAGCCCTACGTCAATCCGAAGTACGGCAAGATCTTCCGCATGGAGGGCGGCGGGCATCCCGGTGCGGCGCCGCCGCTGGTGACGCTCAGGGGCCGCAACGTCATCGACGGCCTCAACAACCTCGGCTACCGCACCATCGGCACCGGCGCGGTCAACTGGTTTAATCCCGCGAAACCCACGGGGCGCGTGCTGAGCGCAGACTTCGGCGCGTTCGCCTTCGGGCCCGGACCGTCGCTCCGGAAGCAGGTCGCGTGGATCGAGTCGATGCTCGCGCAACTCGGCGCCGGCACGCCGGTGTTCGTGTTCTTGAACATCGGCGAGACGCACGTCCCCTACTACCACGAAGGCGCGCCGTGGGATCCCAGCTACAACCCCGCGATGGCGTTCGGCGAGGGCAACGACGCTACTGAGGCGCGCCGGCGCCAGGTGGCCTGTGTCGAGTGGTGCGACAAGGTGCTCGAGCCGCTGCTCGCGCGCTTCGCCAACGACACCGTGATCGCCTGCGCCGACCACGGCGACTGCTGGGGCGAGGACGGCCTCTGGGAGCACGGCGTGTCGCACGCCAAGACGCTGGAAGTGCCGCTGCTGTTCAGGCTGGCGACGAACGCGTTCGGTTGAGCGTCATTCCCGATGCGGGCGCGAATTCATTCGCGCCACGTCGGGATGAATCCCGACCTACGATCCAATCCGCTGGAACGGGTAGACGCTGCCTAGCCCGAGCATCCGCGACAGCTCGTCGAGCGCGGTGCGGCTCTCCTCGAGAAGGGCGGGGTCCGCGAGGTCCGCGGCCGCGAGCCGATCGCGATAATGCCGCCCGACCCACTCGACGAGCTGCCGGTGCAGGGCGTCGTCGAGCCACACCCGCGCGCGGATCGCGGCACGCTCCTCGTCGTTGAGCACGACGCGCAGCCGCAAGCATGCCGGGCCGCCACCGTTCTGCATGCTCTGCCGCAGATCGAACGTCAGGACTTCACGGATCGGCCCGCCGCTCGAAGCGAGCCGGCCGAGCAGCGCGGCGACGCAAGCGTCATCGCGGCATTCGGCGGGCGCGACGAGCAGCAGACCTCCGCCAGCCCGAGCGAGAAGCTGGCCGTTGAAGAGGTACGTCGCGACCGTGCGCTCGAGCGACACGTCGCGCTCGGGCACGACGAGCGCGGTGAAGTTGGATCCGACGCGCTCCGCGAGGGCCGCGAGCGTCGCCGGCTGATCGACGAACGCGCGCTCGTGGCAGAAGAAAGTCGTGCCGGTGCCGACCGCCACGACATCGTTGTGAAACGCGCCGGCATCGATCGCGTCGGGATGCTGGCGCGCGAACAGCACGCGTGCCGGCGCCAGCCCGTGCCGCCGCGCGACCGCCTCGCTGGCCTCGAGCGTCTGCCGCGCCGGGAAGCGGCGCGGCCCGGCGGCGCCGGCGTCCAGCCCGCGGCGACCGTAGACGAACAATTCGACGCCCGGCGCGCCCGGCTCGGCGGCGAAGCGCATGTGGTTGGCCGCGCCTTCGTCGCCCAGTTGCATCGCCGCGGGAAGCGCATCGTGCACGGCGAACCGGCGCTCGTCGGCGAAGATCGCGCGCAGCACGCGCGTCGTGGTCGCGGTCTCGAGCGAGCGGTGGAAGTGCGACACCAGATTCGCCGGCGTGAAATGCACGCGGCCGTCGAAGGTGTCGGTGGACGGGCTCACGGTCGCGGCGTTGGCGACCCACATCGCCGCCGCCGAGGAGCACGCGGCGAGCGTCTGCGGCGCGGTCTTCGCCGCCGCGGCCAATACCGCGCGATCGTTGCCGGCGAACCCGAGCCTGCGCAGAGTCGCGAGGTCGGGACGCTCGTGCGGCGGCAGCACGGCCTGGGCGTAGCCGCGATCGGCGAGCGCCTTCATCTTGGCGAGCCCCTGCAGCGCCGCCTCGCGCGGATTCGACGTGCGGCGCTTGTGCGCCTCCGAGGCGAGATTGCCCTCGGCGAGCCCGCTGTAGTTGTGCGTCGGCCCGGGCAGGCCGTCGAAGTTGACTTCGGTCGCCATGACCGCGCTCAGAGCCGGTCGCGCGACGACAGCGGCACCGCGCGCACGGTGCCGCCAGCGGCGACGCCGAGCGCCGCAGCGGCGTGCGGCAGCAATGGAAAGCGCGCCACCCGCGGCGGAGCCGGGGCGAGGATCGCGCGAAAGCGCTCGAAGCTCCGGTTGGCCACCAGCCACACCACGTCGTCGCTCAGGCTGTCGGGGACGGGATTCTCCTCGCCGATCGCCACCGGAAGCACGCGGCTCTGGCGCACCGCCCGGATGTCGTCGCGGAAGCACTCGAGCGTGGGACCGGCGTCGAAGATGTCGACGTAGCCCTCGTAGCGGAAGCCCTCCGACTCGAGCATCGTCCGGGCCGCTTCCGTGTCGGCGTGGACCTGTCCGATCGCGGCGCGCGCCTCCCGGGGGAGCAGCGTGGTATAGACCGGATGTCGCGGCATGAGCTCGGCGATGAACGCCTTCCGCCCGATGCCGGTGAGATAGTCCGCGCGCGAGTATTCCATCGCGAAGAAATGCCGGCCGAGGCCTTCCCAGAACGGGCTCCTGCCGTCGGCGTCGAGCCGGCCGCGCATCTCCGCGATCACTTTGGCCGCGAAGCGCTCGGGGAATTCGGCGATGAACAGCAGCCGCGCCTTGGCGATCAGCGGTCCGTTGCGCGCGCGCCGGTAGCGCGCGTCGACAAACAGCGAACAGAGCTCGCTGTGGCCCGTATGGTCGTTGGCGAGAAACAGCGTCGGCGCGGCAGTGTAGACGTCGAGCTCGCGCGAGGCGTGCACCTGCGTGCCGACGTGGTAGTTATACCAGGGCTGCGACAATCCGACCGCGGCCTCGATCGCGCCGATCCCGACCACTGCGTCGGCGGTGCCGTCGATCAGCACGAACACGTAGCAGGCGTCGGCCTTCGCCGCCGTGCCCGCGAAGGTCGCGAGCGAGCGCTCGATCCGCTGCTCCAGGCTGGCGGCGTCGGCGGGAAGCGAGGTCAGTCCCGTGCCGGTGCGCTCGGAGAGCGTGAGCAGCGCGGGAAGGTCTTCGCGCGCGATGGGGCGGACGTAGAACATCGTGTAGGGCCGGATTTATCCGGCCGGCGTTTCGCGCGAATGAATCCGCGCCTACGCGGGGACGACAATTACGCCAGCGCCTTGCCGAGCGCCGTCTCCAGCCGCGAGAGCCCTTCCAGGATCTCGTCGAGGCCGATGATGAGCGACGGGGCGATGCGCACGACATCGGGCCCCGCCACGAGCACCAGCAGTCCGGCGTCGCCCGCGGCGCGCATCACCTCCGGCGCCTTGCCGCGCCAGGCTTCCGCCAGCTCGCAGCCGAGCCACACGCCCTCGCCGCGGATGTCCGAGAACACCTCGCGCCGCGCGTTGATCGTGCGCAGGCCCTCCATGAACAGCGCGTGACGCGCCTTGACGCCGTCGAGCACCTCCACGGTGTTGACGATGTCGAACACCGCGCCGGCGACCGCGCAGGCGAGCGGATTGCCGCCGAAGGTCGAGCCGTGCACGCCGACCGAGAAGGCGCTCGCGATCTCGGTGGAGGTGAGCAGCGCGCCGATCGGGAAGCCGCCGCCCAGCCCCTTGGCGCTGGTCAGGATGTCCGGCACGACGCGTTTCTGCATGTAGGAATAGAGCGCGCCGGTGCGACCCATGCCGCTCTGGATCTCGTCGAAGACGAGCAGCGCGTCGTGCTCGTCGCAGAGCCTCCGGGCGGCGGCGAGGAATTCCGGGGTGCCGGGAATCATCCCGCCCTCGCCCTGCATCGGCTCCAGAATCACCGCACAGACGTCGTCGCCGCCTTCCTCGGCGAACGCCGCCTCGAGACCGGCGATGTCGTTGTAGCGGATGTGCGTGAACCCGGTCGGCGGAGGCCCGAAGCCCGACGAATACTTCGCCTGTCCACCCGCGGTCACGGTGAACAGCGTCCGGCCGTGGAACGCGTTCAGCGTCGAGATCACGCGGAATTTCTCCGGCCCGTAATGATCGTGCGCGTAGCGGCGGGCGAGCTTGAGCGCGGCCTCGTTGGCTTCCGCCCCGGAGTTGCACAGGAAAACGCGCTCCGCGAACGTGGCGTCGATCAGCTTCCTGGCGAGCCGCAGCGCCGGCTCGTTGGTCATCCAGTTGGACACGTGCCAGAGGGTGTGCGCCTGGTCGGTGAGCGCCTTGACGATGGCGGGATGGCAATGCCCGAGCGAGGTCACGGCCACGCCGCTCGCGAAGTCGATGTACATCCGCCCCTGCTGATCCCAGACGCGCGAGCCCGAGCCGCGGACCGGCACGAAGCTCGCCGGCGCGTAGCAGGGAACCATCCACTGATCGAACATCGCCCGCGTAACCGGCAGCGGCGAGTGCGTTTCGGCCGGGGTGCGGGCGGTCGGCTCGACGAGCGTGAGGGAAGAGGGCATGGCGCTCATTGTAGCCTATCGAGATTGGAGGGCAGCCGCTATGGCGCCTGCGCGGCTCGCATCGTACCGGCGCGGGCCGGGACCCAAGTTCAGGGACCAGCGCCGCAGCGAACCGAAATCGGGCCCCGATCGAATCTCATCCCGGCAGCCGGGGAGGCGCGTTTGCGACGCCTCGCGCGCGGGCGCATAATTCCGGCGTTTTGCCCCGCGCGCCGACCGCGATGTCCGGGCGGCGGGCGCCATAGAATCGTCACCCGCACGATCGATACTTCGCATCTCATTCAAGCTTACGGAGGATTCCTCATGCACAGCCGCATCCCCGGCCTCGCGCGCGCCCTGCTCGCCGCCGCGCTGCTCGGGCTCGCCGCCCAGGCCCACGCCGTTACCGAGATCCAGTGGTGGCACTCGATGACCGGCGCGCTCAACGACCGCGTCGACGAGATCGCCAACAAGTTCAACGCCAGCCAGAGCGAATTCAAGGTCGTCCCCGTGTACAAGGGGCAGTACGACGAATCGATGACGGCGGCGATCGCCGCCTACCGCGCGGGCAATCCGCCGCAGATCGTGCAAGTGTTCGAGGTCGGCACGGCGACCATGATGGCGGCCAAGGGCGCGGTGAAGCCGGTCTACAAGCTCATGGCCGAGCAGCATCAGAAGTTCGATCCCAAGGGCTTCCTCGGCGCGGTGTATTCCTACTACTCCGACACCACCGGCAACCTGATCTCGATGCCGTTCAACAGTTCGACCCAGGTGCTCTACATCAACGACGACGCCTTCAAGAAGGCGGGGCTCGATCCGAACAATGCGCCCAAGACGTGGCCGGAGATGGAGAAGGCGATGGAGAAGCTCAAGGCTTCCGGAGCGCCGTGCGCCTTCACGACCGGGTGGCAATCGTGGGTACAGCTCGAGAGCTTCAGCGCCTGGCACAACGTTCCGTTCGCGAGCGAGGCCAACGGCTTCGGGGGCCTCGACACGCGGCTCAAATTCAACGGCCCCGTGCAGGTGAAGCACATCCAGAACCTCGGCGACTGGGCGAAGAAGGGCCTGTTCACGTACAAGGGCCGCAAGGACGAGCCGCTCGCCGCGTTCACCAGCGGCGAATGCGCGATGATCACGACCTCCTCGGGCTCGTACGCCAACATCAAGGCCAACGCCAAGTTCGCCTGGCGCGTCGCGACGCTCCCGTACTATCCCGAGGTGAAGGGCGCGCCCCAGAACACGATCATCGGCGGGGCGACGCTGTGGGTGCTGGACCAGAAGAACCCGGCGATGTACAAGGGCATCGCCCAGTTCTTCACCTTCCTGTCCTCCCCCGAGGTCCAGGAAAAGTGGCACGCGGACACCGGCTACGTTCCGATCACGCTGGCGGCCTACGATCTCGCCAAGCAGAAAGGCCTCTACACCGAGCGCCCGGGCTTCGACATCGCGATCAAGGAGCTCACCAACAAGCCGCCGACCGCGAACTCGAAGGGCCTTCGCCTGGGCAACTTCGTGCAGATCCGCAACATCATCGACGAGGAGCTGGAAGCCGTGTGGAGCGGACAGAAGACGGCCAAGCAGGCGCTCGACGACGCCGTCAAGCGCGGCGACGAGCAGCTCGCCCGCTTCGAGAAGGCGAACATGTAGCGCTGGAACCCGTCGTGCCCGCGTGAGCGTTGGGTAGGGCCGGAGTCATCCGGACGTTCGTGCGCGAGTGAATTCGCGCCTGCTGCGCCGGATTCATCAGCCCCTCGGTGCGCGAGTGAATTCGCGCCTGCAGGCCGCTCGCGCGGGACGACGATCCGGCGGCGAGAAGGGATGGAGAAGCGCGTCGTCTTCCAGTCGCGGTGGCTGCCGTACGCGCTCGTCGCGCCGCAGCTCGCGATCACGCTCATCTTCTTCTTCTGGCCGGCGAGCCAGGCCCTGTACTGGTCGCTGCTGATCCAGGACGCCTTCGCCGCCAAGGCGCAGTTCGTCTGGTTCGACAACTTCAAGGCGCTGTTCGCCGATCCGCACTATCTCGCCTCGTTCCGGGTGACCGCGATCTTCTCGGTGCTGGTCACCTTCATCGGGCTCGGCGTCGCCCTCCTGCTCGCCGTCTTCGCCGACCGTGTGGTCCGCGGCGCGAAGGTTTACAAGACGCTGCTCATCTGGCCGTACGCGGTGGCCGCCGCGGTGGCCGCGGTGCTGTGGGTGTTCCTGCTCAATCCGACGTTGGGCATCCTCACGCATCTGATGCGCGCGCTGGGCTACGACTGGAACTACCTGCTCAATCCGCGGCAGGCGCTGACGCTGATCGTGATCGCCGCGGTGTGGAAGCAGATCAGCTACAACTTCCTGTTCTTCCTCGCCGGCCTGCAGTCGATCCCGAAGCCGCTGATCGAGGCCGCGGCGATCGACGGCGCCGGTCCGGGGCGGCGCTTCTGGACCATCGTCTTCCCGCTGCTTTCGCCCACGACCTTCTTCCTGCTCGTGGTGAACCTGGTCTACGCCTTCTTCGACACTTTCGCGGTGGTCGACGCGGCCACGAGCGGCGGCCCGGTGCAGGCCACTTCGATCCTGGTGTTCAAGGTCTACCAGGACGGCGTGCAGGCGCTCGATCTCTCCGGGTCGGCGGCGCAGTCGGTGGTGCTGATGGGAATCGTCTTCCTCCTCACCGTCATCCAGTTCCGCTTCATCGAGCGGAAGGTGCAGTACTAGCGGCATACGGCCCGTGGTCGAGAACCGTCCCTTCGGAACGCTCCTGAGCCACCTGGTGCTGATCGTGGGCGTGGCGATCATCGCCCTGCCGCTCTACGTCGGATTCGTCGGCTCGACGCTCACCTTCGATCAGGTCATCTCGGTGCCGATGCAGATGACGCCCGGAACGAACCTCGTGAAGAACTACGAGACGGTCCTGCTCCACGGGAGCACGCAGGGCGCCCACGCGCCGGTGGGCCAGATGATGTGGAACAGCCTGATCATGGCGGTCGCGATCGCGGTGGGCAAGATCGTCATCTCCATGCTCTCCGCCTTCGCGATCGTCTACTTCCGCTTTCCGCTGCGCCGCACGTTCTTCTGGATGATCTTCGTCACGCTGATGCTGCCGGTCGAGGTGCGGATCCTTCCCACCTACCAGGTCGTCGCCCAGCTCGGCATGGTCGACACCTATGCCGGGCTCACGCTGCCGCTGATCGCGTCGGCCACCGCCACGTTCCTCTTCCGCCAGTTCTTCCTCACCGTGCCGGACGAGCTGGCCGAGGCCGCGCGCATCGACGGCGCGGGGCCGATGCGCTTTTTCCTCGACATCCTGCTGCCGCTGTCGCGGACCAGCATTGCGGCGCTGTTCGTGATCATGTTCATCTACGGCTGGAACCAGTACCTGTGGCCGCTGCTGGTGACCACGCGCGAGGACATGTACACGGTCGTGATCGGCATCAAGCGGATGGTCGCGGGCGGCGACACGTTGATCGAGTGGCAGCTCGTGCTCGCGACCGCGATGCTCGCGCTCCTGCCGCCCGCCGTGGTCGTGGTGGTTATGCAGCGCTGGTTCGTGAAGGGGCTGGTGGAGACGGAGAAGTGAGCGGCGCGACACCCATGGCTGACGCGGCGGTCCCCGACCTCATCACCGAGCACCGCATCCAGATCCTGATGCGCGTGCTCTCGACGAGCGGAACCCTGGCCGGGCTGTGCCTGACCGGGCTGGGCGTCGTCCACATCATCGCCAAGTCGGAGACGGTGAGCAGCGCCGTCGACGTCATCCTGGCGGTCGACTCGCTGGTTTTCATCGCCGCGACCGTGACCTGCTTCGTAGCGCTCCGCTTCCGGCACGCTTTCTGGATCCGCGGGTTCGTCAACCTGGTGGAACTGCTGTTCCTCGCGGGCCTCGTGGGGATGCTGCCGTTCGGCGTCCTCATCCTCTACGCGGTGCTCTGACATGGCCAAACTGCACCTGACCGACGTGCGCAAGAGCTACGGCGCGACGGAAGTGATCCACGGCGTGTCGATCGAGGTCGCCGATGGCGAGTTCGTGGTCATCGTGGGGCCGTCGGGCTGCGGCAAGTCGACGCTGCTGCGCATGGTGGCCGGCCTGGAGACGGTGACCTCCGGCGAGATCACGATCGGCGAGCGCGTGGTCAACCGGCTCGAACCCAAGGACCGCGACATCGCCATGGTGTTCCAGAACTACGCGCTCTATCCGCACATGAGCGTGTTCGAGAACATGGCCTACGGCCTGAAGATCCGCGGCCTGGCGAGGGACGACGTCAAGGCGCGGGTCGAGCGCGCGGCCGGGATCCTGGAGCTCGCGAATCTCCTCGATCGCAAGCCGCGGCAGCTCTCCGGGGGACAGCGGCAGCGCGTCGCGATGGGCCGCGCGATCGTGCGCGAGCCGGCGGTGTTCCTGTTCGACGAGCCGCTGTCGAACCTCGATGCAAAGCTGCGCGTGCAGATGCGCTTCGAGATCCAGAAGCTGCACCGGCGGCTCGCCACGACGAGCCTGTACGTCACGCACGACCAGGTCGAAGCGATGACGCTCGCCCACCGCATGATCGTCATGAACGCGGGGAAGGCCGAGCAGGTCGGCACGCCGATGGAGGTCTACGAGAACCCGGCCACCGTGTTCGTCGCCGGCTTCATCGGCTCTCCAGCCATGAACTTCCTCCCCGGCAAGGGAGAAGGCAACGGCCGCGTCGCGCTCGACGGCAGCGGCAGCGTCCCGGTCGCTGTGCCGGTCGCGGCGGGGCGCAAGGTGACGGTCGGCGTGCGTCCCGAGCATTTCGCTCCCAGCGCGCCGAGCGCGGCGAGCGTGGTGGGCAGCGTCGAGATGGTGGAGGCGCTCGGCGCGGACACGCTGATCCATGTCGGGGTATCGGGCCGTCCAGTGATCGCGCGACTGCCGCACGGCGCCCCCGCGGCGGTCGGCGAGCCGATGGCGCTCGCGGCGCGGCCCGACCGCGTCTATTTGTTCGACGCCGAGACCGGCGAGCGGCTGACCGCCTAGCCCACGTGGTCGACTGGCCGTATCCTCGCCACTGCGCGCACCGCGGCGCCGGCAAGCTCGCGCCGGAGAACACGCTCGCCGCGATGGAGGTTGGCTTCGCGCACGGCTACCGCATGGTGGAGTTCGACGTGAAGCTCTCCGCCGACGGCATGCCGTTCCTGCTGCACGACGATACGCTGGAGCGCACGACCGACGGGCGCGGTCCCGCGGGGGCGCTCACCTGGGCGGAGCTCGCGCGGCTCGACGCCGGAAGCTGGCATTCGCGAGCGTTCGCCCGCGAGCCTGTGCCCACCCTCGAGGTGATCGCCCGCTGGTCGATCGATCACGGTGTGGCGTGCAACGTCGAGATCAAGCCGATGCCGGGCCTCGACGCGAAGACCGGGACGCAAGTCGCGCTCGCGGCGAGGGATCTGTTTCGCAAGGCAGCGGTACCGCCGCTACTCTCGTCGTTCTCCGAAGCGTCGCTCGAGGCGGCCCGCGCTGCCGTGCCGGGGCTCGAGCGGGCGCTGCTGGTCGAGGAGATCCCGGCCGATTGGCAGGCGCGGCTCGAACGGCTCGGCTGCGTCGCGCTCGATCCCGATTACCGGGAGCTCACGAAGGCCCTGGTCGCGTCAGCGCTGCATGCCGGCTATCGCGTGCTCACGTACACGCCCAACGAGCCGGAGGTCGTCGCCCGGCTGCTCGACTGGGGCGTCGACACCGTGATTACCGATGCGATCGACCTGATACGGCCTGGCTGAACGTCGTGCCGAAGCGTTCCGCAGCGCGGTGCACGCGCTCTGGGTGACCGGCGAGGGGTTCTTCGCGGACAAGGAAGCCACGCTGTCCGAGCTTCGCGACGGGCTAGCCGAGGCGGGCCCGAGCGAAGCCGGCGACATGCGCTCGCCGTTCGCGCTGGCGCGATCCGCGTCACGGCGCTCGCCTCCGGGAAAAGCTCGGAGGAGCGCGACACGTGACTTCGCAATGCGCTGCGCTGGACAAAGCGATGCGCCGGCCGCATCCTTAACGGGTCCATACTCCGCGTGGCTCCGATGCGTCTGCTGGTCGTAGAAGACGACGCGCAATTGCGCACGGTCATCGCGCTCACCTTCCAGGACTTAGGCTATGCCGTGGACACGGCTGCGGAAGGCGCCGCGGCGGATCGGCTTCTCGGCATTCGCGATTTCGACCTGGTCGTGCTCGATCTCGGCCTGCCGCTGCTCGACGGGCTCGAGGTCCTGCGCCGCCTGCGCCGCCGCCGAAGCGAAACCGCCGTTCTAGTGCTCACGGCGCGGCACCGCGTGGAAGAGCGCATCCGCGGGCTCGACCTTGGCGCCGACGACTACCTGGTCAAGCCATTCGCGCTCGGCGAGCTCGAGGCGCGTGTGCGCGCCTTGATGCGCCGGCATACGAGGGCGGGAGCCGTCCTCGAATCGGGACGCGTGCGTCTGGACACGCGTGAGCGCGTGGTATATGCCGACGGTGCGCTGGTGGCACTTGCGCCGCGCGAGTTTGCGATCCTCGAAATGCTGCTCCTGGAGCAGGGTCGGGTCGTGAGCAAATCCAAGCTTGCTACTCAGAAGGAGGGAGAAGCCGGATTCGCCGCCATGGACGTCTTTGTGCACCGGCTACGCCGAAAGCTCCAACCGGCGGGACTCGTGATCAAGACTATCCGCGGGGTCGGATATATCGTTCCAATCGAACATGCTAACTGACGGACGCACGAGCGATGTCGCTGCAAACCAAATTGTTCGTCTGGCTTTGCGGCCCGCTAAGTGTGCTCTGGTGCGCCGGCGTACTCGCTGCCTATTCGCTTACGGAGCGAATGGTCGGTCTCGCGTTCGACCAGAACCTGCTCGCTACGGCTCTCACCGTTAGTACGCAGATAAAGGGAAGTGATCTCGATGGCAAGCCGCATCTAGCGCTGTCGTCGGACGACGAGCGGATGCTTCTCTTCGATCCGGTAGACGAGATCCGCTATGCGGTGCTCGACGAGGATGGAGCAACGGTGGCCGGGGCGCGCGACATTCCGCTGCCCGCAGGCATCGTGGCGCCGGGAAGACCGGTGTTCTACGATGCGCCGCTCGGTACCAAGCCGATGCGCTGGATGGCGCTGGTTGCGCAGCAGATGGAAGAGGAAGATCCCAAGCCCATGCGTGCCATGGTCGTCGTCGGTGAGACGCTACACAAGCGCGAGGCGCTGTCGCGGCAGACGCTCTATCTCGCTACGCTTCCGCAGATCGGCCTGGTAGCGCTGCTCGGCGCGCTGGTATGGTTCGGACTGCGCCGCGGCCTGCGGCCCTTGCATGAGCTTCGTCAGCGCCTTCACGAGCGCTCGGAGGCGGATCTGCATCCGATCGCTCTCGACGGCCAGGCCAGAGAGATCGACGCGCTCCGCGATGCCCTCAATGGGCTCATGGCGCGTCTCGAACGCGCGTTGGCCGCTCAGAACGAGTTTGTCGGCGATGCGGCGCACCAGTTGCGCACGCCGCTCGCGGCGCTCAAGGCGAGAATCGAATACGCCGGGCGCCAGGGTGCCCTTGGACACGATGCGCTCCCCGATCTTCAGCAATCTGTCGAGCGCTGCATCCGGCTGGTCAATCAGCTCCTCGCGCTCGCTCAGCTTGACGCCGCATCCTTGCACGCGGTCAAGATGGCGCAGGTGGATCTGGTGGACGAGGTGCGTGAACTGCTAGCCGCAATGGTCGGTCAGGCTCTGGCAAAGAACATCGACCTCGGCATGGAAGCCACGGCCGAGCCGCTGTTCGCGGTCACCAACGCGACGCTGCTCACGGAGCTGCTTCGAAACCTCGTCGACAATGCGCTTCGCTATGCGCCGCCGGGCGGACGCGTGACCATACGTCTGGAGGACGCCCCCGAGTATGTCGCGGTCCTCGTCACGGACAACGGTCCCGGCATCCCGGAGAACGAGCGGACGCGAATCTTCGAGCGCTTCTATCGCGGAGATGGTGCAGTCGAACCGGGTAGCGGGCTCGGCTTATCCATCGCTCGTCGCTGCGCCACGGTGATCGGCGCGGAGCTGAGCCTCGTGCCCGCTGGAGAAGGTGCGTGCTTCCGCGTGCGCCTGCCCCGCGAGGCGCCGGCGACCCGCAGCATGGCCGCATAGAGCGAGCGGCACGAGTTGAAGCGGACCGAGTAAGTGTTTTCTTACCAGGATGAATGCAGGCCGACCATGAATCCGCGCGGCAGAATGGTTAGGAAGAGCGGATTCTTGTTCTTGGCCTCGAAGTAGCCAAAGCCGGTGCCGAGCGCCCAGCCGGCGATCACGTCGGTCTGCCAGTGCGCTCCCTGTTTGACGCGCGCCACCGCGTCATAGGCCGGCAGAATCTCCAACGCCCAGACCCAGGGCTGACGGTCGGCGTAATGCACGATGAACGGCGTCACGAAACTTGCCTGCAGCGTCACCTCGCCGCTCGGGAAACTCTGGTACTGCGTGCCCTTGAACCATTCATTCGGGCTGTCGGTTTGGGTCGGGCGCTTGCGTCCGAAGCCCCACTTCATAAGCTGCGCGGTGATGCCGCTAAAGGCGGACGAGTCTATCGCTTGCCAAAAGGTAAGACCTGGCTCCGACTCACCCCCCAGCCATACTGCGCCGCCGATTTCCGCTGCGATCACACCGTACTGAAGGGCTTGCGTATATTGGCGCGCCCAGATTCCCGAGTCGGCAGGCGTCACCTTGTGATCGATTCCCGCCCGCCCGCTCGGCGAGACGAACAGCGCGCTCAGCACCGCCACGCGAAGAACGCACGCGCTCGCGAGCTTTCGTGCCGGCGGCCGCTGGGACATATCGATGCGTGACCTCTGGCTCCGCTGTTCCCGCTTGCGACCACCCGCCGAGCCTCCTTGCGAGGATTGCGAGCCGCTGCCCTGCGTACGACTGCGTCGCAATAGGCGCACTCGCGCGCGGCGCCGCAGCAGCGTGCAGTTACGCTAGCACGCGTCTCCGTCGTGCCGAGCGGACGGTAAGAATCCGGTAGCGAACGGTTGGTGCCGCCGCAGATCTGCGGCGCGTTGATCGCGTGTTGGCTGTCGCGGTTGCGCCGAGTGGATGGTAAGAATCCGGTAATGAACGCTTATTGCTGCGTCAGCACATAGTCAGATGTTGCGTTTTAAGAACACTCTGCGCGTGTGATAACGGTTGAATGCATCAAAGCCTTGTACACAAAAATGTGACGTAGCATCCTCCGCTCAGTGCACGTTTCTCCGCCATGCCAGTCGGCCGCGCGGCGTGCGATTTCCAGTTTGATTTTCACTGGGCAGTCTCTTGCATAGATCGTCTTTTCTGCAGCGCCGATTACCGGCGCTTGGTGCGAACGCCGAAATCTCGATCAGAGCCGAATCGGATGGGAGGAATGCCATGAATCTGAAAAAGCCTCTGGCCATTGCATGCTCGCTTGCCTTCGCTGCGTCGACTGTCGCACACGCCGACGTCACGAGCGATCTCAAGGCACAAGTGGACGCCTTGCAGAAGCAACTCGACGCGGTCAAGGCGCAGTTGGATCAGGTGACCACGGAGCTCAAGCGGCAGAAGGAGGTCGAGCAGCAGAAGCAGGCCGAAGTGGCGAAGGGACCGTACGTCGAGCACAAGCCGGGCGATGCGCTCACGTTTCTCGTGCCGGGCGGCGGCGAGGTCACGCTCTACGGCAACTTCGACCTGTCGTTCGACTACACGACCAAGGGGCTGAAGAGCGACTACGGCGAGAACGGCGGCGTGCCCGTGGGCAAGATGGGCTGGCAGCCGGCGATTTCGACCAACCTCTCCTACCTTGGCGTCAAGGGAATCCATCCGCTGATGCCGGACTTGAATCTGATCTGGCAGCTCGAAGCGGGCATCGACATCTCGGCCACGCCGGGAACCAAGCAGTCGACCTCTAACATCAGCGATACCGTCAACGGCGCATTGTTCTCGCGCAACAGCTTCGTCGGCTTCTCCGGCAAAGACTGGGGCGCGGTCATGATCGGCAAGAACGAAACGCCGTACAAGACGTCGACCGATCCCTTGAACCCGTTCTCGGGCATGCTCGGCGACTACCGCGTGATGATCGGCAACACCGGCGGCGACAATCGGGTCGAGTTCGGGTTGCGGGCGGCGCATGCGCTCTGGTACGAGTCGGCGAGCTGGAGCGGCTTCTCGTTCAAGGCAATGTACTCGCCGGGCCAGAATCGGGACGACACGAGCAGCATCGTTCCCTCCGCAGAGCCTGACTGCGCGGGCGGCAACATCCCCGGCAGCGGCGCCTTGCCACCGACGTGCAACGACGGCTCGTTCGGCGACCTGTACAGCGTCAGCGCCGCCTATCGCGCCGGATCGCTCTACCTCACCACCGCATTCGAGCGCCACAAGAACGTGAACCGCACCAGCGATCTCGAGAATCTTGATCCGAGGGACGTCGGCGACGAGGACGCCTTCAAGATCGGCGGCCAGTACACCTTCGCGAGCAAGACCACGGTGAACGCGCTCTGGGAGCGGACCAAGCGGCACATCCCTTCCGATCTCGAGTTTCAGGACGAGCGCACGCGTCCCAACGCCACCTGGCTCGCGCTGACGCAGGGCTTGACGCCCAAGGACAACCTGAGCTTCGGTTGGGGGCACGCGGGCAAGTCGAAGGGATTCCTGGGCGGGCACAACACGCCGCCCGACCAGACGAGCTTCGACAACTCGGCCAACATGTACTCGCTGGCCTGGCGTCACATGGTCGACAAGTACACGACGCTCTATCTCGATTATGCGATGACCGACAACGGTCCCGACGCCCACTACGACTTGGGCGCCGGCGGCCATGGCGTGACGACGGACTGCCACGACTCCACCCCGCTGGCCGCCTTCGATCCCACCACCGGCGGCGTCACGAACACCGGCCCGCATTGCTTCACCGGCGGCAAACTGCAAGGAGTCTCCGCCGGCGTGCAGTTCAAGTTCTAGGACTTCGCGCGAGACGGGACCTTCGGCGCGCCCGCGTCCAGCCGGTGCGTGGAAGCGCGGCGCGGAGGTCCCGGCACGAACTCACGCGGCGTCGTTCGAGACGCGCCGCACTGCCGCCCGGGCGCCGGTCCGCGCCTTACGCCCAGCGCTTCGCCCGCTCGACTGCCTTGCTCCAGCCGGCCATGAGCGCGGAAGCGCGGTCGCGCGACATCGCGGGATCGAAGCGGCGCTCGACCTGCCAGTTGGCCGCGACGTCCGCGGCGTTGCGCCAGTAGCCGACCGCGAGGCCGGCGAGGTACGCCGCGCCGAGCGCCGTGGTCTCGGCCACTTTGGGACGGATCACCGGCACCCCGAGTATGTCGGCCTGGAACTGCATCAGGAGATTGTTCGCGGTCGCGCCGCCGTCGACGCGAAGCTCGGACAGCTTGATCCCGGCGTCGGACTCCATCGCCCGCACCAATTCCGCGCTCTGGTAGGCGATCGACTCCAGCGCCGCTCGGGCGATATGGCCGCCCGTCGCGCCGCGGGTGAGGCCGAAGACCGCGCCGCGCGCGTAGGCGTCCCAGTGCGGCGCGCCCAGGCCGGCGAAGGCGGGCACGAGATAGACGCCGCCGTTGTCGGGCACGCTCGCCGCCAGCGCTTCGACCTCCGGCGCGGAGCGAATGAGCTTCAGCCCGTCGCGCAGCCACTGCACCACCGCACCGGCGATGAAGACGCTGCCTTCGAGGGCGTAGCACAGGTCTTTGCGTGCTCCCTCACCGTGGTCCGCTCCGCGGCTCGGAGACAGGGAAGGCATCTGCCAGGCGACGGTCGAGACGAGATTGTTCTTCGACGCGACGGCGTCGGAGCCGGTGTTGAGCAGCAGGAAGCAACCGGTGCCGTAGGTGTTCTTGGCCAATCCCGGCTCGAGACACGCCTGGCCGAAGAGGGCGGCCTGCTGGTCGCCGGCGATGCCTGCGATCGGCACGCGCGTGTCCCGAACGGCCGCTTCCGCGCATGCGCCCGACGAGGGAACGACTTTCGGCAGCAGCGATCGCGGCACGTCGAGCAGCTCGAGGAGCTCCTCGTCCCAGGCGCCCCGATGGATGTCGAACAGCATCGTGCGGCTCGCGTTCGACGCGTCGGTCACGTGCGCCGCGCCGCCGGAGAGATTCCAGACGAGCCACGAGTCCACCGTGCCGAAGGCGAGCTCGCCGGCAAGCGCCCGCTGCCTCGCGCCCGGCACGTGGTCGAGCAGCCACTTGAGCTTGGTGCCGGAAAAATAGGCGTCGATCACGAGCCCGGTCTTTTTCGCAATGAGCGGAGCGTGACCCGCTTCGCGCAGCGCGTCGCAGTCAGGCGCCGTGCGCCGGTCCTGCCACACGATCGCGTTGGCGACCGGCCGGCCGGTGGCGCGGTCCCACAGCAGCGTCGTCTCGCGCTGGTTGGTGATGCCGATCGCGGCGACATCGCCGGCGCCGATCCCCGCCTTGGCCAGCACTTCCGCCATCACACCCGACTGCGTGGCCCAGATCTCCATCGGGTCGTGCTCGACCCAGCCCGGCTGCGGATAGAGCTGCGCGAACTCGCGCTGAGCCACCGCGCGAATCGATCCGTCGCGATCGAACACGATCGCGCGCGAGCTGGTTGTTCCCTGGTCGAGGGCGAGGATGAAAGCCATCGGCTTCGTCGCCCCGGCTCGAGGCCGGAGTCCAAGCTATGTTGTAAAATCACATGTTTTCGCGGGCCTATTCTAGCGGGCGCCGCCCCAGCCGCCCAAACAATCCTCGATCGCCATGCCGCTCGCGCCGCCCGTCAGCCGGACACGCCTCCACACCCGGCGCGTCGTTTACGAAGGGTTTCGTCGCGACGACGGCCTGTTCGACATCGAGGGGCATCTCACCGACGTCAAGGACCACGACTATCCGCTCCTGACCGGCCTGCGCAAGGCCGGCGTCCCGGTGCACGACATGTGGGTGCGCGTGACCGTAGGCAAGGACTACGTGATACGGGCGCTGGAGGCGCGCACCGATTTCATGCCCTACGAGGACTGCAACCGCATCGAGGCGGCCTACGGCAAGCTCGTGGGCGCGAGCCTCCTGCACGGTTTCCGCAAGGCGCTCGCCGACGCGATGGGCGGCATCCGCGGCTGCAGCCACTTGACCGAGCTTCTCATGCACGCGCCGACCGCAGCGATCCAGATGTTCGCGGGACTGCGGCGCGAGATCGAGCCTGGCGAGGGCAAGCCCTTCCAGCTCGATCGCTGTCACGCGCTCGAGACGACGAGTGACACGGTTCGTCGCTACTATCCGCAGTGGTATCGGGGAGCGGCATGAAAATCCACGAATACCAGGGCAAGGAAATCTTCCGCCGCTTCGGCATCCCGACGCCGCGCGGCATTCCCGCGTTCTCGGCCGACGAGGCGGTCAAAGCCGCGCAATCGATCGGCGGCAGCGTCTGGGTGGTCAAGGCTCAGATCCACGCCGGCGGCCGCGGCAAGGGCGGCGGCGTGAAGGTGGCGAAGTCGCTCGATCAGGTGCGCGAGCTCGCCGGCAAGATGCTCGGCATGCAGCTCGTCACCCACCAGACCGGACCGCAGGGGCAGAAGGTGCGCCGTCTCCTGATCGAGGAAGGCGCCGACATCGCCAAGGAGCTCTACGTCGGTATGGTCGTCGACCGCGGCACACAGCGCGTCGTGCTGATGGCGAGCTCCGAAGGCGGGATGGACATCGAGGAAGTCGCCGCGAAGACGCCCGAGAAGATCCAGAAGGTGTTCATCGATCCCGCCAGGGGGCTCGGCGACGCCGAAGCCGACGACGTCGCGCGGAAGATCGGCATTCCGGAAACCGCCTTGAGCGAAGGCCGGCGCACGCTGCAGGGCCTCTACCGCTGCTTCGAGGAGACCGACGCGTCGCTGGCCGAAATCAATCCGCTGATCGTGACGCGCGACGGCCACGTGCTCGCACTCGACGCCAAGCTCAATTTCGACGACAACGGACTGTTCCGCCACCCCGACATCGTGGCGATGCGCGATCTCGACGAGGAAGACCCGGCCGAAGTGGAGGCCTCGAAGTACGATCTCTCGTATATCTCGCTCGACGGCGACATCGGCTGCCTGGTCAACGGCGCCGGGCTGGCGATGGCCACCATGGATACGATCAAGCTCTACGGGGGATCTCCGGCGAACTTCCTCGACGTGGGCGGCGGCGCCACGGCCGAGAAGGTGACCGAGGCCTTCAAGATCATGCTGCGTAACCCCGATCTCAAAGCGATCCTGGTCAACATCTTCGGCGGCATCATGAAGTGCGACACGATCGCGGCCGGCGTGGTGGCGGCCGCGCGCGACGTCAAGCTGAAGGTGCCGCTGGTCGTGCGCATGAAGGGGACCAACGAGGATCTCGGCAAGAAGATACTGGCCGAGTCCGGGCTGCCCATCATCGCGGCGAACAACATGGCGGAGGCTGGGGAGAAGGTCGTGGCGGCCGCGCGGGGATCACGATAGCGACACGGCAAGGCCGGAGTCGGCCAGGACAGCGGACTGCGCCTTTCGCTGTGATATCATGATATCTTAATTGTGGACGCGGGGCGTTATGGCTCAGTTCATCGTTCGTGACCTCGAGGACGACGTCAAGGCGCAGCTGAAGCGCAGGGCCGAGCGGCATGGGCGCAGCATGGAAGAGGAAGTTCGCAATATTCTGCGTAACGCCGCAAAGGAAGAGAATCGACCGCTGCCGAATCTTGGATCGCGGATCGCTTCTCGCTTTGCGCGAGCAGGATTGCCGGACGATCTGCCAGAGCTGCGCGGCCAGGCTGCACGGCCCGCCGGGCTCGGCAAGTGATCATTCTCGATACCAACGTGCTTTCGGCGCTGATGCGGAATGCGCCGGACGCCGTGGTGGTCGAGTGGTTGGACAGGCAGCCGGCTGAATCCATCTGGATCACGAGCGTTACTCTATTCGAGGCCCGTCTCGGGCTCGCTCTGCTACCCGAAGGCAAACGGCGAGCAGCGCTCGTCTCCGCATTTGCGCGCCTGCTCGAAGAGGACCTCGAGAACCGCGTCCTCGGCTTCGATACGTCTGCGGCCGTTGAAGCCGCCGAATTGGCGGCCGAGCGACAGAGAGCCGGCAGGCCGGTCGACATCCGTGATACTCAGATTGCCGGCATCGCGCTCGCGCGCCATGCCGCGCTGGCGACGCGCAATGCTCGGCATTTCTCGGATCTCAAGATCAAGGTGATCGATCCGTGGCACGCATCCGTGCGCCGATAATTTCGCCAACCGGGTCCATCTACTTCAAATGAGCATCCTGGTCGACAGGAACACCAAGGTCATCACCCAAGGCATCACCGGCAAGACGGGGCAGTTCCACACGCGCATGTGCCGCGACTACGCCAACGGGCGGCAGTGCTTCGTGGCGGGTGTCAACCCGAAGAAGGCCGGCGAGGACTTCGAGGGCATCCCGATCTACGCCACGGTGCGGGAGGCGAAGGAGGCGACCGGCGCCACCGTGTCGGTGATCTACGTCCCGCCGCCATTTGCCGCCACGGCGATCGACGAGGCGGTCGACGCGGGTCTGGAGCTCGTGATCTGCATCACCGAAGGCATCCCGGTGCGCGACATGATCCGCACCAAGTACCGGATGCAGGGCAAGCGCACGCTGCTCCTCGGCCCGAACTGCCCCGGCGTGATCACCCCCGACGAGATCAAGATCGGCATCATGCCGGGTCACATCCATCGCAAGGGCCGGATCGGCGTCGTGTCGCGCTCGGGTACGCTCACCTATGAAGCCGTGGCGCAGCTCACCGAGCTGGGGCTGGGTCAGTCTTCGGCTGTCGGAATCGGCGGCGATCCGGTCAACGGCCTCAAGCATCTCGACGTGCTCAGGCTGTTCAACGACGATCCCGAGACCGACGCCGTGGTGATGATCGGCGAGATCGGCGGCAGCGACGAGGAAACGGCCGCGGCCTGGGTGAAGTCCAACATGAGGAAACCGGTGGTCGGCTTCATCGCGGGGATCACCGCGCCGCCCGGCAAGCGCATGGGCCACGCGGGAGCGATCGTGTCGGGCGGAAAGGGGACGGCGCAGGAGAAGCTCGAAGTCATGGAAGCCTGCGGCATCAGGGTCACTCGCAACCCTGCCGAAATGGGCGCGCTGCTGAAGGAAGTACTGGCGCATGGTTGATTTCCTCAATCCCCAGTTCTGGGCCGAGGTTGCCGAGATCATCGTTGTGAACATCCTGCTGTCGGGGGACAACGCGGTCGTGATCGCGCTCGCCTGCCGCAATCTGCCGCCGCGCCGGCGTCGCCAAGGGATTTTCTGGGGAGCGGTAGGGGCGACGGGCCTGCGCATCGCGTTCACTTTCTTCGCGGTGACGCTGCTCGCCTACCCGTACTTGAAGCTCGTCGGCGCCGCGCTGCTCGTGTGGATCGGGATCAAGCTGATCGCGCAGGAGGAGAACGGCGGACACAAGATCAAGGCGAGCGACCGGCTCCTGACGGCGATCTGGACCATTCTGGTCGCCGACGTGGTGATGAGCCTCGACAACGTGCTCGCGGTCGCCGCGGCGGCCGAGGAAAACGTGCCGCTGATGGTGTTCGGTCTCGCCGTCAGCATCCCGATCGTCATCTGGGGCAGCCAGTTCGTCACGCGGCTCATGGAGCGCTACCCCGTGCTGATCTTCCTGGGAGGCGGGCTGCTGGGCTACATCGCCGGCGAAATGGGCGCTGCGGATCTCGCGGTGCGGCCATGGATCGAGGACAGCGCGCCGGTCCTGGCCACCGTCATTCCCTTCGTCGGTCTGACCGTCGTGATGGGGACCGGCGCCTGGCTGATGCGGCGACGGGCACGCACGCAGGAATGAAGGCACGCAACGGGCCAGCATGGGCGAGCTAACCAGCGCGCATTTCTGGTTCGCGGTCGTCGAGATCATTATCGTGAACATCTTCCTGTCGGGGGACAATGCGGTGGTGATCGCGCTCGCCTGCCGGAATCTGTCGCCGCGACAGCGCCGCTACGGCATCTTCTGGGGCGTGCTGGGCGCGGTCGTGGCGTTGATCGTCCTCACCCTCTTCGCCATGACGCTCCTCGGATACCCATGGCTCAGGTTGGTGGGAGCGGTGCTTCTGCTCTGGATCGGCGTCAAGCTCATCGCCGAGGACGACGGGGGCGAACACAAGGTCAAGGGTAGCGATCGCCTGCTCACGGCGGTGTGGATCGTCATCGTCGCCGACGTGATCATGAGCCTCGACAACACCGTCGCGGTCGCCGCCGCGGCAAACGGCAACCGGCTGCTCATCGTGCTCGGACTGACGGTCAGCATCCCGGTCGTCATCCTGGGCAGCCAGGTGATCATGCGGCTGATCCAGCGCTTTCCCATCCTGGTGTTCGCCGGCGGCGGCCTGCTCGGGTACATCGCCGTCCAGATGGGCGAGGACGATCCGGCGGTTCATCCCTGGGTCATGGCGCACTTTCCGGACATCACCGGCTACATGCCGATCGCCGGATTCGTTCTCGTCGTCACCACGGGCCTGCTGCTCGTGCGGAAGCAGAAGAGGGTGCATGCCCGCCAGCGCTCGCCTTGACCGCGGCCGCGGCGTACACTCGCCGCCGATGAAACCATTGAACCGATGACGACTCGCGTCCCGCTCGACGTGGCGAGCCTGTCCCATCCGGGCATGGTGCGCACGCACAACGAGGATTCGATCTTCGTCGATGCCGATGCGGGCATCGCGGTGCTCGCCGACGGCATGGGCGGCTACAGTGCCGGCGAGGTGGCGAGCGGCATCGCGGTCAACGTGATCAGCAACGGGATGCTGCCCGAGCTCGGCTCCGGCCGCGAGCTCTCCAAGGTCGACATCGGCAGCGGCCTCACCCACGCGGCGCTCCTCCTGCAGCAGCAGATCGCGCTCGCCAACAAGGGCATCTACGAGGCGGCGCAGGCGCGGCCCGAGTGCGCCGGCATGGGGACGACGCTGGTCGCGGCGGTGTTCTACGCCAACCGCGTGAGCATCGGCCACATCGGCGACTCGCGCTGCTACCGGCTGCGCGGCGACAAGCTCGAGCAGCTCACCCACGACCATTCGCTGCTGCAGGAGCAGATCGACAGCGGCATGCTCACCCCCGAGCAGGCGAAGTATTCGCTCAACAAGAACCTGGTGACGCGAGCGCTCGGCATCGAGGCCGTGGTGCCGGCGGACATCGCCGAGTACCGCGTGGAGGCCGACGACATCTACGTGCTGTGCTCCGACGGGCTCACCGACATGGTCGACGCCGACGCGGTGCGCGACATCGTGGTTGCCAAGCGCGGCGATCTCGCCCAGGCCGCGGCGGAGCTGATCGACATCGCCAACCAGAACGGCGGCCGCGACAACATCTCGGTGGTGCTGATCCGCGTGCCGGCGGAGTTCCTGCCCAGCTCGAGCTGGCTGCAGCGCTGGCTCGCGAAGAAGCCGGAATAACGGGGCGCGGCAATCGCGCGCAGTGTCACGGGGCGCGGCAATCGCGCGCAGTGTCCCGGGGAAGGTTGCTTCCAGGGCCGCGATATGATATATAATCGCTACATATCGATCGGTGACGGCGGCCATGCCAACGCTCCAATTAACGCAGATCTATCTCGAACGGGACCAGAAGAAGGGCCTCCAGGCGAAAGCGAAGGCGAACGGGACCAAGGTCGCTGAGGAGGTCCGCCGCGCGGTTGACGCCTATCTCGCCGGCATCTCGCCCGAGGACCTGCGTTTGCTCGACGAAGGAACCCGCAAGGCACAACGGCATCTCGCTGAAATGGCGACCGAGCTTGACCGGGTCAACGCCAAACTGGATTCGGCGTTCGCGCGGCTCGACCGCCAGCATCGCAAGCCGCGAAAAGTCGCATGAGCGTCATCACCGATATCCTCGATCGTCTGTCCGGCGTCGAGGTGGTCAAGGAAAAGCTGCGCGACACCAGCGTCCGGATCGAGCGGTTTGCCGAGCGAGTCGTAGAGCTGGATCGTCAGGTGCAGGAGATCGATCGACGGCTGGTCCGGATGGAGACGTTCGTCGAGGTCGCCACGGGGCGCCTAGGCGGCCCCGGCAGGCTGCCGAAGAGCGATTGAGCATTACTGGCGCACACGGATTGGCCCGCGTTCCGCGCAATCCAGCGTTATGAGCAAGCTCGTCCTCTTCCTCGCCGACGGCAGCACGCTGGACGTGCCGCTCAACCGCGAGCGCATCACCATCGGCCGGCGCGCCGACAACGACCTGTGCCTGCCCAACCTGGCGGTGAGCGGCGAGCACGCGGTGGTGGTGACGATCCTCGCCGACTCGTTTCTCGAGGACTTGAACAGCACCAACGGCACGCTGGTGAACGGTGAGCCGATCGCCAAGCATTTTCTGCGCGACCACGACGAGATCGACATCGGGCGACACCGGCTCGTCTACTGCATCGACGACGACGCGAGGCTGGAATCGAAGACCCTCGAGGGCCTGGCACGCGTCTACGAGCGCGATTCCGGGGGGCGGGTCGAGACCGCGAAGCCTTTCGTGCGCAGGCGCGAGGATGCGGCGAAGCCGAAGGCCGACCCGGATTCGAGCGCCGCGGCGGATCCAGGCGCCAGGGGCTCCCGGCTTGCATCGTCCGAGCCGCGTGCCCGCGCGCGAAGGACGCGCCAATCCGAGCCGCTGATCGATCTCCCCGAGCTCGAGCCCGAAGCATCGGCCCCGGCCGCCCCGGATCCCCCGACACCGGTCGACGGTCCCGGCGTAAAGCTGCTCACCGGTCCCCGGTCCGGGATCAAGATCGCGTTCACCAAAGCCGAGACCACGCTGGGCCGGCCCGGCGTCCAGGTGGCGGCGATCGTGCGCACCGATTCGAGCTTCAGGATCAAGCCGCTGGAAGGCATCTCGCTGCCATCGGTCAATGGCCGGCCGATCGCCGCGGAAGGGGCGGATCTGACGCCCGGCGACGTCATCGAGATCGCCGGCAACCGCGTCGAGTTCGTGACTTGACGGTCGCCCCGGCGAAGGGCCGGGGGCCGGATTGCCTGTCGTCTCCCTGGAAGGCCCAAGTCTTGCTCATCGTTCACGCGAAAGCGTGAACCCTCCGGCTTTCTGCGCTCTATCGACGCGGACGCGATCCATTCGCGTCACGATGTGACGGCCAGCGTCACCGTCCGGCGGAGTTCAGACATGGGCTGTATTGCACAGCGGCAGGACGGTGGTGCCAGCAGCCGAAAGTTCCCCGGCAGGCCCCGCTTCCTTCAATTCTGTCGCATACCTACGTGAATATGCTCAACCGGTTTGGCATACCCCTTGCTCACCTCTTTCCAGCTGGGTGCGAAGGGTTCGGAGTACGTACTCACTTCCTGGAGACTTGAAAAATGAAACGTTTGCAGCAGGGCTTCACCTTAATTGAACTGATGATCGTGGTCGCGATCGTCGGTATTCTGGCGGCCATCGCGCTGCCGGCGTACCAGGACTACGTGATTCGGTCGAAGATGTCGGAAGCGGAAGCGGCGCTGGCGGCGTGCAAGACGTCGGTAGCGGAGTACCTCTCGGCGCATTCGGGCAGTTGGCCGACCGCCGCGAACTCCGGATGCTCGACCACCACGACGAAATACGTAAATGGCGGCGTCAGCGTGGGTGGTACGGATACTATTTCCGCGATCAGCCAGGCGACCGGTGCGTCGCCGAGCGAGTGCACGCTGACTCTGCGAGCCATCAGAGCTGCCGGCGACACGTTCACGGTCGCAACGTGGGCGGGTTCGTACGCGGGGTGTTCAGCCAAATACGTTCCGTCGACGTTCCGCTAGCCTTCACACTTGCTATGCTTGGCCGATGAGCGCGCTCATCGGCCTTTTCTTTTTCGGTGATTGATTTCAACGCAGATCAATAAGCGTCTATGTTTCCGGCGGTTCGTCCTGGCGCGGCTTTGATCGAACCGGAAGACCCGAATCGGAGCGTTCGCCGCATGGCCGTTTCGGTTGACACAC
>Ga0335081_10001062_pt1 | contig 44180 bp, 54 predicted proteins | sample Lox_Sample_35_FD_206713 | JGI IMG/M metagenome (GOLD analysis project Ga0335081, IMG submission 206713) | Soil microbial communities from Loxahatchee National Wildlife Refuge, Florida, United States - Lox_Sample_3.5 | ecosystem: Environmental > Terrestrial > Soil > Wetlands | place: USA... | reverse complement strand
GGCACCGGTACGGTCTACGGCACCATTCTGGGTGCATTCGTGATCGCCATCATCCAGCCTGGAATCGTTGCCGCTGGCTGGTTGGCATACTGGACGGAATTGATCTACGGCTTCATCATCGTGATCTCGCTGGCCCTGCAGGCAGTGTTACGGAGGCGCTTCATATAGGTAGGAGGCGCCAGGGGCCCTATTTGCTGACGAGTTCGATCTGCCAGTTGCCGGAGGCCTGTATGTGGGTGCTGTTCCCGGGCCAATAGAGTTGCGTCCAGTAATCGCTTGCCCGCAGGACCGATGGATTCACTCCTAACGTGACGATGATGTGATCTGGAGTATAGTGAGCAAAATAGGTGTCGCGGTTAACCAGAAGTCGGCCCAGTGTTGGATCCAACGCGACCCAGCCAACACCTGGCATGTACACGTCCGGCCAAGCGTGTTCGGTTCTGGCAGAGGCGCTTGTATTTTGATCCAAATACAACAAGCCATCGAAGTAGCGCGCTGGAATGCCTTTTGCCCGGCTGAGCGCAACTAGCAAATCGGTGTATTCCGTGCAGTCGGCTCCCATAGGACCCAAGGCAGCTTGCGCTCCCCAGTTTGCGCCATTGTAGGTATACACTAGATGTGTGCCGATGTAATCATAGAATGCGCGCACCCGCTGACAAACACTTGTTTTATCCTGCGATAGCTCGTTCGCCAGAGCCACGATCTGAGGATTGTCTGACTCGATGTGCAACTCAGGTTGCAGAAACTCATCCGGAGAATTCCCCTGACATGTGCTCAAATCATAGGCGAGTTCGTTGACCGTTACCCGGTATTCGATCTTTATTGTTTGGGTGGTGCCTGCAGGTTGCCTGGAAAAATCAAACTCAGCATACTGGTTTCCATATTCGTCTGTCACCAGTGTGTAGTTTCGAGGAGAAATATCCATGGATTGCACTTGCTGATAAGGAGGAAAGCTCCGGATCAAAGCCACCCACAGATTTTGCTTCTCTGGCTGACCCGGTCCTTGATTAACGAGTGTCAATTGCTGCTGTACATCATATTGACGTTGGCTCAGGACTTTCACACGGTCTCCGGCCGCCGAAGGACTGGCAAGAGTTGAAGCAATGGCCTGCGATCTGCATGCGGACAAAATTAGTGCCAGCATTGACCCGAACAGAATCCGAGAGAAGATGTTTATAGAGTCTCCATTGAATCAATTGTATTCGATAATCGACGCGGATGCAAAACCATGGCGCCCAATACGGTTGATTCGACGGCATGAATGCAATTATCATTTCATTGATTTCATAGGGATTCGACTCCATGGTTGATAGGGAAATGACCTCCAGGGAAAGGGTCATGCTGGCCCTGAACCACCAGGAACCCGACCGCATCCCGATTGATCTGGGCGCGACGATCGTCACCTCGATTGCCAACCGAACCTACCTTGCACTGGAAAAGTACCTGGCCCTGCCGGTCGAGGAAGTCAAGGTGCTGGATTACGTGCAGCAGCTGCCGTATGTCAGCGAGGCAATGCTGCGGCGCTTTGACGTGGATTTTCGGATGGTGCAATTACCCGCGGCAACCACCAGCGGAGTCCAGATTTTTGAGGAGGGAGATTACTACGCGTTCTTTGACCGTTGGGGCTCGAAATTGCACATGCCGAAGACCGACGGCTTTTATTTTGACTGGGTCGACTTCCCGATCAAGGAAGCCACCATGGATGCTTTGGATGCGTATCGCTGGCCCCGGCCGGATACCCAGGAAGTCAATCGGCAGCTGGGTGAGCTGGCAAGGCAATTTTATGCGAACAGCGAGTACGCCCTGGTCGGCAGCGCGGTGATCGGCGGCGGCATTTTTGAACAGCCGGCACGCGTGATGGGATTGCAAAATTTCTTGATGGCTCTGATCAGTGAACCGGAATTTGCCGACCGCCTGATGGAGACGATCACCGATATCTACATTGAATCATGCAACGGCTACCTGGATTTTGTCGGTCCCTACATCCAGGTCTTTACGTATTGGGATGATGTGGCCGGACAGAACGGCTGGCTGATCAGACCGGAGCTGTATCGAAAGATGATCAAGCCAAAGCAAAAACGTTTGGTAGAGGCGATCAAGAAAAAGACAAATGCAAAGTTGTTTTACCACAGCTGCGGCGCAACGCGTGACTTGATCCCTGACTTGATCGAAATTGGTTTCGATATTCTTAATCCGGTACAGGTTTCCGCCAAGGGCATGGATACGAAAGAGTTGAAAGCTCAATTCGGCCGCGACATTGCCTTCTGGGGCGGCGGGGTTGACACACAACACGTACTGCCTTTCGCCAAACCGCAAGCCGTGGTGGACGAAGTGAGGCGCCGTATTGATGATCTTGCACCCGGCGGCGGTTTTGTCTTCGCGGCCGTACATAATATTCAGGCGCTTGTGCCGCCGGAGAATATTGTCGCTGCCTTTGATACCGCGCTCGAATACGGTAAATATGGAAGGTAAAAGGTAAGGTCCGGATGGATCATCGCGAGCGAGTCCTGAATGTGCTAAACCATCAAGCGCCGGATCGGTGCCCGATGCAGGTAAGTTTCACGCCTGAATTTGCAGCCCGGCTCGAGGCGGATATGAAACTCAGGGATCAGGGTCTCCATAATCCACACGGCGGCGGCAACACCTATGATCTGGAACGCGCTCTGGACGAGGATATGCTGCTGACCTCCGTGGGCTGGGTGAACGGTTACTATCAGGATGGTTATCAGAATGTGGAAAGCTATCAGGATGAATGGGGAGTGATCTGGCGAACGATAGAATACCAGACGCGCTTCGGGACGGGAAAATATACCGAACCTTTCGGCCATCCTCTTGCCAGCGATTCTGTTCTGGAGACTTATTCGCCTCCGGATCCGAATCGCCCCCAGCTCTATGCGGACGCCGAGCGGACTCTCCGCGACTTCCACAAGGATTACTGGATCGTTGGCGTGACTCCGACCACCATCTTTGAATGTGCCTGGGCGCTGCGCGGCTATGAACAATTGATGATCGACATGGCGGCCGATCCCGAACGGGCGAATCTCGTACTGGATCTTCCTTTTCGTTATCACATGGCCGTGACGCAAAAATTGGCGCACCTGGGCGTGGATATGATCTGGCTCGGTGATGATGTGGGCGGTCAGACGACCATGTTGATGTCGCCAAAGATGTGGCGGACCTATCTTAAGCCGCGTATGGCCGAATTGATCGCCTCTGTGAGGGCCATCAATCCGCGCATCAAGATCGCGTACCATACGGATGGAGTGGTATATCCGATCATTCCTGAATTCATTGAGATCGGCATTGACATTCTGAATCCCATCCAGCCCCTGGCCATGGACCCGGTGCGGTTGAAAAATGATTTTGGGGATCGACTGTGCTTTTGGGGTTCCATGGACATTCAGCAGACGCTTCCCTTCGGTACACCGGAGGATGTACAGCAGGAAGTCCTGTTGCGACTCAAGACGATTGGCCATGATGGTGGACTGATTATCGGTCCAACTCATAACATACAGCTGGATACGCCGCTTGAGAATTTTTGGGCGATGATCCATGCGATTCAGAAAACTTCTTACCGTTCGTTGCCGTAGGAAAGTCGGGCAGATGTGCAAATCGAAATGACCAAGCGTGATGTGATCCGTGCGGTTTTGCAGGGGCAAGAGCCGCCCTATGTGCCCTGGTCGTGCGGCTTCACCCAGGAAGCCAGGGAGAAACTGCAGGCTCACTATGCTCTCGTGGAGTGGGAGGATGCCCTGCAGAATCACATTCTTAAGCTGGGGAGCGACATCGGTTTCTTTACCGACCTCGGCCAAAGCCATCTCCGCGATGTTTTTGGCGTAGTCTGGGACCGCAGCATCGATAAGGATATTGGCAATGTCGAAGGCTGTGTACTGTCCGAGCCGACCTTGAGGCATTACAGCTTCCCCGATCCTTTGGATCGCCGCTTCTTTGCGGATATTCCGCCGCGCATCGCGAACGCCCCCGACCGCTTTCGCGTTTTTCAAATCGGTTTTTCGCTTTATGAGCGGGCCTGGACTCTGCGCGGCATGCAAAACTTATTAATGGATTTTTACGATAATCCTGAATTTGTTCATGAGTTGTTGAACACCATCGCTGATTACAACATTGCCCAATTGAATGAGGCCCTCAAATACGACATTGATGCCGTATATTTTGGCGATGATTGGGGCCAGCAGCATGGCCTGCAGATGGGGCCAAAGCTGTGGCGTGAATTCATTTACCCCGTTCTGGGGCGCATGTATGGCGCTGTGCACGCAGGGGGCAAATATGTTTTCATTCATTCCTGCGGTGATGTCGACGAGTTGTTCGAGGATCTCATCGGCATTGGACTGAACTGCTTTAATCCATTTCAACCTGAAGTAATGGAGGTAGGGACGCTTCACCAAAAGTACCGCAGCCGGCTGGTCTTTCACGGTGGCCTATCCACTCAACGGACATTGCCCTACGGAACCGTGGAGCAGGTTCGCGCAGAAACTCGCCGGTTGTTGGAAATGGGGCGGGAGGGCGGTTATATCTTTGCCCCTGCGCATGATGTGGAGGGCGACGTCCCGCTGGAGAATATGCTGGCTTTCATCGATCTGCTTCTTGATCAGCCAGGCTATAAGAATCAGCAAGGAGAAAACTCATGACCGTTTTAGATGATCTGTGCCAAAGTGTAATTGATGGGAATAGAAATCTTGCGCAGGAATTGGTGAAAAAGGCAATCGCGGAGAATATCCCTCCCGAACAAATCCTTAAGGAAGGTCTGATCCGCGCGATGGCTGAGGTTGGCCGCAAGTTTGAGTGCGGCGAGTATTTTGTGCCCGAAATGTTGATCGCGGCGCGGGCCATGCAAAATGGGCTGTCGCTGTTACGACCCCACCTGGTGACCGCGAAAGTGGCAGCCGTGGGGAAAGTCGTCATCGGTACGGTTCAGGGCGACCTCCATGATATTGGCAAGAATCTGGTCGCGATGATGCTGGAGGGCGCCGGCTTTGAAGTGATCGACCTTGGTGTTGACGTTTCGCCAGGAAAATACGTCCAGGCCGTGAAAGATCATCATCCCGACTTGATCGCCTGTTCGGCATTATTGACGACCACCATGCCGCGCATGAAGGATGTGGTCGATGCATTAAAGGAAAATGGCTTGCGGGATCAAGTGAAAGTGATGGTCGGCGGCGCGCCGGTGACGGAGGTCTTCGCAAATCAGATCGGTGCCGATGCCTGCGCCATGGATGCAGCCGTCGCTTCGTCTCGCGCCCAGGAATTGATCCTCGAACGCAGAAAGCAATGACGGACGCATGCGATGAGTTGAATGATCAATGAGAATGCCGGCCAGATCATGACCTCCGGAATCGTATTCGACATCAAGGAATTTACAGTTCACGATGGACCTGGTATCCGTACGACTGTATTTTTGAAAGGCTGCCCGTTGTCGTGCATGTGGTGTCATAACCCGGAGGGGCAGTCGATGAGGCCGCAAATCATGCGGAGCCCGGCTGGTGAACGGTTGGCAGGGCGGGAATATACCTCAGCGCAATTGGCGGAACTTTTGAACCAGCAGACTGCTATTTTAAGTGAGAATGAAGGCGGGATCACCTTTTCGGGCGGAGAGCCGCTCATGCAGGCAGAGTTTGTTGCCGAGGTGATGGACTTATTGCGAAATGCCCATGTTCTCCTGGATACCTGCGGCTTTGGTTCGGAGATGGATTTTCAAAAACTTTTGGATCGATCCGACCTGATTTATTTTGACCTCAAATTGATCGACCCCGCTGCCCATTTACACTATACCGCTCAGGATAATTCTCCCATTTTCAGCAATCTTAAAACCCTGAGCAGGTCAGAAAAGCCTTTTGTGGTCAGAGTACCGCTGGTACCCGGCGTGACCGATACCGATGAGAATCTGAATGCCATTGCCCGGACCATCGCAGGATTGCGGGGTCTGGAACGCGTCGATCTTCTGCCCTATAACCGCGCGGCCGGGTCGAAATATCGCTGCGCCGGCCTGGAGTTCAGGCCCGATTACGATGAGCTGCGCCCGGTGAATATCAATATGACACCGTTCGAACATTTGGGTGTGAAGGTGTTGGTCGCATGAACGAGCGCTTGGAGCTCATGAAAAATCGCGTTCGGGCTGGTGAGCATCGCTCTTTGAGGCGATCTGCTCCGATCGATGTTTTGGCGGAGTGTGAAGCCGAGAATCTGTCCTGGCCGAGGCGCGTCGCGCGCCTTGTCCGGCGGCAATGCGAGGCGGAGCAAGTTGTGATCGGCGCCGAGGAGCAGATCGTTTTTACGCGCACGTTGCCTGCCGTGCCGGCAATTTACAGTTCAGAAGATTGGAGGCGATTGACGGCAGGACGAACCCTTCATGAACTGGGTCCGGTCAGTAACATTTGTGCGGACTGGAGCCTGTTGCTCTCTCAGGGCCTATTGGGACGTAAGCAGACTGCCGTCGATTCCCGCCGGCGTTTTTCCAACGATCCTTCCGCTGTTGAGTTTCTGGATTGCGCCATTGAAGACATTGATGCCGTGCTCGGACTCTCCGCGCGGTACGCGCACCAGGCACGTGTCATGGGAAGGGAGGATCTGGCCCAGGTTCTGGAAAATGTTCCAGCCCATCCAGCCCGTACTTTTCAGGAGGCTTTGCAATCGCTGCGGCTTTGTCACGCCGTCGTTTGGCTGGGCGGAAACTATCACGTTGGCTTGGGACGTTTCGACCAATATATGTGGCCTTATCTGCAGGCTGACCTCGCGACCGGGCGCCTCACCATTACGCAAGCTGAAGATTTGTTGGCCGAGTTCTTCATTTCACTGAATAAGGATAGCGACCTTTATCCGGGCGTGCAGCAAGGCGACAACGGACAGACTCTTACGCTGGGAGGCGTCACGGCAGGCGGTGATCCGGCCGTGAATGAGCTTACCTACATGGTTCTGCGTGTTGCGCGGGAGCTGGCGATGATCGATCCCAAGATCAACCTGCGCCTCTCTGCTCAAACGGATTTGGAATTGTTATGCCTCGCGACGGAGCTCACACGCATTGGTTTGGGATTCCCGCAGTACAGCAATGATGATGTGGTCATCCCAGCGTTGGTGGAGCACGGCTATCAGCTTGAGGATGCACGTGATTATGTGGTGGCGGCTTGCTGGGAATTTATCATCCCCGGCCGCGGCATGGAGGTTGTCAACATCGGCGCCGTATCGTTCCCGGCCGCGGTGGACCAGGCCGTACGGGAGGGTCTTGTCGGTGGAGATGATTTTCACAAGCTCCTCGATCGAGTCAAGGTTCATATCCGCGAACAAGTCGATCATTTGGCAGAAACCTATTCACATTTATTGTTGCCTCCCGCTCCCTATTATTCGCTCTTTATGCAGGGTTGCCTTGAGCAGGGTCGAGACCTGAGCCAGGGTCTGAAATATAACAACTTCGGTATTCACGGCGCGGGTTCATCCAACGCGGCGGACGCTCTGGCGGCTGTGCAGAAATTTGTCTTCGATGAACGAAGTATTTCGGCAGATGCACTTCTTTCGGCGCTGGATTCAAACTTCGCTGGCGGCGAACCATTACGCAAGATCTTGGAAGAACAGGGACCCAAAGTTGGAAACAATGATCCTGCCGCGGATGACTTGCTGGTTAGACTGTTTGATGATTTAGCAGAGGCTTGCGAGCAGCGTCCCCGGACAGGGCCCGGCGGGATCCTGCGCCCCGGGACGGGTTCCGCCATGTACTATCTCTGGCTCGCTGCCGGGCACGAACGGATGCGCGAACCGGTGGTCGGTGCGACCGCGGACGGACGCTTGCAGGGAAAACCGTTCAGCGCCAACCTGGCGCCTTCGCCCGGCGTTTGCGTTCGCGGCCCCCTCAGTACGCTTCAGTCTTTTGCCAAGATAAATTATCATCGCATCTTTAATGGCGGACCCATTACGATGGAGCTGTCGGATTCTGTTTTCCGTGATTCCGAGTCGATACGCAAGACGGCCATGCTGGTGCGTACGTTTGCGAGGCTGGGTTGTCAGCAGCTGCAACTTAACAGTCTATGCCTGGATACGTTGTTGGACGCCAAAGCCCACCCGGAGAATCATAAGAACCTGATCGTGCGCGTTTGGGGCTGGAGCGGCTACTTCTGCGAACTGGCCCCCGAATATCAGGATCATATCATCGCTCGTCATCTTTATGAAATCAACTGAGTCCAAACCTAAGGAGTGCTTACTATGATCGATCTAAAGGAATATGAAGTCTGGTTTGTGACCGGCAGCCAACATCTGTATGGGGATGCTGCACTGAAAGTAGTGGCGGAACATTCTCGAGAGATCTCAGAATGGCTGGGCAGGGCCAAACAGATTCCCGTGAAAGTGGTTTCCAAGCCAGTGGTCACCACGCCGGAGGCAATTTACGAACTGTGCCTGGAGGCAAACCATACGAGAAATTGCGTGGGCCTGATTACCTGGATGCACACTTTTTCTCCAGCCAAGATGTGGATCGCAGGCCTGGGCGCCCTCAAAAAACCTTTTGCCCACCTGCATACCCAGTTCAATCGCGACCTGCCTTGGTCCTCCATTGACATGGATTTCATGAATCTCAATCAGTCTGCCCATGGCGACCGTGAGTTTGGTTTCATCGGCAGCAGGATGCGCCTGAATCGCAAGGTGATCGTCGGCTTTTGGCAGGATCCGGAAGCGCTGCAGGGCTTGGCTGCCTGGGCACGCGCGGTTTGTGCCTGGCACGATATGCAAGGCGCCAAGATTGCGCGCTTCGGCGACAACATGCGGGAAGTGGCCGTGACGGAGGGGGACAAAGTCGAGGCCCAGATTCGCCTGGGTTATTCGGTGAACGGTTATGGCGTAGGGGAACTTGTTCAATACGTGAACGGGGCAACGGAGGCTGCGATTGACAAGTTGATCGCTGAATATGAGGATCAATATGTCCTGGCTGATTCATTGCGCCGGAACGGTCCCCAGCGGCAGGCCCTGCGCGAAGCCGCTCGAATCGAGGTCGGCCTGAGGGCTTTCCTTGAAGAGGGATCCTTCAAAGCTTTTACCACCACCTTCGAGGATTTGCACGGTCTCACTCAGTTGCCCGGATTGGCTGTGCAACGATTGATGGCGGACGGTTATGGATTCGGAGCGGAAGGCGATTGGAAGACAGCGGCTCTGGTCCGCGCGATGAAAATCATGAGCAGCGGGTTGGAGGGCGGCACCTCCTTCATGGAAGATTATACCTATGACTTTAACCCTTCGAATCCGAAAGTCCTCGGTGCCCATATGCTGGAGGTTTGCGAGTCGATTGCCGAGAAAAAACCATCTTTGGAAATTCATCCGCTGTCGATTGGCGGCAAAGCCGATCCGCCGCGCTTGGTGTTTGATGTCCGTCAAGGGCCGGCGATCAATGCCACCATGGTCGATCTCGGCGACCGCTTCCGAATGATCGTGAACGAAGTGGATGTTGTTGCACCGGACGCGGCGCTCTCCAAGCTTCCGGTGGCGAGAGCCGTTTGGGTGCCCCGGCCCGATCTCAAGCGGGCGGCAGCAGCCTGGATCCTGGCCGGCGGAGCGCATCACACTGGTTTCAGTCAGGCAGTGACGAGGCAGCACTTGGAAGACTTCGCGGAGATGGCTGACATGGAATTTCTTTTGATTGGCAGTGAAACGAAATTGCCGGAATTCAAGAAAGAGCTGCGCTGGAACGATTTGTATTATCGCCTGGCCGCACTTGGAAGATGACGGATCCACGCGGGGTCGGCGCGGATTTGTGTTGCAGATGAGCCTTGGTCACGATCAAGTTATGAAGGGTAAGGAAGTCATCATGACAGAATGCGAGTCAAAAAATAAGAAGCTTCGGGATTTGATGGAGCGCCATGAAATCGACGCTTTGTTGTTGCGGCAGGTGGCGAATTTTGCCTGGGCAACCTGCGGTGCCGCCTCGTATGTGAACACGGCAGCAACCGACGGAGCCTCCTCGTTGTTGATCACAGCCTCCAGGCGCTACCTCATCACGGACAATATCGAGGCGACCCGCCTCAGGCGGGAAGAGAATTTGGAAGAACTGGGATGGGAATTTCACATCACTCCTTGGTACGAGACGAATCAAACGATCGGTGAATTGACTCGTTCCCTGCGCCTCGGAGCAGATCATTCTCATCCGGGCGCGGCAGACCTCTCCCGTGAGTTTCCGCGGATACGGGCGGCGCTGTGCACAGAAGAAGATGATCGCTTCCGAACATTAAGCGGAATATGCGCGGAAGCCATGGATCGCGCCATCCACTCCGTGCGTCCGGGAATGAGCGAATATCAGATCGCTGGAATTTTGGAGAAGGAAGTCCAAAGCCGTGGTGTTCAGCCAATCGTCAACTTGATTGCAACAGACGAACGCATCTTCCACTTTCGCCATCCTCTGCCGACTGATAAGCCGCTTGATCGATACGCGATGCTGATATTATGTGGCCGAAAGTGGGGCCTGGTTTGCTCAATAACTCGCTTGATCTATTTTGGTCGTCTGACGGATGAACTGCGCCTCAAAGCCAGTGCGGTTGCCCGTATTGATGCCCAGTTCATCACTGCGACGCGCCCCGGGCGGAAACTTCGAGATATCTTCCGGCAGGCCACTCAGGCTTATCGCGAGCAAGGCTTCGCCGATGAATGGCAGCTGCATCACCAAGGCGGCCCGGCCGGATATGAGCCGCGCGAGTTCCTGGTGACCCCGGCTTTGGACGATAAAGTATCGGTCGGTCAGGTATTCGCTTGGAACCCGTCCATTACCGGAGTTAAATCCGAAGATACCATTCTCGTTGGGCCGGAGGAAAATGAGATTCTTACTTGCATCCCTGGATGGCCGGTGGAGAAGATCCATCTGGATGATGGGCATATCGAACGGCCTGCGATTTTGGAGATCACTTGAGATCAGCCTGCTTGGCATGGATTTCAAACAGCCTTTTCCCAAAGCAATCCGTTTGAAATAATGACCTCAAATGCCGGAGGACGAACATGAATCGAAACAACACCCAACAAAAAGCCGTCGAGAGTGGAAAGACCGTTCTTGGCATCGAGTTTGGCTCGACTCGCATCAAGGCGGTGCTGATCGGCGAAGATCATGCCCCGATCGCATCGGGAAGCTACGAGTGGGAAAATCGCTACGAAAACGGTGTCTGGACATATCCTCTTGAAGAGGTCTGGGCAGGCTTGCAGGAAAGCTATCGAAGGCTAAGCAGCGAGGTCCTTGAGAATTACCACACTTCGCTCAAACTGGTTGGCGCCATCGGCTTTAGTGCCATGATGCATGGCTATCTGCCATTCGACAAGGACGGAAATCTGCTCGTCCCGTTTCGCACGTGGCGAAACACCATGACGGAACAGGCCTCCAAGGAACTCACCGATTTGTTCCAATTCAACATTCCTCAGCGTTGGAGCATTGCGCACCTCCATCAAGCCATATTGAACAGGGAATCTCACATCAAGGACATCAGCCACCTGACCACGCTGGCGGGCTATGTCCATTGGAAACTGACGGGGGAAAAGGTAGTGGGCGTTGGCGAAGCCTCAGGCATGTTTCCCATCGATAGTAGGACCAATAATTACGATCAAGGTAGGATCGAGCTGTTCAACGAACTTCTCAAGGCCGCCGGCATTGCCTGGAGACTCCCGGACATCTTCCCCAAAGTCCTCATGGCGGGAGATGCCGCAGGCACTCTGACGGAAGAGGGCGCCAGGCTGATCGATCCCACGGGGCAGCTGCGGGCGGGTATTCCGCTCTGTCCGCCCGAGGGAGATGCCGGCACGGGCATGGTCGCGACCAATAGCATCGCAGGGCGAACCGGAAATGTCTCCGCGGGGACGTCCGTCTTTGCCATGATCGTTCTGGAAAAAGCCCTGTCGAGGGTCCATCCCGAGATCGACATGGTGACGACACCCACGGGTAAGCCGGTCGCCATGGTCCATAGCAATAATTGCACGTCCGATATCAATGCCTGGGTTGAGCTTTTCCAGGAATTCGCCGCTTCGCTGGGCGTGAAGATGGATCCATCCAGGCTGTTTGAAATGCTTTATCAAAAGGCACTCGCAGGCGATGATGACGGCGGCGGGCTGCTTGCCTACAATTATTTTTCGGGAGAACCCATCACGCACCTGGAAGAGGGACGGCCGCTCTTCGTGCGCAACCCCGAAAGCCGCTTCACGCTTTCCAATTTCATGCGCGTGCATCTATTCTCGGCGCTCGCTACATTGAAGATCGGATTGGACATCCTCTTCAAAGAGGAGCACGTAAAGATCGACAAGGTGCTTGGGCACGGCGGATTCTTCAAAACAAAGGAAGTGGGTCAGAAGATCATGGCGGCGGCGATGAATGTTCCGGTTTCTGTGATGGAGACTGCTGGCGAGGGGGGCGCATGGGGCATTGCATTGCTGGCCGCCTATAGGTTCAATAAGGCAAAGGATGAATCCTTGGAATCCTATCTCTCCAAAAAGGTCTTTGCTGGGGAAAACGCCACGACGATCGCTCCCGATCAAAGAGATGTCGATGGCTTTACGGCGTTCATGGAACGCTACCAGAAGGGACTGGTCGTAGAGAAAACCGCTGTGGATGTGTTCCGCTAGAAAATGCACGATGCAGAATCAAGCACGAAGGATGTGATGAAACATCCAAAGTATATCCGAGTGACAGTCAGGACGTAGAAGGAGATGTCATGATGCTTGAAGCCTTGCGCGAACAATTATATCGATTGCATCTCGAACTGCCGAAGAATCATCTGGTGACGTGGACCAGCGGCAATGTCAGCGCCCGCGACCCCGAGACGGGATACATTGCCATCAAACCTTCCGGCCTTCGTTATGAAGAACTCCGTCCGGAACACATGGTCATTGTGGACCTGGACGGCAAACGCATCGATGGTAATCTCAAACCTTCTTCGGATACTTCCAGCCATCTTTACATTTACCGTCATCGAACGGATGTGAATGGCATTGTGCATACGCATTCTCCTTATGCAACCGCTTTTGCCGCACTGGGCAAGCCGATCCCAGTCTATCTCACGGCCATGGCGGATGAGTTCGGGGGGCCAGTCCCGTGCGGCGGCTTTGCGTTGATCGGCGGGGAGCAGATTGGACATGTGGTGGTCGATTCGATAGGCGATTCACGAGCTGTATTGCTCAAGAATCACGGAGTGTTCACAATTGGCCCCACCGCGGAAGCCGCGGTGAAAGCCGCGGTTATGGTCGAGGACATAGCTCACACAGTCTGGGTTGCCCTGCAATTGGGCCTGCCCGATGAGATCAGAGCGGAGGATGTTGCCAAGCTTCATCGCCGCTATCTTGAGGATTATGGACAATAATTTGCACGGGCTGCCCCATTCGGCGAAGTAGGGGGTATCGAAAACTCGATTTTTCTGACGGGACGCAATGTGAGTGCAACGGAAAGTATTTGCAGAATGCCTGCAGCGATCGGGGCGATAATTTTATAGATACCGCCTACTGCAAAAATATAACAATGCTTTTTTATCAAAAGAAGGCAGGAAGGTGTACGTTGCCTTCCTGCCTCTTCGAGTTAGAGGAAGTGATTTCAGTTGAGAACTTTCGCCAGCAATTCGTTGGATTCAAGCAGGAGATAATCCCTTCCATCCATTTTGAACTCTGTGCCGGTATATTTGGCGAACAAAACTTTATCGGTCACCTTCAGCCTGATTTCTTCGTCGTCGCTGAAGGCCACCAATAACATGCGGTTGGGGTTTCGTTTGATCCATGGTTTACCTCGGCAGAGAAGTTCCATACGTTTGGATGCACGCAAATCAAAAAGTGCCTGCAACTTTTCAGGCCTTTGTACATCTACATATTGTATGGACACGAACACTTTCTTTCAGAAAATTAAGCAGAGTCCGCGGCCCATCGTGGTGGATTTGTGGGCACCGTGGTGCGGGCCGTGCAAGGCTGTCAGGCCAGTTTTGGAAAAACTATCGAAGGAATATGCCGGGCGCCTCGAATTGTGGCGGGTCAATGCCGACGAATCAGCCGACCTTTTACGGCAATTGCGCGTGTACGGCATCCCGACGCTTATTGCCTATCGCGATGGCAAAGAACTCACACGTTATGTGGGTGCCAAACCTGCCAATGCTCTCAAAACATTATTTGAGACTCTTGCGACCGGAGGCGTTCCCGGTCCCGCCACGCCTGCGCCTATGGATCGCATCATGCGCTTTGGCGCGGCATTGGTTCTTGCATGGATCGGGTGGCGCGCAAATCTCAATTGGATATTCTTCGTATTGAGCGGCGGGGTATTGTTCAGCGCGGTTTATGATCGCTGTCCCATCTGGCGCGCCATGATGATGAAATTCAAGGAATTAAACAGCAAGGCTTAGTATTTCATAGGGCTGAGGCTGGCATTCAACTTGTCCTGTACCCGCTCACACTCGGTTTACAAGCCTGGCATAGATTCAACTCATCATTCTCAATACAGAGTCAAAATCATTTTCACGAACGGAGAGATTTATGCATGAACATCGTTTTCATGGTGACATTGGCCGCCTCCGTAGTCCCGAACGGCTGGCATGGCTGGAGGTCGATCATGTGGTCGAATTATCGCTGCAGGACGGGGATTTCCGCCGCGTGCTGGATGTGGGCACCGGCAGCGGGATCTTTGCGGAAACTTTTTCCAAAGCCGGCCTGGATGTTGTGGGTGTGGACGCGAACCCCAAAATGTTGGAAACGGCGCGGAATCTGGTGCCGGGCGTACGCTTCGATGATGGAATCGCGGAATCTCTGCCTTATCCCGATGGCGCCTTCGATTTGGTTTTCATGGGACTGCTGTTTCACGAGACCGATAACCGTCTCCAGGCCATGCGCGAAGCCGCGCGTGTGGCGCACCAACGGGTGACGGTGCTGGAGTGGCCGTACAAGGAACAAGAAATTGGTCCGGGGCTGGACGAACGCCTGACGGAGAAGCAGGTTACGGATCTTGCGGCCCAGGCGGGGTTGAAGGTCTGGCGCGTCCTACCTCTGCACTCGCTGGTCCTATACGTTTTGGAGAGATGAAAAACCTCGCAAGATCACGATGGATATTTGTTGGAAGCGAGGCGCTAATCTTAAAGAAAATCGCCGAGGAAAATCCTCGGCGATTCTTCGATTCAATGACCCGGCATCAAAAGCGGCGTGATGCATTTTTCGAGTATGGTGCGGTTGATTGCTCCGGTCCACGCATAACGAACCGTCCCCGTTCGATCAATCACATAGGAGTTTGGGAGATTTCCGTTGCGAAACACAGCGAGCGAAACATTCTGCGGATCAACCCAAACATGGAATTTCAATCCAAGCGTTTGAGCAAATTGCGAGACCGTGCCTTGGGGATCTCCGGCTTCAATCGCGACAATCGTAAAATTCTGTGCGTAATGAGCATCAAAATACGCTTCGAGCGTGGGCATTTCCGCTTTGCAGGGTGGGCACCATGTCGCCCAATTATTGACAAGCAAAACGTTTTGCCGGAAATCGGCCAGCGACTCACTGGTGCCATCTGTGCTTTGCAATTCAAGCTGCGGTGCAGGGTAGTCAACCGCCATCGGAATCGCCGAACCGTCATCGGAGGTTGTTGTGGAGTTTGACAAACTGCGAAAGCCGGACCAGAACAAAAACAATGCGATGCCAACCAGAATCAGAACAAGGCCCACGACCATCCAATTGGCATTGTCTTTTTGCATTCGTCGATGTTTGCTCTTGGGGGACATCAAGCACCTGCCGATTTTGGGCCGTCAATTGGCCAGTGCAAGTTTGATCTGGGCCAACAAGTTTTGCTCGGGCACTGCTCCAACCACCATTTTAGCACCGGAATTGATCACCGTTTGTGGTACGCCACTGACATAATATTGCTGCGCCAGTTCTTGGAATTCCTGCGCGTCGATACCTTCGGCCCGGATCATCGCCGGGTTTTCCATAGCCATTTGGTGCGCGAGCAACACGGCCCGCGGACAATATGGTCAGGTAGGTGTAACGAAGACTTGCAGGAGCACTGGTTGGCTGAGATTCTTTAGGAATTCGCGTACCGCCGGGCTAAGACCGGAGTCGCGGTTGGAGACCAGCAAGAGATCATTGACCAGCATGCTGAACTCGTGTCCCGAAGGTACGCCCGAAAATTGAATGCCGAGATTTGAAATCTGTTCGCTATCTTTCGCTGCGATCACGATAGCGGGGAATTTATCAACGTTATATTTTTCAGCGATGTCTTTGTCTGTTTGAATATCATAAATCTTCAAACTGATTTTATCGTTGACAGCCGCAACTTCTTCCAAAAGCTGTCGAGCATCCGCACAATACTCGCAGTCCTTGCCCGAACCGAAGAAAAGCATCTGAACAGGTTGTTTCAACTGATGGAAAGCTCCTTCAATTTGTTTGACGATCTGGTCGTTAAGCAGTCTTTCCATGTATGCTTCCTAAGCCGGTGTGACTACTTGAGTTGTGATGTTGAATTGCGGCGGGCTCTCGAGATGCTTCTTTACGGCGCACAATTCTGCGGACCGAATGAGCGCGTCTCGATATTTCTCCGGAAAGGTTGGTGGAACCTGGATTTCGAGATCGATGTTCTCCACCATGCCGTTGAGCGGATTGGAGTGAACGCGCTGAACGATTTGGATATCATCGGCTGGCAAACCGCGCTGGCGGCAAAAGCCCAATACATAGATTCCCGCGCAGGTGCCGATCGAAGAGAGGAAAACTGCGAAGGGCGTTGGGGCGCTGGCAACGGGCGGCTGGTCGGTTTGGACGGTGAATCCGCCAAAATGTGCATCGACGCGTGAACCGCCGGGAAAATCAATGAGTAATTCCATTTTCTAATCTGGTACTCCTTTTTGAGTCGTATGATTTCAGTTTGCATCTTTTGGATGCGCCTTGACCGGAAAAGTTGCAGATGACTTTCTTCATGGATGTATACTTACATTTGTAACTTTTGACCGTTGAATTCATCTAATGATTAATCCGACATCACAGGAATTATCGCTCGAAAAACTGCGCGCTGGCGACCGCGCGGAATTTGCCCGCATGGTAGACACTTTTTCGAGCCCGATCTATCGCTTGGGCTTACGGATGCTTGGCAATTCTCAAGACGCGGAGGATGTTCTCCAAAACACATTCCTGAACGCCCTCACGCATCTGCCTGAATTCGAGGCACGCTCGAGCATCGCGACGTGGTTGTATCGTATCGCTGCCAACGAAGCGTTGATGTCCATCCGGCGTAAAAAGCCGGAAGTGACTCTCGAAGATCTTCGGGCCGACGATCCCGATACCGAGTTGATACCCGCGGCCTTCGTGGATTGGAGCGCTTTGCCGGAGAAGGAGTTGCTTTCAGAAGAAGGCAGGAAGAATTTGGAGGCTGCCATTGCAAGTTTGCCGGAAAATCTACGATTGGTTCTTATTCTGCGTGACATCGAAGGAATATCCATCAAGGAAACGGCAGAGGCACTTGGTTTAACTGACACCAACGTCAAAACCCGGTTGCTACGAGCCCGGTTGCATCTGCGGGAGAGATTATCTACTTATTACAGTGAGCACCTGATTCATGAGGAGAGAAATGACTGATCCTGTTCATTTGAATTGTGAAAGCCTGCTGGGTTCTTTATCCGAATATATCGACGGAGAATTGGGCCAGGAACTTTGCCGCGAGATCGAGAAGCATCTTGCCGGGTGCGAGAATTGCCGCATCGTTTTGAACACCACCAGGCGGACGATTGACCTTGTTCAAGCGCCGGCGGAGGCGGCCAACGTTCCGGACGATGTGCGTGAGCGTCTTTTCAAATGTCTTAATCTGGACGATTATCTTAAATCCCGATCGCGATAAGTTCCTTAATTTGCCCAAACGGCCAGCCAGCCTCCGCTGATCAGCGGAGGCTGGTTTTTTTCCTGGCCCTGCTCCACTTTGTAGTATTGCATCAGAGCGAGCCGGACACGCAAGCTGGCAGGTCGAGAGCAGCCAGGAAGCTGTTTTCTCCCCTTTTTTCAGTACATTTAAACATTTTATTAGTAATTTTATTGACATATTAACAATTTTGTACTATAATATTGGTATAAATTATGGCACCTACCAGCTCCCAAGGAAGAACCTATGTCCCCTAAAAAAAATGAAACTCCCAGGCAGAGCGAACCGGTTGAAGCCAAAATGGAGACGGAAGAAATTAGCGTTGGCCGACATCTTCGCAGTATCCGCGCCTTGCGCGGGTTGTCGATGCGTGCACTGGCGGAGGCAAGCGGCTTGAATATCAATACGCTGAGCTTGATCGAAAACGATAAGACGTCGCCGAGTGTAAGCACTCTGCATCAGTTGGCGGCGGCGCTGAAAGTTCCCCTGACATCCTTTTTCGAGGCGGAGGCTCCTCATCGAAGCATCGTATTTCAAAGGGCCGGACAGCGACCGCGCGCCGACTTTTCCTACGGTGAGATGGAAGACCTGGGTGCCGGTTTAACCTTGAGAGGTGGTCAGCCGCTGATTGTGGCTCTGGAGCCGAAGGCCGATAGCGGCCCAACACCCATCGTTCACACGGGCCACGAGTTCGTTTACTGCTTGGATGGCCAGTTGACCTACATCATCGACGGACAGAAATACTTGCTGGAGGTCGGAGATAGTTTGATTTTCGAGGCTCACTTGCCGCATCGTTGGGGAAACCTCGGCAGAGTCCCGACGCGCTCCCTGCTCATCATCTGCCCTACGGATGAGAACGATCATCCCACCGAGAGGCACTTCTCACCTCAGCAGAAATAGCGAATGGTCTAGAAAGGAGGAGGCCATGTCCACCAAAAAATCTGTGACAGCGCTTGTGGGGGGGGCGATTTTGCTCTTTGCCGGGTTGTTTTGTTTCTGGAGGCCATCTTCGGTACTGGCCCAGTGCGGGAATCCGCCTCCATCATCATGCACTACCTGCCACGCACAAGAATACCCTGTGAATGATGAAGGAGAGTGGCATGCGGTGCATGCGCGTCAGGATATCTGCATCAATTGCCATGGTGGTAATGGCAGTACGATGGACCAGAACCTGGCCCACGAAGGCATGACCGCCAATCCGCTCAGTGACATCTACACGGATTGTCATGGTTGTCATCCTGATTATGTTGATCGGGCTGTTCCATATGCAGCAACGTTGCAGATCACTCCATCGAGCTGTGCAACGCCCACCTCTGTAGCTGCCGTCAGCAATGTGGTCAGCGGACTGCCTCCGAGTGGCGTGATCATGCAGTCTAACCTGGTGGGCACTTCCTCAGCAGCCAAGATCTTCCTGTTCATTGCTGGCGGGCTGACCTTGCTGGTCCTCTTTTGTATCGGCGCCTGTTGGCTGGGCGAGCATCACGTGAAGAGTCAGAGAACGCAGTAGATGGCAGGAGCATGGGATATGAAATAATAGAGACTTGTTTTAGCAATTCTGTCGTTGCGATTTGCCCGCATGACTTTCCTCCTCGTCTCGCAAACCAGCAGGGCGAAGCGCTACTTTGATCCTCTCGACAGGAATCCTCATGCCTACTTTGATCTTCGGTTTCGCATTAGCCATTTACTTTGCTAACAGATCACATCAATGGAGATGCCGATAATGAAAATTGCTGCCATTACAGATGATGGTAAAACGATCAGTCAACATTTTGGACGTGCGCCCCACTATGCCGTAGTCACAGTCGAGGACGGCAAAGTCATTAATTTTGAATTACGTGATAAATGGGCGCACGCGCAATTCCAAGCGGAGGAAAAAAGTGACGAGCATCACGCAGCAGATATGGGTCCTCATGGCTACGGGCCAGATGCCGAAGATCGTCATAACCGCATGGCAGATGCCATTGATGATTGTCAAGCCCTGTTATGTCGCGGTATGGGGATGGGTGCTTTTGAAAGCATGAAGTCGCGTAACATCCTTCCAATTGTGACGGATATCGTCAGAATTGACGAAGCCGTCAATGCCTATGTGCGCGGACAAATCATCAATCATATGGAGAAGTTGCATTAACGGATAGGAGAAGAAGATGGATACTGTTCTTTTTCGAAAAGGCATCGGGCCTAGGGCTGGAAGGAGGGATGGCCGCGGTGGGCGCCGGGGAGAAGGAAGCAACCTGATCCCGGCCGGCGTGAAAGATGCGTCTGCCAAAAAATGCGGAGCCAAAGGGCCGCGCGAGGCGGCTCAGTGCTACACGGATCGGACTTGTCCAAAATGTGTCACAGGCTGATCCGCGAATGAATACTGAAATCCAATTTGGGAGCATTCCATGAAAAAAATTGCTTTTCCGACGGATGACGGAGAAACCATCAGCCGACATCTTGCAGAGGCGCAGTTCTATATGATTGCCATTGTGGATGAGGCGGGGAACCTGACATTCGAAAAGCGCCAGAAGCCTCACTATCCGCACGATCGAGCGGCGCATTCCGCCGGATCGCATGAGGATCATGCGCAATGGGTTCCGGTGATGTTTACACCGATTCTGGATTGCCAAGTCCTGATCTCGGGCAGCATGGGACAGCCCGCTTCTGACCACGCTTTGGCGAACGGATTGGAGGTGATCCTTCCAGCGCAAGAGAATATCACCGACGCGCTGGATGCATACCGCGACGGCAGGCTGGTTTCAGACATGCGGCGGATCCACCGGCATTAGATTGCGCTGGACATGAAGTACATCTTTGGTCCCGTGCCATCACGCCGGCTGGGTCAATCGCTGGGAATTGACCCCGTTCCGCTCAAGACCTGTAATTGGAATTGTGTCTATTGCCAGTTGGGACGCACCGTTCCGCTCACGAATGAACGTCGCGAATATGGTCCGGCCGAGGAAATCCTTCTGGAAGCTGAGCAAGCTCTGAAGGCCGGCGCGCGCAGCGAGATCGATTGGGTCGCTTTTGTGGGATCGGGCGAACCTACCATGCAGAGCAAGCTGGGAGGGCTGACTCGTCACACCAAAGCGCTCACAGATAAGCCGATCGCGGTCGTTACCAATGGTTCGGTATTGTATCTGTCCCGAGTTCGCGAAGAACCTTCGGCGGCGGATGCCGTCCTGCCAACCCTGGATGCCGGGACAGAGGAACCCTATCGCAAAATCAACCGGCCTCACCCGCATGCAACCTTTGAGCGGCTGGTGGAGGGACTGAGTGTTTTTCGCAAAGTGTACCGAGGGAAACTGTGGGTGGCGGTGATGCTGGTGCGGGGATTGAATGACTCAGCTCAAGCACTTGAAGAGATTGCGAAGGTTTTACAAAGGGTCGAAGCGGATACCATCCATATCAACCTGCCCACGCGTCCGCCGGCCGAGACTTGGGTTCAACCATCGGATGGGGAAGGTTTGATGCGGGCAATTTCCATCTTTCGGAATATCGCGGATGTGGTGCACCCCTCGGGGGGTGATTTTGACCTAAGCGGGTACGAGAATGTACTAGATGCCGTCGTTGGGATTATCACGCGACACCCCATGCGGCAGGATGAACTCGAACAGGCCTCAACCGTTGGTCACCGGAGCAGGTGGGCGAAGCGTTGGCAGATTTAAAAGCAAGCCTCCGGGACAGATTGAAGAACGGCTAGGGTTTCATTTCTGGAGCGCGCTACCATCCGTGTATCCTTATGAAGTACAAAGCCAGAGGATAGTTCCTTCTAATGTCGAATCCCCAAAGAAAGGCCATCCTGCACCCCATGTATCCGGAAAAAGTCTTTGAAATTCAATCTGATCTGTGCCGGGCAATGGGAAGCCCGGTGCGGATGGAAATCCTGAATCTGTTGCGCAACGGCCCCATTACCGTGAACCAGATTGCCTCGGCCACAAATCATCCGCAGGCTACGATCTCGCGAAACCTGACCATATTGCGAAATGTAGATATCGTTGCAACTCAGCGAGAGGGAACCAATGTGCTTTATCATATTGCCAATCCCAAACTCATGGAAGTATGTGATTTGATGCGCGAGGTGTTGATTGAGCAGACCAATGAGCTTTCCGCACTGATAGCAGGCGATAAAGAATGACAATTCTGGATGAGCTTATAGCAAGCCTGCCTGGCGATGTACCGGTTCGGTCCGTTCCACCTGGTGTCCATTGGACCGTTGTGTGCAGCCGTCGCTGCGGGATGGCCGCCACGCTGTTATCTGAGCATTTGCATCGGGAAAAACAAGTCCGCGAGGTTGGTTCTCTGCACCTCAAAAGTGCGCGTCAATTGGCGGAATTGGCTTATTCCGCGGAATTGCTGGAAGCCAGCATTGGAATCGCGGCAATCAATTCCCTACTGGCTGTGGCTGAGTCACAGGCAGTGGAAGTCAATGCCTCCGAGGTGGCGGCCAGCCACGGGCGAGGGAAGAACGTCGCGTTGATCGGACACTTTCCTTTCATCGAGAAGTTACGTGGAACGGTTGGAAAACTCTGGGTTTTCGAACAGAATCCGACGGAGGGCGAATATCCCGCGGAATCCGCAACCGAGTTGTTACGGCAAGCAGATGTTGTTGCAATTACAGGGAGTACATTGGTTAATCACACGCTGGACGGCCTGCTGGCACTTTGCAATCCCGACTCGACCGTCATGATGCTTGGCCCAAGCACTCCCCTCTCACCCGTTCTGTTTGATTATGGCGTGGATATTCTTTCCGGTACGCGCGTTGTGGATGAGATGGCGGTTCTTCGCACAGTGGGTCAGGGCCCTCGTTCCGTCAAGTGGAAGGCGTTAAGTTGTTAACGCTGGTTCATGAAAAAGGCAGGTAATCAATGATGGAATTCGTGATGCATCCCATTGGTATCATCCACTCGCCGTTCACTGAAAAAAAACAAACACCGATTCAGGCTTCGCGCTCCCAGGCCACGGGTCTTGTGGAGGTGTACCCCGAGTTTGAGGATGGGCTGACGGACATTGAAGGCCTATCGCACATCTACCTATTGTATGTTTTTCATGAATCATCCGGTTACACTTTATCCGTGAAGCCGTTCCTGGATGATCGTGACCACGGCCTCTTCGCCACGCGCTATCCACAGCGGCCCAATCCCATCGGACTTTCCATTGTTCACCTGATCGCGCGGCAGGGCAATCAACTTACCGTTGAAGGGGTGGACGTGCTGGATGGCACTCCTCTGTTGGATATCAAACCCTACGTACCGGATTTCGATCTCCGAACAGATGTGCGGACGGGCTGGTATGAAACACGGGGCAAAAAGTGAACTAAAATTACAGTCAAAGGTATCGTAGCGAGTTGGATGGATTGGATCGTATGACAATCGACCTTCAAAGAATCGAAACCTTCTTATGCGCTGCCGAGACATTGAGTTTCTCGGAAACCGCCAAGCAACTGCATCTCAGCCAGCCCACCGTTAGCCATCAAATCAAAACCCTGGAGCAGGAACTGGGGGCGGTTCTATTCGAGCGAAGCGGTGCCGGGCTTCGCTTGACCGAGGCCGGACAGGTGCTCCTGCCGTGGGCACAGCGGCTGATGCATGATAGCTCCGACCTGCAAGCCATGATGTCTTCCCTGCAGGAGATCGTTGGAGAACTCCGCATCGCCTGCAGCACCACGGCCGGCAAATACGTACTGCCGCAACTGGCGGCAAGGTTTCGCCAGAAATATCCAGGAATTCAGATTCGCATTCCGGCCTGCGCACCGGAGCAGGTGGCCCTCAACTTGCTGGAGGGGGATGCCCATGTGGGAGTTTTGAGCCGAGAGATCCAAGATCCAAGCCTGGAGGTACAGGAGTTCTTCCACGATCGGATCACCCTGATTATTCCCGCTCAGCATCATTGGGCGAATCGGCCCTCCATAGAGCCATCCGAGCTTTTGAAGGAGCCGATGATCCTGCGCGAGCCAACCTCCGGTACGCGGAGCGTTGTTCTGGAGGAATTGGCCAAACATGATATTAGCTTGGAGGATTTGAACATATTTTTGGAAGTGGGGAATGCCGAAGCCATCGTCCGGACGATCGCTTCCGGTTATGGGATCGGGTTTGTGTCGGAGCTCGCAGCGGATTACGCCCTGGAGCGCGGCAGTGTCGTGAGCATGAAAGTAGAGGGCCTTAACTTACACCGGACGATCTATATGGCCAGAAAACGCCTGAGCGATGCGTATCGCCCCCGGGATGCATTTTGGAGTTTTGTCCACGCCGAAGAGAACGCGGACCTGTTGCGGCTGCCCGAGCGAGGCTCTTAGCTCAGCTCCTGTTCGATCCAAGCGGTCTGAGGCTGCAAGATCTGAACTTGTCACCTTCCCATGTAATCTTCATCTGATTCAAGAGAAGATCCATGTGGTTCTATTTCACTTTTAGGGTTAGAAGGACTCAAAACCTGCGCAGCTTGCTGCTTCCAGCCGGTGTTGCAGGCTTCGTCGGGCGTACCACGAAGCGATGGATGGGCCGAGGCTAAAATAATGAGCGGCTCACACGCGTCAAAACGCAAGGGGGGTGCCAGGCCACCGATTCGCGGCCCCCGGAGTCGGACAATTCGCACCTCTCGGATTTGTCAGACTCCGCGCCGCGGCCAAATGTGCGGTCATTGCCGTCAAGGCCAGTTGGAATACGATGGTTTGGCACAGTTGAGTTGTCCCGTCTGCGGTTACGTAGCAGAGGGCGGCAGCTTCACCTGATAATAATGCAATGCGGGCGTGCCCTGCAGCAAGAGGATTCAAGCACTGAAGCCGGCCTAGCCGGTAAAAATCGCATGCCACTCAAGGTGCGGTGCCCTCCAACGGATATCCAGCAGCGTTCCAAGCAGTCAGTCCGCCGCTCAGGCAAAAAACGTGCGTATAGCCAGCTTGTTGGAGAATGGCGGTCCCGCTCTGGCTGCGATGACCCGTCAAGCATACAACCACCACGTCCTGGTCCTTGGGAACTTCAGACAGTCGGCTAGGGAGCTGATCCAACGGGATCAGCGTACTTCCCTTGATGTGAAATTGATTCCATTCATCCTGGCTGCGTACGTCAAGAATGAAGGCTCCCTGCTGATACTTGTTATAGGCTTGGGCCGGACTGATCTCAACGGAAGGTGCTGCTTGTGGGCGGAGCAGTAGAATGCCCGCACCGACAAGCGCCAAAACTCCCAACGCAATCCAGAGCCAGGTCAAGTTTCGCCCAGAGCTTTTGTTCCGATGTCGCCGGTGGGAATCCGATGAGATGCTGCTTGCTGTATGATGTTTTCTCGTCATGGCCGTCTCCTCGCAATGGCAGTCACCTACTGCAGGCTTCGCGCGAATTTTCAGATCCTATATTCACCTAACAATGGCGAAGAAAGAAACAATAGCAATCTCCCGTGTGAAAATCATTCCTGCCGGCTGAATCCTTGGAAATCCCTGCAAGACAAGGAACTTGTCTGCTTCAAGGGTCCAGTCGCCTGGACGATTCAAATTACCCTGCTTGACATCTTCGACATCATTATTAGGCCGGAGCCCGTGAGCCTGTACGCCGCTCCTTCAGGTTGCGACTTCGCCCTTGCGCGCCACAGGCTTTATCCTGCGCTCAATCTTATAAAACCCCTCCGGTGTGGTCTGCTTGGTAAGGGCACATTGGACGCCATCGCCCATCAGGAAGCCGCGCAGCCGGATCTCCTCGCGTTGGACAGAATTCATGGAAAGCCGAAGTGCATTCGAGGGGCGCTCGTTACCGCCAGGATCGTTATTGGTGATGAATAAAGGGTTCATCGCATCCGCCTCATCAGGCATGAATGGGAACTGGGTTGCAGGTGAAACCCGGTAGTCAGAAATGTTCCCGCGCGGAAATGGCTTGAGCGAAGCGGCGTAATCGATTGGCCGGGCATCTGTTACCATGACAGATGCCCGGTTTTCGAACATGATCTTTAGAACACGTAGGTCTGGCTGGCGCCCTCGACATCCATCAGGTAGGGCGGAGCTTTCTTGATCTTGATACGGGGATCGCGCAGGTCCTCGGGCTTAATATCCTTGTTCGCCAGCGCCAGTTCGCAGAAGACAACCTCGCCGCCTAACTCGAGGAGGTCATTGAAGAGCTTGACCGGATTGGGCATGCCTTTCGGGGTGCCAAGTTTTTCCAGTTCGCCCTTCACAAACCAGCGCGCGCCTGCCGGGCAGACGAAGACATGCACTTCGTAGTCCAGCGAGATGCCGGAGGTGGAGAAGATCAAGGTCGGCATGATGTTTGCCTGGGTGTCGCCGTTGCAGACGACCGCCATTTTTTGCTTAGCCATGGGAATCTCCTTTTGTGTTGAAAATGATTTGATATTAGACAAGCGACTTCTCGCGTCGCGTGTTTCCATATATTGAAATCATGTTCTCCTGTTCACCTCAATCACTTGCTAAAATCACCCGTCTGTTCCAGCCTTGATCGCTTGAACGACCGGAGCAGGTTTCAGTGCATGAAAGTACAGCGCAATCGTGCGATAGATTGCATGTGCAAATTTGGTGAAAGGTAATAGTAGAAGCAATTCACCTGCCACGGAAATGTGGCAGAGCAGAGTCCAGTAAACCCAGGGGGCTGGCGACGGTAGGTATTCAGCAATCTCCAGGATGAAACCACTCATGCCGGTCAGCCACAGTAAGCTCAGGAAAGCCCAGTCTGACGATGTTGAATAGGTTGTGGCTTCATCCGTCTTGCGGATGCGTCGAAGGAATGCCATGGAGGTTCCATAAACCAGGAATAAGCCAGCAATCGTCCCCAACAATCTGACGGGATACCAGAGAGGCACCCATGTGCCAGTGGCCTTTACGCCGACCATTTCAAGTCCATAATCGAGGGCAGTCGCAAGCAGAAGCCCGAGGAAACCCCACAGCGTGGAGGCGTGGACAAACCACTTTTGGCGGTACCAGACCTTTTGATCGGAGGCCGTTTCACATTCACGTTGGAAGCGGCGTTGAGTCAACGCCTCGACTACGATCGCTTCCCAAAGTGCGTTCAGCCAGTTGGTGCGAATCCCCTTCGCATCTTCGCTTCGCACTTTAGCAATCATGTTGGCCATGCCCATTAAAATCAGCAAGCCGACAACAATCATTCCAGTCACGCCGACGGTGTGAATGACCGACGAGGGGATAAAGTCGAAAAACTTGAGCGTATCGCTCGGCATGGGACCATGAACGGAGTAAACGCCCAAGCCGATCACCACGGCGAGCAGAACCAGAACGAGGATGCTCGGGATGGGAGCTGTGTAAAGCAATTTCGCCAGTCCAAGCGGATCGTAACTAGCGATTGCATAACGGCGGGCAGCAGCCATAAACTCGCCAGGGTCGGCCTGCTGGGGGCAGGTTTGGGTACATTCGCCGCAGTAGTAACACAGCCAGAGTTCCCTGTTGCCGAGCAATTTTTCCTTCAGACCAAGCTGTGCATAGCGGATCATGCGGCGCGGGAAACTTTCATTGCTGGTCGAGAGCGGACAAATCGCCGTGCAGTTTCCGCAGTTGAAACATTTCTCGACGTTCACGGCGCCGTATTTTTTTAATTCAGTTAAGAACTGTGGATTGACGCGGACGGTCATGTTAGTGTTCCTCCAGCTGTTGTTTCACCAACGCGTATTTGAAATATCCGTCCACATCGGGTTTGCCAACCGCCTCGATTTCACCGTAACGCCGCATGGCGAAAAGCCAGATCGTCACCTCATGGCTGGGGTATTTGAGCGCCCCTGCTAACTCCGGGATGGTTTGGGGACCGGCCGACAGAAGTTTTGCAATGCGGTCTCTCATGATCATTTCGTCATGAACGATCTCCTGCATATCGCGTCGAGTCTCTCCGATGCTCTTCATGCTACGGCCTCCCTAAGGCTGGCATCGATCATCGCGAGGATCTGATCATTCCTGAATCCTTCCACGGCAATTGCATCATGGGGACAAACCGGGACGCAGGCACCTTCCCCTTTGCACAGGGAGGCGATGACCATCGCAACTTCCTTGTCATCGCGGCTCATCTTTTCAATTGCATTATAGGGGCAGGCCTTGAGACATTCATCGCACCACGTGCACTTCTCAGTGTCTATCTGTGCGATCAGCGGCTCCAAATCCACGTAACCCTTCTTCAGCAGACTGCCTGTCTTGGCCACGGCTGCCAGGGCGGAGGTGACGCTCTCAGACATGGTTTTTGGTCCCTGGGCTGCTCCGGCGATAAATACCCCATCGATCACGGTTTCTACAGGGCGCAACTTGGGATGGATCTCCTTATAGAAGCCATCCGCGCCTCGCGGTAATTTGAGCGCTTGATTGAGTTGTTCATTCTCGCGCGGTTCCATGCCGGTGACCAGGACTACTAGATCCGCGCGGATTTCAAGTTCTTCACCCCCCTCCAGAGTGTCCTGTATTTTGACTGAAATCCGACCATCGGCCTCCTCCACTATCGGAGGATGGGCCGGCTCCCAGCGGAGGAAGAGTGCTCCACCGCAACGCGCCTCTTCATAGATTGTTTCCAAATTGCCGTAGGTGCGGACATCACGGTACAGGTGATACTGATTGACCGTCTGTTTCGTCCGGGCTGCCAGTTCATGGAGCATCACCGCTGTGTAGGTTGCTGCCGAACAGCAATAGCGGGAGCAGTAGCGATTCGGCTCGGGGCATGATTCCGTTCCCTCCGTCTGGCGACTGCCAACACAATAGATGAAAGCCACATCGTGTATCGCTTTGCTATGAACTTCGAGTTTCCCATTTGCGAGCATCTGCCGAAACTGAAGGAGGTCAACCACGCGGTCCGTTCCCCAACCATATTCGCCTTGGTGCGGAACGTAGGGCGCGAAGCCTGTTGTGACAATAATCGAACCAACATTCAAGGGAACTGTTTCACCTTTCACATTGACTTTTACATTGAAATCGCCGATGCTGCCCGTCTTCTCGATGAGCTCCGCCTGTGCATACAGAACAATGCGACCGTGTTGGCGAATCCGCTGCAGCAAGGTTGCGACCACATCTGGCCCGAGCTGGCCCTCCGGTCCCATGCGCCCCGCCTGGAGTGACCAGCCACCAGGCTTTTCCTCTTTTTCGATCAGGTACACAGCCAGTCCCATGTCTGCCAGAGATAAGCTGGCACGCATGCCGGCAACACCTGCGCCGATGACCAACACACGCGGCTGGGTTTCCACTCGCAGAGGATTCAGCGGATTGGTTAGGGCACACCTGGCAATGCCAGCCCTGATCAGGTGAACGGCTTTTTCCGTTGCCCCCTTCTTGTCATTGGTATGCGCCCAAGAGCATTGCTCACGCAGGTTCACTTGCACATATTGGTAGGGATTCAATCCCGCCCGTTTGGCCATTCCCCGGAAGGTATGCAGGTGGAGCGATGGCGCGCAGGAGGCGACCACGAGTCCATCGAGCCTGGCGTTATGGATGTCGCTGATCATTTCCTGCTGCGCCGCATCGGAGCAGGCAAACAGTTGAGTCTTAGCAATCACAACCCCCGGTTCCGTGGCAATTTCTTCACGGACTTTTTCCACGTCCACGTAGTCTGAGACATTTCCTCCGCAGCGGCAGACAAAGACGCCGATTTTTCGTTCCGGTGCCATCAGTCAGCTCTCATTCTCTCAAGGTAGGCAGACACTTGAGTTGCTGTCGCGCCAGAATGCAGTACGGTATCGGGAATATCCTTCGCACCATTCACCGTTCCGGCAAGGTACAGTCCAGCCACATTGGTGGCACCTGGTTCAATCACCGGGTTCACCTCGCGCAAGTAGTTAAAGGCGTCTCTCTCCAATTCACTTCCCTTGTAGAGGGCAAATGGTGCCGTGTTAGGTAAGAAGCCTACGGCTAGGACGACAAGGTCATGCTCCCGGATTTGCGGCCCGGCTTTGGCCAGCATATCCTCGTAGTGCAGTGCCATCCTGCCATTTTCAAGCGGTTCGATGCGTGCCACTTTCCCCTTGACGAAGCTCACTCCCATACCCTTGGCTTGCTCGTAGAATTCCTCGTATCCCTTACCAAACGCCCGAATGTCAATATAGTAGATGGTGACATCCGCGATGGGCAGGGCGCCCATGATGAGCTGGGCTTGCTTGAGAGCGTACATGCAGCCAATGCGACAACATAGCGGATTGCAGAATGTCTCGTCACGGGAGCCAGCGCACAGCACCATCGCGATGCTTTCCGGTTCCTTACCGTCTGAGGGGCGCAGCACACCGTTGTACGGCCGTGTCGGCGACAGCAACCGTTCCATTTGAGGCCCGGTGATTACATCAGGGAGAGTACCATATCCCCACCGGTCTTTGTCCGTTGGATTCATGATCTCGAATCCCGTTGCGAGAACCACACTCCCCACATGCAACTTCAGCGATTCAGGCCTCATGCTGAAATCAATGCAATCTGCGGGACAGATGTTGACGCATTCCATACACTGCGAACAATCGGCGCAATTCAGACAGCGATTAGCCTCCATGCGGGCATCGTCTTCACTGAGAGCAAACTCGTATGGTTCAAAATCCAGGATGCGTGCCTGGGGCAGGCGTTCCGGCAGCGTGATCGGCGCAGCCGCCTTCCAATGTCTGGTTCGATCAAGCGTCTCTCGCTTGTCTGCTGCCGCCAATGGATTGCCAAAAGGCACATCCAGCGGCAGTCCTTGCAACAGGCGGTCAATATGGAACGCCGCGCGCCGTGCCTGTCCCATCGCTTCAACCATGGATGAGGGTCCCAGTACAGCATCGCCGCCGGCAAAAACATAAGGCAGCGATGTCTGGAGACTTTCGGGGTCTGCTTTCACAGTGCCATCGCGGTTTAGCTCCAATTCAGCCTTGAAGACGGAAGTTGTGGGCGAATTCCCAATCGCCACCACCGCCACATCCGCTTTGATCGTGAATTCGGAGCCGTTGATCGGTACCGGTCTTCTCCGACCGGAAGCGTCAGGTTCCCCAAGTCTCATCTTCTGACAAACTACCTCCTTCAGCTTTCCGTTTTCACCAATGAACTTCGTGGGATCGGTGAGGAAGCATAGCTCCACACCTTCTTCTTCCGCGGCCGCCACCTCGGCCGGAAAGGCTGGCATTTCCGCTCGGCTTCTCCTGTAAACGACGATGACTTTATTGGCTTTTGACCGGAGTGCCATCCTGGCTGGATCCATGCAAGCGTTGCCTCCCCCGATCAGCACAATGGTTTTGCCTGTAAGATCCATTCGCTGGCCTCGGTTAGCCTCTTTCAGGAAATTGAGGCAACCCATGACGCCTTCCAGATCTTCGCCCGGTATCCCGAGCCGCATCCGTTCCAGTGAACCAGTAGCAAGGAAGATGGCATCGAAACCTTGCTCCTTCAGATCCTTCAGGCTGTCTATGGGAGCCTCGGTCTCGATCTCCACGCCGAGGGCAGTAACATTTTTGATGTCCCGATCGAGCACAGATTTAGGTAACCGGTAGCCTGGGATCCCAAACCGGAGCAGGCCTCCCGGTTCGGACTCTGCTTCGAAGATTTTGACTTGGTATCCTTTACGCGCCAAGTGATAGGCGAGGTTAAGCCCGCCGGGTCCTGAACCTACAACTGCCACTTTCTTGTCCAGCAACTTCTGTGGACGGCCATATTCGGGCTCTGGGTGGTTTGCGTAATAGCGATCTGCCATGAAGCGCTTGATCGCCCGAATATGCAAGGGCCCGTCTTTCTCTGCGCGTGTGCATTCGCTTTCGCAGGGCGCATAACAGGCACGCGCCAGGCTGCCAACCAGTGGTGTATCCTCCAAGTGCATCCGGAAGGCTTCCTCATATCGTCCCGCGCGGGCGAGCGATACAAACCCACTGGGCTTCACCCCGGCTGGACAGGCGTAAGTACACGGAGCCTGTCCATTGCGGCTGATGATGGCCTTTTTCGGCACCGCCTGAGGAAAAGGAATATGGGCCGCACGGCTGGCAGCTAGGTTATAGTTATATTTGTCTGGCAGCGAAACCGTGCAAACTTCTTCGCACTTATCGCAGCCGGTGCAGGCATCGAAATTCACGTAGGATGCTTTTTTGTGCAAATCGACTGTGAATGAACCATCCTCATTGCGGACAAAACCATCCACTTCGGTGTAAACCATGGGCGTGATTTGCGGATGGTGGGCCACGGCGGCCATTTTGGGCGTGACGATGCAACTGGCGCAATCCAGTGTTGGAAAAACCTTGCTCAATAAAATAGATTTGCCACCGATGCTCGGCTCTTTTTCCACCAACAGCACCTTGTAGCCCATATCCCCGAGCAACGCGGCGGTTTCCATCCCCGCAATGCCCGCGCCGACGATCATGGCATCGTAGTCAAGCCCACTTTTCTTTTGATCAGGAGTCATGACTCAATAACTCCTCTTCAAACTTCTTCATGTGGGACACAAAACTGTCCGCGCAAACCGAGCAAATTCCCGCCATCTTTAATCGTTTCGGACTGATATTGCGTTCCCGAAGCATATCCTGCGCTTTCGCGAGCAAAGTACTCGTTCGGGTTGTGCAGTCCGACAGGTAGGTGCAATCGCCTCCGCATGCAGCAATGAACACACCATCATAGCCATGTTCGAGGGCGTGGACAATCCAAGCCGGCTTGATCCCGCTCGAGCATGGCAGGGGGATCACTTGAACAGAAGTTGAATAGTGCGTGTGGGCGCTGCCCGCCATGTCAATTCCTAGATCCGAAATGGAGCTCGTGGAAAAGACAAGGATCTTTTTCCTGCTGGCTATTTTGTTATTCACGAAAGCCATTACTTGGTCCTTCGCAGATATATGCTCCAGAATCCGTCATTCTCAACGTTACCCAGATAATCAAACTCCATTTTTTTACACCAACGCTCCACCGATACCACCGTTTCTGAATCAGAGGACTGAATTTCCATCACTCCGCCAATTGGACACTCACTGATGGCGCGTCGAGCCTCCAGCAGTGGACCCGGGCAAGCTGTGCCGCGAGCATCCACCAATTTGGCGACTTGCAAAGCTTTCAATTCATTGGTCATCATCTTTGCATCTCCGTTTTAGGAATAGTTTCGCTTTTTGAAAAAGGATTTTTCAGGATCACTCGATTCAGCGATTCCACAAAGGGCCCTTAAATCTCTCCGGCCAATGAGGATTCCCTCGACATATTTTTTGGTTTATTTGCAAGCACCAGGCAATTTCTCAACAGTTCGTTATCAGTGACGCGGTAATAGACATTTTGCCGTTCTCTACGGGATTCCAGAATATGGCTAAGCTCCATAAAATGCAGATGCTGGGACGTGCTGGGCAGGGAAGCGCCGATCGCATCTGCGATTTCGGTGACCGTCCTTTCCTCCTCCGCCAGCAGCCAGAGGATCAGGACGCGCTGGGCATTGCTGAAGACTTTGCAGAGCGTTGCCTGGCGTTCGGCCAAGTCCTGAATCTCGCGAGAAAGTGTCCGTCTCATGATAGTTGCCACACTTGCTTATGGTCCCCGGCGAGTCCGATTACGAGGATCCAATAATGGACTAGGGTGCACACGAACCGTCATTTACCGTCGCATTCGGGTTGTAGTTCACCGCCCACGGATAGGTGCAGCCGCGAGTCGCTGGAAGCGTAGATGTACAGGAGCCGTCATCCAGGGTGGCGTTTGGGTTGTAATTCGCGGCGCCCGGATTGGTGCAGCCATACACCGAAGAGGCAGATCGGCACGAGCCATCATCCATGGTGGCGTTCGGGCTGTAATTCGCGGCGCCCGGATTGGTGCAGCCATGCACCGAAGACGCAGATTGGCACGAGCCATCATCCATGGTGGCGTTCGGGTTGTAATTCGCGGCGCCCGGATTGGTGCAGCCATGCACCGCAGGCGCAGATGGGCACGAGCCATCATCCACGGTGGCGTTCGGGTTGTAATTCGCGGCGCCCGGATTGGTGCAGCCGCGAACCGTCGCTACACAACTCGGATATGTTCCTGAAAAGCCGGGAGAGCATTGCCCATGATCTGTCAGCAACGTGATGTCGCTTACTCCGGCGTTGATCAAGGGGAAAGCCAGCACAAACGCCAACGCAAACGCGATGGTCACCGACAAAACGGTCGTCTCATTTTTGCTCTTCATATTACACACTCCTTGTATCTTCGAGCAATTAACTCAGATTGGACGGATATCCTCTTTATTTCACTACTTGCTTAATTCATATATAGATTAACTTCGTCTCGGTTTTTTATCCAGTAATAATGATCATTTCGCAATTTCAAATTCTTGATGCTTTGCCATAGAAAGAATTGATGGCATCGACCGCCCCAATGGCTTGCACCAATCCTATGCTAGTCCGGCCGTCCGGGCCACCTAAGTACAACCGCATAAGTTCTTTAGGATAAAATGGGGGATGAAGAAGCTATCGGTATCGCCACTGACGGAACAGCAAAAGACGGAGCTGGAGCAACTGTACCGCACGCCCAAAGAGCCGCGGGAACGGACTCGGGCCCAGATGGTGTTGCTGTCGGCCGAGAAAGGGATGATCGCCGACGACATTGCGGAGATTGTCCGGGAGAGTTCGGTGACCGTTTTGAGGTGGCTCCATCGGTATAACTCGGAAGGGGTTGAGGGCTTGAAGGATGCGCCGCGTTCGGGGCACCCGTCCTCGGTCACGGATACGTTTCGGCAACGGCTGCAGTAGTCCGGCGGCGGCCGCGGAGCCTGAATCTGGAGTTCTCCATGTGGACCCTGCAGCGTTTGGCCGACTTTATGGGAGAGGAGACTGGTACCCGCCTCTCCGCCGATTCGGTGCGCCGGGAACTGGCCAAGGAAGACATCGTGTTTAGCCGTCCGCAACACACGATCACCAGCCCGGATCCGGAATACAAGGTAAAAAAAAGACGGTCGAAGAAGCTCGCGACCAGCTGAAGTCGGGAGACGTGTTCTATTACGCCGATGAGTTCAATGTGAGCTGGCTGCCCACTCTGCGGGCGATGTTGAGCCCGCAGGGCCAACAAGGGATGATTCCCACCCCCGGGCAGCCCAAAGCCTACTATGGCCTGGGGGCGGTGAATTACCACACGGGAGAAACTATAGTCCTGATACGACCCCACCAGCGCCGGCAGGAAGTGGCGGAACTCCGGCAGGCCCTAGTCGATAAACACCCGACCGGAACTGTTTTTGTCACTTGGGACACTGCCAGTGCCCACGAAGATGATGAAGTCGAAGCCGTGGTACGGGCCGCTACGGGACGGTTGGTGCTGCTCTATCTACCCACCTACAGTCCCTGGCTGAATCCAAATGAAATGCTTTGGCGCCACTTTCGCCGCGAGGTTACTCATTGTGAAATCTTTGAGACGATCAAACTCTTGATCGAGGCATCTTATCGCTTCTTCCAGCGCGGCAACGAGCACCCAGAGAAGGTGCTCTCCATCAGCGGAAGTCATCCTTCATGATTTCTGCGGTTGTACTTGGCATTGGGCTGGCCGCAGGGCAATTTGACCTTTTTCATCAATGGGCCTACAATTTATTGCTTTATCATTGAGGAGATTGCAAGGAGAAACAAAGTCATTAATGGTTGAAGGTCTCACTACTGCCGATGCCGAAGCGCGGCTCCGGCGATTCGGTCCCAATGTAGTTTCTGAAGAAAAGCCAAGCCCAATATTATTGTTGCTCAAGAAATTATGGGGGCCAGTTCCCTGGATGCTGGAAGGAAGCCTCGTGCTCGAGCTTGTGATCGGACATAACACACAAGCGGTTGTTATTGGCCTTTTATTGTGTTTCAATGCTGGTATCAGTTTTTTCCAGGAGAACCGCGCTCAAAACGCGTTAGCCCTTCTGCAGCAAAGACTTTCCATTCAGGCTAAAGTCCGGCGCGACGGAATCTGGCGTGTCGTCCCTTCGCAGGAACTTGTTCCAGGAGACATCATCCATCTTCGGGTCGGTGACTTTGTTCCGGCGGATGTGACTCTTCTGCAAGGCAATCTTTCGGCAGATCAGTCTTCGCTGACCGGCGAGTCCCTGCCGGTCGAGGTTGGAAACGGCCAGAAAGCATACGCGGGAAGCATGGTACAGCGCGGTGAAGGCGATGGTTCCGTGATTGCCACCGGGGCTCAAACCTTCTTTGGAAAGACTGCGGAACTGGTCCGTACTGCAAAAACTGCCAGCCATCTCGAATCCACCATCCTGGGTATCGTGCGTCACTTGGTCGCGCTGGATGTGCTCCTCGTGGGTGGCGTATTGGCCTATTCCTGGCTGCATTCCATTTCGTTCACCGACTCCATTCCTTTTGCCCTGATCCTTTTGGTCGCTTCAGTGCCGGTGGCATTGCCTGCCACCTTTACACTGGCTTCGGCTCTGGGGGCGCGTGAACTTGCCGCCAACGGTGTGTTGATTACCCGTTTGACAGCCATCGAAGAAGCTGCCGCGATGGATGTGTTATGCAGCGACAAGACCGGTACGGTCACGCAGAACCAGCTGACGTTATCTGCCATAACCCCCTTTGCACCAAATACTGAAGAGGATGTGCTTCGTCTGGCTGCCATTAGCTCGGATGAGTCCTCCCAAGACCCCATTGATCTGGCCATACTGAAATCCGCGCGCGAACGGAATTTGTTCAAAGAGGAACCGGAGCGCATCGTGTTCATCCCCTTTGATCCCCTGACGAAACGTACAGAAGTGGTTGCCTGCCTGGATGGGCGCAATGTCAGGATCATAAAGGGTTATCCCCGCTTGGTGGCGGCTATGACCTATAACTCTCCTGATATAACTTCCCAGGTGGATGCACTTGCCAAGCAAGGGTATCGCGTGATCGGTATCGCCAGTGGTTCGCATGAAAGATTGGTGTTTGCTGGGCTGATTGGACTCTTCGACCCGCCCCGCAAGGATTCAAGAAGCCTGATCGAGAGCCTGCGAGATCTGGCTGTGCGTGTGGTGATGATTACAGGAGACAGCCGTGCAACTGCACAAGCCATTTCTTCCCAGGTGGGTTTGGGAAATTCTGTGTGCTCGGCGGATGAACTTCGCAAGAAGATCGCAGCGAACCGTTTCGATTGTGACGTGGTGGCGGGTGTTCTCCCGGAAGATAAATACCTGCTCGTGCAAAACTTTCAAAAAGGCGGGCACGTGGTGGGCATGACGGGTGACGGCGTGAATGATGCGCCTGCGCTAAAGCAAGCAGAAGTGGGCATTGCCGTTTCGAACGCGACCGATGTGGCACGTGCCGCGGCCAGCGCCATCCTGACCAAACCGGGTTTGAGCGATGTGCTCTCGGCGGTCAAGATCGGACGCCAAATCTATCAGCGGATGTTGACGTACACGCTCAACAAGATCATCAAAACGTTTCAAATCGCCCTGTTCCTCAGCATCGGGCTTTGGCTAACCGGTACATTTGTCACGACACCGCGCCTGGTGGTCCTGCTCCTGTTCGCCAACGATTTCGTAACCATGTCCATCGCATCGGACCATGTTTCCTACTCCCGTACACCGGATCGCTGGGTTGTGCAACCGCTAGTGATTGGTGCGCTTTTCCTAGCGGCTGCCTGGCTGGTATTTTCGTTTGGGATTCTTTATCTGGGGCGGGATATCTATCACTTAGGACTTCAACAATTGCAAACGCTCATCTTCGTGATGTTGGTGTTTACGGGACAAGCAAATGTTTATCTGGTGCGCGAACGTCACTCGTTCTGGAGGTCGCGGCCCAGCACCACGCTTTTGTTGAGCACGCTCGGAGATGCCATTGTTGTGATTGCACTGGCCGCGCTCGGAATCTTGATGGCACCGATCAGCCTGATGATCATCGCATGGCTGGTGGGATTGATTATCTTGTATGCACTGGCATTAGATGTCTTCAAAGTAGCCGTATTCCAACGGATGGGCTTTGCAGAACGACATTCTTAGCACGAAACGATTCAAATTCCCCTGCGTCGGACTGTGTGACGCTACGGCATCGGGCGGTAGATATGAGGAGCGACCCAGACCGCGTCTGCCTCCTGGGAATTCCCGTTTGCGCTGATCGATAAACCGAGCTGCACCGTCTTGCCCGCGATGCCATCCAAGGGATAATCGACCAGAATGGGCGGATCGGCAAATAGATAAGACCAATCCTTTAGGTCGGTTCTCCGCCCTGCGTCATAATATCCGAAGCCAAATTCCACATCACAAAAGGTATGAGCCTTACAGGCAAGCAGCGCCTGAAAACGGTCTCCGGCCTTCACCGTGAACAGGGGATACTTGCCGAAGAGTGCTCCATAATGAACAGCTGGAGGAAAAGTGAGTAACACGCTCAGATTGGACGGAAGCCCTTGTGTTTCTCCAGTGAGACTCATCACGTAACCCGAATCTTGCTGACCATCAGCGTCAGGACACGCCACTTGCCGTCCACGATTGAACCATTGTGCGTTGCACATTTGGCTCACGAAATCAAATGCTGAATTCCCGGGGCTTTGATTTGGCAGACCGATCAAGCTGAAGTCGGGTGTGGGCAAAGTTGTCGCGGTCGAAGTTGGAATCGGTGCAGGTGTTGGCGGCACTTGGGTCGCAGTTTCAACAGGGAGGGAGGTGGAAGCCTCTGGCGTAACTGGCGATCTATTGGTGCGCAAGACACATCCGCTCAAAAATAATACGATCACGAGAGTTGACAGGGCTCTTCTCTTCATCTTCTTTATTCTCTCTGGTTCTCAGTGTAGGTAGGCATGCTAATCGATAATTGGCCGCATTTCGCGCTCAATAGAAGCGATCGAATATTTGCGGACTGCTCTTGCATCATGGCCCGACCGCGGTGCCGCGCCAAATAGGTGAGCAAACGGAGTTCGATGGGCGTCAGGTCGATGTCGTCCTCACCGTGTCGTGCATGACCTGTAGGTGGGGCATCCTTCTGGGCATACGCCATGCCGCCGGCGTCCATGGATTTCCATATCAACCCGAAGCCGTCGCGGATTGGTCCCACCTGCAGACTCTCCGCAACGGCAGGGTCATCTTCGATAAATAAAATTTGAAGCTGGCTCATATGCAGCCCAAATTATATTGCATTTGAAGCCGCGGTATCCGCTGTACAGCTTGTACTGAGGATTTTTGGGTCTCACGGAAATTTGCCGAGCGCCGTTAACACGCAGTTTACGAAAAGCAGGTATCATCGGTGGGCAGAAGGCTGCTTTTTCATGAGCAAGATTTTGATTGTTGATGATGACGCGCACATTCGCGAACTTGTCCGAGTTTTTCTGCGGAACGATGGCCTCGATGTGATCGAGGCCGTGGATGGAGTGGACGCTCTGTCCAGGATCGATTCGGTTAAAGTGGATTTAGCCATCATTGATGTGATGATGCCGAACATGGATGGCTGGGAATTATGTCAGAAATTGAAAGCCAGTTTTGATATTCCCGTTTTGATGTTGACTGCCAAAGGCGAAACGAGTCAGAAGCTCAAGGGATTCCAATTGGGTACGGATGATTATCTGGTTAAGCCATTCGAGCCGCTGGAATTGCTAGCGCGCGTCAAAGCCTTGTTGAAGCGTTATCGAATCGAGTCGTCTCAGGCGATCCAAATTGGCCAGTTGCTGATGGATCGGAAAACATATCAAGTCAAAGTCGGCAACGAGAGCCTTACACTTCCACTGAAGGAATTCGAATTGTTATTTAAGTTGGCGAGTTATCCAGGGCGGACGTTTTCTCGCGAGCAATTGATCGAGGATGTTTGGGGATTTGATTTTCATGGCAACGACCGCACGCTGGACGTGCATATCAGCCGCTTGCGCGAACGATTCCCCGAAAACCGCCACTCGTTCAAGATCACAACGATTCGCGGGCTTGGATACCGCTTGGAGGTGGAATCATGAGGAGAAGAGCCGATTCGAGGTTTTGGGGCACGGCCTGGTTCATCTTTGTACTGGCGCTGGTAGGGGGCATGTTCAGCGTTACGTTTTTCATAACGACTTATCTCTACAAGCTCATAGACGTCCAGCCTCCACTTTTGGTCGCTGAGTTCATCAACTCAATAATGGGACTGGTCTTCACAGGATTGATCGTCGGCGGCATTAGCCGGTTTGCCAGGGCCAGAGGCTGGACGCCGGAAATGAATGTATTCGCACCGATCCTTGACGCCTTGGAGCGAATTGCGGCAGGCGATTTCAGCGTTCGATTGGAGGACAAATTCCATGATTACCCGATGGTCAGTGAATTGACCAGCAGTGTAAACAAGATGGCACTCGAACTTCATCAATGGGAAAGCCTGCGCCAGGAATTCATTTCCAACGTCTCGCACGAGATTCAGTCGCCGCTTACCTCCATCCGCGGCTTTGCGCAGGCGTTGGAAAACGATCAACTCACGGCTGAGGAGCGTCATCATTATCTCGGCATCATCGAAGATGAAAGCGGGCGTCTCTCGCGCATCACCGAGGATTTGCTCAAGCTGGCTTCCTTGGAATCCGATCATCTCAAGCTCGAGCCGAAAACTTATCGTGTGGATCATCAAATTAGAAATCTCGTTCTGGCTTGCGAACCGCAGTGGCGAGATAAAAATATCAAGATGAATGTTTCGTTGGATGAATTGGAAATCACTGCCGACGAAGACCTGCTGAGTCAAGTGTGGATCAACCTGATTCACAATGCAATCAAATTCACGCCGACGGGGGGTTCCGTTCGAGTGACCTTGTGTTGCCGCCGCGAACAGATCGAATTCAGAATCTCCGACACGGGAATTGGAATTTCCAACCAGGATCTGCCGCGCATCTTTGAGCGTTTTTACAAAGCCGACAAATCGCGCACGCGCGCAAAAGAAGGCAGCGGACTCGGACTTTCGATAGTCAAGAAGATTGTTGATTTGCACAAAGGCACCATTGAAGTGGACAGCAAAGTCAGCGAAGGCGCGACATTTCTTGTTCGCCTGCCAGTGATAGCACCGCAAGCGGAGTAGCTGGCTTAACTACCGCATGAACCATAAAATGAACCAACGGGATAGACCCATGAATGATCCAGACAAGCTCCTACATACTATTGCGATAACCGAAGTCATCAATCGCTACTGCGCTGCTGTCGATCAGAAACAGTTTGACATGGCAACCATGAGCCAGATTTTTGCAGAGAGCGCAAGAGTAATACGGCCCAACGGAACAATCACAACAGGGCCAAAAGAAATTGGCGAAAGCCACAGACAGAGTTTCAGCCATTTCCAGGCTACGCAGCACCTCACCAGCGGTTTCCTCATTACATGGATAGATCGCAGTACGGCCAGGTTCCGCGCGAACTTGGTGGCAATGCACATCTGGGCGGAGGGTGAGGGCGACCCTAGTGCTGCCTCAGGCGACAATTATTTTCTAGCGGGCGGGGTGATAACCGGACAAGTAGCTTTGGCTACAGATGGCTGGCGGATCACTGAATTCATCAACGAGCCAACCTGGCGGCAAGGTACTGGCTTTCAGCAGATGCTCAAGATGTTCAAGACCAAGTAGCCTGCAAATGCCGAAAAAATGGGGCGGGTTCAAGAATTCCGATATAGGCATTGGCATCTCATCCGAGAATCGGGCACTCACCGTCGAGCGTTTCCACAAAGCTGATAAGCCCCGCCTGCGTTCAAAAGAAGCAAGCAGGCTCGGACTTTCAACTGTCAAAAAGATTACTGACTTGCAAAAGGGAGGAATTAAACTACAAAGCAAAGTTGGTGAAGAAGCGACTTTCAGGTTTTCATACTGAGTTCACATTCAGTTTACAAGCGCATCGTATGATCGCGGGGAATCAATCATGAACCGATGATCGAAAGGAATCTTCGAAATGGAAAATCGCCGCGGGCATCGACATCCGTCCCTGTTCAATCCAGATGAACCCAAAGTCTCATTCAAGTCCGTGAATTGGGGAAGGCTGTTTGGTTACTTGAAACCCTACACTGGCAAAATGGGGTTGGCTTTGTTGGCGTTACTAGCTTCCAGCGGATTCGGCCTGGCTTTTCCGCTGGTCATTGTGCGCCTGCTCAATTCGGTGACTCAAGCCAAGAGCTTTGCTCCGCTGAATAATCTCGCATTGCTTTTGGTCGGCATCTTTTTATTGCAAGCTATTTTTACTGCTGTTCAATCGTACTTGCTAGCCTATATCGGTGAGCACATTGTCTATGACCTGCGAACTTCGCTCTATAGCCGATTGCAAAAACTCTCGCTCAGTTTTTATTCATCACGCCGCGTAGGTGACATCGTCTCGCGTTTATCAAGCGATGTGACTCAAATGCGGACGATGTTGACCAACAGCCTGACTGGCTTCCTCAGTCAGATAGTGACATTGATCGGGTCCATTGTGATCTTGATGATTATGAACGCGCGTCTCACTCTTTTCATTCTTGCATTGATTCCCGTGTTGATCTTGGTCGCAGGATTCTTCGGGAGCCGGTTGCAAAAAGCCAGCACGCAAATTCAAGATCAATTGGCGGATTCAACCGTTATTGCAGAAGAAGGCTTGCAAGGCATCCGCGTTGTGAAAAGTTTTGGACGCGAGGAGTACGAAATTGAACGTTATCATGAGGCGATGGAAAAAACCTTCCGTGCTTCTTTGAAGGTTGCAGTCAATAGTTCGTTCTTCGCGGCGCTGATGATGTTCCTCGGCTTCAGCGCCATTGCGGGCATCATGTGGTATGGCGGAAGAGAAGTGATCTCAGGGCATTTATCGCTGGCAATGATCACTGGCTTTTTGATGTACGGCATCGCGATTGCCGGGAGCCTTGGAGGAATGGCGGGATTGTACGCGCAGATTCGGTCCGCGGTGGGCGGCGTGCAGCGCGTCTTCGAGATTTTAGATACCAATCCCACGGTCCGCGATGAACCGGACGCGACCGTCATGCCTCCTGCGCGCGGCAACATCCGTTTCGATAACGTTTCATTCACATATGATGGCGATGCGCCGGTCCTGCAAAATGTTTCACTGGAGATTCGCGGCGGCGAGATTCTGGCATTGGTTGGACCAAGCGGTGCTGGCAAAAGCACGATCTTCAATTTGATTCCCCGATTCTATGACCCGACCGGAGGCGTGATCCGTCTTGACGGGCAAGACCTTCGTTCCGTGACCCAGCATAGCCTGCACGACCAGATCGGCATTGTTCCGCAAGAGACAATTTTATTCGGCGGCACGATCCGCGAAAATATTCTTTATGGAAGACTTGACGCAATAGAAGAAGAAATGATCTCAGCCGCGAAAGCTGCCAACGCACATGAGTTCATCATGGCTTTTCCGAAACAATACGACACGGTGGTTGGTGAACGCGGCATGAACTTGAGCGGCGGTCAGCGCCAGCGCATTGCGATCGCGCGCGCTATTCTGAAAGACCCGGCCATTCTGTTGTTGGATGAAGCGACAAGTTCGCTCGACAATGAATCAGAAGGTCTGGTTCAAGAAGCGTTGGATCGTTTGATGCAACATCGCACAACAGTAATTGTGGCTCATCGTCTTAGCACGATTAAAGTCGCACACCGTATCGCAGTATTAGATCAAGGTCGAATTGTTGAGTTGGGCACACATAATGAATTGATGGAGCTCAACGGCTTATATGCGCGCCTATATTCGATGCAGTTCCGAGATCCTGAAGAAGAACTAGCGACATTGCGCGCGGCGATGTTGACAGGAAACCATAACCAGAACAACGCCAAGGCATCTGAGAAGCCGACTGGCTTGTTGGACGTGCTTCTGGGTAGAAACTGACGATGTAATGCACGTCGCGCTGCGAAGGGATATTTACAGTTCCTTGTCTTGTTGATTGACATCAATAGGCGATGCACCTTTACTTTAATGCTGCTGCGATTGTGGGTTGTCTATTGGAATATATGGATGGTCACTATGCGATGCTCGATCACGCCTACTAAAAAGATCCCCGAATTCCGTTTTTGCCTTTTCGATTAACGGAGCCTGATTTCCAGTGGGCCCGGCTGGATTCGAACCAGCGACCAAGCGATTATGAGTCGCGCGCTCTCACCACTGAGCTACGGGCCCGCTGTAACAAGGCTTCCACCTGTTCCAAATGTCCCATAATTTACAGTTTTTTCTTGTCAAATGACAAGTTTCGGAAGCTTTGTGCAAGGATTTAGTCCAATGATAACATATGTTCCACAGCAATTGCAGTAAAATTGCAGTAGATTTGCAGTAAATTTGCAGTAGTAAATCTGGGGTGCGATCGAAATGTTGCGGACTCGCAATCCATGCGTGCGCTTTCCCTGGGGTGTCGGCATTTGCGCTGGCGACTGCGTGGACACTTATTGTTAGCTTCTACGTTAACGTGATTTTGGGTTAGGCGAGCAAGTGAGCGTAAACCGAGAGAAGGTTTCTTGGGTTGATGGCAATGAGCGATCGGGCCTCAGATCAAATTCAACAAGAAGTTGATTGGACTGCGGTGGCGTAATTGTCAATCCTCGCCCGTAAATGGACCAGTGAATCGCGGCGACGATGTACCACTTGTAAGGGGATGCAGGTTTGAAAAGTACAGGTGAAACGGGGAAAACGATTCAACGAATCAAGTG
>Ga0335081_10001061_pt1 | contig 44209 bp, 37 predicted proteins | sample Lox_Sample_35_FD_206713 | JGI IMG/M metagenome (GOLD analysis project Ga0335081, IMG submission 206713) | Soil microbial communities from Loxahatchee National Wildlife Refuge, Florida, United States - Lox_Sample_3.5 | ecosystem: Environmental > Terrestrial > Soil > Wetlands | place: USA... | reverse complement strand
GGGATCCGGCCCGGCCAGGGCCGGTCAAGCGGCCGGACTCCGGGCTGCCCGGGGGGCTGGCCGTCCGGGGCGGGCCATGTCGGCGGGAGGTCGCCGAAGGGCACGAGCACCGCCTGGTCCGCCGGGCCGCGGCCCCCGGCCAGCATCGGCTGGCGCACCGCATCATGACCGAGCATCGCCTGGACCCGGACGGCCGCCCGCGCCACCCGGTCGCTGACCACGGCGTCACCCCACAGCCCGAGCTGGCGACCCTGATCGCGGACTAGCTGGTCGGGGCTGAGCCGCAGCAGGCTGATCCCGCCACCTTGGATGCCGTCCTCGCCGGGGCCGCCGGAGCCGCCTGGCCCGGGCGTCCCTGCGCTCCCGGCGCCGCTCTCCCAGCCGTCAAGCTGCCAGCGCACCCGCTCGGCCACGGCGAACTCGGAGAGCAGCCCGTCGTGCCGCCACAGCCGGGTGATCTCCGTGCCGTCGTGACAGACCACCTGCACCTGGACCCTGACGCACGCCAGCCCGCTGGCAGCCAGCAGGGCATGCATCCGGCCGGCGAGTGCTTTCGCGGCGAACACCGCCCGCTCGGACTGCTCGGCCGGCGGGTCGAACTCGGCCCGGACGGACAGGTCCGCCGCCGGCGGACGGGCGACCAGCGGGCGCGGATCGAGCCCGCGCGACAGCCGGTGGGCAAGCAGGCCCTGCTCGCCGAACCTGTTCCCGACCTGCGACACGGGTACGGCGGCGAACTCCCCCAGTGTCCTGATCCCGAGCCTGACCAGCAGGTCGGCCAGCTCGGGCTCGCCAAGGACGGTGACCGAGCGCGTCGCGAGATACGCCGGGGTCCCTCCGGGCGGCACGATCCGTACCGGCCCCGTATCCAGCCGCCCCGTATCTGACCGCCCCGTATCCAGCCGCCCCGTATCCAGCCGCCCCGTATCCAGCCGCTGGGTGCCCGGCCGTTCGGGCGGCCAGGCTCCGGCGGACGGTGCCTGGCGCGGGCCTGGCAGGCCGTCCCTGGACGCCAGCAGCGCGGCGAACAGGCCGTCCGCGATCCCGACGCCGCACTCGTACCCGAGACCGGCCACTGCCTCGGCGACCTTCCTGGCGAGCGCGGGCTCCCCGTCGAAGTATCGCGCCGGGCCGCGGGCCCCGAACGCGCAGATGCCCGGCCGCAGCACCTCGATCCGCGGGCAGAACTCCTCGACCGCGCTCACCACCCGCTCGAATGCCCGCGCCGCCGGCCCGTCCGGCTGACCCGTTTCCTGGCTAGAGGGGCGCCAGGCCGGGCAGCGCACGACGACGACCCGGCGCTGCCGGTCCTGCGCGCCGGTCACCCGGTGCCCGCCCGCGGCAGGCCTGGCCAGCCGGCCATCGGCGCAGCGTCATCGTCGGCCGACGCTATCGCGCCGTCCGGGCCGGGCAGCCATAGCCACCGCCCCCGCGAGCGCGACCAGCCGCCCCGCCCGTCCGCCACCACCTGAGCCAGCCGGGCACGCAGCCGACCGTGCCCGGCGCCGATCCCAGCCCATTCCTGCTCGGCGATCCGCAGCCTGACCTGCGACCCTTCCCAGTCACCGGCGACCAGCAGCACAGCGCGGTACCGCCGGACCGCCGCCTCCAGCTTGCGCCGCAGGTGAGCGGCCGGTCGGTCGGGTGGACGCAGCACGACGAGCTCACAGCCGTCGAGCAGCGAGGCCACGACTTGCGGCCAGTTCGGGCCGAGGTCAGGAACGAGCAGCAGCCTGGCGGGATCCACGCCCGCATCGGCCGCCGCCGCCACCCCGAACTCGGGGATCCCGGCGATCGTGCACCACGCGCCGGCCAGCACCGGTCCGGCGGCCAGCGCCAGGCACAGCAGGTTCCAGCCGCTTGCGGACACCACCGACCCGCGCTGGAGCGCCCCGTGCGGCAGCAGATCGCGCAGCGCGGGCAGCACGGGGAACAGGTCCTCGTCGGAGAGCACGCCGCCGTCCGCGCCGATCTCCCGCGCCGACCGGACCGCGCCATCCCCGAACAGGCCAGCCACGCCATCTCGCCGCCCGGCTGACCCCCGCTCGGCCCACCCCCGCCCGGCCCAATCCGGTCCCGCCAAGTCCGGTCCCGCCAAGTCCGGCCCTGCCCGGGTCGGCCCTGCCCAGTCCGGCCCCGCCAAGTCCGGCCCTGCCCGGGTCGGCCCTGCCCAGTCCGGCCCCGCCAAGTCCGGCCCTGCCCGGGTCGGCCCTGCCCAGTCCGGCCCTGCCAAGTCTGGCGCCGCCCGGTCCCACCCACCGGGCCGCGACGATCGCGACACGACCTCCGCGAGTGCGCCCACCATAACCTCATTATCGAACAGAAGTTCGATACAAGCAAGGAGCTGCGGCTTGTTCGCTCGTAGTATCGATCATACGCCGGGGGGCTGACAGCCGTTCCTGAACGCGCGACGCCCGCCGCCCGTCGCCGAGATCCTGCGAGCAGAACTCGCCAGATCACCGGCAAGACGGTGCGGCGGGCGCCGTGAGTCAGCCCGGTGGGTTGCGTTATGAATCAGAATCCGCACGCCGCGGCGACCGCATTGGCCGCCGCCTCCCGGTTGTACGCGGCCGGGTCGCCGGGACGCTCGAAGTCGTCCATGTAGATATCCGCGGCCTGCGTCGGGCTGGTCGCGGCATTGAGCGCCGGCAGGTACTGCGCCCAATGCTCGTTGTAGGCGAGCACGGCCTCCAACTGGGTCCGCAGGTCCGCTGCCACGTTCCCGGTCACGTAGCCGGCCGGCAGCGGGGTGAACCCAATCAGCCCACCTCCCCCGGTCCCCACCGACTCGGGGTTACCGCCGGACTCCTGGTACATGTTGCCGGCGATCCCGGCAGCCGCCATCGGCGTGTAGCCGTGCTCGGTCAGGAACATCATGATCGCCGCGTAGTTCTGCGGCAGCAATCCGGTCGTACCCGTGCACCGCAGGGCGACGATCCTGGCAGGGGTGCTCGGCCTGCGCGCGCCCGAGTGGGCGTGCCGGAGAGCGGCTGAACGGCGCGTGCGGCCGACGGCACCCGATGCGGCGCCGACGGCCGCGCGGCGGCCCGCCGTCCCAGCGAGGAGTGACTCGATCGAGGCGGGCGTCCCGCCCAGCGATTCGGCCTGGTCGAGCCGGGATGGACTGGCTGACCTGGCATCGGCGATCGCGTCACCGAGTGCCGTGCCGCTGCCGTGCGCCTGAGTCGCCGTAGCCGCCACCAGCGTCGCGGCCACGGCCACCGTCGGGGCGATCGTCACCACCCGTCTGGTCGCCTTCCGCAGCGTCAGCGGCGCCGCGTGCCTGCCTGCCGACCTCCACCTGGCCGGCCCGCGGGCGCTCACACCGTGCGCGGTCGCACCGTGCTTCGTGGTGCTGTGCTTGGTGGCGTGGCGCTTGGTGGTGCTGTGCTTGGTGGAGTTGCCCTTGGTGGTGCTGCGCCTGGTAGCGCTGTGCTTGCTCGGGCCGTGCTTGGTGGTACTTTCCGTCTTCGTCGTGCTGTGCTTCGTCGTGCTGTGCTTCGCCGCGCCGTGCTTCGTCGCGCTGGGTGGGTTGCTGGAGTGTCGTGAACCTAGCCTCAACAGCTGCCTCTCGCCGTATCCTCGCCCTGCTACTCGGCAGTACCGCGCCTCTCACCGGGCCTGACTGTGCGTGAGCACAGGGCAGCATAACGGACTAACAGCACTGATTCCGACAGCTTGCTTTTATGATCCACATTTACGACGAAACTCGCGTACGACACTTGGCGGATGGCGGGCTGGTCGCGCCGGATGCGCTGGTCGTTCTGGTTGTGCCAGGCCGCCAGACGGCTGACGTCCCGGACACCGAGGCTCGAGAGCATGACGTACTCCGCCGACCCGCGGGTGGACGCCTACATCGACGCGCTGCCCGACTGGCAGCGGGCGATCTGCCGCGAGGTCCGTGACCTTGTACATGCGGCGGACGCCGAGGTCGCCGAGACGATCAAGCGCACCAGGCAGCCGTACTTCGTGCTTGACGGGAACATCTGCGCACTGCTGGCCGCGAGGGATCACGTGAACGTGTTCTTGTACGACGGCGGGATCGTGCCGGACCCGGAGGGGATCATCACGGGCGGCCATGGCAACAAGACCGCGCGGACCGTGGCCGTTCGCCAGGGCGAGGTACTCAACGGCCGGGCGCTGCTCGCGATGTTTCGCCAGATCATCGCCAACAACAGGGCTGGCGGCTGGCGCGCTCTCAAGCGAGACGGTTAGCTAACCGGCGCTCGGAACGCTGGCTCTCTGACCTGTCGGCTCCGGCCCGCCGGCGCCGGGTCTCGGGCCCGCCGGGTCTCGGGCCCGCCAGGTCTCGGGCCGCTGAGTGTCCGGGGCCAGGCGGGTCTCGGACCGCTGAGCGTCCGAGGCCTGGCGGGGCGCGGGGTGCCCGGGGCCAGGTGGGCGCGGGCTTGGACCGTGTGGCCCCGTCGTGCCCGCGCCCCGTCTGCGGGCTGGCCAGCCCCATTTATGGATGTGGAGTTCGGTCCGTATATCGCAGTGACTGTGGCATCCAGTCCAACGGGCATTACGGTGATTAGGTGCGAATAGGTCAGAACTCCACGCGGTCGGCAGGGTTCGGCGGATCCTTCATCCCTGGGCTCGCCCCGGCGGGGGCCGGACCGGGAGGCGCGGCGGGCCGGGACGTGCTGCGGCGGGCGGGCGGAGGTCGAGACGGGCGGGCAGGAACGCGGGGGGCGGGCTCGTGGGTCAGGCGGGGCACATCCAGGTGGGGTGGCCGGGGAGCGGGTCGGTGCTCGCCGCCTCCGGCGGCGGGAAATGTTCTCGGAGCGTGAACGCATGTGGCGTGGGGCCGTGCGCCCGTAGGTGCCTGACCCTTGCCTCCGCCTCGGCCGTGGTCGGCATCGCGCCTGGGTCGATCCACCACAGCGCGGTGTGGGCCTCGGCCATCTTCTCGAACCACTCACGTCGCCTGCGCAGCACGGGCCGATGTTCGGGCGAGAAGACGAACGCCGCCAGCGCCTCGACCGACTCCCACACCGACATGTTCACGATCACGCCCTCGCTGCCCGCTGCGTCCCACTCGAACGCGCGCACGGCCGTGGCGTTGCCGTCCTCGGTCTGCAGCCGCCAGATGAAGCCAGGCGCCGCGTCGGCGGCAGCGTTCACCGGATCGAGAGCCGCGACGAAGTCCGCGAGCAGTGGATCCTCAAGCGGAGCACGGAGCCGGGCGATGTTGACCTGGGCCAGGACGCTCATCCACCCATGGTGCCGTAACTCCAGTGCCCGCCGGGAGTACCGGTGGGCACTGTGCACCAGATGGAGCTATCTCGCCGTCTGATCCTCGACCTCGGCGACCGGGGCGTTCTTCTTGACCGACTCGATACCGTTCACGGCGGCCGGCTTGCTCTCGTAGGCCTCGGAGGTCGCGATCACCTGGCCGTTCGTCGCGACAAGGTTGAAGTGGAACTTGCCGGTCGAACCCTTCTTCAGAACGAACTTGGCCGCCATCGCCGCTCCCTTCGGTCGCCTCGCGAGTACTGACGTCCGCAGCGTTCCCCGCGGCGGTGCGGCTAACCAGGAGCGCCAACGCAGCGGTCCAGCCGGGCGGACCCCGCAGCCGAGCGGACCCTCAGCCGGGCGGGCCTAGGAGCGCTGCCGGGCGGACCTTAGCTGATCAGGAAGACCGGATACCCGGGGGCGATAGCGAGCAGCGCCGAGTCGGGCGCGTCCGCGCCGATGCCGTCGAAGAACACGCCGACCTCAAGCTTCCAGCGCCTGAGGTAGGCGCGCAGGATGGCCGGCTTCTCGGTATCGGCCAGCTCAGTCGCGGTGAACCGCTCGGTCCGCCGTCCCACCCGGAGCTCACCGCCGCCTGCGGCGCGCAGGTTCCGTACCCACTGGGTGTGGCCGCGCGGCGCGACCAGGTAGCGCCGGCCATCGACGGTCAGCACGTTCACCGGGTTCGATCGGATCTGGCCGCTGGCGCGGCCACGCACGGACAGCACGCGGCTGCCCCACACGCTGATCCCACGCCTGGTAAGCCAGGCGACCGCGCCGTTGAACATCGCGGTCGTCCGCTGGCTGGCCGGGGTGGTCGGCATCACGTAGCGCGATCCGAGACCGGACTCGCCCCGGGTGGCGCTCGTGCCCGGGGTGCTCACCGTGCCCGGGGTGGCGCTCGTGCCCGGGGTGCTCGCCGCGCTTGCGGCGGTGTCGGTGGCTGACGGTTCGCCCGGTGTGTTCGCCGTGTTCACTGACATCGCAGATCCTTTCTTGTGAGCACTGCTCTCTATATAGAGCAGTGTGCATGATCTCACGGCACGTTGTCAAGAGCACCGCTCTTTATTCGGATCGATGACCCAGCACCTAGCTTGAGATGAAAACGGTTTTCATATACGGTCGCCGGTAACCGTCTGGCCCTGGGTCGCTGGGGCCATCCCTGAGCTCCGGAGTCGACTGCGATGGGACGCCCTGGATCGCGCCCGGCCGTGTCGCTCACCGTCACGGCTAGGCTGGCCGCCGCAGCCGTCACGGCCAGGCCCGCCGCCGCGCTCGCCGTCGCGCTCGCCGCGGCTCTCGCGCTGCTTGCAGGGTGCAGCACGGCGCACGGGCCGCTCGAGGCACCCGGCGGACGGCGGGTGATCCAGGTAGTCGCCGCGGAGAACTTCTGGGGCAGCATCGCCGCGCAGCTCGGTGGCAGCCACGTCCGGGTGGTGAGCATCATCACCAATCCCAGCACCGACCCGCACAGCTACGAGCCGACGGCCGCTGACGCTCGCACCATCGCGCTGGCGAGGCTGGTGATCGAGAACGGCATCGGCTACGACCCCTGGGTGGCCAGGCTGCTCGCCGCCGACGATGGCGTCCAGAGCGTGCTCAACGTTGGCAGCGTGCTCGGGGTACCGGCCGACGGCAACCCGCACCGCTGGTACAGCCCGGCCGACGTCCGGACCGTTATCGCCAGGATCTCGGCGGACTACAGCAGGCTGGACCCCGCCGACCGGGCCTACTTCGCCCGCCGCCGCACGTACTTCACCACCGTCGCGCTGCGCACCTACTACTCACTGATCGCCGCGATCAGAGCACGATACGCGGGCACGCCCGTCGGTGCGTCGGAGTCCATCTTCGCGATGCTGGCGCCCGCGCTCGGGCTTCGGCTGATCACGCCGCCGTCCTTCCTGCGGGCGATCAGCGAGGGCACCGAGGTGTCAGCCGCCGATAAGCAGACGATCGACAACCAGATCAGCCGGCGCCTGATCAAGATCTACGTGTACAACAGCCAGAACGTGACCCCCGACGTCCGGGCCCAGGTCGTCGCGGCGAGGGCCGCGCACATCCCGGTCGCTACGATCACCGAGACCATGGTGCCGGCGGCCGGCACCTACCAGGAGTGGCAGGTCAGGCAGCTGCGCGGGATCCGGGCCGCTTTGATCGCGGCGGGAGCGCGGTAGCGGCCATGCAGAGAACGGGAGGAGCAGCGCCGATGCGGGCGACGACCACCGACGTGGTGCGCTTCGACCGGGCGGCCGTGCAGATCGCCGGTCGCACGATCTGGTCCGATGTCAGCCTGTCGGTCAGCCCAGGCCAGTTCGTCGCCGTACTAGGTCCGAACGGTGTAGGTAAGTCGACATTGATCAAGGCGGTGCTCGGGCTTATCGCACTATCGGCTGGCTCGGTGACCGTGCTCGGGCGGCCGCCCGGCCACTCCGGCCGCGAGATCGGGTACCTGCCGCAGCGCAGGAACTTCGACTCCGGGCTTCGGGTGCGCGGCATCGACGTGGTGAACCTCGGCAGCGACGGAGAGCGGTGGGGCGTCCCGCTGCCCTGGGGCGAGCGGCTGCTGCCGTCGCGGCGGGCTGCGGCCGCGCGGGTCCGAGAGGTGATCGAGCTGGTCGGGGCGACCGCCTACGCCTCCAGGCCGATCGGCCAGGTGTCCGGCGGCGAGCAGCAGCGGCTGCTGATCGCCCAGGCGCTGGTGCGGCATCCGAAGCTGCTCGTGCTCGACGAGCCGCTGGACAGCCTGGACCTGCCGAGCCAGGCGTCGGTCGCCGCGCTGATCTCCACCATCTGCCGTGAGCACTCGGTCACGGTCATGCTGGTCGCGCACGACGTCAATCCGATCCTTCCCTACCTGGATTGCGTCGCCTACCTCGCCCAGGGCGGCGCCGCCTGCGGCAGCCCGGACGAGGTGATCACCTCGCAGACGCTCACCGCGCTGTACCGGACGCCCGTCGAGGTGCTGCGCGCCTCCGACGGCCGGCTCGTCGTGGTCGGCGAGCCCGAGGCTCCGGCCAGGCACACGGACCGGCACGCCGACACCGCCGCCCAGGCCGGCCAGCAGTGGTGACCGTCGCGACCAATCCCGGGCTGAGCTGGAACGTCATCAGCGATGTCAGGCAACTGCTGCTGTTCCCGTTCATGGTGAACGCATTCCGTGCCGGGACCATCGTGGCGATCACGGCCGGCGCGCTCGGCTGGTTCATGGTGCTTCGCCGGCAGGCGTTCGCCGGGCACACGCTGGCAGTGGTCTCGTTTCCCGGCGCGGCCGGCGCCCTGCTTCTCGGGGTGAGTGCCACGCTCGGCTACTTCGGCGGCGCGATCGCCGCCGCCGTGGTGATCGCCGCGGTTCCCCGTTCGCTTGGCGGCCGGGCCAGGAGCAGCGAGTCGGCCATCATCGGGACCGTGCAGGCGTTCGCCCTGGCCTGCGGCGCCCTGTTCACCAGCCTGTACGGCGGCTTCCTCAGCGGGCTGCTGACCAGCCTGCTGTTCGGCTCGTTCCTCGGCATCGCGCCCAGCCAGGTGCTCACGCTGCTCGCCATGAGCGTCGTGGCGCTCACGGCGCTCGCGGTGATCGCCCGCCCGCTGTTCTTCGCCACGGTCGACCCCGACGTGGCGGCCGCCCGCGGCGTTCCCGTGCGGCTGGTCGGCACCGCGTTCCTGATCCTTCTCGGCTGCGCGGCCGCAGAGGTCAGCCAGATCACCGGCGCGCTGCTAGTGTTCGCGCTGCTCGTCATGCCCGCCGCTACGGCGCAGCAGCTGACAGCCAGGCCGATGATCAGCTTCGTGCTCACGATCGGGCTCGGAGTGCTGATCGTCTGGCTGGGGCTCGCCGTCGCCTACTTCTCGATCTATCCGGTCGGCTTCTACATCACCAGCTTCGGCTTCGCGTGCTACGTGCTCGCGGCGGGCTGGCGGGCCGCGGCCGGCCGGGTCAGGCGGACGAGCCGCGGCACTGCGGCGGTGAGCGCGGCATGACCGGCCTCGTCGCGCTCGGCGCGCAGCCGCTGCCCGGCCTGGCCAGCATCGCCAGCCAGCCGTTCCTGCGCTACGCGTTCGTGGCTGGCGCGGCGATCGCGGCCGCGTCGGGACTGGTCGGCTATTTCCTTGTGCTGCGCTCGCAGGTGTTCACCGGTGATGCGCTCAGCCACGTCGCCTTCACCGGCTCCCTGGCAGCGCTCGCGGCCGGGGCCGACCTGCTGGTCGGCCTTTACGGTGGCTGCCTGATCGTCGCGCTCGCCATGGCGGCGCTCGGCCCCCGCGGCGAGGCCGACGACACGGTGATCGGCAGCGTGTTCGCCTGGATACTCGGCCTCGGCGCGCTGTTCCTCGGGATCTACGTGACCTCGCCCACCGGGGCGAACGGCACGTCCGGGGTGAGCGTGCTCTTCGGCACGATCTTCGGCCTCTCGGCCACTCAGGCCGTCGCGGACTCGACCGTGGCGCTCGGGGTCTGCGTGGTCATCGTGCTGATCGGCAGGCCACTGGTCTTCGCCAGCATCGATGATGCCGTGGCGGGCGCCAGGCGGGTACCGGTCAGGTTCCTCGGCTTCCTGTTCCTCGGCCTGGTCGGGCTGACCGCCGCGGCGGCGACCCAGGCCGTCGGCGCGCTGCTGCTGCTCGGCCTGCTGGCCGCGCCCGCCGGGGCGGCGCAGCGGCTGACCGCACGGCCGTTCGTCGGCCTCTGGCTGTCCGCCGGGCTCGCGATCTTCTCCATGTGGACCGGGCTGCTGATCGCCTACGCGGCGCCGCAGATACCGCCGAGCTTCGGCATCCTCGCGGTCGCAACCGGCGTCTACCTGGCCGCCATCGCGCTCACCGCGACCGGGCGCCGCGCGAGCGCGGCAACCGGCTAGCTCACCTCCGCCCCACTCGGCGCAGGCTGCTCCGCCGCCCTCGGCGCAGGCTGCTCCGCCGTCCTCAGCGCAGGCTTACCGCCACCTGCTCAAGATGGTCAAGCGAGGACTGCATGCCCTGCTCCATGCCCGAGTTGATGTGCATGTCGCGGTCCTCCTGGCTCTCATGCCGCACCAGGATCGTCACCGTCGTCCGGCCGTTCTCCTCGGTGAACGTGACCGTGCTCTCCGCGACCTTGTCGGGCATGGCCTCGAAGATCTCGGTCGAGACGATCCGCTCGCCGGGAACCACCTCGCTGTACTCGCCGCGGAACGCCACCTCGAAGCCGCCGTTGGCGCGCATCACGTACCGCCACGTGCCGCCGGGCCGCAGGTCTACCTCCACAGCGGTGACCTCGCCGCGGTCTCCGGCCCACCACCGGGTGATCAGCTCGGGGGTGGTCCAGGCACGAAACACCAGATGCCGCGGTGCGTTGAACTCGCGCGTGATCTGGATCGTTGTGTCCGACGGCATGGTCACCACTGCCGTACCGTTAGTCGTCGTCGGCGCCATCGCGTTGCTCCTGTTCGGTCAGTTCGTCCAGCACGGCGTCGAGCCGGTCGAATCGCTCCGACCAAATCCGCTCGTAGCCGCGTATCCAGTCGCGCACGGGCTGGAGCGCCGCACCGTTCAGCCGGTACATCCGCTGCCGCCCCTCCTCGCGTACCCGCACCGCGCCCACTTCGCGCAGTACCCGCAGGTGCTTGGAGACCAGCGGCTGCGCGATGCCCACGAGAGCGACCAGGTCGCCAACCGAGCGCTCGCCCCCAGCCAGCAGGTCGAGGATCTCGCGCCGACGCCGCTCGGCGACCGCATTGAACACGTCCTGCGTGGTCGCCGCCCTCGCCATGCTGCGATCATATACCCATATAGGAATGCGTCAAGGCGTCAGCTTCGGCCGGACGGACTGGGATCGGGCCGGAAGCGACATGGTCCGCGGCTGGGGCCTGCCCGTAGATCGTGGGACCGGGTCGCGGAGTCAGATCCTGATGACTCGCCTTGCGGTCTGGCGCGGGCCGTCCCCGAGGCTGCCGACCGGCCGCCGCGCCCCGTGCCGCCCGGAAATGATCTTGATGGATGTGGCGGATGTCCCAGAATACGCAGTGGATGTGGCATCCATTCCACGGACACCTCGACGATCACGTGCGGTTTCGGCTGGTATGCGGGGTTCCGGGCGGCCGTGCTCGCCCAGGCGCCCGGGCGGGCGTGCTCGGCCAGGCGGCGGCGGCCGCGGCGGTACGGCGCGGAGACCGGCCGCGCTGCGCGAAGACCAGCCGCGCTGCGCGGAGACCGGCCGCGCGCGCGGAGACCGGCCGCGCGGCGCGGAGACCGGCCGCGCGCGCGGAGACCGGCCGCGCGGCGCGGAGACCGGCCGCGCTGCTGCGGGTTGTCCATGGCCGGTGATGCCGCGCGGGAGAGCCGTCGGTGCCAGCGGAGATCTACGGGACAGGCGCTCGCCGCTGCCACCGACTAGGTCGGCTCAGCGGATGCCCGACGGGCGGAACTGGACGCTGATCCTCGGGCCGACCGACCGCGCGGTCTTGGGCACGGCGTGTTGCCAGGTCCGCTGGCAGGTGCCACCCATGACCAGGAGATCGCCGTGGCCGAGGCGGTAGCGCAGGGCGGGCCCGCCGGCCAGCGGGCGGAGCAGCAGGGCACGCGGGTTGCCGAGCGACAGGATCGCCACCACGGTCTCGCGCACCCGCCGGCCCGAGGTGTCGCCGTGCCAGGCCACGCTGTCCCTGCCGTCGCGGTACAGGCAGAGCCCGGCCGTGCTCAGCCGCTCGCCGAGAACGGGCAGGTAGTGCGCATCGAGCGCGCGCCTGGCCTGGTCAAGGCAGGGGTCGGGCAGTTCCTGGCCGTCGCCGTAGTAGCACAGCAGCCGCGGCACCTGCACCACCTGGTCGTACATGGGCCGTCGCTCACCGCGCCACGGCGCCGTCTCGGCCAGCCGCTCGAACAGCGCATCGGCCCCGCGCATCCAGCCGGGCAGCACGTCGACCCAGGCGCCCTGTGACAGCCTGGTGCGAGTCAGCCCGGCGAGGTCACCGAGCCCGAAATCGGCCCCTGCGTCGAGCAGCGAGCCCTGAAACGCCGCACCCATGCCGACCAGGATACCGGATTAATCAAACATGTGTTCGATGGGAGCGCGGCCAGCGTCCGAGGATTTCGACGGGGCATCCCGCGAGTGTCAGAGGATGTCGTCGGACAAGCCGTCCACGCGGTGCGCGAACTCCTCGGCGGTCGCCGGGCGGGCCGCCGGGTTCGGGTCGGTGCAGGCCGCGATCAGGTCGCGGGCTCCGGGCGGCAGGTTGGGAGAAAGCTCGGGCGCGTGCCCGAGCACCCGGCGCATGGCCACCATGGTGTTGTCCCCCGGCAGGTCGCCGTACATGCCGCGGCCGGTCAGCGCCCGGTGCAAGGTGGCCGCCAGCGCGTAGATGTCGGTGGCGCGTGACGGCATCTCGCCGCGGATGATCGCCGGGTCAAGGAACTCGACCGAGCCGGCCGACCCCAGGCCGGTAATCGTGAGCCCGGGGGTCAGCACCTGGCTGAGCCCGAGGTCGCTGAGCTTCGCGCCGTTGTCGGTCAGCATGATGTTGGCCGGCTTGATGTCGTTGTGTGCGATCCCCGCCTCGTGCAGCGCGTGCGCGGCCCTGGCGGCGTCGCTCACGGCCTTGAGTACCTGACGCTGTACCAGCGAGCCGCCGGCGTCGGCGAGCGACCCGGCGGGCAGGTACTCCATCGAGTAGTACAGGTCGTCGCCCTGCTGGCCGGCGTCGTACAGCGTCACCAGGTACGGCGACCTGACCGCCGCGAACGCGGCTAGCTCGCGGGTCGCGCGGCGGAAGGTGTCCTGGCTGTTCGACCCGGACAGCACCTTCACGGCGACCAGGTCGGCGTCAACGTGCAGGCGGTCCGGCCGGTTCGCCAGGTAGAAGACCCCATGGTTACCCGTGCCGAGCACCCGGACGAACCGGTAGTCCGCGATTCCGGCCCGATCGACCGCCAGTCGTGCGTCTGCGTTGTTCACGGCTGCCTGCTCTCCGTTACATTCACGGTCATTGCATCCACGGTCATTGCATCCACGGTCATTGCATCCACGGTCGCTGCTTTCACGCTCGCTGCCTCCACGGGTGGTGGGTCTGCGGCCGCTGGCGCCGTGGCGGTGGCGTCTGCGGCCGCTGGCGCCGCGGCCGCTGCTTCTTCAACCGCACCAGCCGGGTCCGGAGTTCCGGCGAGCTTGGCGACACCAGGTCCGTCCAGCGCGGCGGTCCACTGGTCAAGGTCGTCGCTGGCCTCGCTGCTGCCCGCCACCACCGCCACGTGCACCCCGTCGCCGCCAGCGCCGGCCGGGGCGATCACGATCGCGCCGTCGGGCTCGGGTCCCGCGGTGGCCCTGATCCCGCGCTTGCTCAGGTCGGCGGCGAGCGTCGCCGCCGACCGCCCGGCCGGGCTCAGCACGAGGCCGAGCCCGCTCGACTTGGCCAGCTGGGCAGCCACCTGGACGGCGGCGTCGCCGTCCGCGCTGCGCACCAGGCGCACCGTCACCGCGGCGGGCGCGGCAGGCAGCGGCCTGACCACCTCCACCACCTGGGTGGCACCACCCGAGCTCAGCACGCCGGCCGGTCCGGTGCCGCTGGCCAGCACCACCGTCTGCGGATCGGCCGCCAGCAGGTAATCGGGCAGCTCGGTATCGATGTCGTCGCTGAACCTGGACTGCACCACGGTGCTCACGCCGAGCGCCTCGGCCCAGGCGGACAGGCCGTGCAGCGCGTTCATCGTGCCGGTCATCTGCAGCAGCTCACCGCCGAGCCCCGACATCCCGTCCGTCTGGCCCGGCGTGCCGTGGCTGACCAGATGCGAGAGCACGAGGTCGCTGCGCGACCGGCTGGCGGCCAGCCGCGCACCCAGGTCGACCAGCTGCCCGGCGGTGGCCGGGTCGTCGATCAGCACCGCGATCCGGTGCGCCGCCCGCCCGGCACCCACCCGGTCCGCCTCGGCGATGTCGCGCTCCATGATCCTCGGCGGGTAGATCACCCGCAGCAGCGGGCCAGCCATGGCGGTCGTCACGATCGCCATCACGACCATCAGCGAGTACAGCGTCGGTGGCAGGATGCCGAGCTGCAGGCCTACGGTAAGGATCACCAGCTCGGTCAGGCCCCTGGTGTTCATCAGCGACGCGAGCGCGCCTGCCTGCCTGGACCGCACCCCGGCCAGCCGGGCACCGTAGTACGCGCCGCCGAACTTGCCGACCACGGCGGCCACCATGATCAGGCCGAGGTCGGCCAGCCCGGACAGGCCGACCGTGCGCAGATTGACGTAGATGCCGGCGATCACGAAGAAGACCGGCAGCAGCACGAGAACGCTGACCTGCTCAAGCCGCCCGAGTATCGCCTCGCGCAGGGCGGGCACGTCACGCGGCATCACGATGCCGAAGATGAACGCCCCGAAGATGAACTTGACGCCCATCCAGTCGGTCGCGGCGGCGGCCAGCAGCAGCATCACGATGACCGAGGCAAGAACGGTCGGGGTCAGCCTGCCGCGCTGCTGGTAAGCGTCGGCCAGCCGGCGCAGCAGCGGGCGCACCAGCCAGATCATGACCGCGGCGTAGACCGGGGCGAGGGCGAGGCGCCACTGGTTGTGGCCGGTGCCCGCGCCGGCCACCGCGATCACAACGGCAAGCAGCGCCCACGCGAGCACGTCGTCGATCGAGGCCGCCGCCAGCGCCAGGCCGCCGACCCTGGTCCGGTGCAGGCCGCGGTCGGTCAGGATCCTGGCCAGAACGGGGAACGCGGTGATCGACATGGCGGTGCCGAAGAACAGCACGAACGTGACCTTATGGTGCATCGAGTGCTCGCTGGCCAGCCAGACGCCCAGGCCGACACCGAGCGCCAGCGGTGCCACGATGGAGCCGATCGCCACGCTGGCCGCGACCTGCTCGCGGCCCCTGACCAGGCCGAGGTCCACCTCGAATCCCACCACGAACATGAACAGCGCGAGCCCGAGGTCGGCAAGCGCGGTCAGCGGCGGTATCAGCGTGGGCGGGAACAGGGTCGCGGTGAAGTGCGTGCCCCAGATCGTCGGTCCGAGCGCAAGCCCAGCAATGATCTCGCCGATCACCGGCGGCTGCCCGATGCGCCTGGCGGCCGCGCCGAGTACGCGCGCGAGCACGATGATCAGGGCGAGGTCGAACAACAGCAGCTGGACTTCGGAGTCGGTCATCGAGGCGTCCCCTCTACCTGCTCAGGGCTACCGGCCCCGGTGAGATTCATACCGGAACATGCGCCCGCCGAGGTCGACCTGGCTGCCGGCCGCGAGCACCAGCGGCACCTGCGGCACAAGTTGCTGCTCGGCGGGCTGCCCAGGCAGCGCGATCCTCGTGCCGTTGGCCGAGCCAAGGTCGGTGACCAGGACCCGCCAGCCTTCCAGCTGGACCCGCGCGTGCACCCGGGAGACGATGCCAGAATCGTCGCTGACCCGCAGCGGCCTGGCGCGGCCCTGAGCAACCGAGGCGTCCAGGCTGGGCTCCCGGCCGACCACGTAGTCCGAGTCAAGCTGGAACACCGACCCGTCGTCGAGCAGCAGAACCCCGAGCGGCGGCCGCTCGCCGGGCCTTGGTACCAGGGTCTGCTGGTTCATCGAGATGCCGCAGATCGCGCAGAACAGCGCCTCGGGGTCGTCGAAGTGACCGTTCTTGCAGTACACGCCCTGGATGATCGGTCCGGCCGATACGTAGCTGCTGGCCCCTGCCGGAAGGTCCCTGGCCAGCGAGAGAGGTGCGCGGGCCGGGACATCCACGCCGGCGCCGCCATCGGCCAGCAGCACCGACTCGAACGGCTCGTGATACTGCCCGTCCTCCGGCGGCATCGTGACGTCGGACACGGGCGGCGCGGGTTCTGGCGCAGGCTCAGCCACCGGGCCGGGGGCACCGGCTCCGCGGGGCCAGTCACCCGGCCAGTCCGGCGTCCACTGCTCGGTACCCTTCGGCCCGGCGTCGGCTGGCGGGATCCAGGCGGAGGTGGGCTCGTGCACGATCTCCGGCGCTGGCGCCGGCATCGAGGGCTCGGCCTCCTGGCCGCCCGGCCACTGCTGCGCGACCTCCGCTCCCGCGGCATCTGGCTCGGGGACCTCGGCCTCTGGCGGCAAGGGCTCTGCGATCCCCGCCACATCGGGTTCGGCCAGGCCGGGCTTGGCCAGGTTGACGTCGGCTCGCTCGGCAACTGGCATCGCCGCCGCGATGTCCGCATCGGCCGCGGGGACTGGCTCCTCGGGCTCGGGCTCCTTGCGTGCCTTCGCCCCTGCCTTGGACAGCGACGGGCGGGCGGGCGGCGTGCGGCCGGAGCGGGCACCGGCCGACGGCGGCAGGCCGGTCGTGTAGTAGCCGAGGCCGCCGGCCCGCACGGTGCCCGCGTCGAGCCGGGAAAACCGGTCGGTGCTTGCCGATCCGTTGTCCGCCGGGCTGAGCCCGCCGACCACGCCGCTGGCCGGGGAGCGCAGCAGGCAGCGCAGCAGCATGCCGGGGTGGGCGGCCTCGATCCTGGCCGTGCCGTGAGCCGTGGTGACGTCCGCCCACGCACCGCCGCTGACCGTCACCGCGAGGCCAGAGCCGGTGGCACCGAACGCCAGCACCGACGGGCCGGTGCCCTCGCCCTCGGTGTGCGCGGCCTCCAGCGCGTCGGCGATCGCGTCCGCGAACTGCCGCCCGTCGCCGCCAGCCGCCGCGTGCTCCTCAAGCAAGTCGAGCAGAACGTCGACGAACTGGCTGTCCTCCAGGCTGCTGAGCAGAATGAGGCCGCCGTGCCTGGCGAGTACGCCGTCGCCCGGCACCGGCCACAACCCAGGGTTGTGCCCGCTCCCCCGCTGCTCGCCCGAGGCGCGCCCGCCTGCGTCCTTGTCGTTCACACCAGCCTCCCGCCGCGGAAGCGCCACCGGATGAACGGGACGCGCATCGGACCGTTAGCGACCAGCCATACCACGATCCAGACCACGAGGAAGTCGATCACGAACGCGCCCGTCGGCACCGTCCCCTTGATCCCGGGAATCGCGCCTGCCTGCAGCAGCCCCCAGACAAGCAGTCCCTCGGGGATGGCCGTGACCAGGCCGAAGAAGGTCGGCCAGTCCTTCTCCCAGCGCCATTGCATCAGGAAATGATAGAGACACTCCCATCCGATGCCGAGGATGATGACGGCGAGCAAGATCAGGAATGTGTCCTGGTAGACGGTCGAGAGCGGCGCCGAGATCGGCAGCAGCGGGCCGATAATCAAGGTGACCAGCCCGCCGACCACCGCAAGCAGCGCGATTCTGGTCTGGATCCGCCCGTCCAGGGTGGGTAGCACCTGCCGCCTCCTGTCATGCCTTCATCTGCCTGAACCTGCGCTGGCCGCGGCCGCCCGGGCCGCCGACGAGCTACGGCTGCGCGTTGCGCGCCCACTTCAGCCACTGGCTCACCGACCGCGCCGGGCCGATCCGCGGGCAGAACCCGCGCCTGGCCAGGTCGTCGGCGATCTCCTGGGCGGCGACCTGCAGGCCGAGGAAGGTATCGACCCCGGGGAAATACCCGCCCAGCGTGGTCGCGCCGGACGCGTATATCACGCCCGGGCCACTCGCCGTCCCGCGCAGTTCGAACGTGCGCTCCACGTCCAGCCTGCCGAGCGGGTTGCGGCCGACACCGGAGTGCTGGAGCAGGTCGGCGAGCACGCGGTGCTCGGAGATGTCGGCCTCAAGCCCGGTGCAGTCGATCACGAAGTCGGCGGCGACCTCGACCTTGCCGTTCGCCGTCTTGACCTCGCTGACGATCATGTCGTTCTCGATCCGCATGTGGTCGACGGTGCCGGCCATCGTGCGGTACCAGCCCGCCGCCCTGCCCTCGTTCATCTGCGCCTGCCAGCGGCGCCGCCAGGGAGTGTTGGTGCCGCCCATCAGCTTGTACTCCTTGGCGCGGTCCTCCCCTTCCAGCGTGCGCATCTTAGCCTTGAGCTGGCCGCCCCACACCGACTTGGGGTAGTTGAAGCCCTGGTAGGCGAATCCGTTGCCGCCCTTGCGCCGGTTCCACGCGTTCGGCCCGTGCGAGGCGGTGATGTAGGTGCGGAACAGGTGCACGATGTCGGTCGACAGGCCGTACTTGGCCCGGTCGTCCATCAGCCGCTGCAGCACCCGGGAGGCGACGATCCCGCCGCCGCGCAGCATCACGACCGTGTGCTTCTTGCGCGCCGTCTCGTAGATGTGCTCATGCTCCTCGTAGGCGCTCACCACGTGGTGGAAGTCCTGGTGCTCGGTTCTGAAGTCCTGCAGCTCGGACAGGTAGCGCAGCCCTGGGTAGCCGACCGCGAGGTGCACGAACTCGGCGCGGAACGCGAGCCGCTTGGTCGGGGTAGATCCGACCATCGGCGTGAGGATGATGAAATAGCCGCCACCCTGCCGCTTCCTGACCATCCTGACCTGGCCCTTGACCAGCATCTGCCAGTAGCCGATCCGCTTGGCCTCGCGCTCGAGCCCGGTGAAGACCTGGCCAGCCTTCGGGGTGTAGAAGTCCGCCCACATCGGCTCGCGGAACACGTGCCACAGCGGCCCGAGCGAGCGGTCGTGCACGGCCTCGGCCAGGGCGTATGAGGGGAAGCCCCAGATGTTGTCCGGCCGGGAGGCCGAGTCCGACCTGATTCGCTCGGGCCGCGGGATCTGCGAGACCCTGGTCAGGTACTCATAGGTCTGCCAGGGGAAGTCCAGGTTCGACAAGATCGCTATCCGGTCCGGCGTCACGCCCGCGATCCGCAGGTAGTCGACGGTGACGAAGGAGCCGATGCCGCCGCCGATCGAGACGAACGGCTTGTCGGTCACCGGGATCCCGGCCGTCGCGACCATCGCGTCGGTCCACTGATCGGACCTGAGCAGCTCGTCGGTCAGGTCGCCAGATCCCGGCGCCGCGCCGGCCGCCTGCGCGGGAGGCGGGGCCGCCGCCGGCCGGGCGGCCGGCCGATGGCGCTGGATCGTGGCAGGCTGCGGCTCCCCGGGGGCCCCCGGCGGCGCGGTCGGCCCTGCCGGCGGCCCAGGGATCTGGGTCGGCTCGTCGGTCACATTCACTCCGTTCCTGCGGCCCGCCGGCGGCCCGGCACGACTAAACACCTGAGAGTGTGGCATGCGACGCATGAGCCGACAAGGCAGCGCAGGATGCGATGATCAAGGGCCATCGCCGATCACGAACAAAAGCGCAAATCTACCGGGCGGTGGAGCCGGGGCCGATGGCGAACACTACCCAGACCTGACCGCGGGCGAACGGCATGCGCCTGCCGTCCGGCAGGATGAACGCCGTGCCTTCGCCGGCGTCCGGGCGTGACCAGCGCACGCGGTACGCACGACCGTCGCGCAGCACGACCGCGGTGCCGCTGCCGATGGTGTTGGCATAGGGCGGCCTGATCCCGAGCTCGAGGAAGCCTGACGTGGCCACCCTGACGTACTGGATCACCACGGTCGGACCGCCGAGCTGGCCACCCTGCGCCGCATCGGCCGGCTTGCCGTCCATCCAGGCCAGCCACCGGTGCTGCGGCGCGGACCATGCGAACCTGAACGACGCCGCCGAGTAGGAGGTGCTGAAGGAGGTCGTCGGCGTGCCGCCAGCGGGCGCCGGCCCGAACCTGAAGCCGATATCCCTGGCCTTGCTCTCCCTGCCTTTCGCCTCGGCCAGTAGCACCCTGGTCCTGGCGTACAGGTTGTACGGCGCGATCCTGGTGCTGCTGCGGAAGTACCCGCCCACGATGCCGTCGTACAGGTCGACGATCCTGGAGTGCTCGACCACCCGCAGCAGCCTTGGCTGGGCACCGGAGAAGGCGAACGCCGGCCTGCCGAACTGCCTGAGCAGCTCGATGTCCTCTTCCCTGGCGCTGCGCACCGGGCCGACGACCGGCGGGAAGTGCGACGAGAACACCGCGAAGATACGGCTCAGCCCGCCCTCGACCGGAAGCAGGTAGACGAGGTCGGCGTCGGTGAGCCCGGTCGGCGGCCTGGCCTGCTCGACGTTGTCGATCTTGAAGATCAGCTCCGGCCCGAGCGCCTTGATCGGCTCGCCGGTGAACGGCGAGGTGCGATGGCGGGCCGCTGAGCTGCTCGGTGACGGCTTGCGGTGGCCGGCCGGGCCGTGCCTGGCCAGCAGGAAGTAACCGCCCACCAGGACGATCAACGCGACCGCGGAGCTGACCCCCGCGATCAGCGTCCGGCGACTGACGTGCACAGGGCTCATTATTCGCTGGCCACGGCGGCGGCCGGTCGCTACGGTAGGGCCATGTCCCGCCACGTCCGACTTCTCGCCGACGAGCCGCACCGGCCACCGCGCCTCTGACTCGCCTGGCCGCAGCGGCTCGCCCCTCCTCGTGAGGGGCTTTTTCATTTCCTGAGCTAAGACAAGGAGAGTGGCCGATGGATGACCCGCAGCCGCCGTTCCGCTACGGCGCGGAACTGGCCGGCCAGATCGAGGCGACATGGCAGCGGCGATGGGCGCAGGACGGCACATTCGACTCCGCCAACCCGGTCGGGCCGCTGTCGGCCGGGTTCGAGGCCGTCGCCGGGCTGCCCACCTGCTACGTGCTCGACATGTTCGCCTATCCGAGCGGCGCCGGCCTGCACGTCGGGCACCCGCTCGGCTATATCGCCACCGACGTGTACGCCAGGTACGGCCGGATGACGGGTCATCATGTGCTGCACACCTACGGCTACGACGCGTTCGGCCTGCCGGCCGAGCAGCACGCGATCGAGACCGGCCGCCAGCCGAGGGAGACCGTGGCGGCCAACATCGCCACCATGCGCGGGCAGCTGCGCCGCCTTGGCCTCGGCCACGACCCGCGCCGGGAGATCGCCACGACCGACCCTGCGTACTACCGCTGGACCCAGTGGATCTTCCTGCGGATCTTCGGCAGCTGGTGCGACGAGCTGACCGGCCGTGCGCGGCCGGTCAGCGAACTGGCCGCGCAGTACGCGTCGGGTGAGCGCCCCACACCGGCCGGCCGGGCCTGGGCCGAGCTGACCGTCGCCGAGCGGCGGTCGCTGATCGACGCCAGGCGGCTGGCCTACCTGAGCGACGCGGTCGTCAACTGGTGCCCCGGGCTCGGCACCGTGCTGGCCAACGAGGAGGTCACCGCCGACGGCCGCAGCGATGTCGGCAACTACCCGGTCTTCCAGCGGCCGATGCGCCAGTGGACGCTGCGGATCACCGCGTTCGCCGACCGGCTGGCCGCCGACCTTGACCTGGTGGACTGGCCGGAGTCGGTCAAGCAGATGCAGCGCAACTGGATCGGCGCGAGCGACGGTCCGGACGGCGTGCGCAGCTACCGGATGCGGGACTGGCTGTTCTCGCGGCAGCGGTACTGGGGCGAGCCGTTCCCCATCGTGTACGACCGGGACGGTCAGCCGCATGCGCTGCCCGACCAGATGCTGCCGGTGGAGCTGCCCGAGGTCTCCGACTTTCGGCCCGAGCCCGCCACGGACGATCAGGCCGAGCCGCGCCCGCCGCTGGCCAGGGCCGCCGGGTGGGCCACGGTGCGGCTTGACCTTGGCGACGGGCCGCAGGTGTATCGGCGGGAGCTGAGCACGATGCCGCAGTGGGCCGGCTCGTGCTGGTACTACCTGCGCTATCTGGACCCGACCAACGCGCGCGAGTTCGTCGACCCCGTGATCGAGCGCTACTGGATGACCGGAGCCGGCCGCGTGGACCCCCAGCACGGCGGCGTCGACCTGTACGTGGGCGGCGCCGAGCACGCGGTGCTGCACCTGCTGTATGCGCGCTTCTGGCACAAGGTGCTGTACGACCTGGGCCTGGTGTCCACGCCCGAGCCGTTCAGGCGGCTGGTGAACCAGGGCTACATCCTGGCCGACGCGTTCACCGACGAGCGCGGCATGTACGTACCCGCCGCCGAGGTCACCGCCGGGACCGGCGGAGCGCTGTCCTACCGCGGCAGGCCGGTGACCAGGCGGGCGGGCAAGATGGGCAAATCACTGAAGAACGGCATCAGCCCGGACGAGATCTACGACCGCTACGGCGCCGACACGCTGCGGCTCTACGAGATGTCGATGGGACCGATCGAGGCCGACCGGCCCTGGCATACCGATGACATCGTCGGGGTGCACCGATTCCTGCAGCGGCTGTGGCGCGCGATCGTGGATGAGCAGACCGGTGAGGCGGCGGTGGCCGACCGGCCGGCCGACCCGCTCACCGTACGGCTGCTGCACCAGGTCATCGCCGCCGTCCGGGCTGACTTCGCCGAGATGAGGTTCAACACCGCGATCGCCAGGCTGATGGAGCTGACCGGGCGGGCGGCCAGGATCGCCGGGCAGCAGAGCTCGCTGCCGAGGGAACTGGCCGAGCCGCTGGTGCTGATGGTCGCGCCGCTGGCCCCGCACATCGCCGAGGAGCTGTGGCGCCGCCTCGGGCACGAGCAGTCGCTCACCCGCGCGGCGTTCCCGGTGGCCGACGAGACGATCGCCGCGCGGCAGGACGTGACGCTGCCGGTCCAGATCAACTCGCGCACCAGGTTCGTACTCACCGTACCGGCCGGGACGGCCGCCGACGAGGTGGAGCGGGCGCTGCGCGCCGAGCCCGAGTTCGCGCGGCTGACCAAGGGTCTCACGGTCGACCGGGTGGTCATCGTGCCCGGCAGGATCGTGAATGTGGTGACTCACTAGCGGTACGGGAGTTACTGCTGTGACGGCCGCGGCCCGACAGACCGGATTCCGTCCGTTGGCGTACAGTTCGTGACTAGCCGCATATGATTTCCAATGTGCGGAAACCTGGACACGGGCAGCGGCCCCTGATCGTGGTCGGCGTTGTCGCCCTCGGCATCATCGCCGCCGCCGCCTGGCCAAGCGCGCCCTCGCCGGCCGCCGGCTCGCAGCGGGCGGCGGATTCCGCGGGACAGGGCCAGGTCAGCGGGTCTCCGGCCGCCTACATCAGGGTCACCAGGTCCAGCTATGCCACCCTGGCCACCCGGTCGATCCAGCTGCTCGAGACGTCGTACTACAACGGTACCGGGCTCTGGCACATGTGCGTCCCGGTGATCTGCAACACCAAGAACCGCGACTGGGGCGCCGACGTACTCACGGACGTGCTGTACTTCCGCTGGATGCTCGATCGCGACCCGTCGGTCGTGCCGCTGATGCGCAGGCTCGCGCAGACCGCGCACCTGTGGCTGTCCGGGCAGCTTGGCAGTAGCGACAGCGTGACCTGGGACGCCGTAGCCGACGTCCGGCTCTACCAGCTCACCGGGGAGAAGACCGCCCTGGCCAAGGCAGAGGCAGCACTGAAGTTCGTCGACACCGAGCCAGGGCTGGCCACCGGCGCCTGCCCGCGCATCGACTACCAGTGGCCGGACGGGGCGCGCGGCCAGCTGAAGACCCTCGAGACAGGGTCGAACTACATCAAGGCGGCGCTGCTGCTGTACGGCAGCACCGGCAAGCGGACGTACCTCACCCGGGCCATCAGCCAGTACGGCCTGGCCCGCAAGTACTTCCTCGACCGCAAGATGTCGCTGTATAGCTCGTACCTGTTCGACACGGGGACGAAGTGCACGCTGCTGCCCGGGCAGTATTTCGCCTCGGTGAACGGCAACATGATCTGGGCGGGCTCCATGCTCGCCCAGATCACCGGCAAGGCCCGATACCTGCACAACGCACGGGCCACCGCGCAGGCGGTGAACCGCAAGCTCAGCGACGGCGACCGAGTCTTCGCCGACCTGCAGGCCGACAACGACATCGTCGAGCCGCTGATCGAGGCGATGTACCGGCTCGCCACCGTCGATCACGCGGCATTCGCCACCAGGTGGCTGCTGCACAACGCCTCGGCCGCTGGCGCTGACGACAACTCAAACGGCCAGTTCGGCCGGTTCTTCGACGGCCCGCCGCCGACCTCGCTCGCCACGGTCTGGCAGATCAACGGCGGCATCGCGCTGATGGTGGCGACCGCCGCGCTCGACCCGCACGGCAAGCCGGCCGACCCGGGGTTCTGGAACCAGGCCAACTTCGTGATCGACAGCCAGACGCTGATCGGCAAGCAGGTCCAGATCGCGTTCACCGGCCGGGCGATCGCGATCATCGGGAGCATCGGCGACAAGTGCTGCCTGTACGGCCACGCCCGGGTCTTCGTGGACGGCAAGCAGACCGTCAACCAGACCGGGATCTGGCAGAACTACAGCAGCCCGGCCCGGGTGCAGCCCGACCAGGTGCTGTTCGCCTGGCGCTGGAAGACCGCCGGTCATCACGTGATCACGATCCGGCCGGCGCCGTACGACAACACCGAGGGCGGGTCCTTCTTCTCGATGACCGGCTACCTGCTGGTCGGGTAGCGCTACCGGATGCGACTGGCCGCCCGCCGGCTGCGCCTGCCCGCGCGGCTCGCCGTCATCCTCGCCGCCGTCATCGCCGTGGCCGCCTGGTCAGGCGGGCGGGCAGGCCAGGTACCCTGGCGGTTCACTCCAAGCAGCGGCGACTACGCGCAGCGCGCGACCACCTCGACCCGGCTGCTCGAGGACACGTTCTTCAACGGCTCTGGCCTGTGGCACATGTGCGTCCCCGTGGTCTGCTTCACCAAGAACAGGGACTGGGGCGCTGACTCGCTGACCTATGTGCTCTACCTGCGGTGGCTGATGACCAGGGACCGCAGCGTGCTGCCGGTGATGCGTGCGCTGGCCAGGACGGCGCCCTCCTGGAAGCGGTCGGACTCGGGCAGCAGCGACACCGTGATGTGGGACGCGGTGGCCGACATCCGCGATTACCAGGTAACCGGGAGCCGGATCGCGCTGGCCAAGGCGAAGGCGGCGTTCCAGTGGGAGAACTCGGACAAGGCCGCGCTCTTCGCCGCGGGCGCCTGCCCGGGAATCGACTACCAGTGGCCGGACGGGCGGCGCGGGTTCCTGAAGACCCTGGAGACCGCGTCCAACTTCCTCAAGGCGGCCATCCTGCTGTACCAGATCACCGGCCGCCGCCTCTACCTGCTCCGGGCCAAGGCGACGTACGACCAGGTGCGGGACTACTTCATGGCGCCGCACGTGCCGCTGTACACCGTCTACGTCTTCGACAACGACATCACCTGCGAGCCGCTGCTGGGTAACTACTTCGCCTCGGTGAACGGCAACATGATCTGGGCCGGGGCTGCGCTGGCCACGATCACCGGGCACCTCGGCTACCTGGGCGACGCCATCGACACCGCGAAGGCCGTGCAGGCCGACCTGAGCGACGCCGACGGGGTGTTCGCCGACATGCAGGCCGACAACGACGTGGTGGAGCCACTGGTGGAGGCCATGTACGACCTCGCCACGACCTACCACCAGGAGTTCGCTGCCCGCTGGCTGATGATCAACGCCGCAGCGGCCGCGGCCGACGCCAACGCGGCCGGCGAGTCAGGCAGATTCTTCGACGGCCCGCCGCCGTCCACCATCGCCACGGCCTGGCAGGTGAACGGCGGCGCCGCGCTTGCCCAGGTCGCCGGGGCGCTCGACCCGCGCGGCCGCCCCGCCGATCCCGGCTTCTGGCTGCGTGCGCACCTCGTCACCGACGCTCAGACCCTGACCGGGACCTCGCTGCGGATCGCCTTCACCGGTCGGGCGATCGCGATACTCGGCACCGTCGGGGACGGCTGCTGCAGCGCCGGGCACGCGCGGGTGTTCGTCGACGGCACGCAGACCTTCAACCGGACCGGGATCTGGCAGAACATGACCGCCCCGTCCATCGCGCAGCCCAACCAGGTGCTGTTCGCGTGGCGCTGGCCGTCCGCCGGACGGCACGTGATCACCATCCGCCCCGGGGTCTATGACCGCGAGGAGGGCGGGTCGTTCTTCTCGATGACCGGCTACCTGGTGGTCGGCTAGCGCTTCGGCTCGCGGTGCCCAGCTGAGTTACCCCGCGGGGTTGCGTTAATCTCAAATTGAGATATTCTCATAGTGAGATTGATAGGGAGGCGACGATGACCGAGCAGCCGGGCAGGGACGGCTTCTTCGCCGAGTACGATCCGCGGGCGTTCGATCCGATCGCGGTGACCGTGGACGTGGTCACGCTGACGATCAGGGACGGCAGCCTGCACGTGCTGCTCGTCCAGCGCGGCCTGCCGCCGCAGCAGGGCCGGTGGGCGCTGCCCGGCGGCTTCGTCCGGGCCGGCGGCAGCACGGCGGCCGAGGACCTGCCCGACGCCGCGATCAGGGTGCTTGGCGAGGAGACCGGCGAGGACCTCGGCGAGCGGGTGCACCTCGAGCAGTTGGCCACCTACGGCACCCCGGACCGGGACCCGCGGATGCGGGTGATCTCGGTGGCCTACCTCGCGTTCGCCCCCGAGCTTCCCGATCCGCGTCCGGGACGTGACGCCAGCGACGCGGCCTGGGTGCCGGTGGACTCGCTAGGGCTAACCGCGGGCCACGGCGGCCAGCGCCCCGGCACGACACGCAAGCTGGCGTTCGACCACGCCCGGATACTCGCCGACGGCCTGGAGCGGGCCAGGTCCAAGCTGGAGTACACCCCGCTGGCGACCTCGTTCGTTGCCGAGCCGTTCTCGGTGTCCGAGCTTCGGATGGTCTACGAGACGGTCTGGGGCGAGCCGCTGCACGCGGGCAACTTCCACCGCAAGGTGCTCTCGGTACCCGGCTTCGTGGAGAGTACCGGGGAGGTGGCCGAGTCGGGCGGGCCGCGCGGCGGGCCGCGGGCCAGGCTGTACCGGCGCGGCGATGCCCAGCTGCTGCACCCGGCGCTGCTGCGGCCCGGCCGCGAAGACGCGGTGCGCTGAGATGGCCGCCGCCGGCGCCGGCGGGCCGGCAGGTCCGCGGGTCGACGGGACGCTCGGCACCGCCGAAGCGATCGCGCTGATCGGATCGGCGCGTACGCCGGCCGACCTGTTCGCGGCCGACGCGGCCAGGCGCTACCGGCTGCTCGCCAGGCTGACCCACCCTGACTCGCGGCCGGGTGACGACCGGGCGGCAGCCGCGTTCGCGCGACTGTCCCAGCTCTGGCAGCGCCACCAGGCCAGGACCGGTGCGGGCGCACTCGCCGCGCGCGGTGACCTGGCCAACCTCTACCTGCTGCCGGCCGGCCTGCTCAAGCTCGCCCGCGATCCCGCCGACAACGATCTGATGGACCGCGAGGCGACCGCGCTCGCCACGCTCGGCGCGCAGGTGCCGGCGCGGCTGGCGGCGTACTTCCCGCGACTCGCCGAGGTCCGCCGGGTGGTCGACCCGCGCTCTGGCGTGATGCGGCGCGCCAACCTGATCGGCAGGCTGGATGGGTTCGTCACCCTGGCGCAGGTGCGTGCCGCCTTCCCCGGCGGGCTCGATGCCCGCGACGCGGCCTGGATGTGGCGCCGGCTGCTCGTCGCGATCGGCGCGGCACACCAGGCCGGCCTGGTGCACGGCGCCGTGCTGCCCGAGCACGTGCTGATCCATCCCGCCAAGCACGGACTGGCGCTCGCCGACTGGTGCTACGCGGGCCCGCCGGGATCACCGCTGCCTGCGATCGTCGGCCGGTACCGCGACTGGTACCCGCCCGAGGTGCCCGGCCGCGGACCGGCCGGGCCGGACACCGACATCTGGCTGGCCAGTGCCTGCATGACCGACCTGACCGGAAACCTGCTGGCCGCGCCGCTCGGCGCGTTCGCCAGGGGCTGCATGCTGGCCAGCCCGGCGCGCCGGCCGCGGGACGCCTGGCGGCTGCTCGCCGAACTCGACGACCTGCTCGGGCGGCTGTACGGGCCGCGCATGTTCCGGCCCTTCGCCATGCCGACCTAGGGCGCGCAGGAGGAGAAGAGAAGGAAAGAGGAGAACCATCATGGGAAGCGGACTATGGTCCACCGACGTCTACGACGCAGCGGCGCGCTTCCGCGCCGCAACCGGCACCAGCGCGTTCGCGCACAGCGACAGCGGCGCGACGAGCACGCACCCGGCGCTCGACCCGCGCGGGGTGACGGTCAGGGAGAGCCGAGACTGCGCCGAGCACCCGCGATCGCTCGCGATCGCCGTGCTGTTCGACGTCACCGGGTCGATGCGGGACGTGCCGCGCGGGCTCCAGGCTAAGCTGCCGCAGCTGCTCGGGCTGCTGCTGCGCAAGGGGTACGCGGAGGACCCGCAGGTGATGTTTGGCGCGATCGGCGATGCCACCTGCGACCGGGCGCCGCTGCAGGTCGGCCAGTTCGAGTCGGACAACCGGATGGACGACGACCTCAGCCGGATTCTGCTCGAGGGCGGCGGCGGGGGCCAGATGACCGAGTCCTACGAGCTGGCCATGTACTTCATGGCCAGGCACGTCGCGGCGGACTGCTTCGAGCGCCGGGGCAAGCGGGGCTACCTGTTCCTGATCGGCGACGAGATGGCGTACCCGGCGGTCAAGCGGGGCGAGGCGCGCGAGCGGATCGGGGACGGGCTCGAGGCGGACATCCCGCTCGCCGACCTGCTGGCCGAGCTGACCAGGAAGTGGGATACCTACTACATCCTGCCCGCCGGGGCGAGTCACGCGGGGAACGCGCAGGTGCTGCGCTTCTGGCGCGGACTGCTCGGCCAGAACGTGATCGAGCTCGCCGACCTGGACGCGGTGGCCGAGACCATCGCGCTGGCCGTGGGCCTCGGCGAGGACATGATCAGCCTGGACGACGGCCTGGCCGACCTCGCCGACATCGGCTCCGAGGCTGGCTCGGCGGTCTCCAGGGCGCTGGCCACGATCGGCTCGTCGCCCGGGACCGTGACGGTCAGCCTGCCGCTTGACGACCTGGACGGGCCGGACGGGAACGTGCGGCTGTGACCGAGTCAGCGGGGCCGACCGGGCCGGCGGGCGGGCATGTCATCGTCGTCGACCTCGGCTACGGCGACGCCGGCAAGGGCACCGTCGTGGACTGGCTGTGCCGCGGCGGCGGGTTCGGGGCAGTGGTGCGGTTCAACGGCGGGGCGCAGGCCGCGCACAACGTGGTCACCCCGGACGGCCGGCACCACACGTTCGCGCAGTTCGGCTCGGGCAGCTTCACGCCTGGGGTGCGGACACACCTGTCCAGGTTCATGCTCGTCGACCCGCTGGCGCTGATCGCCGAGGCCGACCACCTGGCCAGCGTGAGCGTGCCCGACGCGCTCGACCGCCTGAGCGTGGACGCCGACGCCCTGCTCACCACGCCGTACCACCGCGCGGCCAACCGGGCCAGGGAGCTGGCCAGGCCGCCGGGGCAGCGGCACGGCTCATGCGGAATCGGGATCGGCGAGACCGCGCGGTACGCGCTCGCCCACCCGGCCGACGCGCCCCGGGCCGGGGATTGCGCCGACCCTCGGGCGCTGGCGGGCAAGCTGACCCTGCTCAGGGACCGGCTGGCCGCCGAGGCCGGGAGGCGATCGGGCGCTCAGGGGGGCGAGTTCCTCGACGTACCGCCGGTCCGGGACGTCGTGACCGCGTTCGCTGCCTTCGCCGAGCGGGTCGCGCTGGTGGGCGCCGGCTTCCTGCCCGGCCTGCTCCGCGCCGGGCGGGTTGTCTTCGAGGGCGCCCAGGGCGTGCTGCTCGACGAGTGGCGCGGATTCCACCCGTTCACCACGTGGTCCACCACCACGTTCGCGAACGCGGAGACCCTGCTCGCCGAGGCCGGAGCGGCAGCGACCAGGCTCGGCGTGGTCCGCTGCTACGCGACCAGGCACGGGCCGGGGCCGCTGGTCACCGAGGACCCGACCCTGGAGCTGCCCGACCCGCATAACCGTGCGAACCCGTGGCAGGGACCGTTCCGGGTCGGCCACTTCGATGCCGTCGCGCTGCGCTACGCGCTCGACGTGGCCGGCGGCGTGGACGGGATCGCCCTCACCAACCTTGACGTGGCCGAGCGGCACCGGCTGTCGATCTGCGACCGCTACCTGCACGACGGCAGGCCCGTACGCAGGCTGCGCCACGACGCCGGCCGGGACCTGGCCAGGCAGGAACGGCTGACCGGGATGCTGCTGCGCTGCGTTCCCGTGCTCGGCGATCCGGACGGCGGCTGGCCGTCCGCGGTCGCCCGCGCAGCCGCCGCACCGGTGCTGCTCGTCTCCCGCGGGCCCACGGCGCTCGACAAGACCCCGGTCGGCGCTGGCCTGCGCGCGGGCCGGCCGTTGGTCGCCGTCAGAGCTGCAGCGCCAGGTCCACGATGACCGGGGCGTGATCGCTCGGGCCCTTGCCCTTGCGTGCCTCCCGGTCCACCCAGGCGTCCTTCACCAGCCCGGCCAGGGCCGGGTTCGCGTACACCAGGTCGATCCGCATGCCCATCCCCTTGTGGAACGACCCGGCCCGGTAATCCCAGTACGTGAACGGATGCGGCCCCTTGGCGATCCGCGGCACTACGTCGGTGAGCCCGGTCTCGCGCAGCGCCCCAAGCTCGGCCCGCTCGGCCGGCGTGACGTGGGTCGATCCGACGAAGGCGGCCGGATCCCACACGTCGGCATCGGTCGGTGCGATGTTGAAGTCGCCCATGACGGCGAACGGCATGGCCCCGGCGGCTTCCGGCGCGACGGCGACCCGCAGCGCGGCGAGCCAGCGCAGCTTGTAGGCGTAGTGCGGGTCGTCGGGCGTCCTGCCGTTGGGCACGTAGACCGACCGGACCCGCAGCGGCCCGCAGGTGACCGCGAGCGTCCTCGCCTCCAGGGCGGCCTGGTCGGGAAAGCCAGGGTCACCGGGCAGGCCGGGCACCAGGTCGGCCAGGCCCACCCGAGACAGCACCGCAACCCCGTTCCACCGGCCCTCGCCGTGCTGCGCCACCGCGTAGCCGAGCGGCTCGACCGCCTCGGAAGGGAACGCGCCGGCCCCGACCTTGGTCTCCTGCAGGCACACCACGTCGGGGGCCGCCTGCTCCAGCCACTCCACCAGCCGCGGCAGCCTGGCCAGCACCGAGTTCACGTTCCAGGTCGCGATCCGCACGCAGTTATCCAATCACGGGCCATCCGTCACCGGACATGCGTGCGGCCCGGCGGATGACGCGCCGGGCCGCACAGCCGCTCGCGGAGTTAGTTGACGAAGACGGCCGGGCTGCCCTTGACGCTGGTGTCCTTGACCGGGCCGAACGTCGCGGAGAAGGTACCGCCAGAGCCGCAAAGCCCGCCGCTCGACGTGAACTTCTGCTTGGTGAACGTAATCGTGTTGCCCTTGTTGGACGAGGTGCCCTTGATGCTCGCCGCCGTGCTCGTGCAGGTGACCGTTCCGACGCCAGTAACGGAGACGGAGACGGTGAAGGAGAGCGGCTTGGACTTGCTTGAGCCGCTGATTGTCACCGGGTCACCCTTGGAGTCGCTGACCGTCACGTCGTAGGGCAGGTTGTTCACCTTCACGCTCTTGACCGTGACGCCCGTGACGTTCACCGTGCACTTGGAGAGCGACTGCGACGTCTGCGACTCGGTCGCCTTGCCCGGCTTAGTCGGGTTGGTCTTGACCTTGGCGCTGAAGGATGCCGACTTGCAGGTCAGCGTCTCGGCGGGGGCCGCGAACACGACGGAGGCGCCCTTAGCGAGCCCCGCCTTGAGCACCGCGCCGGTCTTGACGGCCGTTCCTCCCGCCTTTCCAACCGTCAGGACGTGACCGGTCGCGGCCTGCGCCGGCGCGACCGCTGCGACGACCGCGACCGCAGATGCGGCGACTGCCGCGAATGAAAGGACCTTGCGCATCTACTCTGCTCCTTGCGAGAAGGGACTCTTAGCTCTGAGCCTGCCATGGCATTGCGGCAGTGACTATCAAATCGCGTCAATACAGCGAATCCGAGCATGACCGGCCTACCGGGTCGCTTCTTCCAGCAGCGGCCGTACCCGGGCAAGCAGTTCCCTGAGGTTGTCCTCGCGGGTCAGCGCGTTCGCCTCGTCGATGTCGAGCCAGCGCAGCGGCGCGTGCGCCGACTCGGGTCTGGCCGCGGCCGGGTCCCCGGTGGCCAGCACGAACCTCAGGTCCGCGTGCTCGTGGGCCGGCTCGCTGCGGCTGGCAGGCACCGGCACCACGGCCACCTGGCGCAACTGCCGGTCGGGCCATGCCGCCAGGTCGGGCAGGCCGGTCTCCTCGGCGGCCTCGCGCAGCGCGATCGCCAGCGCGTCGCTCTCCCCGGGATCGCCGTGCCCGCCGACCTGCAGCCAGGCTTGCTGGCGCTGGTGCCAGCGCAGCAGCACCTGACCGGTACCAGGGGCCACGATCAGCGCCGAGGCGGTGAGATGCAGCGACGCCGATCGCAGCCAAGGGTCGGGCACCCGCCGGGCGAGCGCGACAACCCGGTCGACGTCGGCTGCCTCGGCCGCGTCGTGCGTAAGGTAGCCGGCCAGCAGGCCGAGCACGGACTCGGTCGCCTCGCTCATGGCCAGCATGCTTTCACCCCGCGGGCGGCCGCGGGACCCGCGGGCTCGTTCACAGCCGCGTAACCATGCCGAAGCACGCAGGCAACAGCGATGCCGCAGGCTCATGAGGGTGAGGTGAACCGGCATCGAGGGAGGTCCCGATGGCGCAGTGGAGGATACGGCTCGCCGTCCCCGATGACCCCGGCGGTCTGCAGGCGCTCAGGGGCGCGCTCGCCGCCGTCCCGTCGGCGCAGGTGCTCGACCCGCCCGGCGGGGCCGCAAGCAGCGCCAGGGACCTGGTCGTCGACCTGCGGGAGGACTCGCTGCTCGGCGACCTGCTGCGGACGCTGCACGAGATCAGCCCGCAGGTGTTCGTGAGCCGCGTTCCGTGCGCCGAGCAGGCCCCGGCGCCGGGCATCAGGGTGCGCCGGCTGCGCCGGCTGCGCGGGACTGTCAGCGCCGCCGGCTGATCCTGCCTGGCGGTGCCTACCGCCACCGCCGCGACCGGCATCATGGTCGCTAGCGACGGGAGGCGGCCGATGTCCGAGGCAGCGGAGCGAGCGGCGGCGGCGCGGGAAGCGGCGGCGCGGGAAGCGGCCGTTGAGGCGGCGCTGGCCCGGCTCGACCTGGAGACCAAGGTCGGCATCCTGTCGGGACAGGACACCTGGTCGCTGCCGGCGGTGCCGCAGATCGGGCTCGCCAGCATCGTCATGTCGGACGGCCCGGTCGGAGTCCGCGGTACCCGGTGGAGCGCCGAGTACCCGTCGATCGCCTTGCCGAGCCCGACCGCGCTGGCCGCGACCTGGGACCGTGACCTCGCCAGGGCGGCCGGGCGGCTGCTCGGCCAGGAGGCGCGCGGCAAGGGCGTGCACGTGCTGCTCGCGCCCACGGTGAACCTGCACCGCAGCCCGCTCGGCGGCCGCCACTTCGAGGCCTACTCCGAGGATCCGCTGCTCACCGGGGCGATCGGCGCCTGCTACGTGGCCGGAGTGCAGGACCACGGGGTCGCGACCACGGTCAAGCACTTCGTGGCCAACGACTTCGAGACCGACCGGTTCACGGTGAGTGTCGAGGTCGGCGACCGTGCCCTGCGCGAGCTCTACCTGGCTCCGTTCGAGATCATCGTGCGCGACGCCGGGGCCTGGGGCGTGATGTCCGCCTACAACGCGGTCAACGGCGTCTCGATGACCTGCAATGCCGTCCTGCAGCGCGGCGTGCTCAAGGACGAGTGGGGCTTCGACGGTGCCGTGGTGTCGGACTGGCTGGCGGCGCGCGATACCGTCGCCACCGCCCTCGGCGGGCTCGACGTCGCGATGCCGGCGATGGGCAGCCCGTGGGGCGCCCGACTGGTCGCGGCGACGCGGGACGGCTCGGTCCCTGCCGAGGTGATCGACGAGCAGGTCCGCCGGGTGCTGCGGCTCGCTGCTCGGGTGGGTGCCCTCGCGGGGGCACCCGAGGCGGTGCCCGCACGGCGCAGGCCGGCCGCGCTGGACGGCGCCGCGCTGGCGAGGGAGATCGCCGCGCGCTCGTTCGTGCTCGCCAGCAACTCCGGCGGTGCGCTGCCGCTTGACCCGGCGGGTATCTCCAGCGTGGCGCTGTTCGGCGCGCTCGCCGCCGAGGCCCGGGTCCTGGGCGGCGGCAGTGCGACGGTCTTCCCCGAGCACGTCGTCTCGGCGCTCGACGGCCTGAGCGCCGCGCTGCCCCGCTCGGTGCGCCTGACCTACGCGACCGGCGCTGATCCGCGGGCGAGGCTCGCGCCAGCGGCCGCGCCGCGGTGGGCGCAGCTGCACGCCACCTTCCGCGACGCATCGGGCGCGGCCCTGTACGAGACGCCGCTGCTGACGGGGGCCGGCCGGTGGATGGACATGCCTTCGGGGGTCAGCCCGCGCGCGGTGACGTCGGTGGAGATCACCGGCCTGCTGACCGCCGCAAGCACCGGCGCGCACCTGATCGGCATTGGCGGCATCGGCAGGTTCACGCTCACCGCGGGCGGCAGGCGGATCTTCGCCGGCGAGCTCAAGCCGGCCGCAGGCGACCTGGCCCGCGCGTTCCTTGCGCCGCCCGAGCAGCGGGTGGCGCTGCCGATGCAGGCGGGAGATGTCGTGCGGGTGACGCTCGCGCAACAGGTCAGCCTGGTGGAGGGTTTCGCTGTCGTGTCGATGAGCCTGCGCTACGGGCCGCCGCAGGCCAGTGCCGACGACCTGCTCGACGAGGCCGAGCGGATCGCCGCCGCCAGCGACGTGTCGGTGGTGGTGGTCGGCACGACCGAGGAAGTGGAGTCCGAAGGGTTCGACCGCACCAGCCTTGGACTGCCCGGCCGTCAGGACGAGCTGGTCATGCGCGTGGCCGCGGCGTGCCCCCGCACGATCGCCGTCGTCAGCACAGGCTCGCCCGTCGAGCTGCCCTGGGCGGATGACGTCGGCGCCGTTCTGCTCACCTGGTTCGGCGGCCAGGAGGTCGGGCACGCGCTCGCCGACGTGCTGCTCGGCATCGCCGAACCCGGCGGGCGGCTCCCCACCACCTGGCCGGTCGCCGCGGCGGACTGCCCCGTGCTGTCGACCACGCCGCGGGACGGCGTGCTGCGCTACGACGAGGGCGTCTTCGTCGGGTACCGGGCGTGGCAGCGCTCGGCGGCCGCGCCGCGCTACCCGTTCGGGCACGGCCAGGGCTATACCACGTGGGCGTACGAGCACATCGCCGTGGACGGTCTTCGGGTGGGCGTCACCGTGCGCAATACCGGCGACAGGCACGGCCGCGAGGTCGTGCAGCTCTACCTGGCACCGGACGGCCCGGCACCGGACGGCCCGGCACGAGACAGCCAGGATCCGGACAGGCCGGTCCGCTGGCTGGCCGGGTTCGCGATAGCCGCCGCCGGGCCAGGCCAGGCCGTGACGGTGACCACGGAGCTTCCGGCCAGGGCGTTCCAGGTGTGGGACGGCGGCTGGCGCACCGTGCCCGGCCGGTACGCGGTCCAGGCCGGGCGCAGCATCGCCGACCGCCGGATCGCCGCCAGTCTCACCGTGCCCTAGGAGCCGGTGACCGCGCGGATCGACTCGCGCAGCGACGACATCGTCGCCAGCACGGCGGACGGCTCGTAGCCGCAGTGCGCCATGCAGTTCGCGCACCGCGGGTCCTTGCCGCGGCCGTAGGCATCCCAGTCGGTGGTCTCAATCAGCTCGCGGTAGGTGCTCGTGTACCCGTCGGCCATCAGGTAGCACGGCCGCTGCCAGCCGTGCAGCGAGTACGAGGGGATGCCCCACGCCGTGCAGCCGAAGTCGGCCTTGCCCTCAAGGAAGTCGAGGAACAGCGGCGAGTGGTTCAGCCGCCAGCGCTTCCTGTTCCCGTCGGCGAACGCCTTGCGGAACAGCTCCCTGGTCTCGGTCACGCCTAGGAAGTGCTCCTGGTCGGGCGCCTTCTCGTAGGCGTAGGCCGGCGAGATCATCATCTCGTCCACCCGCAGGTCGTCGTTGAGGTAGTTCAGCACGTCGATCACCGTCTGCGGCGAGTCGGTGCTGAAGAACGTGGAGTTCGTGGTGACGCGGAAGCCGCGCCGCTGGCACTCCCTGATCGCGGCCACGGCCTGGTCGAACACGCCGTCCTTGCACACCGAGGCGTCGTGCCGCTCGGCGAGGCCGTCGATGTGGACGGCCCACGCGAAGTAGGGCGATGGCCGGAACTTGTCCAGCTTCTTCGGTATCAGCAGCGCGTTCGTGCACAGGAAGACGAACTTCTTGCGCTTGACCAGCTCGGCGACCAGCACGTCGATCTGTGGGTGCATGAGCGGCTCGCCGCCCGCGATCGAGATCATCGGGGCGCCGCACTCGTCGATGGCGTCGAGCGCCTGCTGCACCGGCATCCGCTGCTTGAGCACCGACGCGGGTTTCTGGATCTTGCCGCAGCCCGCGCACGCGAGGTTGCAGGCGAACAGCGGCTCGAGCTCGACGAGCAGCGGGAACTTCTCCCGCCCCGCGAGCTTGTTCCGCAGCAGGTAGGTCGCGATCCGCATGCTCTGGCGCAGCGGCATGCTCATGGTTGCCTCAGCTCCTTGGGAAGGCCGAACTGCACGGACTCCGTGGCGACCGCGACCTCCCTGGTCTGGACGGCTCCCAGACCCGAGAGCGCGGTGACGATCTGGGTGACGATCGCTGGCGGTGCCGACGCGCCGGCGGTGACCCCGATGGTCCGCACCCCGGCCAGCCAGCCGAGCTCGATGTCCTCGGGCCCGTCCACCAGGTAGGCCGGCGCGCCCGCTCGCTCCGCGGTCTCCACCAGGCGCAGCGAGTTGGACGAGTTCGCCGAGCCGGCCACGAGGACCAGGTCCGCCCGGCCGGCGACGGCGCGCACCGCGAGCTGGCGGTTGGTGGTGGCGTAGCAGATGTCGTCGCTGCCCGGCCCGCGGGCGCCAGGGAAGCGCTCGGTGATGGCGTCCACCATGTCGCGCGCGTCGTCGGCGGCCAGCGTGGTCTGCATCAGGTAGGCGACCTTGGCGGGGTCAGCGGGCCGCAGCCTCGCCACGTCGGCCGGAGTCTCCACCAGGACCGTCGAGGACGGCGCCTCGCCGAGGGTGCCCTCCACCTCCTCGTGACCGGCGTGCCCGATCAGCGCCACCAGGTAGCCGTCCGCGGCGAACCTGCGGGCCTCCGCGTGCACCTTGGACACCAGCGGGCAGGTGGCGTCCACGGCCCGCAGTGCCCGCCGGGACGCCTCGCTCCGCACGTCGGGCGCGACCCCGTGCGCGGAGAACACCACGACCGCGCCGTCGGGGACGTCGCCGAGCTCATCGACGAACACCGCACCGAGGTTGGCAAGCCTCGCCACAACGTGCGCGTTGTGCACGATCTGCTTGCGCACGTAGACCGGCGGCCCGAACCGCTCGAGCGCGAGTTCCACGATCTCGATCGCGCGCTCAACGCCCGCGCAGAACGACCTCGGGCCGGCCAGCAGCACCTCCCTCGTGCCGCAGGCGGCGGCCCAGCGGGCAAGTGTGTCGCCCGCGGCCCGCAGCGACGCAAGCGCGGCGAGGCCGCCAGGCACGATGCGCGGGCTGAGCAGCGGCCGGTCGGGGGTGTCGGATATCGCCCTGACCACCACGGCAGGGCGGCCCGCGGCGCCGGCCAGCAGCGGCGCCGACTCCATGTCAGCGGCGATCGCGCCACCCGCCGCGAGCGCCGCGTGGTCGGCGCCGCGGACCAGCCGGTCGACCGTTACCACGGGGCCGGTCAGGGCGCGCAGGCCAGCCCGGCGCAGCTCGCCGGCCAGCAGCGGTGCCGACTCGCAGCGCACCACGCCAGGCCCGGCGCCGGACACCTGCGTGGCCACCACCAGGTCGCCCACCGCGGTCTGCGCGGTCAGCCCGGCAGCGACGCCGCCGACGGCCAGCATCGCGTGGCCTGATCCGCCGAGCCTGGCCGCGGCCGCGGCGGCCCTTGCGGGCCCGTAGCCGGTCCTGACCACCTCGCCGCGCCCGGCCAAGCCGCGCCGCAGCGCCCTGGCCTCGACTCCGAGCGGTGCGCAGACCAGCAGGGCAGGCGGCCCGCCAGGCCCGTCCCGGCCCTCCCCGGCCCGCGGCCGAGCCGTCAGCAGTGTGCCAGGATCGCTCATGTCGCCCCGTTCAGGTACCGGCCGAGCGCACTCACCGGGAACACCAGCCGGTACAGGTGGTAGTTGATGTAGAAATCGCCGGGGAAGCCCGTCCCGGTGAACTGCGGCTCGTCCCACGTCCCGTCCTCACGTTGCGCGGCACCCAGCCAGGCGACCCCGGCCTCCGCGCTGCGCCGCGCGTCCTCGCCGCCCGCCGCGAGCAGCGCGAGCAGCGCCCATGCGGTCTGCGACGCGGTCGACTCGCCCCGGCCGGCCCAGCTGGCATCGGCGTACGACCTGAGGTCCTCGCCCCAGCCGCCATCGTCGTTCTGGTGCTCGATCAGCCACCGGACGGCGCGCCTGATCGCCGGCTTGCCCGGCCGCACGCCGGCGGCGATCAGCGCGGGCACCACGGCCCCGGTGCCGTATACGTAGTTCGCGCCCCAGCGGCCGAACCAGGAGCCGTCTGGCTCCTGCGCGCGCAGCAGCCAGGCCACGCCGCGCCGCGCCGCGCGGCCGCCTGCCAGGCCCGCCGCGGCCAGCGCCTCGACCGTGTGCGCGGTCACGTCGGCCGACGGCGGGTCGATGACCTCGCCGAAATCGCAGAACGGCAGCCTGGTCACCAGCCGGCCGGTGTTGTCGGCGTCGAACGCGCCCCACCCGCCGTCCCGGCTCTGCATGCCGGTCAGCCAGGCCAGCGCACGCGGCGCGGCCCCCGCGGCCGCGTTCACCCCGCGGCCGTCAGCGCCGTCGCCGGTCAGCGTGACCCGCCCGAGCGCGAGCAGCACCTCGGCGGTGTCGTCGATGTCCGGGTAGCCGTCGTTGTCGAACTCGAACGCCCAGCCCGACGGCGCGAGCCCGGGACGGCGCACCTGCCAGTCGCCGGGACCGCGGATCTCCTCGGCGAGCACCCAGCGCGCGGCGGCCTGGAGCGCGGGGTTGGTGGCCTCGACGCCCGCGTCGGCCAGCGCGATCATCGCCAGCACGGTGTCCCACACCGGCGACTGGCACGCCTCGAGCCGCCTGACCGGTCCGCCGGGCGTCTGTTCCCAGATCGTGAACCTGTCAAGGCCCGCCAGGCCGCGCCGGATCACCGGATGGTCGAGGCCGTAGCCGAGCAGGTGCAACGCGATCAGCGAGTACACCCACGGCGGCTGGATGCCGCCCCAGCATCCGTCCTGTTCCTGGCGCGCGACGATCCACTCGGCGCAGCGCCGGATCGCGGCGGCGCGAACCGCGGCGGCCGGGCGGGTGCCGCCCACGTGCCGCTCGTAGCGGTGCAGTACCCAATCGAGGCCGCGGAACGCGCGAGTCCACCAGTCCGCGTCCCGGGCCGCCGCTCCCCCGGCCGCCCCTGCTGCCCCGGCGTGCAGCTCGGCGAGGCTGAACGGCAGTGAGCGCACCGGGCGAAGGGATCCCACGATGGTCAGCGGGACGATCGTCTGGCGGGCCCAGCACGCCCAGTCGTAGACGTTCAGCGGGAACCAGGCGGGCAGGTAGATCAGCTCGGGCGGCATCACGGGCAGGTCGTCCCATGACCACTCGCCGAACATGGCCAGCCACATGCGGGTGAAGACCCTGGTGGCCTCGATCCCGCCGCGCTCGCGGATCCAGTCCGCCGCCCGCGCCATGTGCGCCGCCTCCGGCGGGTCGCCTGCCAGCCGCAGCGCGGTGTAGGCCTCGACCGTGGTGGACAGGTCGCCGTCACCGCCGCGGAAGTTCGCCCAGGTGCCGTCGGATCGCTGGCAGGACCTGATCCACCGGCCGGCCGCGGCCGTCTGGCCGTCGGTGCGGATACCGAGGAACTCGCGCAGCAGCAGGTCCTCGGCGTCCATGGTCACGTTGGTCTCCAGCTCGCCCTTCCACCAGCCATCGGAGTGCTGCAGGCCGAGCAGGTGACCGACCGCGCGGCCCAGGGTCGCTCGGGCGTCCGTGCCCGGCAGCCCGGCCACGTCCGTGCCCGACAGCGCAGCGGCTGGGGTCACCATTGCCGCGCCGTGATGAATTCCGCGATCCCTGACAGCTCGGCCCGAACATCGTCAGGAATCTCAGCCTCGCCGAGGCTGTCTTTCGCCGAGGCCATCGCGGCGTCGGCCTCCGCCTCGACCCACTTGCGCCCGCCGGCCTCATCGGTCAGCTCCGCGGCCCTGACCAGCTCGGACTCGGTCAGCGGGTCGGGCGAGGCCAGCAGCGCCGCGAGGTCCCCGCCGGCGTCCGTGCCGCTGGTGAGCGCGGCCACGACCGGAAGGGACCGCTTCCTCGCCCGCAGGTCCGACCTGACCGGCTTGCCGGTCACCTCCGGAGCCCCCCAGATGCCGAGCAGGTCGTCGGTGAGCTGGAAGGCGAGCCCGATCTGGGCGCCGAACCCGGCAAGCGCCATCGCCGTTGCGGCCGGGCCGCCCACGTAGATCGCGCCGATGCTGCACGCGCAGGCCATCAGCGCGGCCGTCTTGTCCGCCGCCATGTCGAGGCACTCGGTGATCGTTACGTCGTCCCGGCGCTCGAACGCCAGGTCAGCGCCCTGGCCGGCGATCAGCCGCTGCACGGCGGCAAGCAGGCACCGCGACGCCCACATGCCCTGCGGGGCCGGCCCCTCCAGCAGGAGGTCATGCGCGAGCGCGAGCAGCGCGTCGCCAGCCAGGATCGCCGGACCGACACCGAACGCGCTCCAGGCCGTCGGCCGGTGCCTGCGCTCGGTGTCCCCGTCCATGATGTCGTCATGCAGCAGCGAGAAGTTGTGCACGAGTTCCACCGCCACGGCCGCGGGCAGGGCTCGCTCGGCGGGCGCGCCGACGGCCCGCGCCGAGAGCAGCGCCAGCGCGGGCCGGAGCGCCTTGCCGGACGCGGGTTGCCGGCTCGGCTGCCCGTCCAGGCCGGCGAGCCCGAGGTGATAGCTCACCACGGGGCGCACGTCCTGGCTCAGCCGCTCGGTGGCGGCCGCGATCGCCGGGCCGACCAGATCGCGCGCGGTGGCCACCCCCGCAGGCATGGTCGCGGTCACCCGGCCACCCCGCTGCGCGCCGCCGCTCGCTGGCTGACCAGCTCCTGTGCTGCGTTATGCCCGCTTCGCACGGCACCCTCCATCGTGTCCGGCCATCCGGTCTTGGTCCACGCCCCGGCCAGCACGAGCCCGCCGGTATCGGTCCCGGCCTCCGGCCGCAGCGCGGCCGTGCCCGGTCCCTGCCTGAACGTCGCTCGCCGCTCCCTGGTGACGAAGAAGTCACTGATCCGCGCCTGCGACGCGGCGGGAAAGAGCAGTTCAAGCGCGGGGACGAACCGCTCGCGCAAGCTGGCCACCGGCACGTTCACGTACTCGTCAGCCGCGGACAGCGAGACGGCCAGGTACTGTCCGGATGTCAGGCCGGCCTGCCTGGTCTTGTCGAAGATCCACTGCACAGGCGAGTCGACCGCGGCGGCGAACGGCAGCGGCATGACCGGCCGGTCGTAGACCACGTGCACGTTGACGATCGGCGAGCTGCCAAGCTCCGCCCACCTGCCCGCGCCAGGCACTCCGGCCTGCCCAGCCAGCCTGGCCGCCTGCTCGGCGGGCACCGCGAGCACCACAGTGTCGGCCGTCAGCGCCTGGCCGCACGGCGCCCCCGCACCGCCGCTGGCCTGCTGGCCGGAGTCCTGGCCGACGTCGTGGCCCGAGTCGTGGTGCAGGGCGATGCTGAACCCGCCGCCCGGTAGCGCCTCGATCCCGGTGACCCTGGCCCCGAGCCGCACGGCCACCCCTGCCCTGGCCAGGGCGGCGCCAGCCGCGTCCGCGTGCAGGTCGCCGAGCGGCACGGTCGCGATCCCGATGTCGGCGGCATCCCTGGTGCCGAGCAGCGCCATCTTTACCACGGTGGCGGCCAGCGCCGCGCTCGCGTCGTCGCCGGCGATGTTCAGCGCCGAGACGATGAACAGGTCCCACAGCACCCGGCGGGTCCGCTCGTCCTGGCCCCTGGCGGCCAGCCAGCTGCCGAGCGCAGCGGCGTCCATGGCCGGCCCGCCGGGGTCGGCGAACCGCATGGCCAGCGCCGCCCGCGCCACGCCGAGCCGCTGGGCAGGCGAGAGCAGCCGGTAGCCGGCCAGCGCCGGCCCCATGTGCAGCGGGCCGGGCAGCGCCGTCCGGCGCAGCCTGGCCGGGCCGGCCGGCGACAGCACGGTCACGTCGAACCGCTCCTGTATCCGCACCGAGCCGGTCACGCCGAGCCTGGCCAACAGGCCGCGGTAGCTCGTGCAGCAGCGCAGGAACACGTGCTGGCCGTTGTCGATCACCATGTCGCCGCGCCGGAACGAGGACGCGGCGCCGCCGAGCCTCGGCCGCGCCTCGAGCAGCGTGACGGCGAAGCCTGCCTCGCGGAGCCGCAGCGCCGCGGAGATCCCGGCGAGGCCGCCGCCGATCACCACCGCGCTGCGGCTGCCACTTTGGTCTTGCGGGCGCGGCGCCGCGGAGGTCCCGGCGAGGCCGCCGCCGATCCCGACGGCGGGCCTGGCGGTCATGGCCCGCCCCCTGGCGCCCCCCGCCGGCCCAGGCCGGCCAGCGCGCTGACGGCGACCATCGCCTTCTGGCCGGCAGGCAGCGACATCCGGCGGCTGAGGGCGTCCTGCGGCGCCGCGCTGATGTGGTCGAGCAGCCGCAGGTAGATACCGGCCATCGCGCCCGCGCACGCGGCGCTGCGCCGATCGAGCATGGGCAGCAACCGCAGGCCGCTCGCGTACCACTCCTGGGCGCGCCGCGCCTCGAACCTGACAAGCCCGGCCAGGTCGCCGGCCAGCCAGCCGCGTCCGTCAGGCCCGCCAGGAGCCAGCGTGCAGCCGAACTGATTGATGTCCTGCGCGGGCAGGTACACCCGCCCGTTGCCGAGGTCCTCCCTGATGTCCCGCACGATGTTGGTCAGCTGCAGCGCCACGCCGAGCGCGTCGGCGAGCGGCTCCGCAGCCACCTGGTCCGTGCTGCCGAACACGCCGAGCGACAGCCGGCCGATCGAGCCTGCCACGCACCGGCAGTAGTGCTCGAGCTCGGCGAAGGTCGGGTAGCTCGTGCCCCTGACGTCGGCCTCGCACCCGTCGATCAGCTCGCCGAACGCTGCCAGCGGGATCGAGAACCTGCGGGCCGCGTCGTCCAGGGCGACGAGCACGGGGTCGTCGGCCGGCGGCGGGCTCCCGGCGGCCAGCGCGGCGACCGCCGAGCGTGCCTGCTCGAGCGCGACAATCTTGTCGGCTGGCGGCAGGGTGCCATCGCCGATGTCGTCGATGCGCCGGGCCAGCGCGTAGACGGCGGACAGCGCGCGCCGCTTGTCGCCGGGCAGCAGCGAGATCCCGTAGGAGAAGTTCTTGGCCTGCCGGCGGGTGATCCGCTCGCACTGGCCGTACGCCGCCCGGACGTCGCTCGCCGCATCGCGGGTGGTGGTCACGACCTCACCTGCCCTTCGCCCAGGCGCCAGCGAGCTCGGCCACGGTCCGGCGCCCGCTCGGCCGGGGAGCCGCGGCGAGCACGTCGTAGTCGGCCGCGGCGATCGCGTGCAGCGCTGCCCGACCTCCCGCGACGTAGCCGGCCACGGCCGCCCTGGCCGCGCCGCGCAGCGTGCCGATCAGCGGCGCGCCCTGGTCGATCAGCGATCGCGCCCTGCGGACTTCGAAGGCCATCAGCGCGCGCACGCCGGGACCCGCGTGGGCCTGCGCCAGGTCCCGCTCGGTGCAGGCGTAGCCGCGCAGGTCCTCCTGCGGCAGGTAGATGCGGCCGGCCCGCAGGTCCTCGGCGACGTCCTGCCAGTGCTCGGCGAGCTGCAGGCCGGTGCAGATCAGGTCGGAGAGCTCGGCCCGCTCGGCGGTGTGGCAGCCGAAGACGTGCAGCACGATCCGCCCGACCGGGTTGGCCGAGAGCCGGCAGTAGCCGAGCAGGTCGGCGAAGGTCTCGTACCTGCTCACCTCCTGGTCCTGCCGGTTGGCCACGATCAGGTCGACGAGCGGCGCGAGCGGGATGCCGCAGTCAGCGACCGACTCGCGCAGCCCGGCCACCACAGCCAGGGACGGGCTGCCCGGTGTCCCGGGTCCCGCGGGTGCGCCGGGTCGGCCGGCGGGCGGGTAGAGCCGGCGGACGTCGTCCTCGAGCTCGGCGAGCAGCCGCGGCCGGTCGGCGGGCGGCGCCTCGTCGCCGATGTCGTCCACGGTCCTCGCGTAGGCATAGACGGCCATCAGGTGACGCCGGTATCGAGCGGGCAGCAGCCGCAGCGCCACCGGAAAGTTCTCGTGCC
>Ga0335081_10001060_pt1 | contig 44219 bp, 36 predicted proteins | sample Lox_Sample_35_FD_206713 | JGI IMG/M metagenome (GOLD analysis project Ga0335081, IMG submission 206713) | Soil microbial communities from Loxahatchee National Wildlife Refuge, Florida, United States - Lox_Sample_3.5 | ecosystem: Environmental > Terrestrial > Soil > Wetlands | place: USA... | reverse complement strand
GCGCAGGCGGGCTTTACGCCAATGGAAGCGCTGCAGGCAGCGACCATCGTTCCTGCGCGTGCCATGAAGGTGGAGGCGGACAGCGGCAGCATTGAGGTGGGCAAGCGCGCTGACCTGGATGTGCTCGATGCCAATCCTCTGGACAACATTCACAACATCCGCACTGTGCACTGGGTGGTCGCCAGCGGCGTGCTGTACGATCCCGCACCGCTTTGGCAGAGTGTTGGGTTCAGTAGCCAGTAGTACTGGCCACTGGCTACTGACTACCGGCGACTGACTACTGGCAACTGCCGTCCTTGACAACCGAGCGCGGTGGGAACGACGATTCGCTTAGGTCATGGCGCAAGCTGCCAACGTCGTGCAATTGAAGCCGCGCACTCTGCAGGCCTTCGACGCCTACGTTCGCGAGGCGGAAGATGGCATGCGGCCGTCGCTCGAGGGACGCAGCACGTTTCTCTGGACCGATGCAGATTCTGCCCGCGCGCTGCAGGTCCGTCGCGGTCAGGTCGTCGCCCAGCTCTGGGCCGGCGATGGCCCGGTCAAAATCCCCAATGGCCTGATCCACGACTGGAGCGGTGCCGCCTTTGTCTCCGGCAGAACCCTCGAGCAGGCGCTTGCACTGGTGCAGAACTACGACAATCACAAGAACCTCTACCAGCCGGAGGTGATCGACTCCCGCCTGCTCAGCCGTGACGGGGATCACTTCACGATCTTCCTGCGGCTGCTTAAGAAGAAGATCATCACGGTTGTGCTCGACAGCGATCACGACGTTCGGTACACCGCAATCGATGCGGCGCGCTGCTTCTGCCGCTCCTACACCACCCGCATCGCCGAGGTGGAGGATGCCGGCACCGACAAAGAGCGTGTGCTGGAACCTGACACCGGCTACGGATTCCTGTGGCGTCTTTATTCCTACTGGAAATTCGAGGACAGGAAGGGCGACACCGGTCGCGGGGACGACGGCGTCTACATCGAGTGCCGTGCCATCTCGTTGACGCGCGATATTCCTCTGGGATTAGGCTGGATCATCGAGCCCATCATTCGCAAGCTGCCGCACGAATCGCTGGTGCACACGTTGGAGGCCACGCGGACGGGGCTGCTAGCCATGTAGCGCCGGGTAACGGGGCGCCTCACTCGTTCGCGGTTTTCGAATGAGTGAGAAACAGCCCGGCGTGACCTCTTGACTCAGCTACAAGACTGGCGTGTGTTGGGTTGCTGACAACCGGCAACTGACAACTGCTTGGTCACGCTCCCACAGCCACTACTTCTTCTTTAGGGACCTCCACCGCGACCGGCGCCGCCTTCGGCGACTCCGGGACGGAAGTCCGCTTTGGCTGCGCCGTCGGCGCCATCGGAATCTTCGCGTTCGGCCGCCTGCGTCTCGGCTTCGATGTCGGCTCCCGCTTTGGCGCTGGTTCCCCCTCTCCCGCCGGTTGTGCCTTAGCGCTGCTGCGCAGCAGCTCCGCAAAACTGGTGCTCACGAATTTCTCCAGCCGCTCGGGATCGGGCACCGCATTGACGTCGCACGTGAAGCCGAAGTACGCCGTCCCGTTGTAGCTGAGGACGGCGCAGTTCACCCCCATCTCGCCGCCGATCGGCACGTACGGATACCACGACAGCATCTTATGTCCCAGCAGGTAGAGTGGCATCTGCGGGCCGGGAACGTTGGTGCAGATGATGTTGCACAAGCTGAGCGGAAGCTGACTGGCCACGGGTCCGATCGCCGCCCAGATGGCCGGGGGAATGGTAGCAAAGAGGCCGCCGGCAAAGCCGACGAACTCGGCGGCGTGCGCCTGCTTGAGCACTTCCATGCGCTGGCGCACGAAGGCGAACAGCTTGCCGGCGTCGCGAATGTCGAGCGGGACTGTGACCGGCAGGAACGAGATGCGATTGCCGAGCTCGGCAAGGTTATCGCCGCCGCGCACATTCACCGGAATAATGATTCGCGCCGACCGGCGTTTGAGGTGCACGCCGTGCAGCTCGGCATATCGCCGGATGGCCGCCGCGACCACGGTGAGGATGACGTCGTTTACGGTGCCGCCGCACTTCGCCCGCACTGCCTTGATATCCGCCATCGGAATTTCGGTCCAGGCGAACTTCTGCGGCCCGTGGCAGACAACGTTGAAGGGCAAGCGCTCGGCCGGCGCAGCCAACTCCGGCATGACCTCCATCAAGTTACTCAGCGGGCCATTGGGATCCCCCAAGGCACCTTGGGCAAGCTGCAGCGCCTCGGAGTGCAGGGTCAGAGCGCCTTTCACCGCCGAGAAGTACGACTTCAGGAGGCTATCCAGCAACTGAGCTCCGGCGTCGCGGGCCGGTGGAGTGTGGAAGACCGGCTTCCTGCGCGGGATGGGATGCACGACGGGACTGGGGTCCATCAGTACATTCATGATGCCCACGCCGGCAATGCCATCGGCCAGGCAGTGATGAATGCGCGCCACCATGCCGGTGCGATTGCCCTCCAGTCCGCGCACCAGCGTGATGTCCCACAGCGGGTGCTGACGATCGAGATGAGTGCTGACGATTTGCGAGGCGATGGCTTTCAGCTGGGCTTCCGTGCCGCGCCGCAGCGTGATCTGGCGAATGTGATTGCGGATGTCGAAGTGGGGGGCGAATTGCCAGCTGGGCAGCCCGAGATTGAACGGGGGAAACGTCACGCGCTGGGTGTAGCGGGGAATCTCGGACAGCTTGGACTCCACAAAGTCCCGGCATGCTCTTAACGGGACCGGTCCATCGAAGATGCTGACGCAAGCGATGCTGAGCGGCTGGCCGGGCCGTTCGATGTACAGAAATAACGCGTCGCCCCAGGAGAAGGAGTTGTTAGGTTGCGACTCCGGCATGATGCCCCCTGCCACAAAAGCTTAATAAGGACGATAGTCCTTTGGGCTTCATCATGGCTTGCCCATCACCCCAACCGCAGTGACCAATGACCAATTTGGGCGTGATTTCCATTACGGGAAGCCTTCCCGCCCGGCACAGCTTTACCTCACCGCAGGCATCGCGCTTTTGTGAGATGGTGGAAGGGGTACGCTCCAGGTTCTCTATGTCCACCCCGGCCGGTCAATACGATTTCGACTTCATCGTCGTCGGTTCCGGATTCGGCGGTAGTGTCAGTGCCCTCCGCCTCACCGAAAAAGGATACAAAGTCGCCGTGATGGAGATGGGCCGGCGATGGACGCCGGAGACCCTGCCCAAGACCAGCTGGTCGCTGCATCGCTGGTTCTGGCGGCCCAGCCTCGCCTTGCGCGGCTTCTTCAGCATGAGATTTTTTCGCCACGTCACCATACTGCATGGCTGCGCGGTGGGTGGAGGCTCGATCACCTATGCCTGCACTCTGTTGCGCCCACCCGACAGAGTCTGGGACAACGGATCGTGGTCCGGACTCGCCGACTGGAAAGCGGAGATGCCGCCGCACTTCGACACAGCCTCGCGCATGCTCGGCATCGTCGAGAATAGGATTCTCGGCCCTGCCGATCGGCTGCTGCAAAAGGTGGCGGCCACCGCCGGTGTCGGTGACACCTTCTATCGCACCCATGTCGCCATCCTTGAGCCGCGCGAGGGCGAGACCGGCGGACAGAAGGTCCCCGATCCATTTTTCGGCGGCGAGGGTCCGGAGCGCACCACCTGCACCGCCTGCGGCGGCTGCATGATGGGTTGCCGTCACGGCGCCAAGAATACGCTCGACCTGAATTACCTCTACTTTGCGGAAAAACATGGCGCCCAGGTTTTCGCGGAAACCAGAGTCGTCGACGTTCGCCCGCTTAACGGCACGGGCGACGGGAGCGATGGATATGAAGTTCGTACCGTCAACTCCACAGCGCGTTTCCGCCGGCATCCCCGGCGCTTCACCTGCCGGGGCGTGATTTTCGCCGCCTCATCGCTGGGCACCATGGAGCTTCTGTTCCATCTGAAGGACCGGCGCTCGCTGCCCGCCATCAGCGATCAGCTGGGGCGCTACGTGCGCACCAACTCCGAATCGCTCATCGGCGTGCGCGTCCCCGGCTCGCGCGACGATCTCTCCAAGGGCGTCGCCATCGGCTCCGGCGTGTACATCGACGAGCACACGCACATCGAGGCGGTGCGCTATCCTGAAGGCTCTGACACCATGGGCGGGCTGGCGACCATCCTGACCGGCGGCCATCCTGGCGCGGGCCGCATTGCGCTGTGGCTGCGAAATCTCATCGTCTCCCTTCTGCTCCATCCCTTCCGGACGCTGCGGCTGCTGCTGCCCATCCGCTGGGCCCGCGAATGCGTGATCCTGCTATGCATGCAGGCGCTGGAAGGCCACATCGATATGCGCTGGGAGCGGCATGTCTATTGGCCGTTCCGTAAATTCCTGGTGAGCCGCGGCAACAAGGTCCCGACCTTCATTCCGGCGGCCAATCAGTTCGCGATTAAATTCGCCGAGGTCGCCGGCGGCACCGCCATGAGTATGCTGCCGGAGATTCTGTTTAATGTGCCTGGCACGGCGCATTGCCTCGGCGGCGCGGTCATCGCCGAATCTCACCAACGCGGCGTCGTCGACTATCGCAATCGTGTCTTCGGCTACAAGAATATGTATGTCTGCGACGGCTCGGTGGTCGCAGCCAATCTCGGAGTCAATCCCAGCCTTACCATTACCGCGCTCGCCGAGCGCGCCATGAGCTTCATCCCTCCCGCCTCGAAAACCGCGTGGGACGACGCGGCTGAGCTCAGCAGCTAGCAATTAGCATTCGGAAGTATGTACTTTACGCAAAGCGCGTCTAGCGGTAATCCGTAGGGTCGATACAGGCATCGTATATCGCGCGATCAATCTTTATCCAATCCGTTCCATTGATGCCACGCTTATTTTGGGTTGTTGGGCTGCAAGGATACGCTGAGGCAATCTTGATCCAGCGATTGCTTTGCGCGGAAATCACTTTGACCTCGTCTGCAACTTCAGACAAATCCTGATCTTGACTTAGGATTAGGCCCACATCGTAGGCGCTCTGATTCGCCAATCTGATTACGTCGAGAGCGATCCTTATATCGATGCCCTTTTCGTGACCGCGAAGATATGTGTGCAGTGTGCCATCTAGTAGCTTGATAGTCACATTTTGGTAGCGTAGCGGACGACTGTAAACCACGACGCCAGATTTCCCCATTACTGCGAGTTTCCCCACCCAAAACTTGTTCCAACGCGGATCGTCGCCAGAATCAGGGACGCCTGTATAGAATCGGACTTGCGCAAGATTCCAGTTTCTCGCACGACAGATGGCTTCACACAGCTTGTGGATGTCGTAGTTGGGGTACGGATAGCCGAAAGAGTTTTTGGCTCCGTGGTAGAGGTTCTGGCCGTCAACGAATGCGACTACTCGCTTTATGGCGGGTTCTGCTGGCACTATTTAAGTTGGTGCAAAAAATAACCCCGTCCGAGGCCTTGCGGCATGTCGGCCGGGGAGTAATTTCTTAGTTAGAGTACTAAAACACGATGCGGGATTCAAGCGAAAAACGAGCCAAGTTCCTGAAACGAAACCACTTCCATTTCTAGCACTCATTCTATGCAACCTTCCTATCCTTGCCTATCATGCTTTGCAATGATAGTATTTTTGAAGGGCTTGGGGGCTGCAATGACATTTGTGGATGAACTAATGAGGCGCTTGGCTGATGCACAGCAAAGGGTTCAACTAAGTCAAAACCGGCTACAGTTGGCGCAATCAGAGCACCAAGCGGTGATGCAGGAACTTCAAAGCCTGCAGGTGCTTATAAATCTTGAACGGCATAGGCCGCCCCACGGACGCGAAGGCAGGCAAACGCCCGATTCCACGCCCCCGCCACCGGAGGCAGGCAGGGCTGGTACCGGCGTTGCCACCGAGATTGTCTCTCACAGAGTTTTACCCCCTCCGAACCAAGAGTCTTCAGTGCCCACGAGTAACGGCGCTGAGGTAAATAAAACCGAGATCGTTAGAGATGTGCTTCGGCGAAATCCCACCGGCATAACTCCGGCACAGATTTGGATGGTTGTTCGAGACCGGGTTGACAGGCCGTATGTCTATTCTGTACTGAAACGGCTGAAGGATAATCGGCAGGTAACCGAGAGGCGCGGCAAGTACTATCTGGTAGTGCAAAAGGCGGAAGAGGGGAACACATCGATTGTTGAGTAAAACGACAACGGCCAGCACTAAGCAGGGCTTGGAGGCATTGCTAGTACTGACCGTTAAATGAACGCGGGCGTGGCGAAATTGTTAGCGTTGAGCATTTAGCACTTAGCTTTGGGACTTGGCTGATACGCTTTGTCGTCCAACCTCTCAACTGACCCCTGACCACTGACCCTCACCCTGCCGTGAATTTCATCCGCGGCCGAGGTGACGCCCCCTGCCCGTCCGTATTACCCTTCTTGCACGGTGGAGGGGTGATGAACAAATCCTACGACGCGATTGTCATCGGCACCGGCCAGTCCGGACCATTTCTGGCGATCCGCATGGCCAAGCTGGGACGCAACGTCGCCATCATCGAGCGGCACCTGTTCGGCGGGACCTGCGTCAACACTGGATGCATTCCCACCAAGACGCTGGTCGCCAGCGCGCGCGTGGCTCACGTGGCCCGCCGCGCCGCGGAGTTCGGCGTCAACATCGGCCCGGTGAGCGTCGATATGAAGAAGGTCAAGGCGCGCAAGGACGAGATCCAGCGCCCATCGCAGATCGGCGCGGAGAAACGCTTGCGCGAGCAGCCGAATTGCGACGTCTACAAAGGACAGGCGCGGTTTGAATCGGCGCATGTCATTGCCGTCGGCGATGACCGGCTCACGTCGGAGCAGATCTTCATCAACGTGGGCGGCCGCGCCACTATTCCTCCCATTCGCGGTCTCGACCAGGTTCCGTATCTCGACAACTCCTCGATGATGGACGTCGACTTCCTGCCCGAGCACCTGATCGTCGTAGGCGGTAGCTACATCGGGCTGGAGTTCAGCCAGATGTATCGCCGTTTCGGCAGCAAGGTGACCATCCTGCAGCGGGAGCCGCGGCTCATCCCGCGCGAGGATGAAGAGATCTCGGACGAGATCAGGAACATCATGGAGCGCGAAGGCGTCACGGTGCGTGTGAACGCAACTTGTATCACTCTGGAAAAGCGCGGCGACCAGATTGTCGCGGGAGTGGATTGCACGCACGATCCATCGCCGGTTGTCGGCTCGCACGTCCTGATCGCTACCGGGCGCAGCCCCAATACCGATGACCTCGGCCTGGACAAGGCCGGCATTGCGCATGACGCGCGCGGCTACATCACCGTCGACGATCAGCTGCAAACCAACGTCCCGGGAATCTGGGCGCTGGGCGACTGCAATGGCCGCGGAGCCTTTACCCACACTTCCTATAACGACTTCGAGATTGTTGCCGCCAACCTGCTGGACAACGATCCTCGCCGGCTCAGCGACCGCATCCCGGCGTACAACCTGTATATCGACCCGCCACTCGGCCGCGCCGGCATGAGCGAAGCCGAAGTGCGTCAATCAGGCCGCAAAGCGTTGATCGGCAAATATCTGATGGCCAACGTGGGCCGCGCCAACGAGAAGAGCGAGACCCAGGGGTTCATGAAAGTGATCGTCGACGCCGAAAGCAAACAGATCCTGGGCGCTGCAATTCTGGGCATCGAGGGGGACGAGGTCATTCACTCGCTGCTCGATGTGATGTATGCCAAGGCCCCCTACACCGTGGTATCTCGGGCCATGCACATCCATCCCACAGTGTCGGAGCTGGTCCCGACGATGCTGCAGGACCTGAAGCCGCTGACGTAGGAGGGCCGCGAACCATCGAGACACAGGGTCTTTGAAATCGAGCTTCTCTGTGCCTCTGTGTCTCTGTGGTTAACCGATTTCTCCAGTATCATTTAGGGATGGCGATCGCCATCCAATGCCGCGGCCTTCGCAAGACGTACGACGGCAAAGTCGAAGCCGTGCGCGGCCTCGATCTCACCATCGAAACTGGCGAATGTTTCGGGCTGCTGGGGCCGAACGGCGCGGGCAAAACTACGACCATCGAGATTCTCGAAGGCCTTCTGGAGCCCACTTCCGGCGAGGTCGAGATCCTGGGCCGAACCTGGCGATCGCACGCGCGCGAGCTGCGCGAATGGCTGGGCATCTCCCTGCAGGAGACGCGGCTCTCCGAAAAGCTGACGGTGCGCGAGACCCTGCAGCTCTTTTCCAGCTTCTATCGCCATCCCCATTCCGTGGACGCGGTGCTGGAAGAGCTTTCGCTGCAGGAAAAGGCTGACGCTCTGGTCGGCCAACTTTCCGGCGGGCAGAAGCAGCGGCTCGCCGTGGCCACCGCGCTGGTGTGCAATCCGAAGATCCTTTTCCTGGACGAGCCTACCACCGGTCTGGATCCGCAAAGCCGCCGGCAATTGTGGGACATCGTTCGCCAATTTCAGCAGCGCAACGGAACCGTGCTGCTCACCACCCATTACATGGACGAAGCGGAGCGGCTTTGCGACCGGCTGGCGATCATCGATCACGGCCGGATCATCGCCGCCGGAACGCCCGCGGAACTCATCGAGCGTCTCACCGGCCACCATGTCGTCGAGTTCGCCGTCTCCGACGGGAACGGCGCGAGCAGCAATGCGTGGAGCCAACTTCCCGGGGTGCAGTCCGTCCGCGCGGAAGATGGATTATTCTCGCTGCGAGTTCGCGAGCCGCACGAAACCATCCCGGCGCTGCTGGCCGAAGTGCAGAAGCAGCGCGCGCAACTCGTCCACCTCACCACGCGACAGGCCAGTCTGGAGGATGTCTTCGTGCAGCTCACCGGCCGGCATCTGCGGGAGGATTGATGGCAACCCTGGAACAGCCACCGGTAATGGCCGGTCCGGAACAGGGCGCAACGCCGAATGGCCGGTGGGCCGGCTATCTGCGCCTGCTGCAAATGCGCATGCTGGAGTTGTGGCGCGAGCCGGAGGTCATCTTCTGGGTCTTCGTCTTTCCCCTGCTGCTCGCGCTGGGATTGGGTATCGCCTTTCGCAACAAACCGCCTGACGTTACTCCCATTGCCGTTGTCGACGGTGCCAAGGCGGAGCAGGTGATGGCTCTGCTGCAGCGTTCCCCGCAACATGCGGGAATCCATGCCGATGTAGTGAGCGCGCCTGCGGCGCTCGATGGCTTTCGCCTGGGCAAGTACGCGCTGGTGGTCACGATGGACGACGCCGGCCTTCACTTCCGCTACGATCCGGCGCGTCCCGAAAGCGTGTTGGCGCGGACGCAGGTGGAGGATACGCTGGAGTCCGCGGCCGGGCGCAAGAACCCCATCGAAACGACTGCGAGCGCCTCCAGCGAGCCCGGCGCCCGTTACATCGACTTCCTGATTCCCGGCCTGCTGGGCATGAACCTGATGAACTCGGGCATGTGGGGCATTGGATTCGCGCTGGTCGAAATGCGGCAGCGCAAGCTGCTGAAGCGCTTCGTGGCGACACCCATGCGCCGCTCCGATTTCCTGCTGGCGCTGGTCAGCAGCCGGCTGGTGCTGATGCTGATTGAGGTGGCGTTGCTGCTGACCTTCGGCGTGCTTGTCTTTCACGTGCGCGTCGAAGGCGCGATCGGCTCCATCCTGCTGCTGGGCACTCTGGGTGCTGTGTCCTTCGGAGGCATCGGCCTGCTCACCGCCAGCCGCGCGCAAAAGATTGAGAGCGTCAGCGGGCTGATCAACCTGGTGATGATGCCGATGTGGATCTTCTCCGGCGTGTTCTTCTCCTACGAGCGCTTCCCCAAGGTGGTACTGCCGGCGATTCGCGCCCTGCCGCTCACCGCGTTGAACGACGCGCTGCGCTCCATCATTCTGCAAGGTGCTCCGCTGGGTTCACAGCTGGGGAGGATTGCCGTGCTGGCGCTCTGGGGCGGAGTTTCGTTTGTGCTGGCTCTGCGCTGGTTCCGGTGGAGCTAAGGATGACATCCACCCGGCTCGAGCGCGTGCTTTACCAACTTCGCCTCTACGAGCATCCGCTGGTCGAATTCGACGCGCGTGCTAAGGGGGATGGTGTCGAGTTGATCATTCGGCCTCGCTTCAGCGAGCCGCGGGTCCACACTTATTACTTCGACCTTCACCCACGCGATCTCGACGACCCGCAATTCGAGTGGACCCTGCAGCGGCAGATCTTCGATTGCCTGCACGACTACCTCGTCGAGATGTTCCTCCGCACGCCGCAGCATCGCAAAGAACACCAGCAGATGGAGCGCGAGGGCAAGCTGTGAGCGTGCCTGGCCTGCGCGACCGCATCGCAGACGAGATCCGCCGCAACGGCCCCATTCCGTTTTCGCGCTACATGGAGCTGTGCCTGTATGAGCCGGAGCTCGGCTATTACTCGCATCCTCGTGAGCAGTTCGGCAAAGCCGGAGATTTTTATACCTCCAGCGACGTACATGCTGTCTTTGGACGTCTGCTAGCGCGGCAATTCGAGGAGATGTGGCACGCGCTGGACGCTCCGGCTCGCCTCGATCTCATCGAACTCGGTCCGGGACGAGGACTTTTCGCGCGCGATGTAATGGACTGGTCGGCGAAGCAGTTTCCGGAATTCTCCGGCGCCGTGTACTACGCACTGGTTGAGCAGTCAGCACATCTGCGGGAGAAATTGCAGGAACGCCTGGAAGAGCACATCGCCGCAGGAAAATGCGGCGTCTTCGACTCCTTTGAGGCGGCAGCATCGGCTGCCGGCGGTAGCCTCATCGTCTTTGCCAACGAATTTTTCGATGCTCTGCCTGTCGAAATCGTCGATCATCGCGGCGCGGTGCGAGTCGGCTATGAGCAAGGCCGCTTCACAGAATCTTTCGTTGCACCCTCCGCCGCCGAGAATGAATTCCTGGATCGCTACAGCGTTCATCCCGACCCAGGTGAGCGGGTCGAGTCGCCGTTGGCATCGCTTGGCTGGATCGATCGGATTGCTGCTGTTTTCCAGCAGCGGCGTGGATTTGTGGTGTTGATCGATTACGGCTACACGCGCCAGGAGCAGCTTGCCGGCCGTCACCGCGACACCCTCATGTGCTATCGCCGGCACACCGCCTGCGCCTCGCCCTACGAAGCGCCCGGCGAGCAGGACATCACCGCGCACGTAAACTTCACAGCTTTGCGCGAGCGGGCGATGCAGTGCGGTCTCGATGCACTGGCTTTAGTCACGCAATCGCAATTGCTGATCGGCATTGGCGAGGAGACGCAGTTTGGCGACGCCTTTCAGGACTGCCAATTGCCGCAGGAGCAAGCCAAGGTCGCGCTACAACTCAAGCATCTGATCTCGCCAGCCGGAATGGGCGAGACCTTTCAGGTGCTACTAATGTCCCACAGTGTGGCACAGGAAAAGACCGCGCAGTTGAGCGGCCTGAAACTGGGACGGTAGAGCTAAAACGGTAGAGCGGACCTTCAGGTCCGCGTCCAGCGCGCCCAGTTTCGGCTTAATCAAAAGTACCCGCCGTGACGCGGCGCTAAAGCGCCGCTCTACCGAATTCTGCCGCCGGCTGAAGCCGGCTCCGAGCCTACGAAACAGCAGCTTATCGGCACGACCGGAGGTCGTGCCCTGACTCATGCCCTCCGAAGTCGGGGTTTTTCAGCAGTTTGTCAAAGCCGTGCACTTGCAAAACCCCACCCTATTCCATGCCCGGTTTGTCGCTGCTGCCTTGCGGCTGGTATGGGGTCGCCAGATACTTCCGCGCAGTGTCGAGCGCATTCTGGGTGTTGTCGTTGGTTTGCAGCGCCTGGCGATATTCGTTGGTGGCGCGCTCGCGCTGCCCGGTGAGGTCGAAGATCATGCCCAGCTGGATGTGGCTCCAGACCTCGGTCCAGCGCGGATCGCCATCGCCATTCAGGGCCTCGCGATAAGCGTTGGCCGCCGCCTGGTAGTTGTGCTGCAGGAAGAACACTTCAGCGATGCGGTAATGCGCCAGCGAGCTGTTGCGGTTGAGATCGAGCGCCTTCTGGAACTCCTTCAGCGCTTCCGTAAAGTCACCCTGCTCGATGTCCTGCTGCCCGCGCATGATCGAGGTACGCACCTGCAGGTCCTGCGAATTCTGCAGCACGCGGTCACTGGGATCGATGGAGATGCGACGCGGCTTGCCGAAGGTGTCCACTGAATACGCCGAGTTCGTTCCCTCGACTTCGATGCGTTTCGTCTCGGTCTTGCCATCGGTGTCAATGCGCAGCTCCACCGGCATGCGGAACAGGTCCATGTCCTGCGAAATCTCGCCGACGACGCGGAAGCCCTTCTGCGTGCGATAGACGGTGTACTTGTTCTTGAACTCGGGCGCTCCGGTCGAATCCAGCCACTGGGTGAAGAACCATGTCAGGCTCTGTCCCGAGGCCTGCTCGGCCACTTTGCGAAAGTCGTCCACGCTCGCCGATTTGCCGGAGTACTGCGAGACAAAGGTGCGCATGGTTTTGTCGTACGCTTCCTCGCCGATGATCCACCCTAGCATCTCCAGGATCATGCCGCCTTTATCGGTGACCAGCGACTGAAACTCCGGCGAGAACGTGTCCAGCCGTCCCACGTCGGCCAGGGGCACGGAGACATAGGCCAACGCTCCGACCGACATGTCTTTCGTGACTTCCTGGAAGCCAGCTTCGCCCGCGACGTGCTCCACGTACAAGGCCTCGGAGTAGCGGGCACCGCCATCGTTGAGCCACCAGTCATTCTTGGTCGCCGGGCTCACCATGGTTCCGAACCACTGATGCGCGATGGTGTTCGCCAGCAGGCGGTAGTTGCCCTTCTGGGTGAAATGCCTTCCGGCCAGCGCGGCTATCTCCGGCGCCCAGGCTGAAGGCACGGTATCGTTGGGCAGCTCTACTACGCTGAGGTGCTGATTGAACGGCGGCCCGTAGAGCGTGGTGAAGAAGAAAAACTCCTTGCTGGCCAGGTCAGCGTAGTCCGTAGCTTCGGCCTTGTGTTCGGGCGTGGTGTAGACGTTGATGTTCAACCCGCCTTCGCTGCTCTTGGTCTGCTCGAACTTGCCGATGAGGATGGTGCCCGGAAAACTCGGCTGCGCCGTATAGGTGAATGTGACGGTCTTGCCCCCTGCGGGCGTGGCCAGGCGGTTGAGCGCGCTTTGCGATGCACCTTTACGCGCGGGCGGGGCTCCTTCCTCCACCTCCGCGCCGGGCGCAGCGCTCTCCTTGCCGCTGCCGATCACGGTATAGCCCGGCGGCACGCTGACGCTGATGGTGGAGGTAAAGCGATCGGTTCCATAGCCGACCATGGGGAACCAGCGCCCCGCATACAGAAGATAGGTGATGGGGTCGCCGATGTAAGCCAGCTTCAATCCCGGCACGGGGCTGTCGTCGCCAGTCTGGATCGAGCCTTCATATTCGAAGATCAGGGTGTCCGAGCTGCCCTTGTTCAGCGTGCCCGGCAACGAGATGCGTACCGTGGAGTCGGAGCTGACGCGCTCCACGGACAGCGATTGTCCGGTGGTGTCGATGACGCGCGTCGGGCGCAGCGCGTTGTGCAGCTCGAAGGTCGCGATGTTGAGGTCGTCCAGGGCGGTGAATTTGACGCGGGCCTGAGCCTTCAGCTGGTGTGTCTGCGGCGTGACTGCGACGTGGATGATGTAGTCGTCAACCCGAATGCGCGTTTTCTCGGCCGCGAAACACCCAGCCGTCAGGAACCAGAGGATTGCGAGAATCCGACCCGTCGATCTTGCCGCGTTACGCATCCGGAAGAAAACTCCTACTCTGACTATAAATGATGGAAAATCCGCATGGAAAGATGTGCTCCGGACCCTTGCCTATTCCTAACTTGGATTCACCACGGAGACACGAGAACGCGGAGCATTTCTTGGCTTCGTCTCCGTGAGTCCGTGTCGCCGTAGTGAACGAACACCCGTATCAGCGCCTCTAGATCACTAGAGTTAGTACGGCGCGGGCCGCCCGTTCGGATGCCGTTCCTGCGGAGTCCCTGGGAGCCAATCGCTGCCGAACGTCGCGAAACTCCTCGATCATCTTCTGCCGCGCCGGACCATCTGCCAGAATGCGCCGTAATTCCTCGCACACCCGTTGCGGCGTGAAATCCTCCTGCACCAGCTCGGGGACAACATCGCGCTCCGCGATCAGGTTCACCATGGCGAAGCGGTCCACCTTTACTAGACGGCGGCCCAGGCTCCAGGTAAGCGGAGCGACACGGTAGACCATGGCGAAGGGCGTGCCGATCAGCGAGGCTTCGAGCGTCGATGTGCCGCTGGCCACGGCTGCGGCCCGAGCGTGCAGCAGAGTGGCGCGCGCATCGTGCGTCAAGGTAATGGGCGGTCCGGAATAATCTCGCAGGAACGACGCCACCCACTCCCGGCTGAGAGTGGAAGCGACTGGTACGGTGTAAACGTACTCCGGGCCGAGAAGTTGCGCCGCTTCGAGCAGCAGCGGAAGGATCCAGGACACTTCGCCGCGCCGGCTGCCCGGCAGGAGCGCAATCCATTGCCGCGAGGGATCGAGATTGTAGTCGCGCGCCAACTCCGCGCGCGTCACCGCCGGCGCCGGCAGATCGGCCAGCGGATGTCCCACAAACCTGGCCGCCACACCGCGCTCGCGGTAGAACTTCTCTTCGAAGGGAAAGATCACCAGCATCTCGCGAACGTATTTCCGGACGCGCTCGATGCGCCGCTGCTTCCACGCCCACAGCTGCGGGCTGACGTAGTAGATGACCGGTACGCCAAGCTTGTGAAGCTCGCGGGCCAGCCGGAGGTTGAAGTCGGGAAAGTCGATGACGACGGCCGCGTCGGGACGGCGCCGCTCCGCCTCGCGCACGACCTGGCGAAAGCGGCGGTAGATGTTGGGAATGTGCTTGATGACTTCGACGATGCCGACTTCGGCGATCTCTCTCGCGTCGACCAGGAGATCGCAGCCGGCAGCACGCATTTGCTCGCCGCCTACACCGAAGAACTCGACTGCGGTCTCTGGCGGAACTTGCCTGCGCAAAGCCCGGATCAGCTCTGCGCCATAGAATTCTCCCGAAGCTTCTCCCGCGGAGATCAGGATTCGCACTTTGCGATTATGACAGGTACTCACATGTTGCGATGGCAATCCACGCACAGCGAGCAGCTCTTACAGAGTGGCATGTCCGGATCGGGTGGCGTCTTCGGCAGCAGGTGAGCGAAGTTGGAGGCATGGGCATTGTGGCAGGACAGGCAGGTGATCGGCGGAGCATTTCCTCCCAGCACCGTGTTGGGGCCGGAGACGGGATGGCCCGCTACCGGATGACCGGCGGTGAGCTCGGGATTGAGCGAAACATATTGGCAGCCCTGTATCTGCCGGAAGGTCAGCGTCACACCCCAGGGCACGGTTACGGTCTTCTGCTGGTCGTCGACTTTTAATCGGCTGCGGGCATGGCATCCCAGACAGCTGTCTTGCACCGATACCCAGGTGTGATTGGGAAAATCGCTGGCGTGCGGCGAATGACACACAACACAATCGCCTTCTTTGTAAGGACGGTGCAGGACCTTGGTTTTCGCCAGGGGATGACAACTGAGACATAGCTGCGTTGCGGGAGCAACCAGAACTACCCGTGTGCTCCCGCTCTTGTTCTTGATCTGATGGCAGGTAGTGCAACCCGTCACCAGCGCGGTGTGCACGTACTTGCCCTTGCCGATATCACTGTGGCACTGGGCACAGGTTTCGCTGGACGTGCCTGCCTTCAGCGGCACCGGATGTGCGCCCCCGCTCGACCACACATTGAGCTGCTGCGCGCCGATAATGCTCGCGCTCATGCCGAGGAGACATAGAAGAATCAGCCAGCGCATCGTAATTCTCATAGCAGACAAATTCATCCCTCCGGCAGCTGTGGGTACCGTGGTCGCTTGCAGCTGGGTGCCCCATTCTGTCATCCCGAGCGGAGCGAAGCGCAGTCGCAATCCTGCCCTGAGTTTGCCGAAGGGGACCTGCTTCGTCCGATACCCTGCGGCCAGGGCAGAGCATTCGCTATACCGTGGCCGGGTACCAGGTGTCGTGCGCGATCAGGTCTTCTTCCACGTCATGCGGCTGATGCAGCACGCCCTTCGGAATCCTCACGAACGAGCCCGCTTTGACCGGAATGTCGCCGATCCCTTCCACCCAGATCTTCGCCTTGCCCTTCAGGATGTAGAGAATGTCGTCGGAGTCTTCGTGGATATGCTGCGGAATCTCCGCGCCCACCTTCCAATGGACCATCGCGCAGGTGAGGTCCACATCGTCTTCCTTCTTGGTCAGCAGGTAGGCAATTTCCACGCCTTTGAACTTCGGATGCGGATTCCAATCGGTGGTTTCCGCCTGAATCACCTTGGGTTCGACCAACTCCATTACCGCCATGGCAGTTTCCCTTTCTGACAGTTGTTGTGCTCGAGGATCCTCTCTATCCTTACCTCGCCATAGGCACGTCGGTCTGTGAGTTAGCTCATGTTCGATGGTGACTTGCGCCACCTTCGCCAAGTCGGGGCGATACCCGGCGTCGCGCCCAAAGACATCGTGGCCGCAATCCAACCCTGAGTCTTGGCTACGAGACTCCCACCGCACGGCACTTTCTCGCCGTGCGGGTAGTGTTTGGCGTGTAGACTTCGCAGAAATCAGGGGGTAGCAACGTTAATCGTCAGCAGAGACGTGAAGGCCCGGCGCGGAATACTCCGCCGGAGCAATGCCGGCCGTAACGGGAATTTCCTGGTCTTTGTACTGGAGCTGATAGAGCTTCCAGTAGATGCCGCGCTCGGCCAGCAGTTGCTGGTGCGAACCGATCTCCCGCACCTGGCCTTTGTGCATCACGATGATCTTGTTGGCCCGCTGGATGGTGCTCAGCCGGTGCGCGATGATGATCGACGTCCGTCCTTCAACCATGCGCGTCAGCGCCTCGCGCACCCGGAACTCGGTCTCTGTGTCGACGCTGGACGTCGCCTCGTCGAGGATCAGGATCTTCGGATTGTGCGCCAGCGCCCGGGCAAAGGAGATGAGCTGCTTCTGACCGGTGGACAGCGTGCTCCCGCGTTCGCACACTTCTTCCGCAAAGCCGCCGGGCAAGGAACGGATGAAGTCGGCAACGTTGACCTGCTCGGCCGCCTCTTCCACCGACTCGTCTTCAATCCACCGTGTGCCCAGCCGGATATTATTTGCGATCGTGCCCGAGAACAGGAACGGATCCTGCAGCACCACGCCGTAACGGCGGCGGAGGTCGCCGAGGTCCACGTCGCGAATGTTGACGCCATCGATGCGAATCGCGCCCTTCTGCACGTCATAGAAGCGCAGCAGCAGGGAGATGATGGTGGTCTTGCCGGCGCCGGTATGCCCGACGATCGCGACCGTCTCACCGGGATCGATGGTGAACGAGACATCGCGCAGCACCCAGTCAAATTCCTCTTCCTGGTTGCCGCTGACGAGGCTCGCCTTCAGCTTTTCGCCTTTGCTGGCGGCTTCGGCGGCAGCCTGCGCCATGGTGCGATAGGCGAACCAGACATGATCGAACTCGATGCGGCCCGGGCCTTGCGGCACTTTCGGCGTCGCGGGCGAGACGATCTCGGCGGGCGTGTCCAGCAGCTTGAAGATGCGCTCGCTGGAGGCCATCGCCGATTGCAGGATGTTGTATTTCTCGCTCAGGTCCTGGATCGGCCGGAAGAAGCGCTGTGCATATTGCATGAACGCCACCAGCACGCCCAGTGTCACAAAATTGCGCAGCACCTGATTACCGCCAAACCAGATCACGCAAGCAATGGCCGTCGCCGACAGCACCTCCACCACCGGGTAATAGATCGCGTGCGCCAGAATCGCGTCTTTGAAGGCATCCATGTGCGTCCGATTAACCTTCTCGAACTCCTGGTACGAGCGCTTCTCGCGGTTGAACAGCTGCAGCACGACGATGCCGGTCACGTGCTCCTGCAGGTACGCATTGATCCGGGCGATGGCCACACGGATGCGCCGGTAGCTGTCGCGCACTTTGCGCCGGAAGATCGAGGTCGCATAGAAGATGAGCGGGAGCACGGCGAAGGTAATCAGCGCCAGCCGCCAGCTCATGTTGAGCATGATGATCAGGATGCCGGCCAGCACAAAAATATCTTCGAAGATCGACACCACGCCGGCGGTGAACATTTCGTTCAGCGCATCAACGTCGCTGGTGACGCGCGTGACTAGCCGACCGACCGGATTCTTGTCGTAGAAGGAAATGTGCAGGCGCTGCAGATGGCGGAAGATCTGGCTGCGCAGATCGAACATCACCTTCTGCCCGGTCCACTGCATGATGTAGGTTTGCGCGAACTCCAGCAGGAAGCTGAAGAGCAGCAGGCCGACGTATATGGCCGCGATCTGGGCGATGCCGGTCAGCGGCCGCGGGCTGAGCCAGCGGTCGAGCACAGAGTGCGCTTCTTTGTGGCTGGCGAGGTATTTGTCGATGGCGACTTTGGTGAGATAGGGCCCAAGAACGTCAGCGCCGGCCTTCAACACGATGGCGACCAGCGCCACCGCAACCTGCCAGCGGTAAGGACGCAGGTAGGTCAGCAGGCGCTTCATCAGCCTGGCGTCGTATGCCTTGCCTAAGACCTCTTCTTCGTGAATTCCAGCCATGAGCCCTTAACTAATTGTAGCGAAGCCCGGGAAATCATATAGACGAGAGGCAGCGATCACGGGATGGAAAAGATTGGGCGCGACGGCACGCGTGCCCTACAGGGCCTGTAGTAGTGTCAGCGGGGCGATATCCCTACTACGGGCGCGACCAGGCGATGCCCCCGTTCTCGTCATAGAAGAACTCTTGAATGTTAGACCCGTCGAGGCGGAGCATGGCGAATCCATTGAACACACGCTGAGGAATGTCCGGGTCGTTAGCAGGCCGATGTTCATACCACCCGACATTTGTGCTGTTGGCTAAGTCGGAGGATTGGCCCCACGGCAGAGCACCATGGCCACAGCAACGGCAAAGTGTGCCCGCCGGCCCTTGAGGCTTGTATACCGCCGCGGCGTGCACGTGTCCCCAATACCAATACGCCGGACCACTGCCGGGGAAGGCGTCCATCACTTGTTCGAACAAGGTGTTGGCCGTGGTACCGGTTTCGTCCAACCCATTATGGTGAGTCAGTACAACGACTTTCTTGCCCGCGGCATCAGCCTCTGCTCCCTTCTGCAGCAGGAATTCACTCTGTGGGGTTGGTTTTCCGCCAGAAAAAAGCAGCCCATTTATGTAGAGACTGTTCTCGTCGGAAAAATACGCCGAATCAAGGCCAACGATGATCCAGTTGCGGTTCTCCAGCGAGAAATAACTACAGCCACCCTGTTTCTGGAAAGGCGCATTGGCGATCGCCTTGAAATATGGCTTCGCCCCCGAGTACATCTCGTGATTCGAGTTAAGGGCGAAAGAGCCAACGCCACCAGCCGGCCACAACTGGCTCAACAGATGCTTCTCCTCATCCGATGTTCCGGCGTAATACACATCTCCCAAATGGATGCTCACGTCGGGCTTTAGTAAAGCCATGTGGGTGCGCACATCGGTGCTGGGAGCCGGGTTGTATTGGGTGCGCCAGTCTCCCGTTCCCCAGTCTCCAGCCATCGCAATGGTCACCTGGTCCGGAATTTCGATCGTTTGAGGCGCGGCAACGAAAGGATGTTTGCCTCCGATAAGCGGCAGAAGGCTTTCCAGAAAGACAGCGAGGGCTTCGGCCCATCCCGGATCCAATTGTTCTACTTTCCAGTTCCCCAAATCACGCCATCCGGTCCGACCGCCACTACAACGCCCGCTTCCAGGTTGTGCACGACGGCATCGGAATCATCGGACAGGGCGCTGTGGGCCAGCATGAGTTGATGAGGAGCTGCCGGCCCAAGGGGCGCTGTCCCGGTCTGAGCCACATGCACAGCCTGCTGGTTAGCAGCAAGAATCGCCGGCGCGAGTTGCGCCTGCTTGGCCGCTGGAAGCAGGTTCCAGGCGGTCTTTATTCGGCTGGAGATAACCGGATCGATGCTGATTTTCAATAGCCTTGCCTCGGAGGTAACCACGCATCTTATCGCAGGTCTGGGTTAGCGGAATGTTAATCTTCGCTCGCAACGGGTACTCGCGCTCAGTCGATCTTACTTAAGACAAGCGCGGAGTTCTTCGACCCGAACGCGATGCAGTTGCAAACCGCGTGTGCGATCTCAGCACGGCGCCCAGCTTCAGGAACGTAGTCCAGGTCGCACTCGGGGTCGGGGACTTCCAGGTTGATGGTGGGAGGGACCTGCTTGTGATGCATGGCGACCAGCGTCGCCGCAATGCCTGCTGCCCCACAAGCGCCTTGCGGATGGCCGATCTGCGACTTCAGGCTTGACATCGGCGTGCGATAGGCTTTGTCGCCCAGGGCTAGCTTCAGTGCGCGCGTCTCGATGCGGTCGTTGAGTTCAGTCGAGGTACCGTGCAGATTGACGTAATCGACATTTGCAGCGGCGATGCCGGCGTCGTCCATCGCCATCTGAATAGCTCGTGCCGGTTCCTCACCGCACTCCTGGAGGCGAACGCGATGAAAGGCCTCGCAGGTCGAGCCATAGCCCCCGACTTCGGCAAGGATTTTCGCTCCCCGCGCGCGCGCGTGTTCGTACTCTTCCAGGAAGAACATCCATGAACCCTCGGCCACCACGAAGCCGTCGCGATCGGCGGAGAACGGCCGCGAGGCCCGTTCCGGCGCGTGGTTCCACGACGCAGTCATAATCTTCATCAGGGTGAAGCCCTTCATGATGCCGGGTGCAATCGGTGCATCCACGCCGCCCACCAGCAGCATGGGCAGAAAGCCGAACTGGATCTGCCGCAGCGCATAGCCAAATGCGTCGGTCGAAGACGTGCAGCCGGTGGTGATCACGTGGCTCATGCCGCGCAGGCCAAAGCGCATGCTGATCTCGCTGGAGAGCGTGCCCATGGTGCCGCTGGGAATGCAGAACAGGCTGACCTGCTTTACCTTGCCGGTAAGCCACAGCCGGACCTGTTCCTCGGAAAACTCCTGCGCGCCACCGCCCGAGCCGAGCACGACACCGATCTCGCGCTGCTGCGACAGTGACAGTTGCGCAGGTTCAATGCCGGCATCGCGCAGAGCCTCGGTCGAGGCGGCCAGGGCCAGGGGCACCACGCGCGAGACGTGCTTGCGCTCGCGCGCCTCCATCCAAGCCAACTCGTCGAAGCCCTGAATCTCGCCGGCAATCTGCACCGGAAGTTCGCTGGGGTCGAAGCTGCGGACGCGTCGGACGCCGCTTTCGCCCGCGAGGATGGCTCGGCAGAAAGCTTCATTGCCGATGCCGTTGGGGCTGACCGCGCCCATGCCGGTAATGACGACGCGCTTTTTCATAAGACAGCAGGTAGCACTTAGCCGTTGGCGCTTAGTACCCGGAAAATCAGTCGCGCAAAACTGGCCGCTGAAAAGGCGACGGTGCCGGTTCAGATCATCCGATACTAACAGCAGTTCCTAAATGCCAAGTGCTAACTGCCAAATCCTGCTCCCCCTGCTACTGTAGTACCTGTAAGCGCGCCCGGCGAGCCGATGTCGCAAGGAATCTACATTTCTGTCCCGTTTTGCCGCAGCAAGTGCAGCTTCTGCAACTTCGCTTCCGGGGTGTTTTCGCGCGGCCTCTTCGATCGCTACGTTGAGCAGTTGTGCTCTGACATTGAATCCGCGCCAACAATCGCATGCCACCTTGGCGGTGTTCTTGAGCGCGAGGTGGATTCGGTCTATCTCGGCGGAGGCACGCCGTCCGTGCTGGCGCCCGATCAGTTGGAGCGCATATTTCGGGCGGTTCGCGAGACATTCGCTGTCGAGCGGACCGCGGAGATCACCGTCGAGTGCGCGCCCGGCACCATCAGCGAAGAGATTCTGGAGGCGCTGCTTCGCTGCGGAGTCAATCGCGTCAGTCTCGGCGTGCAGTCGTTCGTCGATCAGGAATGCTCTTCCGTCGGCCGGCTGCATACGCGGGCGATCACGCTGGCCGACATGGTTCGCCTGCGCTCCGCCGGAATCGGCAACATCAGCATCGATCTCATCGCCGGCCTGCCTCATCAGACGGCCGAGAGCTGGGGGCTGTCGCTAAGCGAGACGCTGGCCACGGGAGTGCCGCACGTCAGCATCTACATGCTGGAAGTCGATGAAGATTCGCGGCTGGGAAACGAGCTCCTGGCGGGCGGCAGCCGCTATCATGCGCACTTCGTTCCGGACGATGATCTCACCGCCGACCTCTATCTGGCGGGCTGCGAACGTCTGGTGCGCGGCGGCGTGCGGCAGTACGAGATTTCCAACTTCGCGCGACCGGTGACACACGGGATAGGCTTGTGGGAGTCGCGTCACAACCTGAAATACTGGACACGCCAGCCGTACCTTGGATTCGGCGTCGACGCGCACTCGATGCTGCTCGCCGAGCCTAGGCTGAAGTCCCAGGGCACCGAGGCGGTGCGCTTCGCGACTCCGGATTCGCTGGAGGCGTACTCATTCACCGGCGATGATCTTCCGGTCCGCGTAAAGCAGCTTCAGTCTTTGCGAACGCTCATCGACCGGCAGGCCGCCGTGGAAGAATCGTTTTTCCTGGGATTGCGATTGAATCGGGGGGTGTCTGTCGCCGAGCTTCGTACACGCTACGGCGACAGCGTAATGGACAATAAGGCGCGCGTAATCGCGGAGTTGATCGAAGTGGGTTTGCTGGAGGGCAATGGCGAGCCCGTGAAGCTCACGGCCCGTGGACGCCTGCTGTCCAATGAGGTGTTCGCCCGTTTCCTGCACGAACCTTGCGCCGCCCCCTGAAGGGGCTCCAGGATTCAAATGCAGCCTACCCCTGCGCGCTGGCGCCAACCACGCAGCGAACGATCGGCAGTGGCGAGCCGGTTGGAGGTTCTCGTTTCCCTGTCTCGCGTCCCGTCGTGAATCCTCTTCCACTGTTTGCGCGGCTCACATCGCGGTGTCTGAGCGCGTCACCAGCTCTGAGAATTTTGCCAGGTCAATGTTGCCGCCGCTCACCACGCACACAATCTTTCCTGGGCCGCATTTGCCGCTGAGGCCTGCCGCTACGGCACAGGCGCCTGCGCCCTCCGCGATCACGCGATTGCGCTCTGCGACAAGGCGCATGGCCGTGCGAGTCTCCTCGAGCGTGGAAACAATGGAGCCAGCGAGCAGATGATGCGCCAGCTCCCACATGCGGGGAAAAACCGACTTGCCTCCGCAGCCGTCCACAAAGGACGCCGTCCAGCCGGGAAAACTCTGGGGCGATCCGGCGGCGAATGACCGCGCCAGCGGAGCCGCTGTCTCCGGTTCGGCCGCAAACACCTTCGCCCTGTGTCTGCGGGCTTTCAAGGCGGCGGCGATCCCACACGACAAGCCTCCACCGCCATAGGCCGCCACCACGCAATCCACGTCGGGCAAGTCCTCCAGGATTTCCAGTCCCGCCGAGGCGTTGCCCGCAATGAAGGCGTCATCTTCGAAGGGATGGATAAAAGCGCCGCTCATCGCGGGATGCGCGCGGTCAGCCAACGCCTGCCAGCACTGGTCGTACGAGGCCTTTACCACCTCTCCGCCAAGACGGCGTACCGCATCGAACTTGGCGGCCGGAGCTTCTTCGATCATTAGGATTTTGCAGGGCACGCCAGCCTTGCGCGCCGCCAGCGCCACTCCCTGGGCAGCGTTGCCGGCGCTAACGGTCCAGACGCCGCGCCGTCGCTCTTCTTCCGGCAACACCCGGACAGCGTTATACGCTCCCCGAATTTTGAAGGAGCCGATGGGTTGCAGGCACTCCAGCTTCAGATAGATTTCGGCTGGACCGTCGTAGTTGAACCGCAGCAGCGGCGTGCGTAGGGCAGCTTCATAGACGTGCTTGCGCGCGTCATCGATGAGTGCCGCAGCAATGTTGCGCTGCGTTGCGTTGCGGGAGGCAAGGTTGGTGGCCATAGGAGATGTCATTCGCGAGTGACTAACCATTTTTCACGGAGCAAGATTGGATAGACTATAACCCATGCACACTTCTGCTGCCGATTCCGCAGCCTCCGTCCAGCAGCACTCCGGCGAAGTCATTGAACTGCGCAGCGATACCTTCACCAAGCCTTCCCCGGAGATGCGCCGCGCCATGTCCGAAGCGGAGGTCGGCGACGATGTTTATGGGGAAGACCCCACGATCAATCGGCTGGAGAAGCGCGCTGCGGAAATCTTCGGACGCGAGGCGGCGCTCTTCGTGCCTAGCGGGACGATGGGCAACCAGATCGCCATCAAGCTGCACACTCACCACGGAGAGGAGGTGATCTGCGAAGAGCGCAGTCACGTCTTCGAGTACGAGATGGCCATGATGGCGCACTTCTCCGGCGTGATGCCACGCACGGTGTCGGCACAAGATGGTGTTCTCACCTGGGAGAAGGTGAAGCCGAAGCTGAGAGCCGTGAACTACGACGAGGCCAAGACCGGCATGGTCTCGCTGGAGAACACGCATAACATGGCCGGCGGAACGGTCACACCACCCGAGATTTTCGACGAGGTTTGCGACAAGGTACACGAGGCCGGTCTGCGAGTACACGTCGATGGCGCCCGCATCTTCAATGCAGCCGTCGCGCTCGCAGTTCCGCTCGGGCAGCTCACGGCCAAAGCCGACACGGTGATGTTCTGCCTGTCGAAGGGTCTCGGCGCACCGGTCGGATCGATGCTGGTGGGCAGCGCAGAACTGATGGATCGCGCCCGCATCTATCGCAAAGCGCTCGGCGGAGGCATGCGTCAAGCGGGAATTCTTGCGGCGGCAGGCCTGATCGCGCTCGAGGAAGGGCCGAAGAAGCTGGCGCGGGACCATGCCAACGCCAAGTTCATGGGCGAACGGCTGGCGCAGATCCCGGGCATCAAGATCGACCCCGCCAAAGTGCAGACCAACATTCTGATGTGCGAGGTCTCGGCGACTGGAATGACGTCGTACGAGCTGTCACACAGACTCGCAGCGCAAAATGTTCTGGCCAGCGGCTTCGGCCCGCAGCTAATCCGCTTCGTCACCCACCTCGACATCAATCGTGAGCAATGTGCCCGTGCGCTGGAGGTAATTGCCTCGATCTGCAGGCCGGAGGCATGATGCGGTATCCCGCTGGAAGCGTCTGGGCGCGCTGCCAGGGGGCTTTCGGGGCATCGCCAGGTTAGTACCCGAGGAGAAAAAAATCCTTATTGGCAACCTGCAGCTTCTGCGGATACACTATTCTACCGGAAGCTGCCTTGGATCGGCTCCTCGTGACGCCGTTATTCGGTGCCCCAGTGGGGCGGGCATTTCCAACCGAACGAGACAGGGAGAGCACGACTCGTCTATGGCCCCGCCGCCCGCCGGTGCATTTCAGCAGGAAAACGCCGAAGCCGACATCACTATCTGGAAGGAAGCCCTGTTCGCCGCGGACCTGCTGCTGCTGCACGCTTCCCCGGTGTATTACGGCCTGGGCATTCCGCGGGGTGATGGTTCCGCTGTAGTTCTGGTCCCGGGATTCCTGGGCACCGACGCGTATCTGACGCAATTGCACTCGTGGCTAGGCCGCATTGGATATCGCCCGTATTTTTCCGGCATCGGCATCAATGCAGAGTGTCCCAATCTCCTCATCCGGCAAAAACTCAACGACAACATCAGCAAGGCGCTGTTCGATACCAGCGAGAAGATCCATCTGATCGGGCACAGCCTGGGCGGCATCATCGCGCGTGCCGTCGCCAGCCAGCGCCCGGACGACGTTGCCTCCGTTGTCACCCTGGCCTCGCCGTTCCGCGGTACCGTAGTTCATCCCACCATTCTTCGTGTCGCTGAGTCGGTCCGCAAGCACATCCTGGAGGAGCATGGGCAGGGCGTACTGCCCACCTGCTACACCGGCCGATGTACCTGCGATTTCATTTCCTCGCTGCGCCGCAAGATTCCCGGCTCCGTTCTGGAGACCGCGATCTACACTCGCAACGACGGCGTGGCCGACTGGCGCTACTGCTTGACGGGCAATCCCAAGAACGACTTCGAAGTGCCGGGCACGCACATTGGGCTGGCCTTCAACGCCTCGGTCTATGCCATCATCGCCAAGCGGCTGGCCATGGCCCGCGGCTAGCACGTCCACTCAAGCACGACCCCCTCGCGCCGGATACTACCGAAGTTGTAGAGCACGGCATCCGTTCCATGTTGCAGGCAGGTTACACGTCCTGTAGTCTGAGGCAGTTTTTTGTGCCGATTTAGGAATAAACAAAGAACATCGGCGCTTTGTTACTGATTCCGTGTCCGGAATGGGCGACACTGAATCGAAAGCACAGCCGATGCTGGTCCGGCGCCCACGGTGCGCCATCGCTGTTCCGGTTCCGGCTTCTGCTCGCGACTTAATTTTATTGGCCGACTTCCCGAAGCTAGGGGTAGTGGCAAGGAGACTTTTTCATGCGGCCTAAGACTCTCTCCGTATGCATGCTTGTGTTTTTCGTGGTTCTCACAACCTTCAGCTGTTTCGCGCAACAGACCTACGTCAACCGTTTCGATGTGTACACCGGGTATTCGTTTCTCAGCACTCCCAGCTTGAATCTGTTCCAGAACGGTTTCAATACCGAGATCGGCTGGAATGCCAGGACGTGGGTCGCCCTGGGTTTCGATTTCAGCGTATTCTCGGGCAGTAATACCATTGGTCCCGGTGTTTTGAACTCCACCGTGCAACAAGAGTTGGGATCTGCGATCGCTGCCTTGGTCGAGGAAGGGGTTATTCCTCCTACCTATCGCCTGGTAGTGCCGACGAATTCGACCATCTACACCTACAGCGCCGGGCCACAATTCAACATCCGCCATTTCAAGCCGGTCACGTTCTTCGTGCGGCCGGCATTGGGAGGGCTGCATGAGTCCGCCTCGCTGAAGCCGACCGATCCGGTAGGCGCGGCGCTGGTGGCGGGGTTGGTTGGTCCAACGCTGCATACCTCCGACACCGTGCTCTTCTACGGATTCGGCGGCGGCATGGACTTCAACCTCAGCACGCACTTCGGAATCCGCACGGCTGCCGATTTCGTGCACTACAACGTGTTCTCGAATCTGTTGGACGGCGGGCGCAACAGCGTGAGGTTCTCGATTGGTCCGACGTTCCGCTTCGGCGGCAACATCGTCCAAAAATAGCTGCTTCGGTAAGCATCACTGAGCGCCCTGTTTGAGCTGTGTTTGGCTTAGGCGGGGCACTTTGTTATTGCAAAGTTGCGCTGCGGCGGAAGCCTGCCCTTCCGCCGATCTACCGGAACGTTTTGCAGGCATCAATCGCCGCTCATCACGATCGACCATCTACCATCCACCATCTACTCTTTCTCAACTCATCTCCCGTTCTTGCCGATGATTCCGGGAGATGCTCTTCATCGCTCGCCAGCCGATTTTCGATGTCGAACGAAGAATGCAGGCGTACGAACTGCTGTTTCGCCAGTCGTCCGAGAATCGATTCAGCGGCCGTGATCCTGACCTGGCATCGCAGGAAGCGATTGACACCGCGGTGCTGGTGGGACTCGACGTCCTGGCCGGCGGCTACAGCATCTTTCTGAACTGTCCTCACGACTTCATCGTGCGTGGCTATCCCACCCTGTTTCCTCCCGACTTCACGGTGATCGAGGTGCTGGAAACGGTTGAGCCCGATTCCGACGTTATCGCTGCGCTGCGCGAGCTGAAGCGTGCCGGTTATCGCATTGCGCTGGATGATTACGTGGACCGGCCGAACTTCGCGCCCCTGGTGGAGCTGGCCGACATCCTCAAAGTCGATTTTCTGGCGACACCGCCGTCCGCGCGATTGGAGCTGGTGCGGCGATACGCCAACCGGGAGCGGCAGTTGCTGGCGGAAAAGGTCGAGACCGAAGAAGAGTTTTCGGAAGGACTGCGATTGGGATTCACGCTGTTTCAGGGATACCTGCTGGGCAAGCCGGACATGATGGCAACGCGGAAGGTACCGGTACTGCCGGACACCCACATTCGCATCGAGCGTACGTTGAGCGCGCCGCGACTGAATCTGATCGAGATCGAGCAGCTCATCAAGTCAGAGCCGGCGCTCTGTTACCGCTTGCTGCGTTACCTGAAGTCTCCCGGCTTCTACCTTCAGACCGAGGTGCAGTCGATCCTGCAGGTACTGGCCCTGCTGGGCGAAGGGGAATTGCGCAAGTGGCTGACGCTCATTGCGTCGGTGGTGACCATCGGCGGAGAACATAATCCCCGGCTGATTGCGGCCGCGCTGGCCCATGCGCGGTTTGCCGAGCTGCTGGGCCCGTATGACGGATTGTCGGGCTCTTCGCTGTTTCTGATGGGATTATTCTCGCGCATGGAGAGCATCGTAAACCGGCCATTGCCGGTCATCCTGCGCGATGTGGTGCTGCCCGTCGAGGTGCAAGCCGCGCTCTCCGGCGAAGCCAACCTGCTGCGGCAATATCAGGAGCTGACGCTGGCTTATGAGACCGGAGATTGGGCCACGTGCCGGCCTCTGCGCGGACAGCTGCATATTCCCGAAGCCGAGCTGCGGGGGGCTTACCGGGAAGCCAGAGCCTGGGCGGGGCGTTTGACCGGCATCCGTCTGGCTGAGCCTGCGGCCGTCGTAGAATCCGCAACGCCAGCTGCGGAGCGCTATCGGCCTAATTCAGCGCCGGCCGAACTGGCGGAAACGTCCTCCGGCCGCCACGCTGCCAGCTAGCAAATCGACATGGGGTGGTTCAAGGTTCGCAGTGCGCTTGGCTCGATGGGCACATCATCCCTGCCCGCTCTTCTCCAGCACGCTCACCAGCAGGCTTCCGGATTCGTGCCGGAAGGACGATTGCTGCAGGACCTTTCCCTGTGGCAGGGAGAACTCATAGTTCTGTCCCATCGCAACGGAGGGCAGCGACAGACTGGAGGTGGGCGCAATCAGAGTTTTCACGCTGCCGCCGGTAATGTTGGCGAGCTCGCCGGCGGCATCGCGAATGTCGTCGGTCGAAAGATTGCGCGGATCGACGCCCAGCAGATGGGCACAGGCCTGACGGGCAAAGGCCATGTCGATGTCCAGACGTACCGCGCCCTTCCAGCCGCCCACAATCTGCACCACGGATACGATATAGCCATTTTGCTGGTCGGGCCGGAACGTAGCAGGGGCCGGCGCCAGCTGCATTCCCGCCATGCAGCCGAAAACCTCATCCACCACAGAGGCCAATTGGTCCTTGCTGAGAGTACAGCTCATGCCATCGAAGTCCTGTGCTTGCCGTGGACGCATGAGACGGAAATGGTCACGGACAGGAAAAAGCTCCCAGCAGAATCTATCGGTAATTTGGGGCCGAACTTGAATGCCGCTGCTTGTCACTCCGGCAGGTGATTACGATCACTGCCCCAGCGTCCTTTCCAGCCGACCATCGATCCAGCGAGGTGTCCCATGGGCAGCCTGGATCCCAACTTCCATCAGGAAGCGGTCAGCATTCATCGTGAACATGACGAGCTGATGGCACAGCTGGACCAGCTGGACGCCGCGCTGGACCAGATCGTCTGCTACACCGAGGTCTTCACCGATCTGGCGATGGCGAACCAGGCCAGCGCGAGCGGCAAGTGGGTGGCGGAATGGCTGCCCCGGCACTATGCGCATGAAGAAACCACGGTGCTGGAGATGATCGCGAAGATGAGTCCGGAGCTGGCCTCGTTCGCGCGCGAGATGAAGCGCCAGCACAACGAGCTGCGCATCCGCCTGGAAAGCTTCCGTGACCACATTGCGCACATGGGCGAGCAGCGCGATCTGGAAACTGCCGTGGCCGAACTGAAGCGGGAGGGCAAGGACCTGACGCGCATGATGCGATTGCACATGTCGGCGGAGGAGCGGAAGTTCGCCGGGCTGGAAAACTAGCCGCGCCCGATGCGGGTTCTGCGATAAACCAAACCTTTTCCATCCATAAACACTTCTTATAGGTAAAGCTGCGTCCGCGTGCGCAGTGCGTCGATCTATTCAAGCGACGGACCGCACTGCTACCAGCGGCCCGCGTGGAGCTCGGATGGATCGCGCGACTCGCCCAGCCACGTGGCAAATTTTGCTTGCTTTCGCCATCGTGTACTTCGTTTGGGGCTCGACTTTTCTGGCCATTCGCGTTGGCGTGCGCGAGGTGCCGCCGTTTCTGCTGGCAGCCATGCGCTTCATGATCGCCGGCCTGGCCCTATTTACCTGGATGCGCGCGCGTGGAACATCAACGCCGCGAGCCCGCGAATGGGCGTCGGCAGCGCTGCTCGCGGTGCTGATCTTCGTGCTCGACTACGGACTGCTGTTCTGGGCTGAGCGGCGCGTGCCCTCGGGTGTCGCCGCTGTCATGCTGGCGACGATCCCGCTGTTCATGGCGCTCTCCGAGATTGTGTTCCTGGGCACACAACGGCTGACGACGCGGCTTGCCTTCGCGCTGCTGGTGGGACTTTGCGGAGTCGCGGTGCTGGTGAGCCATTCCCTCGGTCTGGGCGAAAGCGCCATCGATGCTTCCGGCGCGATTGCGTTGTTGATAGCCGCAATCAGCTGGTCCATTGCGTCGGCGCTCACCCGCAAGTTGCCGCTGCCGTCCTCCAAGCCCATGAGCTCCGCCATCCAGATGCTTTGTGGAGGAGTGCTGCTCACGCTGGCCTCAGCCGGCCTGGGTGAGTTTCACGGATTCCGCCCGCTCGCGGTTTCGCGCTGGGCGTGGATTGCGCTGGCGTATCTCACGGTTGCGGGATCGATCATCGCCTTCACGGCCTACGTGTGGCTGATTCATCATGAGTCACCGACCAAGGTGGGCACCTACGCCTATGTCAATCCGGTGGTCGCCGTGGCTTTGGGATATTTCTTGGGCGGTGAAACCGTAGGAGCGCGGACCTTGCTGGGAACGCTGCTGGTGCTGGTCAGCGTGGTCGTGATCACAACCATGCCGGCGAGAAAGCGCGCGGCGGAGCCGGTGGCCGTCCCGGAGTAAATATCACAAGCAGGTAAACGGAATTCCAGGAACCTGAGCTGGAATCGCAAGCATCTAAGCTCCGAGTACGGAGCGTGAATTGACGGTTGTGACTCAAGAGACGGTGCGGCGAACGGCGCGCGAGATCTTCCACGGGGTGGAGAAGAATGCGCAGTGGCTGGCGCTGGCCACTGCAGGCAATATTTTGGGCGGAGTGATCATTGTCACCGTGCTGAACTTCGGGCAGGTCCACGCGGGCCAAGACATCTAAGCGAGAATTCAAAGGAGGAGGAGTTATTGCATCATGATGCCGCGACACATGCGCAGCGATGAAGATCCGCCCATCCCGCTACCTCCGGGAGAAGATCCGCCGCCGCCGGTGAAGGACCCGCCGGACAAGCCGGTGGTGGGGCCGGATGGACCGGTGCGCGAGCCGGAGCCGCGCGAGCCCCGCAGGCTCACATATAATCAATTCCTTGCCGAATGAGTCCTCGTAGCGCATTCGAAACCGGCCTTGACCGTCGCCCAACCGTAAACACCCCTCGCTCACAGCGGAATCGCTGGATTTGGATCGTGCTGCTGTGGGCCATTGTGTACATCCCCGGCCTATTTTCGCCGCCGCTGCTGGACGACGCCGACTCGGTACACGCCGAAGCGGCGCGCGAGATGCTCGTGCGCCACGACTGGACTACGCTGTACATCGACGGCCTTCGCTATCTGGAAAAGGCTCCACTGATGTACTGGGGCATTGCTGCCAGCTACAAAATCTTCGGCGTGAGAGACTGGGCCGCGCGGCTGCCGCTCATCCTGGGATTGCTGGCGCTGCTGCTGGAGACGTATGGGCTCGGCAGGCGCACACTCGGCGAACCCGCCGGCTTTGGGGCGGCGATCGCGCTGACGGTTTCCGTAGGCCCGTATCTTTTCACGCGCGTGCTGATCCCCGACATGCTCATCGCACTGTGGCTGACCTGGGGGCTGGACTGCTTTCTGCGCACGCTGGACGAAGAGCCGCCTTCCATCGCCTCCTGCTGGGGATTTGCGGCGGCGGCAGCGCTCAATGTGCTGACCAAGGGACTGATCGGCATCGTCTTTCCCGCCGCCATCGCCGGAATCTATCTGATCCTGACCGGCAATGTGAAGCACCTGCTGCGCATGCGGCTGATCTCCAGCACAGCGGTTCTGCTGGTGATTGCGGCGCCGTGGCACATTGCTGCCGCGGTCGAGAATCCGGCCGCGGGCCAGTCGCGCGGCTTTCTCTGGTTCTACTTCGTCAACGAGCACTTCCTGCGCTATCTGGGCAGGCGCATTCCGCATGACTACGACACGGTTCCGCTGCTGCTCTTCTGGGCGCTGGTGTTCCTGTGGCTGTTTCCCTGGTCGGCGTTTCTGCTTCAGTCGCTGCGCAGCATTCCACATCGCTGGAGTGAAGTGCGCGGGGTAATGAACCGCCGCCAGCGCGCGCTGCTGCTGTTCGCGATCTGGGCCGCGGTTATCCTGCTGTTCTTCAGCTTCTCCACGCGCCAGGAATATTACGCGGTGCCCGCGTTGCCGGCGATTGCCTTGCTGATCGGAGGCTGGCTGCAGCAGGAGGAAGATTCGGCGCACGATTCCAGCTTGCGCCGCGCCGGCCGGATAGGATCGATTGCACTGGTCGTACTCGGGACGATCGTATTCGCGGCGGCGGTCTTCCTGCTGGCACAAAGCAAGAGCACGCCCGCCGACAGCGATCTTGCCGATCTGCTGAAAAAGAATCCCAACGAGTACGCGCTCGCCTTCGGCCACATCTTCGACCTGACGCCGCGGGCGCTGGGACTCTTCCGCGTTCCCTTGGCGACGTTTGCCATCGCGCTATTCGCCGGCAGCATCCTGAACCTGCTCTATCGCCGGCGTAACCTCGCCGCCGCCGCCAACTGGGTGCTCGCCATCATGATGGTGTTTGTGCTCTTCGCCGTGCATCAGGGACTAGTGATGTTTTCGCCCATCTTGTCGTCGAAGAAGCTGGCCGACGCCATCGAGCAGGAGTTCCGGCCGGGCGATGTCATCGTGTCGTACGGAACGTACGAAGATGCGTCGACCATCAACTTCTACGCGCGCCAGCCCATCCACGTGGTGAACACGCGGACCGAGGGCGACATGTACTACGGGTCGCTGTATCCGGATTCGCCGGCGATTTTCGAGGATGATGCCTCGCTGGCGAAGTTATGGGCCGGACCGCGACGCGTCTTCCTGTGGGTGGAGGAAGACAGGATTCCGCCCTATGTCCGACAGAGTGGGAGTTATCAGCTTGCCCGCAGCGGGGGCAAGTTGGTCCTGATGAATCGCGCGTGGGCGATGCGGTAATTTACTCCAGCTCGAAGTTTGCCGTCCGCACCGGGGTGTAACGACCGGTGGAGTCGCCGGCGCGGACTTCCAGTTCGTAGGATCCCGGAGGAAGCTGGTCGAACGGAAGCCTCAGACCGACCGGGGCTACGGGAGTGCCCGGCTTGGCGTCGGCCACCGGCCCACCCGTCTCGAACTTTTTTTGCCGGGTCTTACGATCCATCACCACCATCTGGACAATCACCTTCGGCGGAGTAGCAGTGGTCAGCAGCGGGTCGTAGATTTCCGCGTAGAACAGTCCAACATCGCTCTTCTTGAAATGATCGTTTCCGCTGGGAACGATTTGCAATCCCTGGGTGACTAAGGGAGTGCGGTCCTGCAGCAGTGCGGCGTCCAGGCTATTGCCGGCTTGCTGCAAAGGACGCAGCTCCTTGCTCAGGGCGATGGCGCTTATGCTGAACTGCTTGCCATCGTAGTCATACACGGTCAGCGGCATCTCCAGCTTGCCCAAGGTGTCGCCGCCCGAGCTGAAGACCACCTTCAAGTCATACTTTCCGGCGCCAATCTCGAACTGGTTCTCGTAGTGGTAGGGCTTCTTGAGGAACGCCTCCAGCTGATCTTTGTCGTCGAAGTTGAGGTCGACCTGATCGCTGAAGCGCGCGCCCACAGTGCCGTCCGGCTTGTACGCCAATCCCAGCACGTTGACCTGGGCATGCTCTTTACCTTTTTCCTTCGAGAATTTGAGGACGCTGGAAGGCATCTCGATGGCCAGGTTCACGCGTGCGGTGTTGGGCGAAGTGTAGAAGTAGGGGGCCAGCATGGTGGCGGCAACATTGCCCGGTTGCGAGGCGCTGGCCGCGGTCTCCAACTTCTTTTCCACGGGCTGGCCGGCGAGCAGGTCGCCGGTCCTGACGTTGCAGTATCCGCTGCGCGAGCGAACCTTGGTGTCACCGCGGTCTACTTTTACGCGCAACACGTGGCACGTGCCTTCCTCCGACTCCGGCGGGGTGTAGCCCAGAACGTAATACTGCGTCTGCTCCTGCGCGATCTTCTGCAATCCGCCCAGCAGATCGTTGGTATTGACGATGACAAAGCCGCCGGTTCCGGCTGCCAGCTCATACAGCACCGTCTGCATATCGTTGGCGCCGCCAACCGCCGGAATGAGGGTACGCGATTGCGAGAACGGGGCGTTGGGCATCGCAGTGCCCGCCGAGGTGTTGCCGCGCGTCCCTCCGGGGCTGCCGCGAGTGCCGGTAGTGCCTGTGCTGCCGCCGGGATGTCCGCCGCCAACGCCTCCGCCATGTCCGCCGCCGCCTCCGCCGCTGCGCTGGACATAGACCAGGCGCGCCGGTAGATCGGCGCTGTCGCCGCTGAGGGTCAGGGTGGCGCTCACCAGCCGGCCCTCCGACGAATCGGGCACGATGCGCCACTGCGGCGCTTCACTGACCGGCGTGACCAGGCCGCGCACATCAATGGGATAGATGGCCACGTTGGCCTTGTTGCAGGCATCGATGGCCGCCGTCAGTTCAGCCTGGCGCTGCTCGGCGTCAGGATCGGTGGGATTCATGGGAAAGCCCGCGGTGAACAGAACCAGGGTCTTGCGGCCGGGTACGGAGGACATGCCCTTGGCCAAATCGCGCAAAGACATCAGCAGCGAACGCACGCCAAAGTTCGCGCTGGAATTCATCAGCATGGGACCAGCCATGCTGGACGGTCCGGGCAGCGGACCCGCGTCCTGCACATCAGCATTGGGAGCGACGGCGGAGAACTTCAGGTTCTTCACTTGCGCTTTCAGGCGGTCAGCATCGCTGGTGAAGTTCTGCGTGATGTGGAGGGTGCCGCCGAAATCGGCAATCGCAATGAAGCGGTTCGCGCCGGTATTGGAGTCGAGAAATTTCAAGGCTGCGGCGCGCGCCTGCCCCTGATCGGACAGGTTCATCGTGGAGTTGTCGAAGAACATCACCAGATAACGCTTCTGATTCTCGGAAGGAGCAGCCGCGCCGCTCTCGAAGGAGAAGCTCTTGATGGTCTGCTCCTTGTTATCTTCCCAAACCTTGAAGTCCTTCTGGGTGAGGTCCTTGATGTAATTGCCTTGCTTGTCGGTTACGACGCTGTCGACCAGAACCAGGCGCGTCTCTTTGGTGATGACGGGCGTGGAGTTCTCTAAGTTCTGCGGTGCGGACTGGGGAGCGGCAGGCTGCGCCTGTCCGGCACACCAGGTTGCGCAAAGGACGACGATGGTTGCAAGTACAACGCCCCGAGACTTCATCTCACTGCCCCCACTACGGAATTTCGACGGCGCTATTCTGCGCCGCCAGCTGTCCATCTTCATCGCGTACGACCAGTCGCACGATGTAGCTGCCCGGCTTCACATCGAAGCTGCTCTTCAACGTGATCCCCGAGTTCAGCCGGCCGGCCAGGGTTTCGTCCTTCAACCGCAGCTGCAGAACTTTCTGGTTGCCGTTTACGAAGTTGCCGTTGCGGTCGAACAAAGCTGAGACGACGGTCACATCATTATCGTTCCTGCCGTCAACCTTGCGGAAGTGCACACGCCGCACATCGAGGTGAATTACGAGGGAGAGCCGGGCATCGTTCGCGGCGGCCTTAAAGAACTGGGTGTGCAACTCGACCGGGATCTCGCGCACCTCCTCCTGCGAGAAAACGGCGTCTTCAATCGCCTGCTTAGCCTGTTCGGAGGCGTCGGCGCCTTCCTTGGGAGCGTAGTATCCCTTGCGCGCCTGAATCGTGCCCTTGGCCGGCGGCTTGAGCGTGACCTGCAGCTTGTGGTAGCTGCCGTTGAGCTTCAGGTTCTGGGGCGAGAATCCCAGCAAATAGGAATACTCCGGCGGTGCCGATAAGCGGCGAAAGCCTTCGTTGAGGTCGTTGTTGTTGTGAAAGAAGGTGCCGCCGGTGGCGTCGGCGAACTCCGCCAGAATGTCGTCATCAGCCTGCATTTCCGCGGTGCGATACATCTGCACCGTGCCGGCGGTGTTGGCGGCATAAGGCCGCTCCTGGCTGGCATCGGGCAGATCGGTGAAGAGGCCGCGGGCATCCAGGGTGTTGATTACGACGTTGGAGTGCAAGGCACGCTCGGCGACCTCGGTCTGTTCCTGCAACTGATTGGGGTTGATAAATCCGGGAGAGACCATAATGATGGTGCGGTCGCCCGGCATGGCGGCGATTCTGCGGACTACATTCTTCAAGACGCTGAGGGAGATTTTGGTTTCATCGTTATTCAGCGTCAACTGCTCCAGGGCGGTTACTTTGGCAATCTGCTGCGCCGCCACCATCTGAGACGAATCATCGTTGTAGGCACAATGCAGGGTGTCCAGAGTCGCCGTGAGCAAGGCGCGTTGGTCCTGTTTGTTCTGGATCAGGTCAGCCATGTAGTAGGAGATATTCGGACAGGGAGTGGGTCCCATCCTGGCGATGGGGCGCGGCATCAGACGATCCAGGGTCGCCGCCAGCTGCGCACGATCGTCCGTAAAATCGATCTGCGTCAGTCCGGAGGTGGTGTAGACGGCGGCGCGGGCGGTGGGCGGAAGCGTCTGCAGCTGATGGATAGCCGCGTTGCGCGCTTGCGCCAGGTCCGAGGTGCTGAGATGAATGTCGTCGAACAGGTAAGCGAGGTAGCGTTGCGGAATTGCCGCCGCCGCGGAGGCAGCCGGCTGCGCTGACGGCGTCCCGGCCGGCGCGGGCGCATTTTCCTCATGCACGACTGGCGGCGTACCAGCCTTCTCCACGCTGAACCGGGTGATGCTCTGCGGCTTGCCATTGTCCAGTAGCACGAAGTCTTCCTGTTTGAGATCGCCGATGACATGCCCCTGGGGATCGCGCACCACCACTCGGACCTCAACCAGGTTGACCTTCACCGTAAAGGTGGTGGTCTCTTCGCGGGAGCTGATCTCGGGCGGGTTCTGCGGAGTCGCCTGGGATGCCGAATTGGAGGAGGGCACCGGGAGCGCGGGCGAATTCGCCGGCGACGGAGAAGCCGGTGCAGCCGGCGTGCTGCTGGTTTGCGATACCGCGGGAGCGCCGCGCAGCACAAGCGCGGGCAAGAATATTCCGTAACAGCAGACACGAAGGAGTCCCAAGAAAAACGGCGCGTGGCGGACACGGACGGCGGTACTGCAGACTGCTATCATTGCGGTTCGATTCGCAAAACCCGGGAGCGGTGGACCGAGTGTAGATCAGAACCCGCAGCAAACACGAATGTAGAGGTTCAGGTTGCGTTTCTGTTGTCCGATTTCGACAAACCGGCGCCAGATGGAACGCCCGGCCCGCTTCTGGGCTGCTCTTCTGCTGATTGTACTCGCCTCCGCATGGGCTTCGTTGGCGGCGCAAGACTCGGCAAAGCAAAAGGAACCGGCAGTGACGGTTGGCGGCGAGCCGGCAGTCATCCTGCAACGGCCGCCGGTTTCCGATCAGGGCAAACCGCAGTTTCTGCAAGCCATCATCCTGCCCGGCCGCGGCATGGACGTGCTGCAGATCAAAGCCTACCTTCCCGGCAAAGGCGAGATCGACCTGCTCAAGGCGCCTGCGCTGAGCGAGGCAGCGCAGCTGCTCGACAAAGGCGACGACGAGTTCGGCAACCAGGTCTTCAAGATGGGCGGCGCCATCCTGCTGCCCTTTGCCAATCGCATTCGCGGCAAGCTTTCGCCCGACGGCAAGACGATCACGGCCACCGTCGCGGGAAGGACGGTCACGCTGCCGGCCAACTGGAGCGGCAGCAGTCCTGGCGCGGAGAAGCACGCGATCCATGGGCTGATGCTGCGCTCCCGGTTTCTGCACGTGATCACACGCAATGGGACGCAGGATTCCGCCGTCACCGCCGATTTGGATGCCGGCAACTTCGACGGTCATTGGCTCTCCGATACCGAAGTGGAGGTGGAAACCACCCTGAGCCATACCGCCTTCGAGATGACAGTTACCGCGAGAAATACAGGGCCGCGGCTGCTGCCGATGGGTGTCGGCTGGCATCCGTATTTCGTTCTTCCCGGCGGCGATCGTCAGGAGGTGCGCTTGCACATTCCGGCGGAGCTGCGGGCCGTCATGAACAATTATGACGATACGTTTACGACCGGACGGAGGGTTGCGGTCCAAGGATCGGATTACGACTTCTCCGATCCGGATGGACGCGCGTTGGGAGATCAGTACCTGGACGATAACTTCTCCAGCCTGACGCGCGACGGCGAGGGCAGGAGCGTCTCCGAGATGATCGATCCGGCGGCGAATTACGGCCTGCGGCTGATCACGCTGTCCCCGCAGATCAAGTCCATCCAGGTGTACGCTCCGCCGCAAAAGAATTTTGTTGCTATTGAACCGCAATTCAATTTACCTGATCCTTACAACCGGACTTGGGGCAACGCGGACACCGGCATGGTGCTGCTGCAACCCGGGCAATCGGTGTCATGGCGAGTCCGTCTGGAGCTGTTCACGCCTAAGAAGAAGTAGGTAGGACATGCATCGCCTTTCAATCAAGACTCATAAGAAGCGCGAGATTATCGACATCACGCAGAAGCTGGAAGCCATTTTGTGGAAGCACTATGCCGACAAGACCGGGCTGTGCCAGCTGAACCTGCTGCACACCACTGCGGCGCTGACCACCTGCGATCTCGATCCCGGCACCGATCTCGACATGCTCGACGCCTTCGAAATCATGGTGCCCAAGCTGGACTATCGCCACGAGCACAATCCCGAACACGTGCCCGATCACATTCTGTCGGCGATGATCGGGACGTCGGTGAGCCTGGCAGTGGAAAGCGGGCTGTTGTTGCTGGGAACGTGGCAGCGGGTGGTGCTGATCGAGTTGGACGGGCCGCGCGAGCGCGAGTTGGTGATGGCGCTGGCGGAGACGGAGTAGGGGTGAAACCCGCTCAAAGAGAAGGCTGATCGGTACGACTGAACAGGCCGCTGAAAAAGCTCCAGCGTTCGGAACACGTTGAGAGCGTCCCACCCTCAGATGAAAAACCCCACACAAGCGGAATCGGCTTGTGTGGGGGTATTCTGCGATCCCATGCCTTCGTCCGAAGCGGGCGAAGGCATGGAGCACGGAGGATTCGTCCACCTTCCCTTACGGCGCGAAGTAGCTGGAGATGTCCAGAATCAGCTGCGTAAGGTTGGAGGCGAAAGCATCGATGCTGCCGTTGGTCGAGGGCACAATAGCCAGGTTCGAGGTGACCAGGCCATCGAGCGCGTTGAGGGTCGAAGCCGTCGGCTGATTGGAGCCATCCGGCCACAAGGTCAGATAACCAAGCGCTCCTGAAGGCACCACGGTGGCATTGAAGACGTATGCCTGAGCGGCGATAGGAGGAGCGCAAACGCTGGTGGTGATGCCGACTGGGAGCGCTCCCTGGAAGGCGCCTCCGCTGCCGGGATTGCGCGTATCCAGTGCACGGCACGGCGCCACGGCGTACAGCTGTAAGCCGGTCGAGGACGCGGGGGCGAAGTAGCCGTTGATATCCACCACCAGGTCGGTATCGTTGGAGGCAAAGACCGACATGCCGCCACCGCTTCCGGCCGGCACGATGGCTCCATTGGCAACCGCGGTTGCAGTGGGATTATTCAGGGTCGAAACCGTCGGCTGGTTTTGTCCCTGCGGCCAAACCGTCAAGTAGCCTAACGGCTGGTCGGGGTTCTGCTGCGTGGGCACGACGGTGAAGTTGAACGAGTAGGCTGCCGCTCCGCTCACGCCCTGGAAGCAGGGACTCTCCAGAACCGGGAAGTCGCGCTCCTGGCCGCCGCTGAGGGATGGCGAACCCAGATCGCCCATGCTCTGCCGGGTGTCGATCACGCGGCAGGGTGTCAATGGATAGAACTCCAGCGTCTGCGAAGCCGGCGACGTGAAGTAGCCGTCGATGTCGAGCACCACGTTGCTGGTGTTGCTGACGAAGACGCTGACCGCACCGCTGATGCCGGCCGGCACGATGGCAGCGTTGGCCTTCACACGGCCATCCAGCGAATTCATGGTGGAGACAAACGGCTGATCCTCGCCGGTGGGCCAGATGCTCAAATAGCCGAGCACCGAGTTGGGCACTACAGTCACGTTCAGCGAATAGGCGCTGGCACTGCCGGGAATGTTGCAGCCGCCCAATTGCGGGACGGCAAAGTTCGCCGAGCTGCCGCCCGGGATCGGCCCGGAGCCACCGTTCTGCGGCCGGGTGTCGACCAGGCGGCATGGGGTGACCGGAACGAACTGCAACGGCGCGGTGGGATTGCCGGCAATCACCGTGGTGGTGTCGTCGCCCGAATTCGGAACGAAGATGAGACTCGACACTTCATTTACCACCGCGCTATCGGGATAATCGCCAACCAGAATCGTCGACACTCCATTGGTGGCGCCGTCGATTTGCGAGACCGTGGTGCCGTTCAGACCTTGTGAGCCGTAGCAGGGCACGTAGATCTGGTTGTGCAGGCGGTCAATGCCCATGAAATCGCCGGTTTCGATTTCCACATCGCAGACCGCGACCGTGGTGACCGACTGCAGCGCAGACTCGTTGAACACGCTAACCGTCGGCGCGCTGGAGCAGGTGGGATCGTTGCCGCAAGAATTGGCGACATAGACCTGGGCGGTCACCTGATTGACGGAAATGGCGAAGGGGTAGTAGCCCACGGTCACGGTTTGCGTCGACAGATCGTTGCCGTTGATAACGGTGACCGTGCCGGGACCGTTTCCATCGCAGGTGAGATCGGTGCCGCAGTTATTGGCGACGAAGATCAGGTTGTTCACCGAGTCCACGGCGGCGAGGTAGGGCGAAGAGCCCACGGTGACCTGCTGGGTGGCCAGGGTGGTGGCGTCCACCACGGTCACGGTTCCGTCGCTTGCGCAGTTGGGGTCGGTACCGCAATTGTTCACCACAAAAATCTTGTTGCTCGCTGTATTAATCGCGACCCCCTCCGGATAGTACCCCACCGGAATCTCCTGCTCACTCAGATCCGAGCCGTTGACGATGCTGAGGGTCCCCTGGCTGTCGCAGTTGGGATCGTCGCCGCAGTAATTGGGAACGTAAACCGTGTTCAAATTCACATTGACCACGGGAAACACGGGATCAATCCCGACGCCGACGTCGGTCTCGTTGAAGGATCCGTCGATGACGGATAAGGAACCGTTGCTGACTCCGCCACAGGTGTTATCGGTGAAGCAGGTGGCGATGAACGCCAGGTTCGTGACCGGGTTCACGGCTACGCCAAAGGGATAATCGCCTACGACGATGTTTTGTACGTTCAGTTGTCCGTCGATGACGCTAACCGAGCCATCGCCGCTGTTACAGGTATCGTCGTCCCCACAGTTGTTGGCAATAAAGGCAGTGTTGGTGGCAACATTCGTCGCCCCGGTGAGGGGATTGGCTTGCACGTTGACGGTCCCGATGATGGTTTGTGCCGCGGCAGATAGCGAGACGATTGCAATCACGAGTGTCAACAGCAGCAGACGTGATCTCATATTCATGACTTTTCCTCCGTATTGGTTCACTGGGAAGGGTCGCGATCGCCCATCGCGCGTCAGCTGGCATCTTCACGTGGCGGCCTCGCCCCTGAGTCCGCGACCCGCCGCGATCCGATTTCGGAGACTCTGGATGGATAGGGCATCTTAGCACTAGTAGTGCTTCTGAGAAACGCTTTTTGCACCTGAGCGGCTGCTCAGCTTTGCGCCTTATAGGACGAGGGAGGAGTCCCTGTTCCGGGCCAAAAGCCCCCACCCAAGCAAACGAAGCTTGGGGTGGGGGCATCTGCGCATTCGCGAGTCTGCTTCCTTTTACGCATGACTCCGGTGTATTGGCTGGGCCGCCCGCCTGGGCCGCCCGGCGTAACCGGATGGGGACGTGGATGTGGAGACCGGCCTTACACCATCACTCCCGCTGGATGGTGTTCCAGTTCATGCGACACCGCGATCGACAGGCGCCGTATGCCTTCGCGGATCTGTTCCGGCTGCGCGTTGGAGAAGTTCAGCCGCATGTGCGAGCCTTCATCGCCGTTGGGAAAGAACGGTTCGCCGGGAACGAACGCCACGTCCTGACGCAGCGCCAGCTCCAGCAGCCGTGACGAATCCACTCCCGGAGGCATGGTCACCCACAGGAAGAGTCCGCCGTGCGGATGGGTCCACGTAACCTCGGGCGGGAAGTAATCGTGCAGCGCCGCCAGCATGGCATCGCGGCGCTCTTTGTAGGTCGCGCGGATGAGCTTCACGTGCTCGTCGATGAAGCCGTCGCGCGCCGCTTCGTAGGTGACCATCTGGGTGAAAGTGCTGGTGTGCAGGTCGGTGCTCTGTTTCACCTTCACCAGCTGCGCGATCACGTCGGACGGCGCCACAATCCACGCCACGCGCAATCCAGGCGCGAGCACCTTGGAGAAGGTGCTGAGATAAATCACGTTGCCCAGCTTGTAACCGTCGTCGCGCGCGACGTTGATGCGATCGAGCACGACCAGCGGCGTGATGTGCTCGCCTTCATAGCGAAGCTGCCCGTAAGGATCGTCTTCGATGATCGGGATGCCGTACTTGTCGGAGAGCGCGACCAGTTCGTCGCGGCGCGAGCGCGAGAGCGTGACGCCGCCGGGATTCTGGAAGTTCGGCAGAATGTACATGAACTTCGGCCCGGAGCGCAGCGCCTGTTCCATGTTGCAGGTCTGCAGGCCGTCGTCGTCGATAGGCACGGTGACGTATTCGGCGCCCATCAGATCGAACGCCTGCAGCGCGCCGAGATAGGTCGGCGACTCTACCAGAATGCGATCGCCACGATTGATGAGCAGCTTGGCGATCAGGTCCAGCGCCTGCTGCGAGCCCGAGGTGATGAGGATGTTGTCGACGGTGGCGACGATACCGTACTTGCGCATCTGCGCGACGATGAGTTCGCGCAAGGGGCGATAGCCTTCGGTCGGACCGTACTGCAACGCCGTCGCGGCATTCGTCTGCAAAACCCGGTGGCACGCTTCCTCGAAGCGTGCCACCGGAAAGACCTCAGGGGCGGGCAATCCGCCGGCAAAGGAGATGACCTCAGGTCGCTGTGTAAGCTTCAGTAATTCGCGGATGATGGAACTCTTGGCAGACTTGGTGCGTTGCGCATAACGATGGGCCCAGGGCGCGGCCATACGACACCTCCGTACAAATCACCGTAGCGCGGAGACGCTACTAATGTCTGTGATGGCGGACACGGGGCGTCGGCACACGGCAATCGGATCCCAGCAGAAGAGGCGCAACTCCCAGACGTAGCCGTGAACCCGAGCTCAGCTCTTGCGCGAGGTAACGGCGTAGAACTGGGCGACGTCCTGCTCGACATTCTTGCTCTTGCACTTGGGGCAGCGGATCTCCTGCCTGTCATGTTCTCCAAGGGTGAGCACCTCTTCGAACGCATGATGACAGTCGTTGCAGATGTACTCGTAGACTGGCATAGCCACCTCCACCGTGAGCCGTGTGGGCAAAGGGAGTTAGGAGAACGACGAGTTGTTGCCGAGGGCACGTCTTCGCCGGAGCTCGAAACGCTGCGAGCTCGCGGCAACACGATGCGTTGCTCAACATACGCCGCTTCGGCACCCAAGTCAGTGACCGCAATCACCTGCGCGCGGTGCAAGCGTAAACAGCTTCGGCGGCACCGGGCGTTCATTCTTTGGGACAGACTTGTCCCAGATGCGGGCTCTGGCTTCGCACCGTCGCGCGATCGAAGAGCCCCAGCTGCTGCGCCTCGGGCTGCACCGCATGCGTCAGCTCGCTGCGTGAGCTGAACTCGCGCGTGATGCCGTGCTTCTTGCGCAGCTGCGCCATCAGCTCCGAGAGCCGCTGGCTGTACGCTTTGCTCACGAACGCGCGCTCGCCAAATCGTTTGCGGTACTCCGCTACCAGATGCGGAAACTCCTGCTCCAGAAACGGCAGAAACACCGCCGCCGAGCACGGCTTCAGGAACAGCGCGTTGGCGTAGATGTACTTTCCGCCGGCTTCCTTCGTGGCCCGCACCAGCTTGTCCAGCGCTGCAGCCGAGGCGGTAATTCCCGGCATCACGGGCGCGCAAATCACGCCCGCATTGATTCCACTCGCGCACAATTCGCGCACCGCATCCAGCCGCAGATCGGGACGCGGCGCGCGCGGCTCCAGAATGCGCGCCAGCTTCACATCCAGCGTGGTGATCGTCAGGTTCACGAACAGCGAATTGTGCTCGGCGACGCGCCT
>Ga0335081_10001059_pt1 | contig 44225 bp, 26 predicted proteins | sample Lox_Sample_35_FD_206713 | JGI IMG/M metagenome (GOLD analysis project Ga0335081, IMG submission 206713) | Soil microbial communities from Loxahatchee National Wildlife Refuge, Florida, United States - Lox_Sample_3.5 | ecosystem: Environmental > Terrestrial > Soil > Wetlands | place: USA... | reverse complement strand
TCGATGACCTCTTGCTGGCGTTGGTTCAACCATTGCAGGGGTGATCGACGGGTGCGGTCGAACTCCTCGTAACATCCCGGGCGATCACACGAGATCGAAAAAACTTCGTAGGGATGACCCTCGCAAGGGTAACCAAAGCCGTTCCTCGCGCTTCCCGTTCCTTCCGGCGCTCCCGGTAACGACATCTACACGAACCATGGCGTAATAGAGGCTGGCCCCATGAGTAAACTGACGAATATTCATAAAGAGGACCGAGGCGGCCACTGGCTGGCGTTGGACGCTGGAGGCGTCTTCTCACAGCTAAGACTGAAAGAGTATGAAAGGATCACTCCTGATGGCGCTATACCTTGCCTGATCTTTGCCAGTGGCGGTGCTCCCCTGGTCGTAGGAACGGATGGGAATCTCTACTATGGAAGCACTGGATCGCCGGAGGAATCATTTCCAACCGGAGCAATGACAGTCGCGCGGCTTCGACCCAGTGGCGAGCAGGAGCTTTTCGCGCCGTTACTCAAACAGAAACTGGCCGAACTGAAGGACGGCATCACAGGAATAGCGTCGGGGCCGGGCGGATCCATTTACGTCGCAACGTGGAACGGACTCGTGGTACTGAACAGGAACGGTTCCATCGCGAGAATCGTGCATCCCGTGAGCGTGAACGATTGCGATAGTGATCCGGCCGATCACAACCCGGCCAATGCTTCCTCCCCTCTTCTGCGAGGCCTCGGCATAGATTCTCGTGGCAACGCATTCGTGGCGGCCACAAGCTGTCACCGGGTGGTAGAGGTCACTCCTGATGGTCAGATTACGTCCATCCTCAAGTCGGAACGGCCCTGGTCCCCTACCGGTGTGGCAGTAAGGGGCGAGGACATTATGTCCTTGAATATACCAATGCCAATGGCCCCAGCAAGGAAGGTTGGTATCCACGTGTCCGGAAACGTGCGAAGAATGGGACGTGGACAACACTGGTGACGGTTCCTCCAGATAACTCCTCAGCACTTCATTGACCTCTCATCTCAGGAGCGTGCTCACCCCCGATCCGGCAAGTGTTCCAGGTTTGCCGATGCTGTGAACGGAACGTACTCACTGCTCAGACGAATGTCTGCCTCTTGGGTTGGGTCATTCTTGGCGAGCAAAGGCGAGTCAGTCTTGGCGAGTGCCTAAGGCTATGGTGGCAATGAGGTTCAGAGGCCCGGAATGTCATATCCTGTGCCTCAAAAAGGCAGCCCCATCGACGAGCCGTGATCTTCGTGCCCTGGCCACTCGAAGGGCTTGGTTCGGGTTCTTGTCGGGTAGTTGTAGGGCCGACCCTCGGGTCGGCCGCACGCCGCGAGCAAGCGTGCCGCATCAAAAGCGACGGCATCTCGAGCTTCGTGCGAAGGAACAGCCTTTCGCTCGGCGCTGCCAACCGAGAGCCGCCAGCCCGCTGCCGAGCAGGACGAGACTTGCCGGTTCGGGCACGGGGCTGGGGCCGCTACCGATGCCGTCGCTCACCAAGACGCTGTAATTGGAGGCTCCAGCGAAGTTGGGATCGACAAAGATAAAAGGGTCTGCAGATGCATCCGCGGTCCCGCCCAACAGGCCCCCAATACTCGCCTGGGTGACGAGCAGTATGGATCCAACCTGCCCCGAAACGGCATCGACACTAAAGCTGCCGGAGAAGTCGGTGCCGAAGGGCACTTCCATCTGTGCACACCGTGACAACCGTAGGTTCCGGGGAGGTCCACACCTGAATGTTAGCGGCGGCGAAGGTTTCACGGCCCGCGGCATTTGTATCGAGACTGGTTTCGATCAGCAGTGGTACGTGGTCGCCCGGTTTGCCTCCGACGACTTCGAAGGAATACTGCAGATTGGTGAAAGCCTGAAACGTGACACCCCCCGCTGGTCCTGTGGCGTGCGATACCAGTCGAATGGATGGGGCCTCTTGCACCCGTGTCGGGCTCCAGACCGACCTGAGAATTGCAGGTATCCCTTATCTCAAAGGAGGATCATCCCGTGGCGAGATTTCTGATTGAAGTTCCGCACGAGCCCGAGCTCGTTGCCTGTGCTCGGGCCATCGAAATCCTTCTCAAGACCGGCTCCCACTTCCTGACGCATGCGGACTTTGGGTGTACGGACGGCGAGCACAAAGCCTGGATCATGGCGGAGCTTGACGGCAAAGAGGAGGCCCGTGGCATTTTGCCTCCCTCGATGCGGTCCCGAGCCAAAATTGTAAAGCTAAACTATTTCACCTTGGAGGAGATAGACGCTATCCTCCGTCATCACCAAGTCTCGGTGCAGCAGCCAAACCAATGGCACGCACGGAGGGAGGGAGGATCAGAAATACATGAAGCCTCTCAATAGTCCAACGAAGGATACTCTCTACCGACACCTGGGAGGATACGACGTGATCGCTGCCGTCATCGACGAATTCCTAAGTCGCTTCGGGAGCGATCCTGAACTGGCGCGGTTCGGCGGGGGTCGAAGCCTGGACTCCCGCCAGCGCACCCGTCAGTTGATTGTCGATCAAGTCTGCTCGCTGGCCGGAGGTCCGTGTGTGTACACTGGCCGCGATATGAAGAGCTCGCACGCCGGCCTCGGCATCACCGAGACGGAGTGGCAGGCCAACTTGCGACACGCCGCTGGGGCGTTGGAAGAATACGGCGTTGCACCGAGGGAGAGGGAAGAGTTTTTGGCGATCTTCCAGAGGTATAAAGACGACATCGTCGAGAAGACCTGAAGCGTCACCGAGAACTATGAAGCGTGCCCCTTCCGGACCGATTCTAAGCTGCTCGCTTCTCCGCGTAAGGCGATCCAGACCTTTGAGCTGCGTTATTCCGAGAGCCCCGTCCGGGAAACTCGCCAGAACGCGCTGGCCGGACACGATCCCCGGATCGGGCTGGGAGTTCGGCTTCGATCTCGAGTGTTTGCAGTCCATCTGCCGATATTGGCGTGAGAAGTTCGACCGGAAGGCAGAGGTAGAAAAACTGGGAGATCTCCATCACCTGCAATTCCGGACCGGCGAACAGTCAAGTCATTTTGTTCATTCACGAGCGCGGAAAAAGGAGCGGCGGCAATTCCGATCCTGCTGCTCCGTGTGCTTCCGGTGGTCAGTTGGGGCGCTGAACATCGACAACCCGACTGGCCATTGCCCTCTGAGGAGGTCAGGGCTATAAAGACTGCATGGCTCAGAATTGAAAACGGAAATTCATGCTGCGACAACTCGTCAGAAACGAGTCCCCGTCGCTAGAGGAGGAAAAACCATGCCCGCTAAAATCCTTCAGATCAATTTCAAATTCCGCGCCAGTACGGCGGATTACCAGAATCTCTGCCAATCGGAGAGTCGAGTTTTCCAAGCAGGTGTGATTTTGACGAACCACAGGGGTAACAGAGTTTGCCGCTCTGTGGCTACTTTTTGAGGGCGTTCTCCAGCGCCGGGATCCCCACAATTCCGCCGGCGACGACCGCGGCGCCTATTGCCACCACGATGATCCAAGTGAGAACCACGTTCGCCGGACTGCTGGCCGTGGCAGTGAGCAGCAGGGGCGATCGGCTGTCGTTGCTGCGAACCGCGAAGGTCGCTTGACGGTCGCGGAAGCTGTGGAAGCCCAAGGTAAAGCCCGCGTCAAAACGCATGCCCAGCGCCAGACTGCCGCCCGGGGCGAGGTCGACTTCGGAAGTAAATGGCGGGTCCATCTTGAAATTGTCGCTGCCGTCAGTTCGGTCGATAGCCGTGATCTTGGCGGCGGAAGTGCCGACATTGAAGAGCTGGAAAGACAGAGTCCGGCTTTCTCCTGCGACGAGCCTTCCGAAGCCCAGATTTGCCCGCGCGGCCAAGCGAGAAAAAACCGCTCCGAGACTGAAACCGGAAGCAAAAACGGAGTGGTTGCCATCGAGTGGATCGTCGGTCTGCAGGACGAACTCCGCCGTCCCGCTCCCTACGCCGGGGCTGAACTGAACCGTAAAAGTGGGCGTCGCCGCGCTGTGCGAATTCACCGTCATGGGAAAGGTCGGCGCCGGGACTATTTGGAAATCCGGGTTACTCGCCGCAGTTGGAGCGAACCCTGAAACCGTCAGCTGAGCACCGCCGAGGTTCAGCACCTTGACTTCACGCTTGGCGGTCTGCCCGATGTCGGCGGCGCCGAAAGCTAGGTCCGCCAGCACGGCCACGCGTTGGGCGGCAGGCTGCGTACGCTCAAAGCAGCCGCGGCCGTAGGTACCGACCCGGAGTAGCGAGGGAGCGGCGCCCAGCGTCTCGTCGAGCGCCAGAGAACTGCAGGCGGTGCGAGGGAACCCACCCTCGAAGGTGCCGGGAAGCCGATTGGCGCAAGCACCCAGGGCCTTCCAGGTTGCTCCCGTAGGGTCTATCGTAACGCATCGTGCCACTCCGGCATCGGTGCCTACAACGATGCTGCCGTCGGTATCGATCACCACGGACAGGCAAGGAATGTCAGGCAAGTTATCCGCCGGACTTGCGCTATCCTTGCCGCTGATATCGAGCCAGTTCGACCCATTGTCAGTGGTGAGGAAAACATGGCGTGTACGGTAGGCGGTGTTAGTGGCGGAATAGCCCGAATAGGCGACCGCGATTCGAGAAGCATTGCCCGGGTCAATGGCGATACTCTCCACCACACGACCGTCCACACCCGGTGAAACCTCATCCCAGTCCGAGCCACCATTGCTCGACCGATGCACCTCTCCGTTGGCCAGACCCGCCCACAGCAGGTTCGAATTCTGTGCGGTCGTTGATAGGGCGGTTACCTCGTCGGAGAAGGCTTGTACCTTGATGAATGTCGTTCCCCCATTGGTGCTCTTGAAGAGCCGTTCCTGGACGCTTGCGTAGACGATTTGGTTGTTGCCTGGATCAACCAAAAGCAGGTTCACCGAGGTATTCGGGTCGTTCACGTTGAATGGGGGAAGCTCGCTCTGCGGCGTCTGGACCAAGATGCCCAGAATCCCAAAACCAAGTGCTCCAGACACGATTCGGCCCGTCGCCGAGCCATAGACCGTGGGCGGAACGGCGCGGCCGACCGCCAACTGGCCGCCGTCACCGCCTCTCACCATCCTCCAGGCGGGGGGAGCAACAGCGGGGTGCGCGGGAACAGCAGGGCTTAGCATAACGCTGGTGCCGGTGTCCTGGGCGGCGCCGCACGTAAAGGTCCTGAAGGGGTTCCCCCGCCCAATGTCGATGTCGGTAAACAGACTCGTTGCCAGGCCGTTATTCAAGGCGTTCCAGTTGGCGCCGGCATTGTCCGTTTGGTAGATGCCTCCGTCCGTGCCCACATACATTCGCGTCGTGCCGGGTGGGAGCAACCCCCAGTGCGCTGACGGGCTGAACACCAAGGCATGGTGATCCGCATGTACCGGATTCGGCTGATTGTTGCCGTTGGTGATGGCGTTGAAAGTCATCGCGGCGAGGGTTGCGCCAGGAACAGAGATAAACATGTCCTCAAGGGCAAAGTAGATCCGCTGCCGGTTTTGAGGATCGATACCCACCGTGAGGTCGTATGTCGTCTGACCGGTCAGGCTGCCACCCCTATAGTTTTGGTACGCCGTTATCGAGCCCGGCAGAGGCGACCAACTTACGCCATGGTCAGTAGAAAGGAAGAGACCCCTGAAGGGGCCAGCCGGGTTTGAGGCTCCCACACCAGCGACCAGCCAGTTGCTGTCGGGTTGAACAGACTGGGCCAAAGCGATCAAGCCGTAGTCACCGCCCGGGTCGAAGACTCTGTACGGAAAAGTGCGCGCGCCGTCGTCCGAACGAAAGACGCCCTTGCCGAAGATCGCCGCATAAATGGCCGGTCCTGTGATCGAGGGTGTGGGGTCCACCAGGAGGCTCGTGATCTCACCATTTAGAATCGGCTTTCCATCGTCGCCGGTCGCGTTGCTCCCGAAGTTCAGGCCGCCATCTTGCGAGCGGTACAACCCGCTGGAAGTTCCCACCAACAGCACATCGTGCTCGGGAAGCACAACGCGGTTGATTCCCAGCCCACGCAGCACCGTGGCGAACAGACCCCCATCGGCGACGCTCCAGGTACGGCCCGCATCGATGGACTTGTAGAGACCGACACCAGAGTTAAACAGGTGTCCGCCGTCAAACAGGTTTCCCGTTCCGGAGTAGACGATGCTCGAGTCGTCGGGATCGATGGCCACAGCGCCCATGGAAAGCGATTGCTTGAGGTCCATCGTGCTCGACCAGTTCTGGCCCCCGTCGGTCGTCTTCCAGACTCCTCCGTTGTTGGTGGCAACATAGAGCGTATTCCCGGCAGCATCCCTAGCGTCGATACAGATATCCGTCACTTCGCCGGAAACATTGCCTGTCCCTTCAAAAGAACCAATGTTATTTGCCTGTAGAATATCGGGGCCTAGGCGTACCCATTCACACTCCGGGGAAATGAGCAATTGTTGGAAATCCGTGACCGCTGAGCGCCACAGTTCGGAGCGGGGCGTACCCTTCTCGTCCGAGTGCGTACGGGTGAAGCTTTCCTGGCGCTCCGGCTCAAAAAATAATTGGGTGTTTCCGGCGTCGTCTTCGGCCATTGTTGCCTCCTCCTCGTGGCATGCCTCAACCCGGCACTACTCACCTTTGGTCAGCCACAAGGAACTGACCTATGTGTTCGTGCCCGGCGTTAACTTGAGCCAACCCTCTGTCCCTGACGCTGGATCGGCCGGCAGAAGCGCATCGGTCGTCGCATTGGTGACGGGGTCCTCCGCCCAATTGCTGATGTCCGATCGATGGTCCCAGCTCCAAGTGCCCTGCAGTTCGTTGGCGACTGGCATCCGAATCCGCTTGGGGTCCACCAGTACCGGCCCAAAGCGGAAAGTGGGTGCCAGCTTGGCCAAGGCGCTTGCGACCCACTCGCGTCGAACGCCGATTTCCTTGCGCGGCAAGAAACCCGTGGTGGCGTGGATGACGGAGTGGGGCTCCACGAGCAGCGTCAACCTCACTTCCTGGTTGGGCCGGATCCAAAGCAAGCCCGAGTCAACGTAGGGATGTTTTACCGGCGATTTGCCCTCCGTGACTCCGGCGCCGAGGTCGTCAGCAAACTGCTGATAGAAGTCCGGCACCAGGTTGATCGGTTGTAGAAAACCGCGCAGCGGCCCAACCTCGCGGGCAAAGGAGGCGACGGCCTCGTCAGCGCAGTAGAGGGTGCGATAGTCATCATTCACGAAATAGCCGAAGAGGCCATCCTGCCAATGAACCAGCGCGCCGAGCCGCACCGGAAGGGCGATGACGTTGAGTGCCTCCGGGTTGATCGGCTCCTGCACTTCGACTTTGAGCCGTGCGCGCATCACAGCCACCGGGTGGCCCTCGAGCAGCGCCAAGTGCTCGTCGCCGGCGTGCGCGTAGGGGTCCACGGCCCACAGCGTCGAGTCGATGATTCGCAGGAACGCGCTGAGCGCATCCTCATGGCCATCAGCGAGGGTGGCATCGGCGATGCCCCAGTCGAGCAGTCCCTGGGCGATGCCCGCCAGGAACTGATTGGGGATGGCTCGCGACGGCGACTGGCCTACGGTGGAGGGCTGGCCGGGCGCTTCCTCCCAAAGCACTCCTGCCTGCGGGTCAGGTCGCACCACTCCCAGATTGTTGCCGTCGGCGTCAAAGAATTCCAGCGCGCCGTCCAGGTGGTCAGGCATAAGATAGCCGCACACTGGGCTCTTGTCGGGTGTGGCGTCGACGATATCGCCGGACGCATCCATGTAACGAAACCACAGCCGCGCCGGCGATGTGAATCGTGGTGGCAGAGCCTGGATGTCGGGTCGACCAGAAACTTGAAGCGCCTCGGATTCCAACAACAACTTCGGGTCAACAGTGCTCGTGGCGCTTGAACCGACCAGGTCCAGCACCTGGCCGTATCCGTCGACCAGGCGCAGTCGCAGAATGCGCATGAATCCCGCCCGCAACGCAACAAACGGACTTGGTGCCGGCTTGCCTTGGCCGGGGGCGGACTTTCCGTCTCCCGGGTATCCGCCTCGGAGTTGCACGTGAAAGCTGTCGAGTGATCCTACCAGTACATCCATCTGATCGAGCGCAGAAGCAATGTCGCCGAGTGCGGAGCGGTCCACGCCAGGCACGCCGTCCTCACCGCCGCCCGCCGCGGCAAGATTGGTCGCCAAGGCCTGGGTCGCATTGAAGTACTTCACCATAAAGGTCTGGGCGAAATCGGAGGGGAACCTCTCGGCAAACCGCGCAGGCAGCGGCGCCGTTCCACCGGCGCGCGACGCCTGGTCAAGAGCAGTGTGGACGGCCGCGGCAAAGGTGGCTGCCGCCCCTCCGGCAAGATGAGCGCGACCGTTGCGTATGATCCCCGACTTGGTGTCGCCGGGGTCTGGCAGATCCTTGCCGGTGGCGTCAAAGTCGATTTCATCCAGCGTCCAATCGGTCACGCCACGCGGCGAAGGAATGAACTGGATCTGCCAGTCGAGGTGAATCGGGTTCCAGGGGCGAACGGGAAGGTTGACGGCGATGGGCGAAGGGAGCACGCCCGCGATGCCGCTTTGGGCGAGGAGCGGACCCTGGTCGACGCGCGGGTCGCGCACGGCGTGCCAGGCGGTCTGCTCCACCATCAGGTTGCGTGCCAACCCCTGCAGGTCAACGGTAGAGAGAGTCGGAGCGGCAGTGACGCCTGCCGTGGCCACGGCCAATTGTCCGCTGTTGATCACCGATTGCGACGCCGGAATTGCCGTGCCTGGGTCGAGGAGCACGAGTTCGCGCAGCAAGTCCTCGCACTCCGGAGGCACACTGCCGTTCTCGACTCCGCGCTCAAGGACATCGTCACCGCGAATCGAAGGGCGGTTGGGCATGCCAGTAACCGCGCTGCAACTCAGTTCCGTCACGCAAAACCCGGTGAGCCGACAAGCCAGTGTTCCGTCCTGGGAGTAGACGCCATCCCCGCCGTATTTGAATGATCGCTTGGCTCCTTGCACCAGAAGGACAGGATCGGTGGGGTAGAAGAGGCGTGGCAGCGAGCGCTTGGCTTCCACGTAATGTCCGGGGATCTGCTGCGGGGCTGCCACCGTGGGACCAAGGCCGGCGAAAGCCTGCCGCAACCCGCCGGAAGCGAGGTTTGACTCTCTAAGTTCCAGCGCAGAAACAAAGGGATGCGCCTCGACGGCGCCTGACTCGCGGGCCACAACATCTCCAAAGGGGACCACGTCGATCACGTTTCGGTGCACCGGAGGCCGGAAGTTCTTGAAGATGCCATCATCTTTCGGGGCAGGATTCGAGGGAAGCGTTGGGGGCGTGTCTGGCGTGGGCGGTATCCAGATCTGCTCGGTGATTTCGCCGCCCGGCATGGACCCGAAGGTATTGGCTTGAAGAAGGGCATCGAGTCGTGCCGGACCGTCCGGCTGGTCAAGTTCTGTCAGCGCGCCGACGGTAAAGGCTTCGAGCACCCGTGCCTCGCTCGGACTCTGGTTGGCATGGGCCACGACAGCGGCCAAGGCTTCGGTCAGCGTAGATGCGACCGCGAGGTTCACCGAGGAGGCTGGCGGCGGCCCGCCAAACTCGCCTGCCTCAACCCCCGATTGGTTGGGGTCGGGAGGAATGAGACCGTTCGGGTTTCCCGCCCAGCCGATTCCGGGCCAGCCGATGGCGATCACCGAGCCATGATAAACGGTGAGTTTAGGCCACCATGATCCGTCCGTTGTATAGACGCCACCGATAGGATGACCGGAGGCATCAAGCAGAGCGGGCTGCGAGCCGGGATCCGGAGTCAAGCTGGCGCTGCCCGCCAGGTTCGACGTGGCGCCAGGATTAACCAAACCGAACTCCTGGGTAGAAAGGCCAATTGCTGCCGCCGCCCTCCAATATTGGAACGAATGGTTCACCGCCTCATCGAGTTCTCCCTGGACGAGGTGCCAGCGAAGTTCGGCCATCCGAGCATCGAAATCAGTAAGCGACTTCACCTTGGTGTCGCCGAGCGGGTCAAAGGCGGGGTTCGAATACCATCCGCAAACCAGGTAGGCGACTGGACCGGAACTGACCTCGCCGAGAGCGTCGTAAAACCCTAACCGGTTGACGACGTTGTCGTAATAGGCTGCCCAGGCAAGATCGCCGAAACCAGCCGCCGTGAGCGGATGCGGAGCGTCGGCAGGCAGCGCGCCGGGTTCGGTCCACTGATCGAGATCGGTCACCACGGGGTCCTTCTCATTGGGGTCGCCTATCTGCAACACCCAGCCGCGTACGGCCCGTCGGTCCGTCAGGGTTGCGGAGGGCGAAAGGCGCAGAACCAGCCAGCGGTCAGGAATCGCAGGGAGGGTAGCGTTGTTGCCGTCGACCGTTCCGTGGGTGAGTGCATCGGGTAGCGCCCAATGGAGATAGGCGCCTTTGGGCCGCGGTTTATCGAGGTCCTTAAACGGCGGCGGCAACTGGTCGCGCCGTGTCACCCCAACCTGGGTGCCGTCCAGCTCTTTCATCTTGCAGTCTGCCCACGTGCCGCCTTCCGAGCGGACCATCAGCACGTCAAGCTGGATGGGCACCAGGACGCGTGGGGTGCGTGGCAACTCGGCGTTCCAGGTGGCGATGGTACGTGGCGTGATGCCGTGGGCAGCCGCCGTCACGAAAGCGGCGTTCGGGCTGGTGAAGGTAAATCTGGCGGTGAAGCTCATCGTTCTCCTTGGTTGTTCTCCTTGGCTCGCAGGCTGCCGAAAAATGACGTGGTGTGGCCCGACCCTGTCAACGTCGGCTTTAATTACTGAGTGTCTGGCGGCCTAAAACCGTCGCCACACGCCCATTCACCCATTGGTCAAGAGTTTAATCACGTTTTGTCGTGTGTCAGCTTCCGCCACTCGGCCCGCTACGAACACGGTCGAGACGAATCCGGAGGTGCCTGCCAGCGGCTGCAGTCCGCATTGACCCAGGTCTTCTGTCCCCTCGAACCGCTGCTTCCAGGGTGGCTGTAGCACCTCGACGGCAAACGCACCACTTCCCGTCTGATCCGGCATTTGCAGGCTCGGGTTCCCGGCGTTCGTGGCATTGTTCTGTTGAGTAGCGAGAATGAGCTGGTGCCGCAAGTCCCAAACTGCGATGACGCGCTGGTTGGCAGCCCGCACCGGCACCGGAGTCGAGGCGGGCTGGAAAGGTGTAGGCGGCGTGCCGGGTACGGGAATCTGGTGGCCGTCCTTGGTACGCAGGAAGAGCGCAAATCCACCCGGCGCTGTATGCACCCCGAACTGCACGCCGTGATGAGGTTCCTCCAGGACCACCAGCTTTGGAATGCCCTGGAAAAGGGCAAGCATCACGGAGGCCGATAGCAGCTCCAAGCGTAACGTGAGCAGTTGCTTGTCAGTGACGTCGCCGGCGTTGAACGGGTCCGGAATGTCCTCACTGTAGGCGCGGACATCCATGTGAGGCCACCAAGCCACCGCTGCGGAACGCAGCAGGAATCCGGTGATGATATCGCCCGGGCTCTGATTCTGATCATTGGTTTGCTTTAGACTGGGGAACGAACCGCCGCGCTGGAGCAACCTGATGATTCGTTCGGTCTGGTCGAGTTGCTGATGCACGGCCGGAGCGTGCGCTTGGTGATGTGCCTGTTCCCGTGTGCCGATCTTACCGACGGCAATCGCTCCGTCCACCAGCCGGTCGGTCCACGAGCGGTCGAGATAGAAGAAGCGGATAGACTCCATAGGGAGCAGGCGCGAGTCAGCCGCAAGATAATCGAAGGGAACGCCGACCAGGAGTCGCAGATGCGCCAGGAACGATTCCATGTAGGGCGGCATCTCGGCTTCGGCCTCGGTGGGGTCCACCTGAGCCGGATCAATCATGCGCAGCCGCAAGGCTTCACTGCTTTTCACCCATGCTTCTCTCATGAGCCCCCTAGCTTTTGCTTAGTGTTGGCAAGGATCTGGTCGCGCATCTGTCCCAGCCGATTGAGCGAAGCCGTGTCGGAGGCGACCGCACTAATCGTTGTGTCGGTTCGTGAGGTCTGCGGTGGAGCCGTGACGACGGCGCCGGTTGCGCCCGGATCGCCCCCCAAGATCGTCGTTGCCTCACTGACGGAGCCCAGATTCCAGGCCTGCTGTAGTGCCTGCGGATTCAGACCGATCATCCGCGACGCAGGTTCGAGGCGGTAGGGGTCTGCTAGCGGACCAATCCCCTTCACCGCAGAACTGATGCTGGCGGACGCCACAATCGGTACCACCGGCGCATGCACGTCGAGTGGCTGCGCCAGCGATATGGCGGTCTGGACGAGCCCAAAGGAATCGGCCCGGAGTGACTGTTTATAAGCTTCGCGACGCCATCGCATCAACTCCTGTGCCAGGCGCGCGTCGGCCGCCGCCAGCAAGCGTCCAACCTCGAAAGCCGCGGCGTAGGAGACGTCTTCGGCGCCGGTTTCCGGCGTGGCGCGACGGCATTGGTCAGCACTATGGTAGGGACCCAGTGGATCACGGGTAAGCTGAAATGGTACCAGCGGCCCGCGATACCATACGGTCTCTTCCACGCCGGCTCGGTCCTGGAGCTTCAAGCGAAGATGTCCGGTATCCGTGATTGGAGGGTGGCCTTGGTCCTGAGGCACCCCGAACATGGATACGTTCAGGCACTGCATCAAGTCCTCGAAAGTTCCCGGCCCGATACACTCGAACTGCCAACTGTAAAGCAACACCATCCGGACAGGTTGCAGAAAGACTTGGAAGGCTCCAGGGCCTACAGTGGTCGCGAGCTTACCAATGCCTGCCGCGCCGCCATCCCTAACGACCGCCCCTGCCGCCCGGTCTGGTGCAGCGGCGGGAGCTACCTCAACCCCGACATCGATGATGCGTTGAAACGTCGGAGGCGGGTCGGCCGGAACAAGGTCCACGCGTTCTTCCAGCGAAACCAGGCAGGCCCGGAACTTCGCGTTAGGGGTCGGCAGTCGATTCGACATCACCACCGAAAACCACCCGTCGCTCGAGCCGGCACTGAGTTCGCGATCATTGACGTTGACCTGCCGAGCGTGCGCCAGCAGGCTGAGCTCGTCGTACGACGGCATGATCGAGGCAACCAGAAAGGGACTAGCCTCCACCGCATCGCAAGTAATGTTCGCCGGGCTCCCCAGGCGTCGGAAGGCATCTGGGGGAACCACCTGGTCCAAGGGCAGGTTCTGGTAAATGGTGTACTCACCCTCTTCAAAAACCAACAAGGCCATCCAGGGCGCGGCAAGAAAGCCGGGAGACCCGGGAATGGGATTCGGTGGCGAGTCGCCGTTGGCGCGTTTGGGCGTCGGAATCAGACCTTGGCTGTCGAGTTTGCGCTCCCAGGGCAGCGTGCGTCGATAGAGCGCGATGTGTGGAACGCTCTCCGAAAATGATCCGTGACCGTTGCGGGGCGGAAAGACGCCTCCCACTTCATTGGGCGCAATGCGGAAGCGCGGCCCCTCAATATTGAAGTACGCGTCCTTCTCCGGCAGGTCTTGCAGGTTGGCGTCGCCGCTGAAAGTGACATTGGTTTGTGCGCTGAGCCGGTACGAGCCGTCCTGGAGAGGTGGGGTGACCGCGTCGTAAAGGTACATCTGGCCGGGATTCGGTGCGTTGCCACCATTGCTCAAGCTACACCTCCTGAGACTTGCGTGAGCCGGACCGTCACTTGGCCGTCTGGCGTTAACGGCCCCTCCGGAACAATATGTTCAGGTACGCCCCCATGCATGTGAGCCGCCCACTCCTGGGCTCGGCCGGGTAGACCCACCACGCCCGCCAGGCGCCACCCCGTGGTGCTCGCAACAGCGACCACCATGTGATCGACTCCAGGCTTGCGCTGAAGCACGTCATAGAGCAGGGCGCGGCGTCGTCCTCCCACCACTCGCAGCGGCGGGGTGGAGAGAGCCGCTCCGTCCACAGCGATCGCCAAGTCGCCATTGGCCGCGGCAGTCGGATCCTGCTGATCAAGAATGATCATGACCACGCCCACTCCGATTGGCAGCCACGTTTCGACCCCTGGCTGGTTGACCATCGCTTCCGACGCGCGTACCATCGCCTGCGACGTGGCGCGGCGGGCCCGGAAAGCGGCGCGTGGACTGGGCAGTATCAGGCAAGCGCCCCGGCCGAGCAACGCGGACGGCCCAACCTGCGGCAGCAGATTGCCGGTCTGCCATCCCACTGCCGGCATCTTGCCTTGGGGTGCCATGCCGAAGGTGACCGCCCCGAACGCGGCCGCCAGGGCACCGGCGGGAGCGCCCGCCACAGTTGCAGGAACCTTGCCGAGGCAGGTAACGGCCAGCATAGCAGCCGCGGCCGGTACTGGGATGGTGGCTTGCGTGCTCGTCATCAATTCCTGGTCACTCAGCACCTTGCCTCCACGAGTGAGGCACGTAACCCGGACGGCCGCAACGCCGCTCACAGCAACTGACCACAGCATGTTCCCCGCGGCGGCGGAGGAGCTGGCCGTGGCGGGAGCAGACTGACCTGACGCAACCGTACCTGAGGGCTCGGGGCTCGTGGTGGGATTCGTCGCGGGCGTGATTACCGGCAGATCCCAGAGGTGGGTGGTGCCCGCGGGCAAGGTCACGCCGTCCTTCAGAACCTGTGCTTGCACGTTGACGAGCGCCTGGGCGTGGGCTGCGCCGGCCGACCAGCCGAGTTCCACGTTGCGCAGCGTGCGTGGAGTGAGCGCCGCCGCCGTCGAGCGGGGAGCGTTGGGCGCGGCGACGCGCTCCAGGCGCGCTCCCGCCACTGCGTCGAACTTAGGGGGTGCCAGGCGAGCAATACCGGCGGCCGCCGCCACCTTCGCAACACTGGTGTGGAACGAGGGAGGGACGTCACTGACCGGTTGAGGCCTTCCCTGCAGCACGGCCCTCAGTCGCGGCTGATCCAGAATGACAGGGCCTATTGGACTCACCTCTTTGATGGCTGGGGGCAGCGCGAGGCCCACCGGTTTCATGGTCAAACCCGTCGTGATAGGCGCCAGCACCGGCGGCGACGAACGCCCCAGGCTTAGCGCCCGGACTGCCAGTGGCTCAAGTCCCGAGGCCGGCAATCCCGAGTCCTGGCGAGCTTGAGCGAAGAATCCACCGCCAGCGAGGAGCTTGGTTGCGACCCCGATCATTTGATTGCTGTTGGCATTGGCCGCCAGAGCCAGCAATTGGTCTGCTGCCGTTCCAAACGACTTCAGTACCGTGACATCGACAGGCACCGCAAAGGGAAGAGGGCGGCTATTGCCGTAGTCGAAGAGCTGGTCAATCGGGATCAATGCGCTCTGGCCCTGGGGTACAGAATGCCCTTCGATGGTCACGCCGAGCACGGCTGCCACGGTAGCCGCCGACGCTGGCACCGCGTTTGGGTCAACCCAACGCCAAGTGGCCGCTGAAACCTGTCCTTCGACTGCATTGATATCGAAATGGTCCAAGTCGGCCGGTGCGGGTCCCCAGCTCAGGTCAACCGGATTCTGCACCTGGAGAGTGACCACGTGAAGACTGGCCACGTTTTCCTGATCCATAGGGGCGATGTCAAGCTGGCCGACATCGTTGGGTGACACGGTCCTCGAGAAGAAGTCCTGGAACCCAGTGACCGGCATGCGGGTCTCCGTCTGGAACGAAAACTCGCTTCCCATCTTCCATGGCTGTGACTCGGACCCAGGTGCCGGCTGGGCGCCAGCGGGATCTGGCGGTAGTAGACCGATGAGGACATGCACTCCCACCGCTAGATTGTCCGGGTCTCCTCTCACCAAGTACTTATTCGCGAAGGTTCCCCAATCGTGGATGTAGTTCGGTTGCTGCACCTCGGAAGCGTCGGCCCCAAAGCTGACGGTAACCGAAGCCACGGCCAGGTCCACGGTGGCATCGCCGTGCAGAGGGGGGCCCACGACATGCAGCGAGGCGCCCAGCGAAACGGTGATGTCCATTGAGATGCATCCCAACAACCACACGCAAACACTGATGGAGAAGGTGGCACCGACCGAGACGCCGACGTAAGCGTCGTAGTGGAAGGGATCCCAGGAAACGAGGAAGTCGACATAGGCCGTGAACCAAACGCTGATGCCATCCAAACCGTAGGACTCATCAAGGCGCCCGCCGGCCATCACGCAGGCGTTAGTAAGAGCGAAGTACGATTCGCCCTTGATCGTTAGCAGGCCCAACCCCCAGTGATATCCGAGACGAGGCACGTCCGGGAATTGCGGCGGCTTGGAGAAATGGGGATTGTAGCCGCCTATGGTCAACACGAACTGGTGCTGCGGGAACCACATGAAGAAGGCAAAGCCGCCCGTTAACTGGCAGTCGGGGCTCAGCAGCCATGAATTGTCGGTGAGCTGAGCCTGGATGGAAAGGACGCCCTCCGCCGTGCTGAACCGCGCTTTCAACGCTAATTCCAGGCTGACCAGCGCCGTGTCGTCGGCGGGTAGGGCCATGCGGGCCACGCCAATAACGCCGATTTCGAGGCCACGGTCGAGCACCACGTAGACGACCGCAGTAACGTTGACGATGATGAACGAGTTGCCGCGCAGGCCCGCTGCTAGCCACAGGCTGCCACGCTTGGCCGGGATCTGCTGACGGATGTTCATCAGCTCGCCCATGGGGTCGTTGGCGAGCGCGCCGTTATCATCGAGCGCTGCCACCAGGATGAAACTAGGGATCTGGTTGAGATCGGTGGGGACGATTAGTTCGCGATTGTAGCCGACCCCAAGCCCCAGGCCGGTAATGTCGATGATTGGCGGCAGGCCGATGACGATAAACACGCCGGCGAAGACAAAGAGTGAAGTGTATTGACCCTCCGTATCCGTCGGCCTCGAATAAGCGCCAACCGCAACGATCCCGAACTGCGTGACCTGGACCAGCAGCATGCCATCGTACTCGACCGGCGGCCCATCGTTCTTCAGCAAACCGCCTGCGATCGTCACTCCGGGCGATTGAAAACCGATTCCCAGGCCTTTGAGGTCAAGGGTCCAATGCTCAGGCGAAGCGATGGCGTTAAAGGGGACGACGATGCTAAGTTCGTCCGCCTGTGCCGTTAGCCCGTCTACGTTCACGGTGCCGTCAATCAGCAAGCCTACGCCGGGGTCGTTAGTGAACTCGAGGCCGATCTGGGAGATATAGATGGGGCCGAAGCCGGCGTGGACCGGTATCCAAAAAGGCTGGCTGTTGCCGTTGAAGAGGATGTGAAAGTTACTGTCGCCGCCCGGATCACTGCGCTTGTAGGCGATGATGTCGACTGCGGGGTTAACTGGTTGGGCATCGCCGCCGGCGCTGCCGTTGTCCGACTGGAGCAGGCTGGAAGCGACCGGATTGTCGCCTCCCAGGTTGCCGGAGGTCGCTTGCCCGAGAGGCAGGCCGAACGCATCCAGCTCGAGACCACCGCCGAGGTTGGAGAAATTGATGCCGCCGTTGAAGTCGACATCAAAGAAAAGGTATCCAGCGAAACCACCCAACCGGAACCCCGAGAGACTGACGAGGGGCGCGTCGTCCTGTCCAGCGAGCCCAAGACCCAAGCCGATCACATGTAGCTTGGGGAAGAACTGCAGTGAGCCGCCACCGATATCCTGGAAGAAATACACCGAAACCCCGTGATCGGCGTCGGTGATCCACGTGGCGGGTTCACCGAAACGAACGCTCAGGCCAAACGATCCAACCTGCAGATCCTCGTGGCCGCTCAGCCGCAGACCAAGAAGGTTGCCGTCTTTGACGAGCGCCAACTTCACCGTCCCAAGCGTGACGCTCGGGGCCGCCGCTACGAGTCCCTCAATCAGCCCCGCGACCATGCTCGTGACCTTGGGAAGCGGAACGGCAAGGGAGCCACCCGAGAGAATGCCCGCGTCAGTCAACGCGTCTTGTACGCTGATGGAGCCGCCGGGCCAAAGCGGGCTCGTCAGTTCCGCCTTCACTGCGTTCACCACCAGACCCCCGACGAGCGGCAGGAGCCAGTTCTCTGCCACCTGAAGAACGGCTTGTTGGGGCGAGCCCGAGAAGTTAACTTGTAGGGCCGGTGCAACCTCGATGGAAATGGGTCCGTCGACGATGGCGCCCCCGTCCGGCGCGGCCAGTGGCAGGAAGCTTACCTGGAGATTGTTTCCGCTGAGGGTCACCGACAGCTTAGGCGACAGATTCAGCTTCAGGCTCGACTGCAAGAAGACGGCGAGTCCTGCGTTGATAGCGACTTTTCCGGACGCGTAACCGGCCGTCAGATCGACCAGGACGCCGGCATCGGTCAACTTGAGGGCGCTTGTTCCTACGCTCACCCTGGGACCGGAGGCATCCCAGCCCAGCGTCACGAGAACCTGGCCGGTGCCGATCCCTGCGCTGCTGAGATCGAGGCTCCAGGTGACCGCCTGGTTCCCTGAGGCGAGCGACACCGAACCGGGGATAACGTTGTGCAACGCCGATGAGGGCGCGTTAAAGATCTGGACGATTGCGCTTGCGACCTGCTGCTGCGCGGAAGAGCCCAGACCGAGCGCGCTGGTCCAATCACCCCGAGTAAGCTTCTGCAGATTTGCCACCGCGGCGGCACCCGCAAAGCTGTTGTTGGCGTCGCAGATGCCAACTGCCTTGGCGACGCTGAGGACGAGGTCGGGGAAGGAACCTGGGGCAATCGGACTGAGTTCGCCGACTACGGCGTTCAGCACCGCCGACAGCAACTCATTAGTTGCCGTGCTCAACAATGCGCTGAGTCCACTGAAAGTCGGCAGAATCTGGATGGTTGCGTTGGTATTCGTAGTCAGCGAAAGGGACACTCCGGCTGGACCCACGCCGAACGCCACCGCAACTCCACCCCAGCTTCCAGGCAGCGCAAGGCTCAACGTCAGAGTGCCGCTCGGTGTGACGTGGAGTTGGCTGTCGAATGCCGCCGACAACTTCACCTGCAGCACGCCCTTGATTGCTGCCGTAGTTGAGAGTGCCAGAGTGACAGGATCGTGGTCAGCGCCGCTGCCCGAGGCTACGAGCTGGAGGTTCAGCGGCAGCGACAGCCCTGGCCCGGCAGGGAAGCCGGCGACCTGATTGATCGCCTTGAGAAGGATATTGATCTTGGACCCGTCCAGAGTGGTGCCGTTCCCGAGTGCCGACGCACCCTTGAGCGAACTGCCAGTGGACGAGAACAGGCGATCGAGTGGCAGCACGCTGAGCCCGGGGCCGAGCACCCCTTCGAGCAGCGCCGAGGTTACACTCGAAAAGAGCAGGCGAGGAAGGGCATCGTTCAGGGCTGCCTTCAACGTCGCGGCATCCGGCTTGGGGACCAGCGTCAACGGGTTCGCCAGCCAGTTCTGAATATTGAAGACAAGGCTGCCAGCGCCGGCTGCACTTTCCGACCAAGTCAAGGTGAGGGAGCCGAGGCTAAACGAGGCAGAGAGAAGAGTCTTGAAGGCCGGCAACTCGACGTTGGCGTCAAAGCTCAGGGCGGCGCTGTCGCCGAGCGGCAGCGTCCCGCTCGTGGCCGGCGTTGTGCGCAGCCCCAGCGTCCAGGAGCCCGGAGAGAGGTAGACTTCAAGTGGCAGGCTTCCGAGAGGTAGAGTCCACGGACCACCGGCCGGCCCTGTGAATCCTACCAAACTCCCGGCAATACCCAGAGCGGCCGGCAAGCGAGGACCGAGGTAAGAAGCAGCGTCCGTGGCCAGGGCGGCGAACGCATCCGACGAGATGCCCACCGCGCCTCCCACGTGAGGGTCGGCCACGGCGATTCCCAGCGCTTCGAGCGCGCCTACCAGGGCGCCTACGGGAGTGGTCAATGCGGGTGCCGGTGAGGCAATGGTTTGAAGGACAGCTCCCAACAGCGCCTGCGCTTCCGCGTCGCTGAATTGGACCCTCTCGATGGCTGGCCCGTGATACGAGGCCTGGTAGAGATCGAGCTGAGGACTAACCTCGACTCCACCACTTCCGTCGGATTGGATATCGACGCCGAATTCCGCCCAACGAACCCGGACGTCAACTGGAGGCGAGTTGGCCCCACCGAAGGAACTTGCTGACCCGACCAACCAATCGTCCGGCCGGCTCAGCTTCACTCGCACCGCTAAGGCGTTTGGGGGGCGGGGCGGGGCAGGAGCCGCCGAGCTGAGCTTGATGCGGAAGGCGTCCGCGCGCACGTTGGCATCGACCCGGACGCCAGTCACCGCCGCCGGCAGGGCAAGTGCCGCGCGCGCGCCGAAGGCAAGGTGTGTAAGGGCCGGCGTTGCCGCTCCACCCGCTTTTGTCGCTAATGCCCCCGTTGCCTGCTTGAGCAGGTCGAGCAGGCCGCCGGACAAAGTCCCGCCTAACGCCAGCGCTTGAACTCCCCCCGTGTCCGTCGTGCCCGCGCCCGCAAACGAACCTACCGGATACGGAGTCGCGATCGGCAGCGTTCCCGCTGCCCCGGGCACATAGCCATCGACAGCCTTGATGATGTGCTGAATCGCGTCGTTGGTGGCGCCCGTGCCGCCGAAGTTGTCCAATAGTGCCTGAACGAACCGGACGGCGTCCGCCACACTGGAGTCGGTTAGGAAAGGCAGCACCGCTCCCTGGTGGGGAGTTCCGAGGGTGATCAACCCCTTCACGAGTGAAGGCTGGGCCGCCGTGAAAGCGCGAGCCGCGACGCCAGCCGTCGAATGGGCGACCAGCGTAACGGGAACGCCAGGTCGCAACTGTCCAATGCGGGTGACCAATCGGTTGATTTGTACCGTCAGCGACGCCAGATTGCCGGTGCCGGCGTCCGCAAGGTCGGCAGTGTAGTAGTCCACTTGAGCCGTAACGGCGCTAAGGTCAATGGTTGCGGGATCGACGCCCGGAAGCCGTAGGTTGAAGTTGGCGCTCGAATCCGTGGTGCCATGCAACGATGGACTCGCCAGCAAGTCTTGCCAGATGCTATGGTCGCTATAAGCTGTTCCATTCTTTCGAACGTCTGGAATCTGGGGGCCAAGCAGAAGTACAACCCGTGGCGATGCTGCCCCGCCAGCCCAGGCATCGACCTGGGCGAGGATTTGGCTGATTGCCGAGGGATCCTTAGGCTGCAAATGGTGGGCGGCGTTGATTGCCGTAGTTCCGGCGGTCCACGTGCCGCCCGTTGGTATCTGCGAGTCGATGGGCACCACACCATCGCTCGAAGCCAGGTGGCTGGCGAGCGTACCGAGGGCGTTTACGAGAATGCTAGGGTTAACGTCTTCCAAGGCAGCCCGTAGTGGCGTCGCAGGAAGGAACGGCGCGATTCGCCGGGCGGTGTCCAGCAACCCGAAGAAGTCCACCACTGCTGTGGCCTGGCTCGGGAGCAGCGCCGCCCAATTGGAAGGCGGGCCAGCGGGTTCGAGCCAAGCCAGCGCCTCGGTTGTCTCTGTTGAGCCGGAGGTCAGCGGCAACGACCACGGATCCTCGTAAGTGCCGGAGCCCTGAATCGGCAAATCGAACGATGGCGGACCTGAGGTGGGTAGTTGCGGTAAGGCGTGGCTCAGCAACGCGCGTAGCCAGGTGAGACCCTGCGGTAAGAAGGGCGTCCCGTCGGCGGAGAGATCCACAGCCACGTGCCCGAGCCAGCTACGTAGGGCGCCGAATGGATCCCCCAGCAGGGAGCCGGGGCCCGCAGGGTCAGCAAGGGTTGGCCAGTCGGCCTGAACCCCGGCTAGGTTCGGGTGAATCCCAAGCAAGCCCGCAAGCGTGAAGCCCGGCATGCCGCCCCAAGCGGAAGCGGCGCGAGCGATCAGGAGTCGCAACAGCAACTCGAGGTTGGGAATTGAAACGCCGAGGCCTGCAGCGGTTCCGGCGGGATTGCTGATGTCGAAGCCCGTCGCAGGCGGGAACTTGAGCGAGGCGATGTTGACTGAGCTTCCGTTCAGAGTCACCGTCACGTTGTTTACGCCGGCGTTCCACGAGACCGAGGTGCCGGGCGCCCAGTCCATCGTGGCGCTGAACGAGTCGGCGTTGATGCTGAAGCCGGCCGCTTGCAAGAGACTGGGGAAGGGTTGGATCCCAAAGCGGGCGTGTTGCCCGGCGAGCAACCTAACGGATGCCTCCCCGGACGCCGGGAGATCGAAGGCCAATAACTCTGTGCTCCACGAGAATGCAAGCGGCGACGAGGTGGCTGAGGCGCGCAGGCCCAGGCGTAGCTGTTGCGGGTCCGCCGCATTGCCGGACTGCTGCTGGTTCCAGGCCGCGAGCTCGGTTTTGAAAGGAGTGGAGGAGTCAAGCGTAACGACCCACGGATCATCCGGTTTACCGGTGCCCGATACCCCTCCCGTGAAGTCAAGGAGGCTCGCAATCTCCCCCAACATGAAGGACCAGTTGTGGATGCTATCGAGCAGCACCGATCGGTGAAGGGCACCGATGGTGCGCGCGGGGTTGGCCACAAGATCAGCCAGACTCGGCTCTCCGGGGTTTGCTGGCAAAGTAAGGATGTGCGGTGTCGCGGCGTCGCCAGTGGGCGCGACAAGGCCTGCTAGCGCAACAAGGCTGTGTCCCGCCCCTGTCGTCCCCAGCGCGGCGTTGATCGCGGCTTGGACTGCCGCGCTCGCGGCTGCCACGACGCTATCTGCGTTAGTGAGGTCAATTCGATCGTAATGCGTGCCATTGAGCGTGACGTCATCGAGCTCCAGCAACGGCTGCAGGGTTGATCCGTTCCATCGTAATCCTCCGTCAACGGAGGCCACGCGGATAGTGGGCAAAGAGTCCACGAGCGTCGCGCCGTCTGCTCCCGGCGCGTGCAGGACCACCGAGGCCGAGGGCAGCACGGAGGCCGAAGCCGTGCCGTTCAACGGAATGGAAGCCAGCGTCGCCCGCGCCTCGATGCGAGCCACGGGAGTCGCCGCGCCGGGGACAATGACTGCCTCAACCCCGAGGTTTACGTAGTTGGTGGCATGGTCTGCTGCCGTCGCAATGGTGAAGGTCAGGCCGGATCCCGGTGAGGTGCCGATCGGCATCAACTGCACGCGCCATGGCTCGTTCTCGGTAGGAGCCGAAATGATGGGCGCTGCAATGCCGAATAAACCGGCGAGCTGCGTGAGCCATGTCTGGGGCGTGCTACCTTGCATCAGTGCTGCAAGCCACGTCTGCAAAGCCGAGGGGCCTTGCGAGAGTTGCGCAAAGGGGAACGGCGGGATGCCGTTGCTGCCGAAGCCCAGTAGCGGGACGAGGTACTTTGCTACGGACTGGGCTTCGCCCGACAAGGAACCGGCCAGGCGCTCAAGCTCTTCGCGCAGCAAACCAATAATCAAATGCACAGCCTCCGAACCCAACTGGTTCGGATCAAGCTGTGTGTCCTGGGCGGGTGTGCCGTCCTCGAGTTGCAGTTTCTCGAGGTTCACTACGATGCTGGCTGAAGCTTGAGCGAGGGGCAGGAGCACCAGTGAAGCCGTTACTGACACAGCGTCGAGACCAATTGGCTGTGCAGGTCGGGTCCAGCCAAGCTCGACGCGCAGCTTCACCTGAAGCGGACCATCAGGGGCCCCCGCCACGGGCGTCAGAGTAGTGCCGCTCGCGCTCAAGAGGGGCAACTGGACTCGCAAGTCCGCCGTCGGTAGTGCCGCTCCGTGGGCGCTAGTGAAGATTCCGGCTGCACCCACCCGCAAGCTGCTGTTCGAGAGCACCGTCAGGTAGACGTTCCCTCGGGGAGAATTGGGGTCGAGCAGCGGATGCCATTTCTCACCGGGCGCGGTTCCGTCGATCCGAACCGAAGGGAGCAGATTTTCAAGCAGATCAAGGAGGGCGTCGCGTTGCGTCGTATCGGAGAAGATCGACTGAAGGCGCGTGAGGGGGTCGCCAAACCAGGAGGGATCGAGGTTGCCGTCGGCTCCGAACAGGCCAAGGACCTTGCCGAGGTCTAGAAGTTCTGTCCCGAGGTCGGTTCCCGAGATCATGAGCGGCCTCCCAATCCGGAGGTCACTTGCAGGGGGGGGCCAGCCTGCAAGCTGAGGCGGCCTGGAACAGCGCTGATCCCGGCCGGGGATTTAGCTCGTTCGGTGGCGTGATCCTGCGCAAGACCTAACATGCTGGACCACACGGCATTCTGCAGTACCCTACCCCAGCGCGCCGCGAGTAGCCCACTGCCGCGGGGCAGTTCGTCGGTAGTAGCAATTAGGCCCGCGGGATCGCCGCTGCCACCGAGCGCCAAGGCCACCACCAGAGGCGTTCGACCAGTCTGGTCGCTCTCCAGGTCGACGGAAACCAGAAGCGTCTTGTCAAGGATGCGGACGGCGGTACTATCGAGGTGCACGAGGACTTCATCGCCACCCTCGACCCACACGGCCTTGTTAGGGCTTGCGCCAGCCAGTGGTGGCGAGCCGTCGGCGGGCCTTCCAGCCAAGCGCACGCTCAGCGAAGTGGCCAATGTAGCTTCGTCGAAGTGGTCCGGAACCTTCTTTGGCTCAGCTTCTCTCTCCTCTTCTTCTTCGGCGCGTTCACGAAGTGCCCATATGAGCCAGCCAACGAGAACGCCAACCAAGAGGGCAATGAGGATGAGAAGCACTACGGCGAGCAAGCTCATAGGAGGACTCCGCGTCTGAGCGGGTTCAGACTTGGAGCCCCGCTCATCAGCTGCTAAGAGTGAACCACCATCGGATCCAGAGAATCTGGCCCAACTGGACTTCTATATTACACCCGGTGTCAAGGGCGAAGCGGGGCGGGGCCGCGGGGGGCGTTGAGCCAACGCCAGCAAGATGTCATCGTAACACCCAGAGGCACCACAAGAAGGCGGCGGCAAATGAGGGCCCACCTCAGACTGTAGCCCATTCTATTTTCAAAGTGTTCTGACATTTGCACACTACGGCCTCATGACGCACTCGATCACAATGGAGGAATTCGTGACCGACGACTGACCCGCGATCGACGGCCTAGCGTTTACGGATTGCACCCCGCCGATCGCCGGCAAGACGACCTCGCCCCGCCCGCAAACTTTGAGGACCACGAACAGCATCGCGGGCGGATCCGGAATGAAAAGTCCCCCATCCGTCAACTGGCTTGCAGACCAGAGTGGCGGCGGTGGCGGCGGCCGGTCTCTCACGCACTACGGCAACTACCGTTGACAGATGTTCGGGTATAGTCTACGATGTGTACGCAGGTGAACGCACATGGAGACGCTCAAAGTTGGCATCCGTGAATTTCGCGAAAAGCTCGCGAACTACCTATTGCAAAGCGACAAGCCGCTGGCCATCACGCGGCACGGTGACACCGTCGGCTATTATCTCCCGGCCCGACGAAGGCGTTCAGAGGCGGAGCGGGCTGCGCTGAAAGACGCGGCAGCCCGACTCCAGGAGATGCTGGCAGCCGAGGGCGTCACCGAGGATGAGATGATCGCCGATTTCAAGCGCTGGCGCGCCGGCAGGCGCAAATGAACCCACAAAGAGGGCTGGTGCTCGACGCTAATATCTTGATGCGAGCGGTACTGGGTCACCGTGTTCGCCAGTTGCTGGAAGCCTACGAAGATGTGGCGAACTTTTACAGCCCGGATGTCTGCTTTGATGACGCCTCTCACTATCTGCCACAGGTTCTCCAAAAGCGCGAGCTGAGCCCTGAAGTCGGCCTCGCCGTTCTTGAGCAGGTGGCCGGGATCGTGGAGTCAATGGACAGGAGCCTCTATAGTGGCTATGAGCCCTTGGCGCGTCAGCGGGTCGAAACTCGAGACTCTGATGATTGGCCCGTGGTTGCTGTTGCCTTGCTCCTCGATTTACCCATCTGGACTGAGGATCAGGACCTTTTTGGTAGCGGCATTGCGACGTGGACGACCGATAGGGTTGAGGTCTTCTTGAAGGCGTGCCGCTAACTCAGCTTAGGCCACTTCCCGAAAACCTGGTCGGGATGGGAGGGTTTGAACCTCCACCTCCCTGCTCCCGAAGTAGGTGGGCTCCCTGTTACCCGACATCCCGAAAATCTGGAGCGGCTGGCTGGAATCGAACCGGTCGTCGAGAGTTTGGAAGACTCCCACTCTGCCATTGAGCTACAGCCGCGAATCCTGGAGCGGTCAGCGGGAATCGAACCCGCGCCCCGACACTGGCAATGTCGGATTCTGCCACTGAACCATGACCGCCAAACTTGGTGGACGCGGGGGAAGTCGAATCCCCACTTCCGGCTTGCAGGACCGGAGTGCTCCCGTTATCACTACGCGCCCACACTTGGTGCCCAGTCCGGCTTGGGATTTGATCGAGACTCTCAGTTTGATCGCCCATCGGGATCGCCATTGCTCGTCGTTCAGCGGCGGCAGCGCCGTGAACCAACTTTTCCGGCGGGCAATAACGCGCCCGCGGCTCGGGAGCCACATCGTGCAGCTCGCGCCCGGCAGCCGGGACGTTGAGCTGCAGGCGGCGTTTGCCGACGCCTGGGCTGGCACGAGGCTGGGGCTGGGGCGCAGAGGCTGGCCGTTGACCTAAATAAAGCAGCGGTTCCCTCTGGATACGGTCGTTAATTCCTACGTACCCCGCCCCGGTCTACACGCGCGCCGAGGCCTACTTGGCCGCTGGCCGAGGCAGCAGGCGAGTTTCAAAAAATCCTCGACCATTCCGGGGTGGTCGTGAATTGCCCCAGCGGCGCGCTGGCCCACCTAGACCCCGCCCGCGCTTATGCCATCCAGACGGGCCTTTCTGTAGGCGCGTCCGGAGCCAGCCCTGGAAGGGACCGCCGAAAGCAAAACCTCGCTCAGAAAGCGCCGCTACAACCGGATGCCCTCGCCAAAGCTCGTAGTGCCTACCAGGATTTCTTCACGCTGTGGAAAGATGCCGACCCGAACATCCCCATCCTGAGGAAGGCGAAAGCCGAGTATGCCAAGCTCCCGTGAACTTACGATGCCTGGCGAACTCAAGGCGAGCCCGGTCCGATCAGCGAAGGGCCATCGCGCCTTTTGCACAAAGGCGACAGCGAGCAATTTCACTTTGTTTCGTTAGCTATTTGAGTTTCAGACCCAGGGCACAGCAATCATTCTCAGGAGTCGGTGTCGATACTTATGGAAAACTGCGTCAATATCTCATACAGTATCAAGAGTAGGCCGTTTTACCGTTCGGGGTGCTGAGGGTCATTTCTCTCTATGGAACTCGGAATGACTGCGGAATCCAATTACAGATTCAGGAGCGCGATCGTGGTTTGGTTGCCAGAGTCGACGAGTGTCAAAACTCAGGTGGTTCTAACAAGAACCGCAATATTGTTTGATAACATCGAGAGGAAATCCTCGTAAGATGAAGAAATGGTGGGCGATAGAGGACTCGAACCTCTGACTTCCACCGTGTGAAGGTGGCACTCTACCGCTGAGTTAATCGCCCCAGCGAAGGATAAAATAGCAGGTATTTCGTCAAATGTCCACCCAGCCCCTGAAGGCGTTGAACGCGGCCACTGGAAGTCGAAGCCAGGAAGTCTTCGCCTCGGAAGTGTCCGCCGAGCTTCTGGCGAGGCTGGAGCGCTCGATCCAGAGCGTCATTCGCGGCAAGGATGAAGCCATCCAGCTTGCGCTGGTGGCACTTCTCGCCCGCGGCCACCTGCTGATCGAGGACGTTCCCGGCGTCGGCAAGACCACCCTCGCCCACTCGCTGGCTCGTTCCTTCAACTGTTCGTTTCAGCGCATCCAGTTTACCTCGGACCTGCTGCCCTCGGACGTGATCGGCATCAGCATTTACAACCGCGAAAACGCGCACTTCGAATTCCGCCCCGGCCCCATCTTTGCCAATATTGTTCTGGCCGACGAGATCAACCGCACCACGCCCAAGACGCAGAGCGCGCTGCTCGAGGCCATGAACGAAAGCCAGGTGACGGTGGACAATCACACCCACCTGCTCCCCCAGCCTTTCATGGTGATCGCCACCCAGAATCCCATCGAGCACCACGGCACTTACCCGCTTCCCGAGTCGCAGCTCGATCGCTTCCTGATGCGCGTCAAGATCGGTTACCCGGCGGCGGCGAGCGAGAAGGAGATCCTGCGCAATTTCGCCGACGCTGAGCCGCTCGATCAGATCCGGCCGGTGATGGAGGCGGAGCAGATCCTGCGGGCGCAGCAGGCGGTGCGCCGCGTGGCGGTGGACGACGCGCTGGTGGACTACGCGCTGGCCATCGTCGAGAAGACCCGCGGCCACGAGTACTTGAGCCTCGGCGTGAGCCCGCGCGGATCGATGTCGCTCTATCGCGCCGCCCAGGCCCTGGCCTTCCTCGAAGGCCGCGATTACGCCATCCCCGACGACTTCAAGCGCCTGGTGCTGCCGGTGTTCGCCCATCGCACGGTGGTGAGCACGCGCTACGTCTCCACCCTCAAGCGGGGCGACCAGGCGGAAGCGATCCTGCGCGAGATCGTGGAATCGACGCCCATTCCTTTGTAGAATCGCCGATTGCCGATTCTCGATTTGACGATTGGAAGAGAAGAATGTCCGTTGTCCTTAGTCCGTTGTCCGTTGTGTTTTGGCTCTCCACCCGCGCAGCGTTCATTCGACGAGCTTGGCCGATACGGCAAACGCGTTGGGCAGGCACGTTCCTGTCACGCCGGAAACCGGGTATACTAAAGCCGAGGAAGGCTCTATGACCATCACCATCGAGATTCGCGACGAAGTGGCCGCGGCCCTTGGCGCTCCGGGCCAGGACTTCGCCCGTGCCGCCCTCGAAGCGATAGCCCTCGATGGATACCGGAGCGACCGGCTCACGGAGGCCGATATCCGCCAACTACTTGGCTTCGAGACCCGCATGGAAGTACATGGCTTCTTGAAGGAACATCGGGCGTTCCTGCCCTACACGGCGAAAGACCTCGAACACGATTGCGAAGTGGCCCGCCGAGTCGCGCAGTATGCACAAACCCGGGGCGGTGAAGAAGCGGCCGCGAGCGGCGTGCCGGATGATCGTCATCGCCGATACCAGTCCCGTCAACTACCTCATTCTCATCGGGGAGGAAGGCGAGCGCCGAGATCAGAACGTTCGTATCGAGAACAACTCGCAGCACTCAAGCTCTTCCTTCATCCACGAACCGCTCGATATCAGCCAGTGTTTCGATGCCCTCGCGGCGGAGATTCTCCGACAGACGTTTACGGGCCTGATCGACCATTTGTTCTCGGGTTACGTACGTGTGTAAGGCTTCTCGCACGAGCTCGGACTTCAAGAGAAACTCCTGCTTCGCCACTTGCATCGCCCGCCGGTACAGGTCGGGCGGCAGGCTCACCGTCATTTGAATGCTACTCCGTGGCATAAGACAGGTCCTCCAGACATCCATTACAATTCATACAATTCATTACAGTGTAATTGTAACACGCGGCCAGCAAATTTCAAGCCGCCGCCGCGCTGACTAACTGGTGGGAGATTGGTGGGTGACGCTTATGCGCCCGAGAATCCAGATATAATGACACCTTGAACCGGCCAGCGAGAACGCCATGAAAGTCCTCATCATCGGCAGGGGTGTGGTGGGAACGATTTACGGCTGGGCCTTGTCCAAGGCCGGCATCGACGTCACCCATGTCGTGCGCCATTTAGTATTCAAGCCGGGGCTACCTGGCACCGTCACCTTAGACCTGCTCGACTTGCGGCCCGGGTACCCGAAACACGCCCGGGTGACCTATTCTCCCAAGACCATTACCGAGATCGGCCTCGCTGGTTCTACTGGTTCTACTGGTCCTGCCGGCGGCTTTGATCTGGTGATTGTCGCTACCAAGCACTACCAAGCGGTCGAGGCTATCCGCCAGTACTTGCCCGACGTGCTTCGCGCCGTTTTTCTGTTGTTCACCGCCAATTGGGAGGGAACGGAGGAGATTGACCGCCTTCTACCGCGATCTTCGATGCTCTGGGGCTATTCCGCTTCGAGTGGCGGCCCCGATGCTCAGGGCGTCCTGGTCGCCACCGTGAGCCCCTCGGTGCGTTTCGGCATGTTGGAAGGCTCCGACCCGGAGAAGTTCAAGGCCGTGACGGAATTGTTCCAACGGGCCGGGTTCACCTTGGACATCAAGCCCAACATCATCGAATGGCTCTGGGTACACCATGCGATCAATGCCGGCGGCATAGGAATCGCCCTCTGGGCAGGAGGGATCGCCGAAGCGACCCGCAGTTTCAAGACCATGAAACTGGGGGTGTTGGCCGTCCGGGAAGCGTTGGATGTGGCGGCGGTCCGTGGCGTCGATCTGAAGCATTATCCCGATGCGAAAAGCATTTTGAACATGCCTGCCTGGCTGGCGGGCCTTGCCGGTGTTTATGGCATTCGGTTCACGGAGAAGGGTCGACGCCTTCTCCGGGCGAGTCACTTCACCCACAGCCCGGAGGAAATGAAACGTTACTACTTCGATGTGCTGAACACCGGAGAGAAACTGGGCGTGGCTATGCCCCACTTGTCCGCGCTACGCGAAAGGATCGAATCCTATCCGTCGAACCAAAGTAGAAGATAGCTGGCAGCGCGCGCCCCGGTGAATCGCAATCGGCCCTCACCTGCCAGAAGCAAGCGCAGACGTGCTGTTTACATCTGCGACTTTTCGGTGGGATTCTTGATCAAACCTGCGGTTCTTGATGTTCTTTTCCGCGAAGCCCGAATCCCCCAAAACCCAGCGAGAGGGCTATCACTTCATTGGGAGGGCCGGACCCGCACGGATCGGAGTTCTAGCAGGCTGCTGAAAAACCCCGTTTCGAGCGGTTTGCGTAGCGGCGCCCTTTAGGGCGGCACTTTGAATTCAACAAGATGCCCGGCTAAGCCGACCTCTACGAGAGTCCAAGCGCGTTGAGCAGCAGCCTGCTAGTTTAGGCAGAATTCGAACAGTCAAATATTCTTCTTGATACTAAGTATGGGTTAATATATGATTTTGTAGTATAGCGTGGGACCCGATAACGGTCCCGCTTGAAAAAAGCCCTGCCTTCCGGGCCTGTGACGCGGAAACGAGGGCGCGGTTCAGGAGGCCCACCGTCGCCGTGATGATTGGCGGTTCCTGATTGACGACAGAAACTAAAAGGCAGGCGCGAAGCTCTATGTCTTTGCTTAAGTCACCGAAAGCATCACCAAGCGCCCCACACCCTGCCGGTAAGCGCTCCCAGGACAATGAGGACAATACCGGTCGCTGGTTGGTTACCGATATGGCTAAACTGGGAAGATTAATGGAGGGGTTTTACCGCAATTTCCCCCACCCCTTTCCCGACTTTTGCGGACAGCCGGTATTGCAAACAAATGAGTTATTGAATTCGCTGTCCGTTTTCGGGCGTTTGGGGGGCTGCCAAATCGTACCAAATTTTACCAATTTTTACCAAAAACGCGCAGCGAACGGGCTCGAACAGCCCAGATAGGGGGGGATAACGGGGGTTTTTCGCGAGCGATTTTATTAAAACGTGTCAAGTCCCGCGGCTCATGTCAAGCTATCATTGGCGACGATGACGATGTGGTCCCGCCCTTCCCGAGGGCATGGGAAGAAACAGCGGACCTGATATGACTCTTGCATAGAGCGGAGAATGGCGGAACCCGTCAAGCGGGGCAGCGTGCGGAAGACGGGGTCAATCAGGGGCGAGTTTCAAGTACCGAATTTCGAGTTTCGAGCCCTTGCGACGGCCCCGTTTGCCGGTTAGACTGGTCGGGCTATGAAACAACTTATGTGGCTCACGATTGTCCCCGGCGTCGTTCTTTTGCTTCAAACTACCATGCCGACCCAACTCAATCCGTCCGGACGCAATCGATACGGGCCTAATCCGAGCAATCCCGCCGACCGATCCCAGGCGCGCTCGATGGTGATCAGTCGCGAGGGGGTCGTAGCCGCGGAGCAGACCCTGGCGGCGCAGGCCGGAGCGCAGATCCTGGCGCGCGGCGGATCAGCGGTCGACGCGGCGATTGCGGCCAACGCGGCGATGGGCGTGATGGAGCCCATGATGAACGGCATGGGCGGCGATCTCTTCGCCATCGAATGGGACGCGAAAACCGGCAAGCTCGCCGGACTCAACGCGAGCGGCTGGGCTCCCGAGAAGCTGACGCCGGCGTTCCTGAACGGCAAGGGAATCACGCGCATGCCCCAGGCGGGGATTTACTCGGTGACGGTTCCCGGTTGCGTGAGAGGCTGGGAAGCGTTGCACCAGAAGTTCGGCCGCCTGCCTTGGGCCGAGATCTTTCAGCCGGCCATCTACTTCGCCAAGGCCGGATTCCCGGTGGCCGAATGGGACGCCGTCTATTGGCGAGCCGAGCAGGAGAAACTCGAGGCCGATCCGAATGCCAGGCGCGTGTTCGTGCCGAACGGACGGACACCCGGAATGGGCGGAATCTTCCGCAATCCGCAGTATGCCCGCGCCCTGGAATTGATCGCCAGCCAGGGTCCCGAAGCCTTTTACGATGGTCCCATCGCCCAAGCCATCCTGGCCACGTCGGATCGCCTGGGCGGCGCGATGACGGCGGCCGACCTGCGCGACTTCCGCCCCGAATGGGTGCCGCCGATCTCCACCACTTATCGCGGCTGGACCGTTTACGAGCTGCCTCCCAACGAGCAGGGCATGGCGGCGCTGGAGATGTTGAATATCATGGAGAAGTTCCCGCTCGCGGATTACGGGTTCTTCAGCGCCGAGAGCTTCCACATCAAGTTGGAGGCTCAGAAACTAGCCTACTCAGACTTGCGGCGCTACAACGCCGATCCCCGGTTCGCCCCGGTGCCCACGGCCGGGATCGTTTCCAAAGAATACGGGGCGGAGCGCGCGCGAACCATCAATCCTCAGCACGCTCACTGCGACGTGACGCCGGGCGATCCGAACCGGTTCGGGCACGATACCACCTACCTCACCGCGGTGGACAAGGACGGCAACATCGTCTCGCTGATTCAGAGCCTCTTCAGCGGCTTTGGTTCGGGCGTGGTGGTGGACGATTTCGGTTTCGCCTTGCAGAACCGGGGCGCGCTGTTCCTGCTGGACCCGCAGCACCCCGACGTGCTGGCCCCGCACAAGCGGCCCTTCCACACCATCATCCCCGCCTTTATGGAGGCGGGCGGCCTGCACATCGGCTTTGGCATCATGGGCGGGCTGAATCAGGCGCAGGCGCACGCTCAATTCGTTTCCAACGTGGTTGACTACTCGATGAACATTCAGGGGGCGCTGGAAGCGCCGCGCTTCACCAACCCCAGTTTCGGCGGCTGCAAGTTCCTGATCGAGGACCGCGTGCCGGAGGAGGTTCGCCGGGGATTGATCGCCAAGGGCCACGAGCTCGAAGTGCGAGGTGACTTCTCCGCCGCGATGGGCGGCGGCCAAGCCGTGATGCACGACTCCGCCACCGGCCTGAACTACGGGGCTTCCGATCCCCGCAAGGACGGCGCCGCCGTGCCGGAACCGGCGCCGTACTTTGGCGATGGGCCACGAAAGGAGGAGTAGGCTGGAATTGCCGATTGCTGAGCGACAATTGGACCAGCTATCAGCTATCAGTCATCAGCGATCAGTAAGAACCGGACTCTCCTGCTGAGCGCTGAGAACTGTTTTCAGCCGTCAATCGGCAATTCGAGAAACGATGTCAACTGTTCACTCATCGACGCGAGCGGCCTCCATACCAAGGCTAGCTTCTTGGCGGGAACGCGCGAGCCAAATGCTTCAGGGCATCGACCGCGACTCGTGGCGGCGCTTCTTTCTGGCCATTTTGGGATTGGGCGCCTCCTTCTTCCTGGCGCTTTACGCCTCGGTTTTGCGCGCGTCGGGCCTCTACCAGGCGGGCGTCGTTACGGCCGCGATTTCGCTGCTGCTGGCGGCGATCGTGGCGGTGAAGATTGTCCCGCACCTGGCGCGGCGCACGGTGCTGCAGCGCTGGATGGTGAAGATCCGCTACGACGTCACGCGCGAAGGCCTGGTCTATCTGCTGGTGATCGCGGCGGTGGTGATTGCGGCGCTGAACACCGGCAATAATCTGTTGTTCATCATCCTGGCCAGCCTGCTAGCTGGCGTGCTGGTGTCGGGGATCGCGTCTCAGGCGGTGCTGGCGGACCTCGACCTGGACTTTGCTCTGCCGGAGCACATCTTCGCGTCGCGGCCGGTCTCCGCGCGCCTGCAGGTCTACAACGGCAAGTGGATGTTCCCCTCGTTTTCGGTGACCATCTCGGGGGCGCCGGCGGAACCGGCGCGCCGCACTCGACAACTGCGGCAGGCACCTCTCCGGAGCCGTACTCGACAGTTCCTTCGGCGCGTGACGGGAAGACGCCGTGCTGGGTCCGCCGTCGCCGAATCGGGGCGGGCGCGAGCGGCTGCCTTGCAGCGCGCTGATTATGGCCGGCGCATTCTTGATGATCCCGTATACTTGCCGTACATCCCGCGTCACGCTTCGGTAACGGAGCACGTCGAACTGTGCTTTTTGCGGCGCGGACGCTACGCTCAGGATGGCTTTGAGGTCAGCACCCGGTTCCCGTTCAGCTTGCTGCGCAAGACCCGCCGCATCGCGGTGCGGCAGGAGATCTTGGTGCTGCCGGACGTCGAGCCTACGGAAGAGTTCTACGAGATCCTGCCGCTCATCAGGGGTGAACTGGAGAGCTTCTTCAAGGGCCGCGGTCACGACCTCTACGCGATCCGCGACTATCAGGAGAGCGACTCGGCGCGGCACCTGGATTGGAAGGCTTCGGCAAAGGCGTTGGAGCTGAAGGTGCGGGAATTTACGCGCGAGGACGAGCGGCGGGTGACGCTGGTGTTCGACGCCGAATGGCCCGGTAGCGGTGGTGTGCCAGTCGCCACGTTTCGCCGCACTGGGAGCAGTGACGGAAAGAGCCTGGCTCAGTTCGAGAAGGCGGTCAACTTCTGCGCCTGCCTCGCCTGGCACTTTTACGAGATTGACGCACAGATGCGGTTCGTTACCCAGGGCTTTGAAACTCCGATGGCGCCGGCGGCGGAAGTGGTCTACCCGGCGCTGCAAGCGCTGGCGTTGGTGGAGCCTAATTGGTCCGATAAGTCCAACGATCCCAATAAGGATGGCCACGGCGAGGTAACTACCGCCGCACGCTCCGCCTTGCTGGTGCAGCTTGCGGCGAGCGAGCCCGGATTCAACATCGTGCTCACCAGCCGGCCGCGAGGTTCGATTCCCACCAGCTTATGGGAGTCGTCGTATATGGTTTTCGCCGATTCACTCTGAGACGATCGAAACTTGAAAAACTCGAAACTCGAAGATCGAGCCGCTACGCCTGCCACCCCGCCCCGGGCGGGCGGGTTTGCGACGCCCAGGGCGAGTACAGGTGGTTCTCAGGAGGGGTCGTTGGTGGCTAGGCTAGCGGCGGTAACCCCGATAGCCCCGGTAATAAAAGCCGCCGCGATAGAAGTGCGGTCCGTACCAGAAGCCGAACCCGCCGCCCCAGTAGTAGGGGTAGTAGTACGGGTAAGGCGCGGGCGGGCAGCCATATCCTTCGCAAGGCGGACCCTCAGGAGCACGCGGCCGCGGACCCAAGGGCCTTGCCGAAGCCTCGTACTCACCGGGTTCCACATAGTGGAAAGCCTGCGGTGCATGGGCAGTGGAGATCACCACCGGCGCATCGAGCCGGAACGTCAACAGCGACTCGGGAGTGACCACGGTGGGATAGCCACGCGTCAGCAGCACGCCGAGCGTTCCCGCGATGGCTCCCGCTCCGGCGCCGATAGCCGCGCCCTTCCCCCAGTCGGCCGCTGCCCCAATGGCGGCACCGGCAGCGGTGGTCCCGGCTACGCCGGCCGCATCTCGGCCCACCGACGTTGGGCCGTTGCGGCCGGAAAGCTGGGTGCGAATCGGTACCTGCTGGCCGTCCACCAGCGTCAGGTCAGTCAACTGCAGGGCCAGTCGGGAAACTCCCTTCACCAAGCCGGCTTTCTTGGCTTCCACCACGCGACCGCCAACCGTCTCACCCGGCTCGGCAACCACGACGCCGTCCACCATCAACGGCTTTGCCAGCGTAGCGGTGAACGCGTCACCCGTTTGGTTGTGGTCCGAGGAAAGAAACTGGTTGACGCGAATGGTCACAAAGGTGCCGGGCTTCAGGGTCAACTGCGGCGGAATCGGCGGCGGTGCTTGATCGTTCGGTGCCCCGGCCTGATTCTGGTCCGACGGATAGTTCAGATTCGACTGCGGCGCCGGCTGGTTCTGCGGGTTGGAGAATCGATGCCATCCACTCGGCGGCGCCGGACTTTGCGGCTGAGGCTGAGGTTGCGCCTGGTCCGGCGGTGCCTGATCGGGCGGTGCCTGGTCCTGTGACGGCTGGTCTGGTGGCGGATTCGTGGGCTGATTCTGTGCCAAGGCGACACTGGACGCGAGCAGCAGGCTCAACAGGAACTTGGATGTTGTATGGAGGATGCGGTTGGGTTCGATCGTGCTCATTAGGGCCTCCTGAAATAATGTTACCGCATAATGCGAGAGCATGTTTTCTGCCAACCCCCACACCTCCTCTAATCCATTCATTAGTATACGGGTTACCTCGCATCGAACACGATCATCGTCCACCGGTTCTGGTTGAAATCCACCGCCGCTGGTGGATTTCAACCATCGCCTAGCGAGAAGGTCGGGACGCCTAATGCTTCGGTCGATCCTGTCCGCTCGATCGTGGAGCCGGCCTTGACTCTCGGCTCGATTGGTGCGGCGGAAACTCCTTGTCGCGCATCGGTCCCGCCGGCTTTCCGGCCTTCAAATTCTGCGTTTGCTGAGGCTCGAGCGGACGCCCCGGATGCTGCGCAAGCGCAGGCTCCTTGGCAGAAAATGGCACGTCGCGCGGCGGCGGCGGAGTCCTGGTGATGAAGCGGGCCGGTGGGCCAGGAGGACCGCTCGGCGCTGGTGCGCTCCTGGCGGGAGGAGCAACACGAGGAGGCTGACCGCGTTCGATTGGCGCCGGCTCAGTCCTGGTGCTGGGAGGCGCGGTAGGCGGAACGCCTGGACGCTGAGGCTGCATTCCTCTCGTCTCCGTTGGCGAGCCTAGCACCCTACCGATGCGCAGCGGTGGAGTCATGACGCGACCGCCACCCAAGGCTGCGGTCCTGGTGGGAGCGACATCCGGGTGCGGAACCACCTGGAGTCTCGCGATCTGTTCCGGCGGCACGCGGACCAAGCCCCGGTTCACGGGTTGCCCGCTGCGGAAGGTGTCGGCGTTCACCGCGGTGACCGCCATCCGGTTCACATAGTGGATGTTCGTCACATTTCTCACGTTAATGACGTTGGTGATGTTCGTGACGCGGACGTTGGTCACGTTCACCTCGCGCAGGTAGCGGTCTCCGTGGTGATACCAGGGAAAGAAAGGCTCGCGCGGGCCCAGCGGAAACCAGGCCTGCATGCCGATCCCGATGGAGAACCCGCCACCACCCACGAACGCGACTAGGGCGGGAGCGTACACGGGCACCACCGCCACGGGGCCGGGCACCCATCCCCAAGCCGAGCCGATCAATGCCCAGCGGCCGTAGTGGAAGGGACAGAAACCCCACGGTTCATCTTCCACCCAGGTCCACCCCCACGGCGAAACCCACACCCAGTGGCCGAAGCGATAGGGCATCCAGTCAACGGAGACGCCTGCCGGATACCACACCGGGCCGTATTCGGGGATTTCCGACCACGTGCCGTAGGTATCCAAGTCCTCGGCGCCCGGCGTCTCGGGACTCACGTAGCGGTCCGAACGGGCCGACCGGATGCGCCCGTCGCGGCTGGCGCACCACTGGTCGAAGTCGTCCTCGGCGGAAATCGCCACCAGGGAAACTTGCACGGTATCCGTCCCAGTGAGTTGAGCGGCCTGCCCGGACTCCAAGGTCCGGTTCGCACCCCCGCCGCTGATCTGGAGACTGCCTCGGTTCACGCTTACCAAGGTGCCGTTGGTGTCGCTGTCGACGCGGTATGAGCCAGTCTGCAAGACGGTGAGCGCTCCGTTCGGGGTAGCGATCTCCACTGAGTTCCCCGCCGGCAGATCGTAAACCGTGACCCGGATTGAACCCTGCCCGAGACCGAGTTGCATCATCTGATCGTTGAGGTTGGCCATGGTCAGGTCCGTAGCCTCGGACATACGGACCGCAAAGGGGCCCACTTCCAGTTCCGCGCGTGCCCCCTGATCGGTGTAGAGACGGTCGCCCGTCGTCACCGTATAGTTCAGCGTCGCCTGGCTCCAGTCGTTCTCGCCCGAGGGTTGCAGCGAAACGCTGCCTTGCGTGTAGCTTAGCCTTGCCACGCGTCCCGGCGGGTCGCCCTCGTCAGCCCAAAGTGACGCTCCTGCGAAACACGACAGCAGACAAACCAGAAGAACCAGCTTCGCTTTGCGAGATGTTGCGGCTCTCATATGGCCTCCAAAATCGCTCCAGGTTGTGTCCGGCCGGACGTGGGCCAAGCTTCCTTTCGGCTCGGCTCCGCTTCCTTCGTGCTCGTTCGATGGCCTTCCATTCTCTTCCTGGTAGCGCTGGCCGGCCCTTTGCTTCATTCCGGCGATTGCGTGGCTCCGGCGGCCGGCGCTACCGATCGGTTAGATGCACTTTTCGGTCCAAATCGATCCTTTGCAGTGGCCAAACCGAGCGCGCAAGTAATCTCCTTCAGGATCAGTTCTTTAGCACTCACGTCGAAACTCGAAAGTTGAAATTGGGAAATCGAGACTCGTCTCGGCGCACCAATTCGAGGCACGAAAACGTATGTTACGTAACGGGACGAGTCAGGGGTGGCGTTCCGCCGTACCATCACGCCCGCGAGCAGGGACCGGTTCAACGGCGGCAAAGCATAGGTGAGGCCGGATTCTGGGATACGACTGCGATGGTGCCATTGTGTTGCTACCAACCGGCGAGCGGAGTTGCAGCGGCAGTTGGCGCGGCGCTATAGCCGCATGGTGGTCTGGTGGGGTACAAGGGTCCAACCCCACGGCGCGCTCACCCGTCTGCATCGCGAGAGCGCTTTCACCGAGAGGTCCGTCGGTCGAACCCGGTCCGGTTTTCTGTTCTGAGTTGGGCGGGGGTCAGAGGTTCTGCCCGTCGAGTCGCTCCGTGAACAGGCGAGAGAATTGCTGGCCCGATACGAAAGTACCGCCGACGCGCTTCAACTTGCCGCAGCCCTCGGCTGGTGCCCAGGACGCCCTCAGCCCCGAACACTCGAATGCGCTTGCTGTTTGAGGCTCTGCGCCGCCGAACCCGCAAGGGACCAATTAAGATCATATGATTGCCCTCCGGATCCGGCGGAGCGTGAGCTTTGTGCTTCCGGCCGGCCCGCGACCGGAGTGCGGCTAACAGGATCAGACAAGTTGAAGCACTCGGCGCCGCTTAGCCCTCCCTTGGCGACCGATAATTGGCGTCGTGGTCGGGCCGGGCCGCATCGGCATCTGCTGCCAGGTCGCGCAGGAGTTCAAAGAACTCCGGTGACTGGCCGATGAAAAGACCGTCAGCGGATAAGGCTTTCACCGCGCCCATTGCCGCGCCGTTGGTCTCCGTCGGGCGAATAATCGAAACTGGTCCGAACTTCCGGTTGAGGAGGAAGGTCGGCTCCGGCATGATCAAGTTGGTCTGAAAGTCCTCGCCGCCAAAGGGAGAGGCGTTAAGGTCCGGAAACACCAACGTCGGATCATTGGGGTCGGCGAGCGGGGGTGCATTGCCCGCCTTGTCATGCCAGGTCTGAAAGTGCGCTGTCTCGGTGGGGCCGATACTGAGTAGGATTCGCAAGACTTCCGGATCGGCGACCCTCTGAGCCAGCGATGGATAGAGGCTGGTGCCACCTTGCTCAATGAAGGCGAAGTGGAATCCCGCCGTGTTGGCGATGGCTTGGATGTGGAAATTGGCGGGGTCGTTGGGCGGTTTGTTCGGGTCGCCGAGGTCGCCGTTGTTTCTGGGAATCGCCGGGTGCTGCCCCACCGCCAAGCTCGGGATCGCTTGGGGAAACTTGAACGTGGGATCGAGATCGGGATTCTTGGTGCGGCTGCGATACCGGGTCCAATAACTGGTGTCCACCGTGAGCTGCATGAGATTGGTGATGCGTCCGATTTGCAGGGCCCCGTCCGCGGTACTGCTGGGCAAGGTCGCGAACGGTGAGAGATCGACGGTGTTTGCGCCCTTCGAAGCCAGGTAGTTGTTGATGAAGCGGAAGTGGCTGATCTCGTCCTCAGTGTTGTCGTGGATATACTGGGGCATGTCGCCGTCGAGTTGGGTGAGGGCGAGGGTATAGGAGGCGTTGCCGCCTCCGCCGAGTTGGGGAAGCTCGTTGTCCTGGATTCCTCCCAGTTCGTTGTACTGTACCCACAAATCGGACTCGATGATTTCGGCGGCGGCCAGGAACCTGAGAATCGCCGCGTCTCCCCTGGTCAGACGACCGTGACGTTCCTCGTGCTCTTGGCCGAAGACTGCCAAACCCCTGCCCAGCAACCCGGCGCCCACGGTTGCCGTGCCGGCGGCCGCCAATCCTCTTCTCATAAAGGAACGACGGTTAGCCGGACGTTTCAAGCTATTCAGTAAGTCTTTCACGATATCCTCCGTTCTGATCTTGAAGTTTAGGACCGCGTTCGCCTTTCGCGAATCAGCGTCCTTCAGGCCCAGAATGCCGGAGCGCGCGTCTTCACGTGTCAAAGGGGTGTCAACTTGTAGTCAATCGTTTGTAGATTATGTGGGGCCCGCGGATGGCAGGGCCTAGCGCAGACCTAGTCTGCCCTTGCTGAAGCCCAAGGGTGAGGGGCATCTGAGCCGGATCAACACCATCCTACGGGAGGGTATGAAGACGCAAGAAGGCGCGGCAGCTAGCAGCAGGGACAAAACAACCAAAGGAGCGGAGGATTCGAGCCGCGGACCTTGCGAAGCAGGCCCGCGCTCGGGAAAACTGGCGTGGAATCCGAGGCGTCGAGGCTCAGAATCGCATAGAACCGCGCGGGGGGCATCTCGGCGAACGCAGCCACACCGGCACGCATGTCGGAGCCCGGTAAGGCCGCAACGCCGGCTGCGGCTCCGGCAGAGAGGAACTGGCGGCGGGTGAGATCGTCGTTCATGGCGCGCACTTCTGATTTGCAATCTCCACACGACGATTCTTGGCGCGCTGTTGTATCCGCGACGCATGGTCTTGCCGTACCCCTTCGCGGTTAGCCGGCCTGCGGCTATGCTATGCTTGGTCAGCCAATCCACTACGGCCCGCGCCCGCGCCTCGGAAAGCGACGTGTGCCCCACAAGGGTCTTGACACGGCCGACGCCGTTATAGACGCGCTACTCTTGCTCCGGACCCGCTGGCTATCACCCTTGGAAGTGATAGCTATCCATTCCAGTGGGGCTGCGCCCAAAAATGGACTTCCGCGTAAACGACGTCCCTCCCAGCGCCGCGCACTGGATGGTGGAATAGTACATTTCGTCATTCCAACCGTTGGCGTCTGACCACGGAGGTCCGTCCCAAGTCTTGAGGCTAAGAGGCCGTACGGTCCAGTCGAACTTACTGATGACGACCCCGCCGGCGCCCCGCGCGATCAACTCCTCGCGGCCGTCATCATCGACATCAGCGCACTGAATTGTCGAATAGTACTCGGGCTGGTTCCAGCCCATGGCGTCACTCATCCACCCCACAAGGGCTTCCTCTACCCATCCCTTTTCGGCGGTGTAGCCGTAGACAACTAAACCCGAAGGGCTTCGGCCAATCACCGACGCCGCTCCCGGGCCTTTCAAGTAGCCAGACTTGATTGTCAAGTAGTAGCGCGGATCCTCCCGAAATCCGTTAGCGTCACCAAAGAATCCAATAGTGGAATGGTGCTTGAAGGCGCCGTCGGAGAATTTATAGACTTGGACGCCTTCCGCATTTCGCCCGAGTATTTCTTTGGCCCCGCAACCATCAATGTCAGCGCATTGGATGGTTCGATACCAGGACGGGTCCACCCAACCGGTATCGTCTGAGAAGTCAGGCAGAAGGGCGATTTGCTCAAAGAGCCTTGTCTCCTTGTGGAACTTATAGACGCGAATCCCGTCTGGTCCCCGACCCAACGCTTCAACTCGGCCGTCACGGTCGAGATCCGCCCATTGGATTGTGGACCATTGGGTAGCCGAATCCCAGCCGTCAGCCGAGTCCGTAAAGATGCCTTGGCCGGTGTAGAAGGCCCATTGCTTCACTTCAGCGATCCATTTGTATACCTCCAGGCGCGTACTCGACCGACCAACGATCTCCGCTTGGCCGTCCCCATCAATATCCGCCCCGCGTATACTCAGGTAATAGGGGTATTTATTCCCGCCCTCCGCGTCACTGAGCCCGGAGAGACTCGAGTGCAGGGACCAACCCTGATCCTGAACGTAGGTGAAGAACTTAATGCCGTCGATGGCTCGACCAAACACTTCTGGATGCCCGCAGCCGTCGACGTCGGCAAATTGAATCGTCGTGTAGTACTCGGGCTTATTCCAACCGGCTAGGTCGCTAAAGATTGAGCCACTAGTGGGAGGGAGGTCATCTCCCCTAATCCACGAACCCTTTTGCTTCGGTCCCTCCGGGCCGTTGGTGTATTCGACCAAGTCTGCAAGCCCTACCTTCTTAACCGCGTCCCACACCTTGACCCCAGCCACCTCATCGCCAAGCCCTGCAACGTAAAGCCCTGCCTCGATGAGCTCTTCTTCGCCAGGCTTGCCCCACCTGCCTGGGTAGTCCAGCCACGAGCCCGCCGGCAGCTTGCTGATATCGACCATCCACCTCGAAGTGTCCCATGTCTTCCCTTCGCCGGTATAATCGTTGGCAAGGCCTGCGAGCCTCACCGTCTCGCCCGCCTTAGAGTACGAAGCGTGCGATGACCTCGCGCTGTAGACGATGGGTCTCGTGGTGCCGGGTAACAGAGCGTATCCCTGCTGGCTCGAATCGGCCGGCTGGGCGAGTAACTGGCCGTCTGAATGTTGCGCGAAGTAGACGTCCAGCATTTGGTAGGTGTCCTTCGCTACGCGAACCGTAACGTGCTCCCAATCGCCTTCGTGCATGCTGCTTCCATCGATCTTCGAGAAGTAGACGAGAGCCGCCGCAGCGGCTGCAGCGGCTGGAAGGGCGCCGGGAATCCATCCCAACAACGCCCCTCCGGCCGCGGCAGTGGCGAGTCCAGCCCTGATCTTCACTAGGTCAGCGATGTTTCCGTTGAATGCATAAAAAAACCAGTACATTACGTCGAGAACGCTGGTTCCGCGATCGCGGACCGCCCCATAGACAGGCGCCACGACCGAGTCTCCTTGAGGGGGTAATCCCGTGCGCGTTGCCTCGTTGTTGATCACGAGATGGTAGGACTTAACCTGCGACGGGGAATAGAGGTCGGCCGACTTTCCGACGGGGTCGCGCAGCGTCTTGCCCTGGCCGTCGGTCAATTTGACCCGCTGACAGTACCAATCTACTGAACACGGAAAGTACTCTTCGTCGGGGTGAAGATAAACAAACGGAGAAAACTTCTTCAATAGCTCGGAAGTGGTCATCGCGCCTCTCTTCTCACCTGGGTTGATGGAACCGACTATGTGACAATATCAGGCAAATTTCCTCAGTCTTGCCATCGGCACCAAAACTTATTCACGCCCGGATCTAATGTCAAGTTAATTCTTCATTCGGCAGGCAGAAACCCGTGTTTCCGGCGCATCCGGGCCAAGGGCATACGCGAGGCGCTCGAAATCAGGTCGTGAAGGCGTCGTCTCGATTTCAGGAGGGCCACGGTCACAAATAAGTTTCATCTAGCAATCGTCTGTCCAACGCACTCGGCATCTGCCGCGGCCGAAGGCCGTCGCTGCATGCCAAATTCAGCCAACGTCATCGAATGTTGCCCGGCACTCGGCCGGAAGCTGGCACGCTAGGAGCTGTCACAACACCGAGGTCAGCAGCAAACGCCTCCATGATCTCCCGGTACGACTCGCGGATAGCCTTGGGATCCGAGGCTTCATCACTAAACAACTGGTCCCATCCGCCGTCCCACTTTGCGCCCGACGCTTCCTTCCGCCGCTCGGACTGGCTTCGTAGTCTGGCATCAACTCCCCAACCAGCGTACGTCTCGAAGCAGAGGTTTTGAAATGTCATGCAGGCGTTGAAAAATCGAGGTGAAAAAAGGGGAGCCGCGAGGTGAATCTTCTTGTCCACCTTGCGCTTCAGGTTGACCGCCGTAGGTGGATCGATTTCTTTCCACGTCCCGACGTACGTGAAGAAACAGAGTAGATCATTTAGCAACGGCGCGAGGTCGTCGTAAACTGCCAAGCGCTTCTCGATGAGCTTTTGGCTTTTCCACTGAGAGAGCTCAAATCTCTTAGTGACGCGGTGGATATAGACGCCAAGGATTGCGACTACGACCGGCGTCACCAAGGATGCAGTCAGCTTCGCCACCTCGAGCCAGTTCCACGGCCCCGCCTGCATAGCCCTCACCTCTCTTCGTGCTTGCTAACTCGACTCGCTGCCCCCCCTACGAACCGCACGTGAGCGCGGTCGGCCTTCAGTATGGCCGGCCCGTCCTCGGCCTAAGACGAGGTAAGCTGGCGACCAATCCAAATATCAGCCTCCCTGTTTGTAGCGGATTCTACCACACCAAGCAATCTCCCTCCGCATTTTCGCAAGGGCAGCGCAGACCTGCTTCCTAGGGTCTGGAGCGCCAGGATAAGCCTGGCCGATCT